>Ga0070679_100002587_pt1 | contig 16446 bp, 12 predicted proteins | sample KBSC63BmetaG_FD_65652 | JGI IMG/M metagenome (GOLD analysis project Ga0070679, IMG submission 65652) | Corn rhizosphere microbial communities from Kellogg Biological Station, Michigan, USA - KBS C6-3B metaG | ecosystem: Host-associated > Plants > Roots > Rhizosphere | place: USA: Michigan... | reverse complement strand
TACATGTCGGCCGTGTCGAGGAAATTGATGCCGAGCTCCAGCGCCCTGTGAATCGTCGCGATGGACTCCGCGTCGTCACGGCCCGCGTAGAACTCGCTCATGCCCATGCAGCCAAGGCCCATCGCCGAGACATCGAGGCCAGGCCTTCCAAGTGTGCGTCGTTCCATCGTCACCTCCGCTACAACTACTCGCGCATCAGGGCGAGCGCGGCATCGCACACGTCCTCGACGCCCGGCTTCGACCAGTAGTCGCCGTCACGCCCATAAGCGGGGCGATGCTCCGTTCCGGTCAACGAGCGCGGGGCTGCATCGAGCCAGTGGAAGCCGCCCTGGCGATCGAGCACTTCGTTCATCATGAAGGCACCGGCGCCGCCAGGAACATCCTCGTCCAGGAACAGCACGCGGTTTGTCTTCTTGAGCGACTCCACGATCATCGCATTGACGTCGAAGGGCAGCAGCGACTGCACGTCGATCACCTCGACGCTCACGTTCGCGTTGTCCTGGAGCAGCCGCGCGGCCTCCATGGCGATCGGGCAGCAGGCGCCGTAGGTGACGAGGGTGATGTCGCCCCCCTCGCGCAGCACTTCCGGCACGCCGAGCGGTACCGTCATGGTCGCGATGTTCGACGGGAGGCGCTCCTTCACACGGTAGGCGTTCAGCACTTCGACGACTATCGCGGGATCGCCCGACTGGAGCAGCGTGTTGTAGAAACCTGCCGCGCGGGTCATGTCGCGCGGCACGAGCACGTGCATGCCGCGCAGCGCGTGCACCACCATGCCCATGGGCGAGCCTGAATGCCACACGCCCACCAGGCGATGCCCGCGCGTGCGGACGATCACGGGGGCCTTCTGGCCGCCCGCCGTGCGATAGCGAAGCGTGGCGAGATCATCCGACAGGATCTGGAGCGCGTAGAGCAGGTAGTCGAGGTACTGGATCTCGGCGATGGGGCGCAGTCCGCGCATGGCGAGGCCAATCGCCTGACCCACGATCGTGCACTCGCGGATTCCCGCGTCGCTCACGCGCAGCTCGCCGTAGCGCGCCTGCAGATCCACGAATCCCTGGTTCACGTCGCCGAGCTTGCCCACGTCCTCGCCGAACGCGACCACGCGCGGGTCGCGCTTGAGCGCTGCGTCGAAGCAGGCATTCACGACCTTGTAGCCGTCCACCTCGACCGCGCCTTCATCGTAGCTCGGCGGATTCGCGGCCACGCGCAGCGCTGAATCCTCGCCCTCGGCGTACAGGTGCGTGTGATACCTATCGTTGTCCGCCGGCTTCTGGGCGTCGAGCCATTCGGCCACCGCGCCGCCAGCATCCGGAGTTGCCGAACGGGCGATGAACAGCGCTCGTCGCGCCGCGGCCGTGACGTCACGACGCAGTGGATCGCGACGGCGCTGGAGCTCGTCGCGAATGGCCTCGATCTTTTCGTGCGCCGTGCCGCTCGATGCGGCGAGATCGCCGAGCAGGCCGACGACGGTGCCGGCTTCGGAGCGAATGGGCTCTTCGTACGCATTCCACGCCGCGTCGCGCGCCGCGCGCACGCCGGTGGACTCTTCTTCCTCGAGCGCGTCAAGATCTGCCGCGCTCGCGATGCCCTGCTCGATCATCCAGGCGCGCATCCTCGCGATGCAATCGCGGTCGCGCTCCCACTCGAGGCGCTCCTTGCTCTTGTAGCGCTCGTGGCTGCCGGACGTCGAATGACCCTGCGGCTGGGTGAGCTCGGTGACGTGGACGGCACCGGGAACGTGCTCGGTGCGGACCACACGCGAAACGCGCGCGTAGGTGTCGAGCAACGCCGCGTAGTCCCAGCCACGCACTCGCGCGAGCTCGTAGCCGTCGGACTTGCCCGGCGTGCGGCCGAACCCTTCGAGCAACACCGAGATGTCCGACTTCGTGACCTGCAGCTCGTTGGGCACCGAGATGCCGTAGCCGTCGTCCCACACGGACAACAGCATGGGGACCTGCATCACGCCGGCGGCATTGACGGTCTCCCAGAAGACACCTTCGGCGCATGAAGCGTTGCCGATCGTGCCGAACGCGATCTCGTTGCCTTCGCGCGAAAATTCAGTGAAGTCGTGCAGTTCCGGCAGGTTGCGGTAGAGCTTGGACGCGTACGCGAGTCCGAGCAGCCGAGGCATCTGCGAACCGGTCGGCGAGCTGTCCGCGGCCGACTGCGCGGACTCGGTGAGCGAAACCCACTTGCCGCTCGCGTCGAGCGTCCGCGTGCCGAAATGCGCGTTCATCCCGCGTCCGGCTGAGGCGGGATCGGCCTCGACGTCTGTATGCGCGTAGAGCTGCGCGAAGAACTGCTGCACCGTGAGCAGCTCCAGCGCGAACATCAGCGTCTGGTCGCGGTAGTAGCCGGAGCGGAAGTCGCCCGGCTCGAACACACGAGCGAGCGCGACCTGCGCCACTTCCTTGCCGTCGCCAAAGATGCCGAACATGGCGCGGCCCAGCATGACCTCGCCGCGAGCGAGCGTGCTCACCTGGCGGCTACGGTACGCGATGCGATAGTCGCGGATCACGTCGCCGGGCTCGAGGCCCTTGGGGATGCTCGGCTTCGAGCCTGTGTCGCGTTTTGCGCTCGTGGTTGCCACGGGCTCCTCGGTCGTGGTCCGGCCGCTGCTGCCTCGCCGGGCGTTGGTGCGCATACGGAATTCGCCTGGGATACGGGGGTGCGTCCCACACCAGCGGTCGGCCGGGACTGACCTATAAGATAGACGTTTCGACCCAGCGTCGGGCAGCGCCAACCTCGCGTTGGGTGATGCCGTGGCCTCCGGGTTCCCAATGCAGAGCGACGTCCGCGCCAGCGCCGCGCAGCAGTTCCGCGAGCCGCTCGACTTGCGCCACGGGCACTATCGGATCTGTCTGCCCCGCGCCGATGAACACGCTTGTCGCGTCGAGAACGGGCGGCTTCGTCGGCTCGAACGGGAGCATGGGGCTCAGCAGCAGAGCCCCGCGGAAAACTCCCGCTTCGCGCAGCAACACGCTCGCGGCGATGTTCGCGCCATTCGAGAAACCGGCGGCGATCACGCGCTGGGCGTCCAGGCCGTAGTGCGCTGTCGCCGCACGAACGAAGGCGACCAGCTCGGCCGTCCGCCGCGTGAGGTCCTCCTGATCGAACACACCTTCAGCGAGCCGCCGAAAGAAGCGGGGCATGCTGCCCTCGAGCACGTTGCCGCGCGGGCTGAGTAGCGCCGCGCCTGGCGCGATGGCGCGGCCGAGTGGGATCAGATCGTTCTCATCACCGCCCGTGCCGTGCAGGAGGAGAATCGTCCACGCCGAAGCGGGGCCCGCGGCCGGCGCTGCAGGCGTGAACGTGTGTACGAATCCGAGCCGGTTCGCCGACGCATCACCCATGATCATGGCAGACGCCAGATGTCCAGCAGGCCAGTCGTCGCACGCTTGTTGGAGTTCCCCTCTGGCAGCACCACGATCCCCGCGAGCACGATCGGCGAGTTCCAGTGCCCGGAGCCACAGTCGAGCGTCGTGACGAGCTGTCCCGTCGCCGGCTGATAAATGCGCAGGCTGCCTGAAGAGCCATATACATATAGAAGCCCGCCGGCCACGACCGGACTCGTGCCGCCGTTGGAGTTCTTCCACTTCGATACGAGCTGGCCGGATTCGAGCGCCCACGCCTGCGTTCCGCCACCGTCCGCGGCGAACATCCACGTCGCGCCTGCGTCGTGCCACACGGCGGGCGCCGTGAACAGGTCGTTCCCCGACGGCGTGGCCACCACCTGCGCCTCGCCGCCCTGGTGCGAGACTGGTCCGGCGATCGCCGTCGCGTTCAGCAGTCGGATTTTCCCGTCCTTGCCGCCCTGCGCGACGAAGCCGTTTCCGAGCAACACGGGCGACGTGGATCCGAGATCGGCGTCGGTCTCGTTGAGCTGATCTGTATTCTGCGGCGTGTAATTGCCGAGGAGCTGCGTGGCGTCGGGGTTGAGCTCGAGGAGGGCGTCGCCCCAGTTCGTCGTGCCGTCCCACGGTGCGTTGCCCGTCGCGACGAAGATGTTACCCGTCGTCGAGTCGATGACGGCGCCGGCTCGACCCCAGATGGCCGAATCGCTCGCGCCGCACGTGGCGGGATCGATGAGCTGCTGCCTGTCGCTGCACAGCGAGTTCCAGACATGGAGCAGCGCGCCTGTCGAAGCGTCGAGGATGGCGAGGTGGCCCTGATACGGCGGGGCGTCGCCGATGTAGCCGCCCGTCGTTGCGATCACATGGCCGCGATAGAAAGCGAGCGGCGACGCGATTTTCTCGCGCGACGGAAGCCTGGTGATGGGCGTGCTCCAGACTGCATGGCCGTCGCTCACGGCGAGCTTCTGCACGTGGCCGTCGGGCGACGAGGCGTAGATGAAATCGCGGCCCGGGTCGGCGACGGGCGTGGATGTCGTGATCTGGGCGGAGCCCGACACGGCGGCGTATGAAGCGGGCGTATACGTCCACAGAATCGCCCCTGTGTTCACGTCAACCGCGAGCGTCTTTCCGTAGGTGGTCGTCACGAAGAGCGCGTCGTGCGACTTGCCGGCGATGGTGACTGCGTGCAGGAAGATCGCGCTCGCGTCCACTGTGCCGGGGAGCGTGACTTGTTGCCGGCGGAGCGAATCGGCGTTCGCCGTCGTGATGGCCGTCGCCGCGGTCGACGCGCTCGATCGGCTCACGTCGTAGCCGAACTGCGGCCAGTCGGTGAAGGCGACCCGTGGGGGTCCCACGACGACGCCCGCGGCCGAGTCGTTCTGTGTGCCCGGATCGTTCTGGGCCGCTCCGCCGCCGCACGCGATCGCGGCGAACGCGAGAGGGACAAGCAACGGGATGGGTCGCATCGTGGGCCGAGCCGATTGAGTTGAGCGGAAAGGTGGTCCGCGCGGATGTGGCAAGGAAGCGGGCAGCCCGCGGATTGGTGGATGCCGGGCGCCGGCTGCCGAGTCGCTGGAATTTATCCGGGAGATATTGCACTGTCGATAATAACCGGATAATATTCGCTCATGACAGACCACATCGAGCCCCAGCCCACATACACGGCCTTCGGAGACAATCGCCTGATCGCGAGCGGGCCGTTGCCGTTTGTACTTGCTGCAACAAAGCAGCATCTAGCCACCAAGGCCGCACCTGTGTTCATTTTCAACGACGAGACAGGGAAGGTCGCCGACTTCGACATGAGCGGCACTGTCGAAGAAGTCGTCGCCCGTCACTCGCCTCCGTCGCCGAAGTCCGGCCCGGGAAGGCCCAGGCTGGGCGTCGTTGGCCGGGAGATCTCGCTGCTTCCACGCCACTGGGACTGGCTCGAGGAGCAGCCGAATGGGGCGTCGGCTGCCATCAGGCGGCTCATTGACGAGGCCCGCAAGCGCGAGCCGGGCACGCAGCGCGAGCGGCGCATGCGCGACGCGACTGCGCGCTTGATGTGGGCCATGGCCGGCGACCTGCCGAACTTCGAGGAGGCCACACGCGCCTTGTACGCGGACGACGCGGAGCGGATGGAAGCGCTCATGTCCGCGTGGCCTATCGATGTGCGGGACCACATCCTCACGCGGGTCCGGACCACCGCGGCCCTTCGCGCAGCCTCGTAGCCCCCGCGCTGCAACAACATCAAGAGGGTCAGACTCCCTTGAAACCTTCGGTTTCAAGGGAGTCTGACCCTCTTGATTTTCGGGGTGGGTTTTCGCCTCTGGCGATCAAGTGACTCTGACCCGCATACTCTCCGGGCACCATTCAATTTTCGCCTGCCCTTCCCCTCGACAAATGCCACGTCTTCGTTCGTTCAGTTGGTCCTCCGCCGCGATGCTCGGCGCCGCCATGGTCGTGCTTCCCGCCGCCACACGGCCGCATCCCGTCGCGCGCGCGGCTTCGCCGCTCGATTCCATTACCGCCGGACTCGTGTGGCGCAACATCGGCCCCTTCCGCGGTGGACGCATCGCCGCTGTCACCGGCGCCGTCGGCCAGCCCGGCGTGTTCTACGCCGGCCTTCCCGCGGGCGGCGTCTGGAAGACCACGAGCGCCGGCACCACGTGGTTCCCTGTCTTCGATTCCATTCACGACGTCGCTTCAGTAGGCGCGATCGAAGTCGCTCCATCCGACGCGAACGTGATCTACGCGGGCACCGGCGACATGGTCACCGGCGGCGCGATCAACGAAGGCAACGGCGTTTACAAGAGCGCCGATGCAGGGCGCACCTGGCAGCACATGGGGCTCGACTCCACCAAGCAGATCCCGTCCATGATCGTGGATCCGCGCGATCCCAACGTCGTGATGGTCGCCGCGCAGGGCGACCTCCACGTCCCGACCGACGCGCGCGGCGTGTTCCGCAGCGCCGACGGCGGCCGCACGTGGAAGCGGACGCTGTTCGTGGATGACGAAACAGGCATCCAGAAGCTCGCTCACGCCTACGACGTGCCGGACGTGATCTTCGCGACGACGGATCGCCACTACACGGCGCCCGCTCCCGCCGCCGGCGGTCGCGGTGCAGGTGGCGGCGCTGGCCGCGGTGCGCAGGGGCCGAGCGGCACCTCGCTCTACAAGTCCACGGACAACGGTCTCACCTGGCACGAGATCACTGGCGGCGGTCTGCCCGCGCTGGCGGGCCGCACGAGCGTCGCCGTCGCCATGCATACGAACGCGCAGCGCATTTTCCTGATCGGCAACTTCGGCTTGTATCGGTCGGACGACGGCGGCGCCACGTGGCGCCAGATGGATCCGACGGACCGTCGCGTCGGCAACGGCCAGGGCGGCTACAACTGCGGCGTGTACGTGGACCCGCAGAATCCCGACGTCGTGTACACCATCAACACATCGAGCTACAAGTCCACCGACGGCGGCAACACCTTCACCGGCTTCAAGGGCGCGCCGGGCGGTGACGATCCGCAGCAGATGTGGATCGACCCCACCAACGGCCAGCGCATCTTCCTCGGGCTCGATCAGGGCGCCACGATCTCGCTCGATGGCGGGCACACGTGGAGTCCCTGGTACAACCAGTCCACTGAGCAGGTGTACCACCTCGCGCCCGACAACTCGTTTCCGTACTGGGTGTACGCGACGCAGCAGGATGCCGGCGCCGTGCGCACGCGCAGCCGCGGCAACCTCGGCGAAATCACGCCGCTCGACTGGAACCCCGTGCCGGGTTGGGAATGGGGCACGATCGTTCCGGATCCCATCGCGCCGGACACCATTTACGCGAGCGGCTCGGGCATCGTGAAGATCACGTACCCCACCGAAGAGTGGATCAACGTGAGCCCGGCGGCCGACCCGGACTCCAAGCTGCGCACCGCGTTTTCGCAGCCGATCACGTTCACGCCCTGGAACCGTCGCGAGCTGCTCGCGGGCTTCCAGTATCTCATGGGGACGACTGACGGCGGCCTTCACTGGACGCGCATGAGCCCCGACCTCTCACTCGCGCCGGGCCAGTCGGGCAACGACACGGCGAGCGCCAGCGTGCGTGTCGCCGCGCCGCCGAACGGCGCCATCGAAACCATCGCGCCGTCGAGCGCGGCCGCGGGCACGATCTGGGTGGGCACCAACAACGGCCGCATCCAGCTCACGCGCGACAACGGCAAGTCGTGGACGGACGTCACGATTCCGGACCTGCCGAACGCCACGCGCGCGAACGTGACGATGCTCGACGCGTCGCACACGGATCCTGCGAGCGCATATGCCGCGATCGAGTATCACAACACAGGCGACTACGCGCCGTACCTGTTTCGCACGCACGACTACGGAAAGACGTGGACCCGGATCATCAACGGCCTGCCCACCTCGCAGCCGAGCGGAAGCTTCGCGCGCGTGATCCGCGCTGACACGAAGAAGGCCGGTCTGCTCTTCGCGGGTACCGAGAGCGGCTTGTACGTGTCGTTCAACGACGGCGACCAGTGGCAGCCGTTGATGGCCAATCTTCCGAACACTTCGTATCGCGACATCAAGATCCACGGCAACGACCTCATCGCAGGCACCTACGGCCGCGGCATCTGGATCCTGGACGACTACACGGTGCTGCGTCAGCTCACGCCACAGACGCTCGCGTCCACGCACCTGTTCACGCCCGACACGACGGTCCGCCTACGCCGCAACGTGAACGCCGACACCCCGTTCCCGCCGGAAATCCCGCACGCGCTCAATCCGGACGGCGCTGTCATCTACTACTCGCTCGGTACCGCGCCGCGAGGGACCATCTCGCTCGACGTACTCGATGCGAGCGGCAAGGTCGTGCGCCATCTGTCGAGCGAGCCGATCACGCCTGTGAGCGAAGCGGCCGCGCCGCCCGAGCCCAGCTTCTGGCTCGGCACCGCGCATCCGCTCACGACGATGGCTGGCCTCAACCGCGCCACCTGGGACATGCGGTATGACCCGCCGAATGCGTTCAGCCACTCGTACGAGATCAACGCGAACCCCGGCCTCACCCCCGTGTCGCCCGAAGGGCCCATGGCGCTGCCGGGGACGTACACGGTGCGGCTCGTGGCCGACGGTCGCACGTACACGGCGCCTATCACGCTCACGCGCGATCCGCGCACCAATGCCAGCATGTCGGCGATGAATGCGCAGCACACGCTGCTCATGAATCTCGACGAAGGCATGAACGCCACATGGGAAGGCGCGCAGCAGGCCAACGCGCTGCGCGCAGCGGCGGAAGCCGCCGCGGCGAATGGCTCCGAGGCCGTGAAAGCGGCGGCGGCGGCGTTCATCGCGCAGGTGGACAGCGTCGCTGGCGGCGGAGCCGGTGGTCGTGGCGGCCCTGGCGGCGGTGGGTTCCGTCGCGGTGGCGCGGCGCCGCTCCCGACCTTTCCGGCCGTGAACGGCGCCCTCGTTCGGCAGCTCGAGGCCCAGGACAACGCCGACATGGCACCGACGGTGGCGACGCTGGCCGGTTGGACGGCGAGCTGCAAGGAAATCGCGTCCACCGTATCGCGCTGGTCGGCGGTCACGGGCGCCGACCTCCAGGCCTTCAACGCTGTGCTTTCACAGAACGGCGCCAAGCCCATCCCGGCGCCGGCGCAGCGGTTGACCGCGCCGCGCTGTTAGGCGCGTAAGGGTTGAAGCGCCGCGGCCCACTTGTGCAGCTCGTTCAGCATGGTGGCCGCGGCCTTCACCTGCACCTCGCCGGGGTCGAAGACCTTGGTGTCGGCGTTGATGTGCTGCGCGAAGAACGGAATCGTCACCGCCTGCTGAATGGGCATGATGTTGACCGCCGTGAGCACCTGCTTCGCCATCTCGACGCTGCGCGTGCCGGCTGACACGCCGCCGTAGCTCACGAAAGCCGCCGCCTTGTAGGCCCATTCCCGGCTCAGGTACTGGATCGCGTTGATGATGGACGCCGGCGCGCTGAAGTCGTACTCCGGCGTCACGAACAGATACGCGTCCGCGCGCGCTACGATCGCGCTCCACGCCTTCGTATGCGCGTGCTCATACTGCTGGAATCGCGGGTGGCGCGGCTCATCGAAGAGCGGCAGGCCGAGCTCGCGCAGATCGATGGCCTCGATCTCGAACTTGCCGTGCGCGCGCGCCTGTTCCAGCGCCCACGTGGCGACCGACGGGCCCAGGCGTTCATCGCGCGTGGCGACTGTGATGACGTGCAGTTTGAGCATGCGTCCCGTGTGCAGTGGAATGATCCGTCAGCGTGCAGGGCCCGGGCCAGGGATATACGTTATGGCCATGGCTCAGTTGGAGGTGCCGCGGTACACGGTGGATGACCTCGAGCAATTCCCCGACGACGGGAACCGCTACGAGCTCCTCGACGGTATGCTGCTCGTGAGTCCCGGACCGGGGCAGTCGCACCAGCTCGTGGCGACCCTGATCGCAGCACCGATGATCAATGCGCTTATGCTGCCCGGCCATGCGAAAGTCGGCCTGCCGGGCATTGTCACGCAGCCCCCGGGCACGCAGCTCCAGCCAGACATCCTCGTCTACCCGAGTCGGTTCGCGGCGGACGCCACCTGGCTCGAGGTGGATGAGCACTGGCTCGCGGTCGAGATCCTCAGCCGCTCAACCCGCGTGTACGACCGCGAGTTCAAACGTCAGGCGTACTTCGCACTCGGCGTTCAGCAGGTGTGGCTCGTGGACATCCGCGATCGCAGCGTCGAAGTGTGGCACTCGCCAACGACGAGCCGGGTGGTGCGAGACGTGATCCGATGGTCCGTGCCGACACTCGATACGATCGTCAGTATTGATCTCGCCCACGTTTTCGCCGGCTTTCGTTGATCACCCCGGCGGCCAGGGGACTTTGCGCGAGTAGCGTCCGCCGAACAGCGTGGTGAGCGCCGGGTTCGGATCGCCGGTCATCACGATCGCGTCGAGGTGCGTGGCGAGTGAATCCACCGTCGAGAAGTCACGATAGCGATCGTACGAGTGGAAGAAGCCCCACGGGCCGCCGTGCGTCAGCTTGCCGATCCAGATGTCCGGGAGCAGGGCGAACTCCATCGCGTAGAAGTCGTTCAGCTTCCGCGGGGATGGCAGGTCGCTCTCGATGATTCCACGTGGGAGCGTGCCGTGCTTGCCCCACTGCACGTCCACCGCGGGGCGCCCATGGCCGCGCCAATCCGCGTGCAGCAGCGTCCCGTGCCAGTACGTCCACATGTCGGTCGGCGCGTGCGTGGCAGGATCGTAGCCCACCCACAATTCCTCTTCGTCGCTTGGCTTGGCGAATGGGTTCCACTGACCGTTCACGTCGTGCTTCCACAGCAGGTAGTAGGCGACGACGGGGCGCGTCGGGTTGACGACAGCGACAGTCCGCAGCAGCGGAAAGGGCTCGTCGCGCTGCACGTAGAGCACAGGCGCGAGGGCCTGGGCGAGCTGGCCGGCGCTGTCCGCGGGATTCACCCACCCGGCCAGCTGCGGACCGACGGGCGGCAGATGCAGCGTGCCGAGGCAGCCGGACATGCAGCATGCGAGCGCGGCACACGCGAGAATGCGCGGCGCCGGGTGGCGCCGCGAGGCGTTTTTCATGCAGCCTGGGCAGGCAGACGGCGTGCCGCCGCTGCCGTCCCCGCGGCGAGGCCGAGCTGACCGACGGCCGTCAGGGCTTCGAGGCCGCCGGCGCCGTGAGTCCCCGCTGCTCGAGCAGCGGGCCGATGACGGGATCCCGCCCGCGGAAAGCGCGATACAGATCGGCCGCGTTCGCCGTGCCGCCGCGCGAGAGGATCATGTCGCGAAAGCGCTGCCCGTTCGCGCGCGTCATGCCGCCGTGCTCGTTGAACCACGCATACGTGTCGTCATCGAGCACTTCACTCCAGAGATACGCGTAATAGCCTGCCGCATACCCGTTGGCCCATATGTGCAGGAAGTACGTCGAGCGGTAGCGGGGCGGCACCAGCGGCATGTCGATGTGGAACTTGCGGAGCGACGCCGCCTCGAACGCGTCCACGTCCTGGAGCGGCGCATCGGCCGGGAGCATGTGCCAGTCGAGATCGAGCAGCGACGCGGCGAGATACTCGGTGGTGGCGAAGCCCTGGTTGAAGGTCCGCGCCTTCTGGATCTTCTGCACAAGATCGGCGGGCATCGGCGCGCCCGTCTGATAGTGCTTCGCGTAGTGCGCGAACACGGCGGGCTCCAGGGCCCAGTGCTCGTTGAACTGCGAGGGGAACTCCACGAAGTCGCGCGGCACGTTCGGGCTCGCCTGCGACGGATACTCCACGTTCGAGAAGAGTCCGTGCAGCGCGTGCCCGAACTCGTGGAACATGGCCGTCACGTCGTCGAACGTGAGCAGCGCCGGCTGGCCCGGCGCGGGCTTGGTGAAATTCGCCACGTTGAAGACCACGGGCTTCGTGCCGAGCAGCCGCGACTGCCGCACCAGGTTGTCCATCCACGCGCCGCCGTTCTTGTTGTCGCGCTTGAAGTAGTCGCAGTAGAAGAGGCCGAGCGGTGAGCCGTCGGCGTCGAACACCTCGAACACACGCACGTCCGGCTGATAGACGGGGATATCGTGACGCTCCTTGAACGTCACGCCGTACATCCGGTTGGCCGCGTAGAACACGCCGTCCTGGAGCACGTGATCCAGCTCGAAGTACGGCTTCATGGCCGCTTCGTCGAGGTCGTAGCGTTCCTTCCGGACCTGCTCCGCGTAGTACTGCCAATCCCAGGGCTCGAGCGTGATCCCGGCACCCTGCCGGTTCGCGAGCTGCTGCATGTCAGCCGCTTCGCCCCGCGCCTTCTCCACGGCCGGCGCGACGAGTCCCGTGAGGAGACCGAGGGCCGCCTTGGGCGTCTTGGCGCCCTGCGTCTCGAGCGCGTACGACGCGTAGTCCGGGTAGCCCAGCAGCCGCGCCTGCTCGGCGCGGAGCTGTGCCAGGTGCGCGACGACCGACCGCGTGTCGTTCGAGTCGCCATGCTCCGCTCGCATGGTGGACGCCTCGAACAACCGCTGGCGGAGCGCGCGGTTCTGGAGCGTCGCCTGCTCGGGCTGCTGCGTGGTGTTCTGGAGCGTCAGCAGCCAGGCGCCGGAGAGACCGCGCGCGCGCGCCGCGTCCGCGGCGGCGGCGACATCCTCGCGGCTCAGTCCCGCGAGCTGCGTGCTGTCGGTGACCACCACGGCGCCGGCCTTGGTGGCGGCGAGCAGCTTGTTCTGGAAGGCAGCGGAAAGCCGCGACTCTTCCTGATTCAGGTCGCGCAGCCGCGCCTGGTCGGCCGCCGACAGATCGGCGCCGGCGCGGACGAAGTCGCGGTGCGTGTCATCGAGGAGCTGCAACTGGTCTGGACGCAGATGGAGCGAGGCCCGGCGCTCGTAGAGCGAGCGCACGCGGGCGTAGAGCTTGGGGTCGAGGTGGATCGCGTCGGCGTGCGCGGCGAGGCGCGGCGACTCGACCTCGAGCACGTGCTGGAGCGTGTCATTCGTGTTCGCTCCCACGACGGCGTTGAACACGAGATTCACGCGCGTGAGCAGCGCACCCGCGCGTTCCATCTTCACGATGGTGTTGTCGAACGTCGCCGGCTCGGTCTGATCGGCGATCGCCCGCATCTCCGCGAGCTCCTGGCGCATTCCCTCCTCGAACGCCGGCTGGTAGTCGTCGTTCTGGATCTTGTCGAACGGCGGCGCCTCGAAGGGCAGCGAGCTGGCGGCGAGGAGAGGGTTGGTTCGCATGGAAGCGCGCTGAGTGGTGCCGGGTATCGGCGAATGCGGTGGCCGATTGGCGGCCAGCACGCCGGCGGCGAGCGTGGCCAGGGCGGCGGGTAATGCGATCCGACGCATACTGAGTGTCCCGGCTGGAGAGCGGTGGTGGACGAACGCTAACGAAGGCGTGGAGCGCCTTGGGTCCAAACATGCGGTGCGTCGGCGAACGAAGGAAGTAACTGCCGAGTCTGTTGTTTGCCCGGCCCGTGACGGCCGCGGCCCGCGTTGTGCGATCCCGCCGGAGCATGACAAACACGTTCTTCTCGCGTGCGCTTTGCGCCGCCGCGTGTCTGGGGCTGGCCGCCTGCGGAGTGTCGCAACAGCAGGAAGTGCAGATGGGCCAGGAGCAGGCCGCGCAGGTGAATCAGCAGTTGCCGATTCTGCAGGACGCCCAGATCAATTCGTACATCAATAATCTGGGTCAGGAGATCGCGAAGACCACTCCGCGCGCCGATCTCGATTGGCATTTCGCCGTGGTGAACACGGACGAGGTGAACGCGTTCGCGTTGCCCGGCGGCTTCATCTATGTGAACCGTGGGGTGCTCTCGCGTGCCTCGAACGAAAGCGAGCTCGCCGCCGTCATGGGCCACGAGATCGAGCACGTCGTGCTTCGCCACTCGGTGAAGCAGATGGAGCAGATGCAGGGGGCCAACGTGGGCGCCGCGCTGCTCTGCACGCTCACCGCTGTCTGCAACAACGGACTCGGACAGGCCGCCATTCAGGTGGGCGGCACCGCCGTGTTCGCGAAGTTCAGCCGGAGCGACGAGGTGCAGGCCGATGAGGGTGGCTTCCAGAACGTCATTCATGCGGGCATCAACCCGACCGGCATGCTGACGTTCTTCGAGAAGCTGCTGGCCGAAGAGCAGCAGTCGGGATCATCGAGCGCGGTGAATTCCTGGTTCGCCGACCACCCGGGTACCGAAGACCGCATCACCGACGTGCAGCACATGCTCGCGAAGGAGCCGGCGAGCACGCTGTCGCAGCTCCGCACGAACACAGCCGCCTTCAATGCGATGAAGGCCCGGCTCAACCAGCTGCCGCCACCGCCGAAGGTGTCGGGCCAGTAGGTCTCTAGTCGATCGGCTTGAGGTGCGAGACGATCTCCTGCCGCCGTCCTTCGAGGAACGGCGGCAGTGAGAGCGTTTCACCCAGTGTGTCGGGACTCTCGTCGCTCGCGAAGCCCGGACCGTCAGTCGCGATCTCGAACAGGACTCCACCCGGCTCGCGGAAGTACATGCTCCGGAACCAGTAGCGGTCCACGGCGCCTGTGTTCCGCACCCCGTGACTGTTGAGCCGGTCCAGCCAGGCGTCGTATTCCTCGAACGTCGGCGTGCGAAAGGCCACATGGTGAACGCCGCCAGCGCCCTGATGGTGCCGTTCCATGCCAGGCTCCGTCGCCACGTGCAGCTCAGCCGCGGGCCCTCCTTTCCCCATCTCGTACACACGCACGTTCACGGTCGGGTCGAGCGTGTCGGCATACTCGCGTACGGGGCGCATGTTCATCACCCCCTGGAGAATCGCGTCGGTCGGGCCGATGTCGTTCACGCTCATCACAATCGGTCCGAGTCCGCGGATCTGGTGTTCGGCGGGCACTGGGCTGCGGTCCCACGGGTGCGCCTCGCCGGCGCCGCCGTCGTCGACGAGCGAGAGCCGCTGCCCCTCGGGGTCCTCGAAGTCGAGCGTGAGGCGACCGTCACGCTCGGCAACGTGCCCCGTGATGACGCCGGCGTCGTGCAGGCGCCCTTTCCACCAGTCGAGCCTCTCGGCGCCATCCACGCGCAGGCTCGTGCGCACGACCGAACGGGAGCCGCGCCGCTCCGGCAGCGCCGGCCAGTCGAAAAACGTCAGGTCGGTGCCGGGCGAGCCCACGCCGTCCGCGTAGAACAGGTGGTAGGCGCTCACGTCGTCCTGGTTGACCGTGCGCTTCACGAGCCGCATTCCCATGACCAGGGTGTAGAACCGATAATTCTCCCTGATCCGCGCTGAAACGGCGGTCAGGTGATGAATGCCCGTGAGATCCATGATTTCCTCGACTTTCGTGAGCGTCGCATCTCAAAGCTAGAGGCCCAGGGAGAGCCCACTCCCCAATCGGCGTACGAGCGACTCGTCGCGTTCCGGCGCTCCTTGCCGCGAACGCCACGCGTGGAGCAGCAGACTGTCCGCGTCCGCGGCGGACCCCTCGCCGTGTTCAGCTCGCCGTTCGTCGCCGGCGCGCCGCCGCTCGTATGCATCAATGGCGGAATGATCTACGGCCACGAGATGCTCTGGCCCGCGCTGGCGCCGCTCGCGCAGCGGCGCCAGGTCATTCTCTTCGATCAGCGCGGCCGCGGACGTTCGGCGCCGCCTGCCGATCCGGCCGCGGCCACGGTGCACGACGACGCGGCCGACGTGGCGGCCCTCCGCCGTGCGCTGGGAATCCGCCAGTGGGACGTGCTCGGCCACTCCTGGGGCGGCGGAGTCGCCATGCTGGCGAGCGTCCTGGATCCCGCCGGAACGCGCCGCCTCGTCACTGTGGACGCCGTGGGGCCGACGAGCGACTGGATGCCGGCCCTGCGGGAGAACGTGCTGGCGAGGCTCCACGGTGCGCAGCGCGAGGCGGTGGCGCGCGTGAGCGAGGTCGATCTGACGGTCCCCGACCCGGAGCTCCACAGCCGGTACGCGAGCTCGGTGTATCCGGCCTGGTTCGCGAACCCCGAATTGGCCGCTCGCTTTGTGCCCCCGCAGGCCCTGAGCGAGACGGGGGCGGCGGTGCTGGCGCGCCTGCGGAGCGGGTACGACTGGCGGGCCCAACTAGGTGCCCTGCGGGTGCCTACGCTCGTCATCCACGGAGAGCGAGATGCACTGCCGGCAGCGGTCTCCGGCGTGATATCGTATACTCTTCAAACGGCACCGCCGCTGGTGCTGCCCGCCTGCGGACACATGCCGTTCTGGGAAGCTCCCGCCGCCTTTTTTGCGGCGATCGAGGCCTTCTTGTGAGTTCGCTCCGCACGTCGTAGAATCTGGCTCGTAGCTCCCCCCGCAGTTCCCTCCCGCAGTACCAACCACCCGGCCGCGTCACCCCTTCCCGGCGCCGGCCCCTCGCTCTTCAAGCCTCATGAAGCGAGCTCCCGGATCACTTGTCCTCGCATTCGGCGTCGTATTGCTGAGTGCGCCATCGCGAAGCCTGCCGACGTTGCCAGGCTCATCGTTACACAGCGCTGTCGCTGCCGGCATAGTCGGCCGCGAGCTCGACAGCGTACTGGAGTCTCGCAACGGCGTGGTGACCAGCGCCGCCGAAGCCGCCAGCGCCGCGGAAGTGCGCCGGAAGATTCAGGACGATGAAGCTGGCACCTACATCGGCGAGATCCTCCTCGAGCGCGA
>Ga0070679_100002586_pt1 | contig 16447 bp, 12 predicted proteins | sample KBSC63BmetaG_FD_65652 | JGI IMG/M metagenome (GOLD analysis project Ga0070679, IMG submission 65652) | Corn rhizosphere microbial communities from Kellogg Biological Station, Michigan, USA - KBS C6-3B metaG | ecosystem: Host-associated > Plants > Roots > Rhizosphere | place: USA: Michigan... | reverse complement strand
CGGTTTTGGCTTGCCGCCGGGGGATCCGTGGCTACCTTGATCCGGTGGTCGTCAGGCTGCTCGCACTCTGCATGGCGCTGTTCCTCGTTGGAGGAATCGCGAACGCCGCAGAGGTCAGCGTCGGCGCGACGGCCGCGTCGGTGGAGCTCGTAGATACGCCGGCGGATATCATTGTTCCGCACGAGCCCGAGATTTCCGCGCCTATTCGCCACGGCATCTCGATCGAGATGCCGCCGATCACCCAGCTGATCACGTACTCGTTCGCGCCTCGGATGGACCGCCCACCTCGCAACTAGATCGCCCGATCTCTGGTTGCGAACGGTACCCTCTAACGCGGAGCACGGCATGAGCTCAGTCAGTGTGCCGGCATGGGCGTGGGCCCTGCTGGCGATCTTGTTGGTCGTTTGTCTCGCGATCGATCTGGTCGCGCATCGCGGCGATCACGTCGATTCGCGCAAGCGCGCGCTCGCGTGGAGCGTTGCGTGGATCGCGGTGGCGGTCGGGTTCGGCGCGTTCGTCACCCTCCAGTTCGGCCGCGAGCTCGGCGAGCAGTGGTTCGCGGCGTACCTGCTCGAGAAGACGCTCAGCATCGACAACCTGTTCCTGTTCGTCGTGGTGTTCGGTGCACTCGCGATCCCGCGGACCGAGCAGCGCCGCGTCCTCACCTGGGGCATCGTGGGCGCGCTCGTCACGCGCGCGGCGTTCATCGTCGCCGGCACGGCCGCGCTATCGCGCTGGCATTGGGTGACCTACGGCTTCGGCGCGATCCTGCTGTTCACCGCGGTGAAGCTCGCGCGAGAGCCGGCCGGGCACGTCGCGAAGCCGCGCACGCTCGAGTGGCTCGCGCGCTGGCTCCCGTCGACGCCGGTGCTCCATGGCCATCGCTTCTTGGTCAAGATCGACGGGCGCCGGCTGGTCACGCCGCTGCTCGTCGCGCTGATCGCGATCGAGCTCGCGGATATCGTGTTCGCGGTCGACTCGATCCCGGCGGCGTTCGCGGTGACCGAGGACCGGTTCGTGCTCTACAGCTCGAACGTGTTCGCGATCCTCGGCTTGCGCGCGCTCTACGTCGTGCTCGAGCACGGGCTCGAGCGGTTGCGCTACCTGAAGGTCGGCCTCGTCCTCGTGCTCGGCTTCGCCGGCGCGAAGCTCCTCGCGGCGCCGTGGCTGCACGTCCCGCCGCTGATCTCCGTCGCCGTCATCGCGGTGGTGATCGCAGCGGTCGTGATCGCGTCGCTGTACGCCTCGCGCTCAACTCAACAGGTGGGCGCGCCCGTTCTCGATCGCGATGAGCTCGCGCGTGGCGGCGAGCTGGACGCCGCGGGCAACTCGGTCGGTCACCTTGTCGGTGATCCGAGCGAACCCGAGCAGGCGCGCGCAGTCGCGAACGAGCTCGGTCTCGCCGAGCCCCGTCGCGCGCTCGACGACGATGCGCGCCGCCGCGGCGACCTCTGAGAGTGGAATCTCGGTGATGTCGCGGCAGGCGACCGGATTGTTCCCGGCGACGCGCACCGACGGCACCGTCGACGGATCTTGATCGGCCCGCCACAGCACATCGGGCTCGTCGCCGACCCGCGCGCGGCCTTCGAGCACCGTACGGATCTGCTCCACGATCCGCGGCGTGACCCGGCCGACGCCGAAGTACGCTGCCGCGCGCCGGGCCAGGAGGTCGACGTGGATCGGCGCCTCCGCCGCCAGCACCTGCTCGACGACCTTCGCGAGCTCGCCACTATGACGGCCGGTGAACATGTCATCCGGCACGCGGCGCCCGCATGGAATCGCGGCGGCGAGGTATGGGCCGATCGTGATCGCGCCGCGCGGGATTCGCACCGGCGAGGTATCCGCGGTCGCGAGCGTCGGCCCCGACCCTGCCGCGACCTTGTCGCTGCCCGCGGCGACGGCCATGGGCTGGCTCGGGCTCGGGCTCGGCGCCATCCGCGTGGCGCCGCTGTCCGTCCCCTGTGCCACCCGCCGCTTCGGCTTCACGACCGCGACCGGCTGGCGATTCGCCGCCACCGCCGCGACGATCGCGCCGTGCGCCTTCATCGTCTCCTTCTCGGGATCCAGCCACCAATCCAGCGTCCACACCCGGTGGATCCGCCAGCCCATATCGGCGAGCACCTGTGCGCGCAACCGATCGCGCTCGCGCGTGCCCTGCGCGCTGCGATACATCACGCCGTCGTGCTCGATCGCGAGCACGCAGCGCTGCGGATCGTCTGGATCGACCACCGCGAGCTCGACCGCCGAGGCGCCGGCTCCCACGCGGTGGCGCAGCGTCCAGCCGCGCTCGGCGAGTGCCCGAGCGATCGCCGCCGTGACCGCGCTCGCGGCCGGAACGGCATCTCCGATCGGCGTGCCGCCGTCGCGCGCGAACGCGATCAGCTCGGCGAGCCCGCGTGCCGCCGCCGGGGCGTCCTGCGCGACGTCCTCCGGCGCGAAGCTCGACACGACGACCAGCTGATGCCGCGCCCGTGTCGCCGCGACCGCGAGCCAGCGCTCCGCACCGGCATGGCCGAACGACTCGGCGCGGTCACCGAGCGAGAGGTAGACCACATCGCGCTCCGCACCCTGCAGGCGGTCGGGCGTGCCGACGAGGATCGGGTCGTCACCTTGCGAGCGCAGCTGCGCCGCCGCGATCAGATCCTCGATCAGGTACTGCTGGGCCCGCGAGAGCGTGACGACGCCGAGCGACGCGCGCGGCTGCTCGGCGAGCTTCGCCTTGAGGTCGGCGACGATCTCCTCGGCCTCGATCCGATTCGCACCCGTGTCGTCCGCCGCGCTCTCGACCCTGCGCCATGTCAGTGCCGCGCGGACGGGCGATGGCAACACCTCGACGAGGTCGAAGTAGTACCGCCGGTTCGCGAACGCGAACAGATCGTGATGACGGCTGCGATAGTGCGTGGTGAGCACGAGCTCGGGCAGACCGGCGGCGAGCGCGACATCGAGCAGGCCGTGCGCGCCATCGCTCGGGACGGGCTGGCGGACATCGCCGACGACGATCATCGCGCGCGCCCGGGCGAGAGCGCACAGCGCGTGGGCGACCGGTAGCCGCGACGCTTCATCGAACACGACGAGGTCGAACATCGGTAGCGCGCACCGCGCCACCGCCTGCGGCGTCGCGAGCACGCACGGCGCGAGCTTCGGCAACCGACCGCGCATCACCGCCATCGCGCCGCGATCGAGATCCGCGAAGCTCGTGACGAGCATGTGCTGCTTGCCGCCCTCGAAGTGCGACAGCTCGGGCGACCGCTTCACCGCCGCATCGGCCCACGCGAGCAGCGTCGCGCGCTCCCAGGCGTTCGCGAGCTCGCCCGCCTCGAGATCGCCGCGCTCGATCGCGGTGATCGGCGCGCGGATGCCGGCGTCGACCGCCGCACGCCGGGCGAGCTGGAACCGCGTCCACTCCGCGAGCGAGCCGACGGCCGCCGCGAGCGTATCGATCTGGGTGCGCAGCGCCATGATGTGATCGGGGCCAGCGCCGAGCTGGGCGGTCGGGATGCCCGTCGACGTCGAGAGCTCGCCGAGAGATGGCTCCCAGCGCGCGATCGCGTCGCCGAGCTTCGCGAACGCGAGCAGGTCGTGCTGGTTGTCGACGCTGGCCGCGACCTGCGCGACGAGCGCCTTCCAGGCGGTCTGGCGACCGGGCTCGCCGAACGTCACCGTGATCTGATCGAACGCCTTGCGCAGCTCGAGCGACCACGCGAGCGCCGCATCGAGCTTCGCGAGGTCGAGCGTCAGCGGATCGCCGGCGAGCGCGCCGAACCATCGAGTCGCCGGCTCGGTCGCAGCGACCAGCGCGGCGCGGCAGGCGCGCTCTGCGATCACCGCTTCGAGCGCGACGAGCATCTGGGCATCGCTGTCGAGCGGGACGTCGGGCATCGCCGCCGCGCGAACCGCGGCGCGGGCCGTGCGCAGCGCGATGTAGCGCAAGGGCCCCATGCTCGTCGTCCACTTCTTGAGCTGCGCCCACAGCTCCGCGGCATCGAGGTTCGAAGCATCGAGGAACACCGCCTCGACCTCGGCGACCAGCGCGCGCTGGCGCTGCGCGATCGCGAGGAACGACACCGGGTCGCGCGGCACGTCGAGCTTGCCGCCGCCGCGAGCACGGACGAGCGCGATCTCTTCGTCGATCTGGCCGGCCCGGCCGCGCGGTCCGGTCAACAGCTCGACGCCGGGACGCGGGGAGCACGCGGCGAGCTGCGCGAGCAGCCCGAGCGTCTTCAGTTGCTCCGGCGTGCGAGCGACGATGCCGGGGACGAGCTTGCCGACCTCGACGAGCGCCGACGCGACGGCCCACGCCGCCTCGCCCGCGGTCTCGAGTGCGAGCTTCGCGCGGATCGTGCCGTCTCCGTTCCACGCCGCGAGCGCGGACGTCCGCCACGGGTGCGCCGCGATCGGCTCGACGGCCTGCGCGGCCTCGGCGAGCTCGTTGATCGCGCGCTTCCTGCGCTCGAACGTCGCGCGATCGAGCGAGGCCGCATCGGGCTCGGCGAGCGCGGCGCGCGGGGTGGTTCGCAGCTCGACCAGCCGCGCCATCACCTCGTGCACCGTGAAGCCGAGCGAGCTCCCGTGCATCGCGGCGACATGCGCGTCGAGCGTTGCCGCGACCTCGGCGAGGCGCGTGCGAACGACCGCGGCACCGGCGGGGGCGTTGACGTGCGGGCGCGACACCCGCTCGATCGGCTGGCCCGCGATCGCGCAGACCTCGGCGAGGCCGACCGATGCGAGCCGCTTGTGCACTGCTTCGAGCGCGGCGATCCGATCGCTGACGACGAGCACCGACATCCCCTGGCTCGCGCACTGGACCAGCAGGTTCGCGATCGTCTGCGACTTGCCGGTGCCCGGCGGCCCCTGGATCACGAACGACGAGCCCGCGGCTGCGGCGCTGACCGCGGCAGCCTGCGAGCCATCTGCGTCGAGCGGCAGCACCAGATCCGCATCGCCCTTCGCGATCGCGGGCGGCGCGAGCTCGCCGAGCAGCCACTGCAGCGGGATGCTCGCATCCGGTCCGGTCAGGTCGCGCGCGACCAGGTCCTTCCACATGTCGAGCTCGGCGAACGAGAACGCCGCGAGCCGCGCGGTGCGCTCGACCCGCCAGCCCGGTCGCTCCTCGCTGCACAGCGCCTCGGCCGACTCGAGCACTCGCACGAGGTCGAGGCTGCCATCCGGTCCGGGGTCGAGCGTGACCTCGAGCTGCGCGAGCTTCGCGACGAGCGCATCGTTGAGGCGCGGTGCGCGATCCGGCGCCGCGATCACCTTGGTGACGCCGGCGTCGAGTGCGAACGCGACCGGCCACAGCACGAGTGGCGCGACATGCGTCACCGCTTCGCGATCCGCATACGTAAGCGTCCCGACCGCGAGCCACAGGACGTGCTCGCCATCGGCCAGCGCGTCGCGCTCGGTCCGGATCAGCGCGGTCAGCGCGGCCGACGGCTCGACCGGCAACCGGCTGCCGCCGACCAGCGCGAACACGAGGCGCACCGGGTCGCCTGGGATCGGCACCCCATGCCCGTCCGGAATTGGGAGATCGATGAGGCGCTCGGCCTTGTCGAACAGGGACTGCGTCCAGCGGTCCAGGCGTGCGCGCGCGGCGGTGTCCATGGACCCAATCTCCTCCCGTCGGATCCAAGGTCCAAAAAAACGACGACAAAATTGCTTCACAGCGAGAGATCCCCATCATTTCTGATAGCAGTGGCACCTACACTTCGCGGGTGAACGTCGAGCACTGGGCTCTGTCTCCCGAGGTCTTGCACCTCAACCACGGCTCCTACGGCGGCTGCCAGGCTCGCGTGATCGCCGAGGCGACGCGCCTGCGCCGCGAGCTCGAGGCCGCGCCGATGAAGTTCTTCGGGCTCGCCTGGCAGGGCCTGCTCGACCACGCGCGCGAGACCCTCGCGGCGTTCGTCGGGGCACCGGCGGAGCGACTCGTGTTCGTGCCGAACGCCACGCATGGCGTCGCGATCGCGATCGCGTCGTGCCGGGTCGACGCGGGCGACGAGATCCTGACGACGAACCACACCTATCGCGCGGTCCGCAACCAGCTCGCCCGCCTCGCGGAGGCCCGGGGCGCGCGCGTCCACACGCTCGCGATCCCGCTGCCGTTCGATCCCGATGCGATGGTCGCCGCGATCGAGGCCGCGGTGACGCCGCGGACCCGGCTCGTCGTGCTCGATCACGTGACGAGCCCGACCGCGTTGATCTTCCCGCTCGAGCGGATCGTGCCCGGGCTGGTCGCGCGTGGCATCCAGGTGGTGATCGACGGCGCTCACGCACCCGGCCAGATCGAGCTCGACATCTCTGCGCTTGGCCCGACGTACTACGCCGGCAACAACCACAAGTGGCTATGCGCGCCGAAGGCGACCGGCTTCCTCGTCGCGCACGGTCCCGCGCTACCGCTCGTCACGTCGCACGGCGCGTCGCCGGACTACGGGCCGGCGAACCGCCTCCACGCCGAGCTCGACTGGGCCGGCACCGCCGATCCGACGGCGCACCTGTGCGTCCCCGCCGCGATCGCCGCGGTCGCCGACTGGCCCGCGACCCGCGCGCGCAACCACGCGCTCGTGCTCGCACTCCGCGATCGGGTGATCGCCGCGCTCGGCGGGGACGAGCGGCATCACCTCGCGCCCGCGGCGCAGCTCGGCTGCATGGCCGCGATCCCCGTGCGCGGTCCCGAGTCGCCGTTCGACCTCACCCAGCGCCTGCTGCGCGAAGACGTCGAGCTACCGATCGTCGACTGGCCCGGCCAGCCGCTCGTCCGGATCTCCGCGCACCTCTACAACGACGAGCGCGATGCGGAGCCGCTGATCGCGAAGCTGAAGCAGCTCGGCATCAGCCTCGCACCTTGAAGATCTTCACGGCCTGGGCGCGCCCCTTGACCGTGACCTCGCCGATCGCCTCGACGTCGACGCTGGCGTCCAGGCGCTCGCGGGTCGCATCGGAGATCAGGAGGTCCGTCGCGAGCTCCTTCGTCTTGCTCTCGAGCCGCGACGCGACGTTCACGGCGTCCCCGATCACCGTGTACTCCATCCGCTTCACGCTGCCGATGTTGCCGGCGACGACCTCGCCGGTGTGCAGGCCGATACCGAAGCGCAGCGGCTCGATCCCGCGCTCCGCGAACCGCGCGTTGAGCTTCGCGAGCGCCGCGCGCATCGCGAGCGCCGCGCGAACCGCGCGCATCGCGTCGTCCGGGCGGCTCACCGGCGCACCGAACACGGCCATGATGTTGTCGCCGATGTACTTGTCGACGACACCGCCCTCGCCCATCACGCAGTCGACCATGTCGGTGAAGTACTCGTTGAGGATCCCGACGAGCTCCTGCGCGCTGCGCTTCTCGGCGAACGTCGTGAACCCGCGGAGGTCGCAGAACAGGATCGTGATCTGGAGCAGCTTGCCGCCGAGCTCGACCTCGCCGGCGAGGACGTGCTGGAGCACCTCCTCGGTCATGTACTTGCCCATCGTCACGCGCAGCTTGTCGCGCTCGCGCAGCCCGTCGACCATCTGATTGAAGCCGTTCGCGAGGTCCTCGAGCTCGTCGCCTGTGCGCACGGCCTCGACCTTGACGTACTCCTGCTGCTCGAGCCGGCGCATCGCCGTGCTGACGCGGGTGAGCGCGAGTCCCATCCGCGATGCGAGCCGCCAGCCGATCCACAGCGCGAGCAGCGTCGTCAGCATCACGATCGCACCGGCGATCAGCAGGTGCTTGCGGACGATCCGCTTGATGTCGGTGACGTCGAGCGCGGTCTCGAACCGGAGCTCGAGTCGATCGCGCTTCGCATTATCGAGGACCGGCGGCGTGAATGTGGCGACGATCCAGGTGCTGCCCGCCTCGTCGAGCAGCTTGCCGCGCTTCGTCGCATCGTCGAGCAGGCCGCGCGGGAATTGCGGCGTCGCATAGGCGAGCGTCCAGAAGCTGCCGGTGCGCTCGAGCTCGATCGCGAGCTGACCGCCGAGCTTCTTCTGCGCGTTCGAGAAGTACGCCTGATCGAGTGGCAGGCACACGACGATATAGCCGAGCGTCGCGTCGGCCGGCCCGATCGCACGCGTCGTCGCGACCGCGATAGGTGCGGTCTTCGAATCCTCGCAGCCGTGCCGGAGGATCACGTGGACGCCGACCTCGATCGCCGCCGGCAGCTCCTTCTGCGGGTTCGTGCAGCCGTACTGCGCGAGCAGCTTGCGATCGGCGCCGAACACCAGGATGTCGAGATCTGGATAGGCGGTGCGAAACGGCTTCATGATCTCGTCGAGGCGCTTGGTATCGAGCGCGCCATCGCTGCCTTGCAGCCGGTACTGCGAGATCGCGTTCGCGGTGACGTCGAGGTCGTCGATGTCGTCCGCCAGCTCTTCGTTGAGGCCCTTGACCACGTCCGGCACGCGCTCGCGAGCCTGATCGAGCAGCTCGTGGTGCATGAGCCACCACAGGATCGGCAGGATCGCGATCGCCGCGAGGGCCGAGAACCCGACGAGCGCCGTCAGCTTGCGGCGGACGGTGCCGAGGAGCATCAGATCTTTTTACGGCGCTGCTGGAACGAGTACGGGCGGTGGCCAGCCTTCTTGTCGTCGCCCTCGTCGCCTTCGACCGGCGTGCCCGCGAGCGGCTCTTCCGCGCCCGGCCGGAACTTGATCGACTGGAGCGGGCTATCCGCGACGAGCACCTGGTTCTGGCGGCCGAGCACGGCCTCCATGCCCTCGAGCTTGTCGATGTCGTCGAGGATGTCGTCGACAGTCGCGTAGCGCTCGTTCTTCGCGTCGCGCGTCATCTGATCGAAGATGTCGTCGATCCCGCGCGGCAGCGACGGGTTGATCTGCGACGGCATCGGCGAGCGCCGGCCCGGCAGCTTCCGGGTCAACAGCTCGTAGAAGATGATGCCGAGCGCATAGATGTCGCCTTGCGGGCCAGCCGACATGTGATCGGTGTAGAGCTCCGGCGCCATGTACGCGACGTTGCCCATGCCGACGTAGATCTGGCGGATCACCGCGTGGTCGCGCTCGACGATCCGGGTGAACCCGAAGTCCGAGACCTTGACGTTGCCGTACGCGTCGATCAGCAGCTGCTCCGGCTTGAGGCCGCGGTGATAGACCCGCTGCGCGTGCGCGGCGCGCAGCGCGTGCAGCGTCTGGAGCAGGTACTTGAACGCGACCTCGACCGGAATCTCCTCGGCGTCGTTGATCAGGCGGCGCGCGCTGCCGTTCGGCGCGAGCTCGGTGACGACGTTCGGAAACTCGACCCAGATGTTGACGTCGTGGATCGGCAGGATGTTCGGGTGCGCGAGGTTGCCCCAGGCGCGCACGACATCCGTGAACCGCCGCACGATCTCGTTGCGCTGGTCCTCGCTGAAGAACCCGAACAGATCGCGAATCTCCTTGAGCGCGACCTCGCGGTTCAACGCGATCTGGCGCGCGCGATAGACCGTGCCCATGCCGCCCGAGCCGATCGACGCCAGCTTCTCGTAGCGCGGCTCGTCCTGCGCGAGCATCTCGCCCGAGACCGCGGCGGTCGGCCGGCCACCCGAGCTCGAGACCTTCGCGTCCTTCACCGGCAACGGCCGTGCGGCCGAGCCTTCGTTGCGCAGCTCCGGCATCCGGCTCGCACCCGACTGCGTGCCCATCGGGATCGCGGCGCTCGGCACCGCCATCGCGCGGCTCTGGCGCAGCTTCTTGAAGTGGCTGACCGCGCGCTCGGTGAACTCCTGGAGGTTGCCGCCGTTCACGACGGTCTCGCCCTCGGGCGATACCTCGAGCGATTCGTTCGCTCGATCGTGGCGGAGGTACCCGGACTTCTCGAGGAAGCCGATGTACTCGGCGAACGGAATCGACACCGCGCCTTCGCAGACGCGGCGAATATCATCGTAGCGGTTCTGTCGGCCGTACCTCGCTTCCGCCATGACGTTGGCGAGGATGAAGCGAGCCTCTTCGCAGAGGACTTCCTTCGTGACCTTGGCGCGGCCTTCCATCTAGCGAATTGTAGGCACCTGCGCGCGTACGGGTCAATTCAGGGAGGACCTTCCGCGAGCAATCTCTCGACGAGGGGCCGGTCCGCCGGCAGGATGTCCCACCTGGCAAGCTCCTCCGCTGGCACCCAGGCGAGGTCGTGAACCTCGACGGAGCGCGGCTCGCCGTCGACGATCTTGCACGCGTAGACCAGCATGACGAGGTCGAAGGCGGGGTACGGGTGAAACAGCACGTCCCAGACCCGACCGACCGCGACCGTGACGCCGATCTCCTCGCGCAGCTCGCGGACGAGCGCGTCGACCGGCGCCTCGCTCGGCTCGACCTTGCCGCCGGGGAACTCCCACTTGAGCGCGAGCTCGGGCTGCTTCTGCACTGGTCCGCGCTGCGTGATCAACACGTGGCCATCGCGAACGATCAAGCCGGCGACGACGAGCGTGCGCTTGCGATCACTCAAGCAGCGCCATCCGATCCGTGAACGGTGTCTCGCCGGGTGGTCCATCGCTCGCGCGATACGCGGCGACCCTGCCCTCCTCGAGCGCGACGAGCGATGCCGAGCGCGTGCCGTAGAAGTCGGTGTGGATGCAGATCGCGGTGAGCTCGCGCGCGACCTCCGGCGTGAGGTGATGCGCGGGTGGCGTATCGGCGAGTGCCGCGCGCTCGTGATCGCCGAGCGCGGTCGCGAGTCGCGGCCACAGGTCCGGCCACGCCTTGCCCCGCGCGAGCGCGGCTTCGATCAACCCGCGCAAGCGCTCGCCGCGGGGGAAGCCCGGTGCGCCGATCCGGTCGTTGCACAGCACGTGGATGCCCGGGCCGAGCCGCACGAGCTCGTGTCCCCCATCCTCTCGCCGCAGGTACGCGACCGTGACACCGCGCGCGCCGCCATAGACCAAGTTCATGCTCGCGTAGTCGCGCGGGTCGAGCGCGCGCACGTACGCGTCCTGATCGGAGGCATCCGCGCACTCCATCACCGCGAGGCCGCGCGATCGCAAACCGACCGGCGGCCGATCGAGCACGCGCTGGTTCGTGACCGCCGCGAACTGGCCATCGCCGCGCAACGCGAGCCACGTGCCGCCCGATAGCACGTCGCGCCCGCCGACGAGCCGCGGCCCCAGCCGTTCGGGTGGTCGCGTCGGCCGCGCATAGATCTCGTCGCGATTCGCGGCGAGCACTACGGGTGCTTCAGCGACGCCGATGAGGATTGCGATCGTGCACATTGTCGGGCGAAAAAAGTCGGCGCGGAGGGTGCCACGCGGCTTGCATGTGTGACGGGCGAACCCTAAAGTGCCGCGAGAATGAGACTGTATCCAGGGAAGGTCGACACCATCGCCTCAGAGATCATCACTTCGCTCACGCAAGCGGGTGATATCGAAGTGAGCGACGGCAACGAGGCGCAGCTCGATGCCGCGGCCGTTCTCAAGGAATACATCCGGGTCGACAAGGAGCTGACGGAGCGCGCGAAGGACATCCTCGAGATTCGGGGTCTTCCCTACTCGCACCTCGGCCGCACGAAGCGCCAGCTCGCGGAGCAGAAGGAATTCGGGCTCGGCGAAGAGGGCCTCGCATGGATCGCGAATCAGATGCTCGAGGCGTTCATGTCGTCGCGTCACATCGACGAAGTGTTCGCGGACGATGCGATCTTGCGCCGCAAGATCAAGGACATCTGCAAGAAGCACATGGCGGTCGACGAGCAGATCGACCAGGAAGTTCGCGATCGGATCAAGAACCTCGAAGAGGGCACCCAGGCGTGGGACCTCGAGTATTCGAAGGTGCTCGAGCAGGTGAAGGGCAAGCACGGCCTCAAGGAGTAGGCCCGCTTCGATAGATGTGAGAAGGCGCACCGAAATCGGTGCGCTTGTCATTTTCGGCCACGGGAGCAGAGTTAGATCATGGGCTCGCGTCGCTGTCGCGCGTGCATCGAGGCGCCGGTCGCGACGTGCGGGCGGTGCAGCACGACGCGCTGCTCGGCGCACCAGTTCAAGGCTGGCGAGCGCTGCTCCGCGTGCGAGCGCGACTTTCGCGAAGAGGCCCTGACCCGCCGCGCGGTGAAGCTGATCTTCGCCGCGCCCGTCGGCCTGTTCTGCGGCGGCATGCTATTCGCGGTGCTGTCGTTCGGCGGAGCACTCGGCGCGGCGATCGCGTGTGCGATCGCGTGCTTCGCCGCCGTTGGGGCCGGCGCCGGCGTGTGCTCGCTCGTCGACCGCTCGGCGCGCGCGATGTTCCTGCGCGAGAAATCCCCAGGCCTGCCGGCGGCGCGACTGCTCCCTCCCGGCCGCCATCACGCCTGACTCACCACGGCGTCTGGAGGTGCGTGAACACGACGTCACCGTACGCGGTGCGCGGGAAGTTGTAGTTCGTCGACGCGTCGAGGCCACAGCCATCGCTCGCCGTGTCCTGGAGGAGGTTCGGCGGACACCGCATGTGGAAGTTCCACGCGATGTACGGGACCTCCGCCGCCTCGGCGACGGTCCACATCCGCTGGATGTCGCTGATCGTCATGTCGCCGGCCTCGCCGTACTCGCCGATGATCATCGGCACGGTCGCGCTCGGCTGCGTGATCAGCGACGCGAAGTCGCTCGACTTGTTGTACGGATGGATCTCGTACGCGATCTGATCGCCGGTCAACGGATGGGTCTCGAAGTACGACACGTCGCGCGCGTAGCCGAGCGGCGCCTGCGCGATCACGACGTGATGCGCCGCCCCGTGCGCGTCTTCCACCGCGCGAATCGCGGCGATCGCATTTTGATAGACGGTCGCGAGTGCGGCCTCGTGTTGCATCGTGTCGGTGTGCGGCTCGTTCGTCAGGCCGAACAGCACGTGCGGGTTGTCGACGAACGCCTCGGCGAGCTTCGTGTACCGCGTGTTCGAGTCGCCCTGCGACGAAGGCCACTCGCTGTCGAAGTCGCCGTTGTTGTCCTTGATCGTCGGATCGGCGAACAGCGTGACGAGCACGTAGACGCCGGGCTTCGCGGTCAGGTGGTCGACGTTCTGGACGATGTCGGCGAGGTACGCCGGATCGTCGACGAGGTTCATCCACTGGACCTCACCCGCGTTGAACGGCGCCGCCTTCGCGGACAAGAGGAAGCGGATGAAGTTCGCGTGCCAGTGATCGACGAGCTCGTCGCTCCAGCGATCGACACCGTTCGGATTCGCGGGCATGAACGAGCACGCGGAGCAGGACCGGACGTCGTGGAGGTTCGCGCCGCGGCCGTGGAAGTTCGCGCCGGTCGCCGCGTACGTGATGTGGTTGCCGACGACCTTCAACCCGTCGTTCGCGCCCGAGCCGGAGCCCGAGCCGGAGCCGGAGCCCGAGCCATCGGCCGCATCCGTATCGTCGACGTTCGCGCCCGGTGAATGGCCGCACGCGATCAAGACGCACAGCAGTGCGAGTGCCCTCATGTCGAAATCGTAGCAGCGGCGATCGCGAAGCTGGACGGATTTCGCCTGGTCGCGTCAGCTGAACAAGACTTCTCAGCTGGCGGCTTTGATCCCGAACGCCTCGAGCACCTCGCCGACGACCATCTCGCCCAGCCGCTGGATCAGCTGCTCGCCCTCTTCGATCGACGCGTTCGCCGGATCTCCCGCATATGCCGCCTGCATGCCCATCGCTTCGAACGTCATCACGCCTTCGCGCAACTTGTCGGAGAGGCTGATCGGCACGCTCGGCAACCGCGTGCGCAGCGGCTCGTTCACGAGCTCGGGTGCGGCCGCCATCATGATCGAGGTCTCGTAGCGCCCCGCGTGGCACTGGCCGCTCTTGAACTCGGCCGATAGCGTGCGCGCCCACCGCTTCGTCAGCGGGCACGCGACCGACGCCTTCTTGTCGCGGCCGACGATCGCGGCGCGCACCGCGGCATCGTGCGCGGGCTCGAGGTGATTGTTGACGAGACAGACGTGGCGGATGCCGCTCGCGAGCAGGCCATCGATCACAGCCTCGAGGTACTGCGTCAGCACCGCGGCCGGGATCGAGACCGCGCCTTGAAAGCCGGTCGCGCACTCGGTCACGCCGTAGCTGACGGCGGGCGCGATCACGCCAACCATCGTGTTGCGCTTGTCTAACAGCTCGCACGCGCGCAGGCACGCGGCGGCGGAGATCACGACATCGGTGCCGAGGCCGAGGTGGGGACCGTGTGGCTCGGTCGAGCCGACGGGGACGAGCGCGATCACACCACGCGAGCCGGCGGTGAGCTGCTCGAGGGATGCGGTGGTGTGGCGTGCGAGGAAGCGTTCCATGAGATCAACTACTCGGTAGCTCGCCACGCTTTTCGCGCTCGATCAACGTCTTCTTGTCGACCTTGCCGCGATCGTTCTTCGGAAGATCGTCGACGAACACGACCCAGCGCGGGTACTTGTGCTTGCTCAGCTTGCCCTGGACGTGCGCCTTCAGCTCGTTCGCGAGTGCTAGCCGATCGGCGGGGGAAGCAAGCCGATCGCGTGCGTCGGGGCGGACCTCGACGAGCGCCTTCGGCTTGGTCAGACCCTGATCCTCGGCGGGGATCACGGCGACGACCGAGACCGCCGGGTGGGCGAGCAAGCAATCCTCGACCTCGCGCGGCGCGACGAACACGCCGCCGACCTTGAACAGATCATCTGCGCGGCCGGAGAAGTACAGGTAGCCCTCGGCGTCGATCGAAAACAGATCGCCGGTGCGGCACCAGTGACCGTGGAACGTCTTCCAGCTCTTGTCGCGATCGCCGAAGTAGCCGTGCGCGACCGAGTCGCCCTTGACCCACAGCACGCCGATGTCGCCGGCAGGCAGCGGTGTACCGCCCGGCGCGTCCGCTTCCTCGGGCAGGATCCGCAGCTCGTAGCCTTCGACCACCCGGCCGAGCGAGCCGGGCTTGATATCGCCGGGCCGGTTCGAGCAGTAGATGTGGAACATCTCCGCCGAGCCGATGCCGTCGTAGACGTCGGCCGGGAAGCGCTCCTGGAACCGGCGCAACAGCGGCTCGGGCAATGCTTCGCCAGCCGACAGATGGAACCTCACCGACGATAGATCCAACCCCGGCTCTCCGCGCGCCCGCCGCTCGTCATCGAGATCGAGGATCTTGCCGAGCATCGTCGGCACGTTCGTGACGATCGTCGCGCGGTAGCGCGCGATCGCGGCGGTCACCGACTCCGCCGTCGGTCGCTCGCTGAACAGGCCGACCGACGCACCGACCGCGAACGGGAACCACAGGTTCGTGCCGGTCGCGTAGCCGAAGAACAACCGCGGCACCGACACCGCGATGTCGTCCTCGCGATAGCCGACGGTGCCCTTCGCGTAGACCTCGGTGTTGAACGCGAAGTCGCGGTGCGAGTGCATCGCGGCCTTGCTGCGGCCCGTCGAGCCCGCGGTGAACAGCCAGATCGCCGGATCGTCGCGGCGCAGCTTCGGCAGCGCCGTCGTGAGCTCGCGGCCACGCGTGATCGCCGCGTCGAGCGACAGCGCCTGGTAGCCGATCCGCACGACCTCCGGCGGCACCTCCACGGGCGCTTCCGGATCTGCACCGGTCGCCGCGTCAGGCGACAGCAGGATCGTCGTCAGGTTCGGCAGCGTCGGCAGAAGCGGTGCGAGGCGCGCCGCGACCTCCGGGGTCGTGATCAGCGCCGCGGCCTTCACGTAGTCGCACACGTACGCGAGGTCCTCGGTCGGCGCGATCGAGTTCCCCATGCACAGCACGCCGCCGGCCGCGAGGATCCCGAAGATGCTCCACGCGAACGCCGGCGTATCCGGCAGCACGAGGTACACGCGCTGCTCCGGCTTCAACCCCGCCGCGACGAGGAACTTCGCGAGCGAGCGCGCGCGATCCGCGACCTGGGTGTAGGTCCACGTTCGCTCGCCGAAGCGCAGCGCGATCCGGCCGCCCCTGCCCTCCTTCTCGCGATCGAACAGGAAGTAGTCGGGGAGGTTCAGATCGTCGGCGAAGGTCGGCTTCATGGCTTATCGCTTCTTGGCGGGCGCGAACGCGGCGGCCTGGGCGCGCCCGATGATCGTGCGCTGGATCTCGCTCGTCCCCTCGTAGATCCGCAGCGGGCGGATCGCGCGGTAGAGGTGCTCGACGACGGCGCCGGCCATCACGCCGCGGCCACCGAACAGCTGGACGGCGCGGTCGATCACGCGCGATGCGGCCTCGGTCGCCCCGAGCTTCGCGATCGAGACCTCGGTCGTGACGCGCTCGCTCGTGGTGTCCTTCTTGTGCGCGGCGCGCAGCACGAGGAGGCGCGCCGCATCGAGGTCGACGACCATGTCGGCGAGGTGCGCCTGGATCAGCGGCTGCTCGCTGAGCGGCTTGCCGAACTGGATGCGATGCGTGACGAACTTCGTCGCCTCGTCGAGCGCTCGCCGCGCCATGCCGACTGCCGCGGCGCCGACCGAGACCCGAAATGCGTCGAGCGTCTGCATCGCGAGCTTCATGCCCTGGCCGACCTCGCCGATCCGCGCGCTCGCCGGGACGACCACGCCGCGGAGCTCGAGCGCACCGATCGGATGCGGCGCCATCGCGGTCAGCGGCTTCACGGT
>Ga0070679_100002582_pt1 | contig 16455 bp, 16 predicted proteins | sample KBSC63BmetaG_FD_65652 | JGI IMG/M metagenome (GOLD analysis project Ga0070679, IMG submission 65652) | Corn rhizosphere microbial communities from Kellogg Biological Station, Michigan, USA - KBS C6-3B metaG | ecosystem: Host-associated > Plants > Roots > Rhizosphere | place: USA: Michigan... | reverse complement strand
AACGCCGCCGGCGTCGCCACGGCGGCCGCGCCGCTCCTGGAAGACAGCGTCGTGCTCCAAGGCCCCGTCACGGCGCTCACCGAGATCGGCGCGTTCCGCCAGGGCCTGTTTCATCTCCAGGACCCGGCGTCCACGCTCGTCACTCGCTACGCGGCGTTCGGAGCTGGCGCGGTGGTGGCCGACGTGTGCGCCGCGCCCGGCGGGAAATCCGTCGAGCTCGCGCGGACGGCGGGCGCCGTATTCGCGAGCGACCTGTCGCCCTCACGGGCGGCGCGCATCCGCGAGAACGCGAGGCGCCTCCAGACCACCAACATGCACGTGTACGTGGCCGACGCGCTCCAGCCCGCGGTTCGCGCCGCGGACGGCGTGCTCGTGGATGCACCGTGCACCGGAACCGGCACCTTCAGGCGCCACCCAGACGCGCGCTGGCGGCTTCGCGTTTCGGACCTCGCCGTGATGAGCGCTCTGCAGCGCGAGGTGCTGGCCTCGGCGGCTCGACTCGTGCCATCGGGGGGCCTGTTGGTGTACAGTACGTGTTCCCTGGAGCCAGAGGAGAATGACGAACAAGTGACCAGGTTCCTCGCGACACACCCGGGATGGGTCGAAGAAGCGCCACCGGCGGACGCCGTTCCGCCCGAGGCGCTCGATGGCGTGCGGCTCCGGGTGCTTCCCCAGCTGCACGGGACCGACGGAGCGTTTGCCGCACGGTTGCGGCGGGTGGAGGCATGAACACGCGGACGCGTGTGCGGGGCTCCCTGCCCTACGTGATCGCGATCATCGGCGGATTTCTCATCGCCTACCTGCTCGTGGCGTTCGTCGTGTTTCCGTCGGGCGTCATACCGCGCGACGCGAAGATCCCGAGCGTGACGGGCCTGCTGTTCGACGAAGCGTCGCAGCGGCTGGCCGCGGTCGGCTTCCGGGCTGAGCGCGGAGACGTGAACACGAGCTCCGCTTCGCCCAAGGAAACCGTGCTCTCGCAAACGCCGGCCGCGGGTACGCACGATGTCGAGGGCACGACGGTCACGCTCGACGTGAGCGGCGGACAGCAGCTCGTGCGCATTCCGAATGTGAACGGCCTCACGCGCGACTCAGCGCAGGCGGCGCTCCAGGCGGCCGGTTTCAGCCTGGGCAACATCGTCGAGCGGCCGAGCAAGGAAGGCATCGGCCAGGTGCTGGCCTCCACGCCGCGCCAGGGCACCGATGCCCCGGGCTCCACGGCTGTCTCGCTCGTGGTCAGCGCCGGGCAGATGGTGGCGACGGTCCCTGATCTGTCGGGGCACACGGTGCAGGACGCGAAGCAGCTTCTCGAATCGGCCGGTCTGGCACTCGGCGACGTGAGCACTCCGAACAAGGGAGGCGTCGCGCCGAGCGCGACGATCCAGAGCCAGTCGCCCGCGGCGGGCGCGCAGGTGGGCGCCGGCACGCGGGTGGCCGTGCGCACCGGCGGGACCATCTGATGAGCATCCGGATCGCTGCGTCCATCCTTGCGGCCGACTTTGCTCATCTGGCCGCCGAGCTGGCGCGCGCTGAGGCAGGCGGAGCTGACTGGATTCACATTGACGTCATGGACGGCTGCTTCGTGCCGAATCTGACGTACGGCGCCAAGGTGATCGAGACCGTGCGCCGGTGTACGGAGCTACCGCTCGACGTGCACATGATGGTGCTCGAGCCGGAGAAATACTTCGACGACTTCGCCGCGGCGGGAGCGACCGGGATGACCATCCATGCCGAGGTGGCGCCGCACATGCAGCGCCACCTGTCGCGCATCAAGGAACTGGGATGCAGCGCCGGCGTCGCGATCAACCCGTCCACGCCCGTGTCTGCGGTGTCGGAAGTCGTGCGCGAGCTGGACCTGCTACTCGTGATGACTGTGAATCCTGGCTTCGGCGGCCAGGCCTTCATTCCCTACATGCCGGGCAAGGTCGCTCGCGCCCGCGCGTTGCTGCGTGAGCACTCGAGCGCCGCCGCGCTCGAGGTGGACGGCGGCATCAGCCGGAAGACCGTCGCCGAGGTGTGGCGCGCGGGCGCCGACACGTTCGTCGCCGGCAATGCGATCTTCTCCGCCGCGGACGCCGCGGACGAGATCGGAGCGATGCGCGCCGCCTGCCAGACGGGGGTGGCTGTATGACGCTCAAGCAGCAGTGGGGTGCCGTCGGGATCGTGATTGCGGTGATCGCGGCGACGGTCGCGACGGGCATGCACCTGATGCGGAACCAGCTCTTTCCGGTGACTGTCGGATCGACCGCGCCCGCGTTCTCCGCGCCGGAGCTCGGCACGCACAAGCTGCGAACGCTGGCCGACTACCGCGGGAAGGTCGTGCTGCTCAATCTCTGGGCAACAGACTGCGCACCTTGTCGAGTCGAGATGCCCAGCATCGAGCAGCTCCAGCGCGCCTACGGCGACAAGGGCCTGCACGTGGTCGCGATCAGCGAAGATGATTTCGCCAAGGAGGACTCGATCGCCGGCTTCGTCCGCCACCTGGGGCTCACGTTCGAGGTGCTGCACGACTCCGCGCAGGCAGTTGGTCAGGCGTATCAGATCACCGGCTATCCGGAGACGTTCGTCATCGGCCCCGAGGGGACGATTCGCAAGAAGTGGATCGGCGCGGCCGACTGGAGCTCGCAGGGCAATCGGGCGTTGATCGCGCAGCTCCTCGGCCTGGCGACGCCGCGCGCCACGAGCGACACGGGTGACGCGGCGCAGGTGATTCCGCTGATCCCCGACACGACGGCGGGACCCGGCCCCGGCGAGCCGTGACCGCGCCGCTGCCGCCCGTGCGCCCGAGCATGAGCTGGCGCCGGCGCATCGTGGCGATGTTCACCGAACGGCTGCTGCTCAAGGCGGCAGCCGTCTTTCTCGCGGTGGTGCTCTGGTTCGTGATCAATGCGAAGGAGCCGACGCGCGAGCTCGTGCGCGTGCGCTTCATTCCCGTGCTCGACAGCTCGCTGGTGATCCGCGACACGATCGAGGACATCCAGGCGACGGTGGTCGGGTCCACTGAAGACCTGGTGAAGCTGCTCTCGCATCCGCCGATCATCCGGCGACAGATCACGTCCGAGACGCCCGACACACTCGTGGTGGATCTGCGCCCGCAGGACGTGACGCTCCCGGCCGAAGTGGATGGCGAGGTGGATGTGCGCGACGTGTACCCGGCGAGCATCACGCTGCGCTTCGAGCCCACGTGGACCCGATCGGTTCCCGTGCGCTCCGCTGTCGGTGTGCGCTACCCCGCCGGGCAGGTTGCGCCCCTCGTGCGGCTGGATCCCGCGAGCGTTCAGATCACCGGTCCGCGACTTTCGGTGCTGAAGCTGCCGTTCGTGACGACGGTGCAGACGCTGATCACCGCCCCCGATTCTCTGCCGCATCTGGTGGACATCGACACGGCCGCCCTGCGGGGCGTGCGCGTGCGGCCCACTCAGGTGAAGGTGCAGATCGAATCGCGCGGCGATTCTGTTCCGCGCCAGCCATGACTCGTGTGCTGGGGATAGAGACTTCGTGCGACGAAACGTCCGCCGCCATCCTCGAAGGCACGGGGGACGACGTGCGATTGCGCTCGCTCGTGATCCTCTCGCAGGACGTGCACCGGGTGTTCGGGGGCGTCGTCCCGGAGATCGCCTCGCGCGCGCATCTGACGGCGATCGTTCCGGTGGTCGAGCGTGCGCTCAGCGACGCGGGCGTCTCGCCCAACGAGATCGAGGCTGTCGCCGTCACCAACGCTCCAGGCCTGGTTGGAGCGCTCCTTGTGGGAGTCAGCTACGCGAAGGCGTTCGCCTGGGCCTCGGGGATTCCGGTGGTCGGCGTGCACCACATGGAGGGACACCTCTTCGCGACTTCGCTCGAGCACGCGGACGCCGTGCCTCCGTTCACAGCGCTCCTCGTCTCGGGCGGCCATACGCTGCTCCTCGACGTGGCTGCGTGGGGGCAGTATCGCGTGCTCGGTGGCACGCGCGACGATGCGGCCGGGGAGGCCTTCGACAAGGTTGCCAAGCTTCTCGAGCTTCCCTATCCTGGGGGACCCCACCTCGAGCGGCTCGCGCGCGAGTCCGACGCGGGTGCCGGCCGATTCAGGTTCTCGCGGCCCATGCTGCGCCGGAATCAGCAGCCCGATGATCCCGACTACTACGATGTCTCCTTCAGTGGGCTCAAGACCGCCGTGTTGACGGCGCTTCGCGATGCGGACCCGGTCCAGGACGGCCCGGCGATCGCGCGGGCCTTCCAGGACGCCGCGATCGATACGCTCGTGGCCAAGACGGCCCGCGGGGTCGAGCAGTTCGGGCGCCGGCGCGTCGTGGTCGGCGGCGGCGTGGCGGGCAACCGGGCGCTGATCGAGGCCCTCGTGGCACGCTTTGGCCCATCGGGGGTGGAAGTGTTCGCCCCCAGCGCGCGGCTCGCGACGGACAACGCTGGCATGATCGCGCGTGCCGGGCTCTTTCGATTCGAGCGCGGCGACCGCGCGGATCTTTCATTGAGCGCTTTCGCCAACCAACCCCTTCCGGGACTCGTGAGTTGATCCTCTCCTCGCCGATCGTTCACCATCCGCTCTCGTTCCATTTCGGCCCCCTGGAGCTGACGGGCTTCGGAATCGCCGTGCTGATGGCCTTTCTCATCGCGCAGGTCACGTCGGAGCGCGAGCTCGCGCGCCGCGGCCACGACCGCGAGTCGGCCGCGATCAGCGACGTCATCTTCGCCGCCGTCTTCGGAACGCTGCTCGGAGCAAAGCTCTACTACGTGGTCGTGATCACGCACAACATCGCGGATCTCTTCAACCGGAGCGGGTTCGTATTCTGGGGCGGCTTCATGGGCGCCGTCGCGCTCTGCGCGATCACGATCAGGTACAAGAAACTTTCATTCGTACGTTTCGCCGACGTCGGCGGCATCGCGATCGCCGCGGGCTACTCCATTGGCCGCACCGGCTGCTGGGCGGTGGGCGACGACTACGGCAAGCCGTGGAACGGAATCCTCTCCGTGGCCTTCCCGAACGGCTCGCCGCCGTCCACGGCGGCCGACATGGCAGCCATCTTCCACGTCCCTGTGGCGGCGGGCGTCAACCCGGCCACTGTGCTCTCCGTGTATCCCACGCAGATCTTCGAAGTGGCGATGGGCTTCATCATGTTCGCCATCCTGTGGCGCATCCGCGACCACAAGCACGCCGAGGGTTGGCTCTTCGGCGCGTACTGCGTGCTGGCCGGCGTGGAGCGGTTCATCGTTGAATTCTTCCGCGCGAAGGACGACAGATTCGGGTTCGCACTTGGGTTGAGCACCGCGCAGCTCATCGCGATCGCGATCGTGGTCGTGGGCGCCGCGATCATGTACGGCCGGCGGAACACGAGCCCGAACAGCCCGGGGATCTACGGCCGCGCCGCCTCCGCGGCAGCGTGACCGCGACCCCGCGCTAGGGGCCGCGGCGGCTTTCGAGCGCCGCGAGGCGCGCCGACAGCTCCGCGTTCTGCGCCCGGAGCGCGGCGAGATCCGCTTGCACGGCTGACGCAGCTCCTCCCGCCGGCTCGACCGTGGGGAGCGCGACAGACCGCCGCGGCCAGAACGTCTTGGCGACAGCGAATGCCAGGAGCGCTAGCAGGAGCATCTGCGCGAGCACAGTCTGCCACGTGGGGTAGAGTCCCAGCGCATCCACCGTCGGGAATCCCGGAATGGTGCTGATGCCGATGGCGTTGCCTTCCTGAAGCTCCCGCACTCCCTTGCCCATGAACACGAAGGCCATGTAGTACAGCAGCAGGCTGGTGACGCTGAAAAAAGGCCGCAGCGGAATGCGCACGCCGTACCTGTAGAACAGCGTGAACACGATTCCGAGCACGACGAAGCCAGCCACGATGCCCAGACTGATGGCCAGCGCCACGTGCGCGCCTTCGTTGAACAGCGCCTGGTAGAAGAGCGCCGTCTCGGCCCCCTCGCGGTACACAGCGAGGAACGCGACGAAGGCGAGCGCCCGACCGCCGCCCTGCTCGAGGGCGCTCGATACTTTCTCGCGAATGAACTGCTGCCACTTGGCCGCTTCCACGCGCGAGATCAGCCAGTAGCTCACCGAGAAGAGGACAGCCACCGCGACCAGCAGGGTGAGCCCTTCGATGATCTCGCGGCTGGCCGGGATCGCGGCCAGCACAGTCTGGAGCACGACGGCCGTCGCCGCGCTCGCGAGCAGGCCGAGCACGATACCCGTCCAGATGGCGCGCAGCCGTTCGCGATGCCCCGTCTTGAGCAGGAAGGCGACGACGGCGCCGATCACGAGGATCGCCTCGAAGCCCTCGCGCACGATGATCAGGAAGGACTCCCAGAATGCGTCGTGCGCGCTGCCCGTGGGGCGCGTGAGCTCCACGACGTTCGTCATGTTCGCCTCGATCGCATCGCGAGCACGCTCCGCGCCGCGAATGTCGTCGCCGCGGACCGCCGCCTTGAAGCTGGCGAACAGCCGCTCCATGGACGCGACCATACCTGGATCGCGCGCCCGCGCTGGCGTCTCGATGGGCTCGAACGCCAGGTAGGCGTCGAAGGCACGGTCGGAGGCATCCGACACGCGACCATCGCGGGCCGCGGCCAGCGATTGCTCGAGCAGCGAGAGCGACGCCGCGGCCGCGGCGGGGGCCGTGCCCGTATCGCCAGCCGCGACGAGGGTTGGCCGCGCGGTAAGCGCCAGGCCACGGATGTACGCCACGAGGTCGCGCGACTGCGCCTGCGTCAGCCATGTGGCGGCGGGCATCGGCGTTCCGGGCACGCCATCGTGGATCGGCGCGGCAATGCTCGAGTCGCTGCGCTCTGCCTGCCAACCGAGCGTGCCGATTTCGGTCGGCAGCTTGGTCAGCGCCCGCGCGATGGACCCTTCGCTGCGCCCTGCGGCGCCGTGGCACGAGGCGCAATTCTGGACGTAGAGTCCCTCGCCATTCGCCGCGTCGCGATTCCGCTCGCGAAGCGACACGAGATAGGCGACCACGTTCCAGCGTTGCGCGGCGGTCATCTGCGAGGCGAACGACGGCATCGCGGTGCCTTTCACGCCGATCGAGATCTTCCTGAACGCCATCGCCGGACTCTCGGCATTCATCGCGTCGGCATTCCCGATCGCCGGCGGCTTCGGGTTGATCGCGGCGGCGGCGGGCCCGTTTCCATCACCGTCGGTCCCGTGGCACGACGCGCAGCTCGCGGCGAACAGATGCTCTCCCGCCGCCACGTCCAGCGGCCCGCGCGGAAGCTCCAATGCCGCCTCGCTGCCGAGCGCGGAGACGAATCGCCGCGACAAGGCGACGAGTGCCGCGGGCTGTTGCCTGGCCCGCGCCGCGGCGGTGATGGAGTCCAGCACGGCGCGCGCGTGCGTGGCGCGCGCATCGAGAGGCAGGCGTAGCGCGCTCGTGCGTGCATCGTCCAGGAAATCCAGGGCTTCCTGGTACTCGCCCGGAGCGACGAGCGCGCCCTTCGCGTCGAACGCTTTCCCGTATTCCTCGACGGCGACGCTGACGATGTTGGCCACGCGCTGCACGGGCCGTTCCTGGGCCCCGGCAGCGGCGGCGAGCGATCCGATCGCAAGAACGCTCCCGGCGAGCGCGAGTCCAGCGCGGAAACGTCGGACGGCGAATTTCATCTCGCGCGAAAGATAGGGCCGACGATACGCCCCGCGCGGCGCGCGTCAGGCCTTGCGGCGCGGACCACGGCGCGTGCGCGGCTCGACGGGCGCCAGGTCGGTCGTGGCCGCCGACTCGAGCACGTCGTCGAGCAGGACCCATACGCGGTCCGCGCATTCGAAGAGCCGCTGCACCTCCGCGAGCCAGACGCTCAGCGTCTCGCCGCCGACCGTGGCCGCGTCGCGCGAGGGCACCGCGCGCAGCGCTTCGAGCGCATCGAACAAGGGCTCGGCGACGTCGAGCAACTCCGCCTCGAGCGCGCGGCGCGCCGGCGCATACGCGGGGTACCTCTCGCGCGCGAAGCCCTCCAGCGTGCCGCGGAATGCAGCCGCGAGCGGCGTCGGGCCGAAGGCAGCCACGATCCCGCCTTCGTCAACCGCCTCAGCCGCCCTGGAGCGAGCCCCCACGAGCGGAGCGAAGAACAGCGCCTGCTCCTCGGCGCCCGCGCCGCGCGTGCCGCGTCTGCCGCGGCGCGAGCCGAGCGCCCGGAGGGCGCGCGTGAACTCGGGCAGCGGGCCGCCGCGCTCACCCATCCAGCCAGTCCGCGTTCGCGCCGCTCTCGAGCGCCGCATTCGAGACGGCGGCCCGCTGTCGCGTGCGCGTCTCGTACCGCCACACGAAGTCGCGCAGCCGTTCGCTGGTGAACCCCTCGCGCGGCATGCCGAGCGCGGCGATCGCCTTCTCGATGTCCGCGATGCACCCTTCGACTTCGACGAGGTCGTCCATGCGCGGGTAGCGCTCGAGGCGCACCATGGCGCCCGCGAGCTCGTACTGCCAGATGACGCGGTCAATGGACATCGTCAACTCGTACCCCAGACCACGAAGCACCGTCGCGAGCGCCTCGGCGTCGCCCACGTCGCTGCCGATTTCCTCGCGGCGCTTGTACCCGCTCTGCACCATGGTCGGGCCCTTGAACTCGACGCGTGCGCTGAAACCGCTCGAACCGCTCGAAGCGCTGCCACCGCTCGCGTCGCGCGCCACGCGCAACCGCAGCATCTGGTCGTGGTGGCGGAGCTTCCGGTCCGGCGTGTCGTAGCGGCGATCTTCGAGCGTGCCGTGAAAGCGAAGCGGAGCGCCGAGGGCGTCGAGCTTCTTGCGCGTTTCGTCGAGATTGGGCAGTACGCTCTTGAGTTCGAGTTCGATCATCTGCTCACGACGGTGGATGCGGCGCTTCCCGCCGCGGTCGATGGATCGGATTCGTTCATGATCGCGCGCAAGACGGCGGCGGTGTCCGACAGATCGGAAAAGACAGCGGCTGGCCGGCAGGCCGACAGTTGATCCACCGTGTAGTGCCCCGTGGCCACCCCAATGGCGCGCGCGCCGAGCGACTGCCCGCACGCGATGTCAGCGGGTGTGTCGCCGATCACGACGACGTCGGTGCCGGCGATATCAATGCCGAGCAGCTCCCGGGCGCGGTTGCGTGCGATCGCCGGCAGCGCGCCGCGAGTTTCATGGTCGGATCCGAACGCGCCAACCACGAAGCGATCCGGGTCGATGCCGACAGCGCTGAGCTTCGCCGCGGCGCCCTGCGCCAGATTGCCAGTGAGAAGTCCAAGGATCGCGTCGGGGCGCGACTCCACTGCATCGAGGAGCTCCGTGACGCCGGGGTACGTGCGGGGGCTCACGTGCGACGGCGCGGCGAGCTCCCCGGGCAGCAGCTCGACGTACCGCTGGAGCAGCGCGTCCATGCCGCGGTTGATGCGCGCGTCGTCGTGCCCCGCCAGCGTCATGAGCTCCCGCACGATTTGCGGATCCGTCTTGCCGTCGAATCGGTGTTCGGCGGGCCCCGTTTCCCCGAAGACTTCGATGAGCGCGCGTTCGATCGCCCGCCGTCCCGCTCCGCCTGCGCTCAGCAGCGTGCCGTCGATGTCGAAGAGAACGAGCTTCATGCGATCAGGTTCGGGTCAACAGGAGTCCGCCTGTGATGGCGGCGGTTCCGACGCCCTGCCACACTGTGGGCGTTTCGCCGAGCATGAGCCACGCGACGGCGATCGCGATCACGGGTTGCAGATTTCCGTACATCGCCGCCCGTGTGGGGCCGAGCACGCGAACCCCACGATACCAGAACAGATACGCGAGCACCAGCGCGCCAAAGCCGCTGTACAGCACCGCGCCCCATGCCAGCGGCGGCAGCGTCGCCCAGCTCGTGCGCACGACGTCCGGCGCGCCGGCCACGCCGAGCACGATCGCGCCGCCCACCATGGTCCACGCCGAGAGCTGCAGCCCGTCGATTGTGTGAGTGTACGGCTTGAGCAGCACTGTGTACATCGCCCATGCAAGCGCGCCCGCAAGAATCAGCAGGTCGCCGAGGACGGCGGTCGCGTGCGAGACGCCCGAAGCATGCTGCGCTGCGGCGCCGCTCCCCCATACAACGAAGCACATCCCGGCGAGCGACAGCAGAATGCCCGCGACGCCACGACCGGGAATGCGTTCCGTGCCGCGCAGGCGGCCGATGATCGCCATGAACGCGGGCGATGCCGAGGCGATCAGCGCCGCGTCACCGGCACGTGTCCGCGCGACGCCCTCCACGAACAGCACCTGATAGATGCCGTTGCCGAGCACGCCGAGCAGCACGAGCACGAGAATGGTCCGCCGTGAAGGCCGCGTTCCGCGCGCGATGAGCAGCAGCACGACGGCCGCGAGGCACACACGAAAGGCGTTGAACGCCAGGGGCGGCATGACTTCGGTGGCGAACTTCACCACGCTGTAGTTCACGCCCCAGATGATCGCCATGGCGAGCAGCGCCAGGTCCGTCAGTCCAACGCCCGGCGACGCGGCGCTCCCTGCCGCGTGGCCGGGCGTCTCCATGTCATGCCCGCGCGAAGCCATCACTGAAAAGTAGACGCGGAGCAGGTGAGGTGCCTATGTTGCGGCATGCACGTCTCCTTTGCCGTGTTCGCCGACGCCGCGAACCTCTCGCAGGAAGGAAAGCTCAACATCCTGGGCGTGTTCGACGCGCTCCAGGTCGCGACGCTGCCCGCCGTGCATCCACGCGCCAATCTCGTGGTGCACCTGAAGGGCACCGCGCTCGATATAGGCGCGCACACAGTGTCGTTCCGCTGGCTCAACCCCAAGGGGGACGAGCTGTGGGTCAGCTCGGGAGATCTCAACGTTGGCGCCCCTCCCGCCGGTGTCGCCGAAATGGATCTTCCGCTCATCGCGCAGATAGACCTGCCCATGGACGGCGCGGGCGGCTACACCATGGCCGTCGCGATCGACGACAATCACACGGCCGACGTGACTGTGCAGGTGCGCACCGCCGGCGGTATGACGCCGCCCAAGGGACTGCTCTCCTAGAGAATCCGGCGCGCGAAGAGAAATCGCTCGCCGAGGCTTTTCACGAAGGCGTCGCTCACGTCGGCGAGCTGCTCCACGTGATATCCGCCGCGGCTGAGCGCCAGATGCACCATGCGGCCCTCGCCCAGGGACATCCCCACGTGCGTGACGCGGCGATCGGGACGATCGGAAAAGAACAGCAGATCAGCGGGCTCCAACACCAGACGATCCCGCCCCGCGTCCTGTCCGCATTCGGCCTGCTGCCACGCATCGCGCGGGAGCGCGATGCCGTGGAGCGCGTACGCGGACTGCGCGAGACCTGAGCAGTCGGCGCCCCAGGGCGTGATGCCGCCCCACAGATAGCTGGTGCCGACGAACTCGCGTCGCGCGGTCTCCGCGATCGCGGCGGCGTCGCGCGGAAACCGCGTCGCCAGCTCCGCCAGCGTGACGGCCTCGCCCGACTCGACCTGATCCTCCGCGCCGAGCACGGCCAGCAGCGGCAGCTTGCACGTGGCCCGACCGTGGCGACCGACAGTGCATCCCAGGGAAATCCGCGCGCCGTCGCCCGGCGGCGGCGTGTCGCGCGAGAGGAATCCCTGATGCATCCAGCCTTCGTAGCCGTCGGCGCCGCGGGCGCGCCACCATTCCCCGTGCGGCTCGAGCACGTCCACCGTGTGACCAGACAGCTGCTGCGATACCATGGGGCTCGCGATGCGCGGTTCGGCGTGCATCGGCGCGACGGGCGTGCAGACAGTCGCGCGAAACGACACGGGCTCGTTGTCCGTCGCCTCAGTCGCCCTCATGCGTCGCCGTCCGCGAGTCCGGTGACCCCGTCGCGGCCGCGCGCCGTTCGCACCGCGCGCTCGATCGCTTCGCCCAGCGCTTCGACAGCCATCGCCTCCACGCCGATCGGATTTGCCGTGGGGTCCGGATCCTCGAAGGGGGACACGGCGAAAACTACATCGCCGTCCACGCTCGTTCCGGCGGGTGTGATGCGCGCGAACAGCGCCGCGCCCGCCGCGTGCGCGAGCTGCGTGAGCGAGGCGGCGTCCATCGGCACACTCACGGCGACCACCGCGAGCGTGGTGTTCTGCATGGTGAGCTTTGAAAACGCCACGTCGCGATTCGCCGTATGCGCCAGCGTCCGCTGCGTGTCCACCATGTTGCCATGCGCATCGCGGGCGCCGGCCAGGATGGTCCCGTCCGCGGCGCGCACATCGCCGAACGCGTTGACCGTGGCGAAGGCGGCCACCGCCAACCGGTTTTCGCTGTGGAGCGAGAACCCGAAGCCGCCCTTCATCGGAAGCAGCCGAGGCGTGCCGGGAACGGCGGACATCATCTTGCCGACAGTGGCGCCTGTACCGGCGCCCACCGAGCCCTCCACGACCTGCTCGGCCGACGCGTTATCGCACGCGTCGTAGGCCATCTCGGCTGTCGGGCGCGCCGTGGCGCTGCCCACGGGCGACAGGTCGAACAGCACCGCCGCCGGAACTATCGGCACGACGCCAACGCCCACGTCGAAGCCGCGACCATGTTCTTCCATCCAGCGCATCACGCCCGCGGTGGCGTCGAGGCCGTAGGCGGAGCCGCCCGTGAGGAGAATGGCGTCGGCGCGCCCAGCCACGAGGTGAAAGGGGGAGGCCGTCGGTAGCTCGCGGCTCCCGCTCGCCCTGCCAAAGAGCGCGACGCCAGCGCGGAGTGGGCCCGAGATTCCGCGAATCACAGTGAGACCTGTACCGCCCGCCTCGTCCGTCGCGTGGCCGACCGCGATGCCGAGCGGTCCGAGAATTCCGCCCACCGAATCGTGCCGGGTCACGTCAGGCGGGCGGGCGGCCGGCGGCAGGCCTGTCGCCATTCGCGACCGGCGGCGCGCCTGCGGCGCGGCGCGCTTCGCACTCGCGGCAGCGCACGATGCCGCGCAGGTCGCACATCACGCAGATGAACGTGCCGCAGTCGGCGCACGGGTAGCCCTCGGAGGCCCGCTCCTCATTGCCGCAGGCGCGGCAGATCATCGCGTCATGCTCCGAGATCGTACTCATGAGGGCAAGATAGTGCGGCCAGCCTCATGAGGCACCAGGAGCCGCGCCGCCAACGGCTCGACGACTGCCGTGACCGGGGTCGAATCCAGCAGCTCGCCGTCCGCCTGCACCTGCAGCGGCGGATCCGTCTCGAGCCGGATGCTGCGGCCGCGGCAGTACATCATGCACGGGTCGCTCGAGAAATCCTTGCGCAGCATGCGGCGGGCGATGCGCACCGCGTCCCACAGCGTGCGCGGCGCGAACATGCACCCGTCCAGAAGCCCGTCGTCAATCAGGATCTCGGGGCCCAGGGTGATGCGGTTACCGAGCACCGCGCCGAAGTTGGCGATCATCACGGCGGCGGCGCGCGCCTCGAACACATGGCCATCCACCGTCATACGTGCCTGAAAGAAATCCTTGAGCAACACAGCGCGCAGCGCCGCCCACGTGCCCATGATGGTGTACGCGAGCACACCAAGGCGGCGCTTGAGCCAGGTGGGGGTGCCGCGCAGCATCGCGGCGTCTATCCCGACGCCCGCCGCGATCGCGAAATGGCGTCCCGAGTCAAGCCGGCCCAGATCGATCACGATCTCGTCGCCGTGAAGGAGCGCCGGCACCGCGCGGCTTATGCGAAGCGGAATGCCGAGCGCGCGCGCCACCAGATTGCCGGTGCCGCCGGCCAGAACGCCGACAGGCCTGCCGCTGCCCGCCAGCGCGCCGGCGACTTCCATCACAGTGCCGTCGCCCCCGAGCGCAAACACGGCGTCGTAATCGTGGTGCCGCGCGATCGCGATCTCGGCGCCGTGCCCCGGCTGCTCCGTGAGCACCACGTCGCAGTGCACGCCAGCGCGCGCCAGCTCACGCTGCGCCACCACGGCGAGCGCGCGCCCGCGCCGCGCCGCGGGGTTGGCGATGACGAGCGCGCGCCTGATCAGAAGCGCCAGGTCTTGAAGAGAGAGAGGCTCCACTGCGGCGGCGTCTCCACGATGCCCGGCACGAGCGTCGTTCCGCAGTAGCGCGCCGACGTGGGCGCTTCTCGCCCGCCCTGGATCTTGAGGTCGGGCCTGAAGCGCCACTCCAGTTGGCCGCTCAGCGCATCGGTGGCCGACTGGCCCGTTGCGCCGTGGCCGCTCAACTGGCAGAGGCCCGCGCTGAACGTGAAGAAGAGCTTGCTGGTCACCTGCGTCTCGCCGCCGATGCTCGCGGAAGAGAAGAAGGACTGCAGCAAGTTCTGCTGGGTCGCCGTGGAGGCGGTCGCACCCGTCTGATCCGCGGCGCCGCCCTGGAACTGAAGGAGATCCACCCACGAGCCAAAGCTGCCGCGGAGCGCGTTGCCGAGCACCGCGCTCGCGGTGGGGGCGAGGACCTGCGCGAGCGTCTGCGTCACGTCGGGATTCGATGCAAAGTCAAAGCCCGGCTGCCCGATCAGGAGGTAGCTCACGAGGTCGGACGGTGAGATCGAATACGTCTCCGTGCTCGTGAGGTCGATCTTCGGGCTCGGATACAGCGGTCCTGTCACGTTCACCACCACCACGAGATCCGTGCGTCCGCTGCGCTTCACGCTGTACTGCGCGCCGATGTTGATGAGCGGGTTGTTGTCCGACGTGCCCAAGAAGCTGACGCGCCCGCCAGTCATCACGCTGAATTCGCGCTGCACCGGGCCGAGGTCGAGCACGTACGTGCCGCGATCGGCTGTGAGATCGCCCTGCAGCGCGAAGTGCGCGAGGATCGGATTCGCCGGCGTGCCCGGCAGTCGCGGCGTACCCGGCGGCACCTTGGTCACGTTCAGCGTGCCCGCGAGCTTCACGTTGGCCACCCGCGAGCGGAGCCACACGTCGTCGCCGAGTCCGATCTGCACGTTGTCCAGGCGCAGCGCGTTCAGGAAGCGCTCCAGCTCCGGGCTGGTCGCCGTCGTGTCGATCACCAGATCCGTGAGCTGCTTTTCCGCGAGCGCGGGATCGGGCAGGAAGATGGATCCGCGGTCCACCGTGAGCGTGCCCTGGAGAAGCGGATCGGCCATGTCGCCGCTCAGATGCACGGGGAGGTTCGTGGACACGGAGAGATCCGCGAGATCCCGGCGCGCGAGCGCGTGGAAGTTCGACGCCCGCAGCGTGAGGTCGAAGGTGCGGCGCGCCGAGTCGAGCACGTTGTCCACGCGTCCCGCGAGCAGCAGGTAGGCGCGCGGCGGACTCCCATCGCTCGTCGCGCGCAGGCTGTCCAGCACGAGCACGCCGTTCTGGAGCCGCGCGCCTGCATTGATGCCCGTCGCGCGGATGTTGAGCCCCGCGATGGACATCGCGCCGTTCTTCACGGCCAGGCTCCCCGTGAGCGCGCGGTTGCGCCACGTGCCGTCGAGGCTCGCATCCACCTGGATGCGGCCGGACGCCCGCTGAACGCTTCGCGTGAACGTCTCCAGAATGCCGAGGTCGGCGCTGTCCGCGCGCACCCCCACGTGCAGCGAATCGTTGGGTCGCATGTGCGCGCCGAACAGCGTCACGTCGAGCGGCAGCTTGGCGTCGGCGTCGAGCGCTGGCGAGCCGTTGCGGAAGAGCTGAAGTGAGCCGGTGAGCTCGCCATCGCGGTACAGCGCGTTGGCCTCGACGCTCTCGAGGTGCACGGAACCAGCCTGCACGTCGCGCAGCACTGTGCTCGCCGAGATGATGGGAGCCGCCTTGGTACCCGACACGAGCGCGGTCACGTCGCCGGTGCCGCTGATGCTGTCGGGGAGCTGCTCGATCACGCCAAGGTCCGAGAGCGGGACGCTCGACGCGCGGAAGGTGGCCGAGGCGGGTCCTTCGACGGGGATGTTCGCGACGGCCAGGATGTTCGCCGCCGTTCCCGAGCGCGAATTGAGCAGCAGCGAATCCAGTCGCATGCCCGTCGAGTCGCGCATGAACGCCGCCGGTTTGCTGAGCGACCAGGCGCTTCGGCCGAAGTCCAGCGACATCGAGTCGAGACGCACTGTCTGCGCGTCTCCCGCCAACGCGAGCTCGCCGGTGGCGACCACGCGGCCTGTCGTGTCCCGCGCGGCGAGGATCGAGAAGGTGCCGTGGCGCAGGTCCCTGAGCTGCGCGGTCGCGGCCAGCGAGTCGAGAAAGACGCCGGCCGCGAGGACGGAGTCGGCGACCATTCGCACGCGTCCGGACAGGGTCGTGTCGGCGTAGCGAAGCGCGAAGTCGGCGCGCGCGTCGCCCGCGCGATCGCCGCGCAGATACAGATCGCTTCCGGTCATCGTGCCCGTGGCCTCGAGCGAATCCAGGCGGCCGCGGACGATCACGTCGGCCAGCAGGCCGCCGCCGAGCGAGTCGGGCGTGACGACGCCGGAAAGTGCCGTGTCGGGGCGGCCTATGTAGCGCCGAAGCCCTCCGAGCGAATCCACCGTCGCCACGACATGCAGGCTGTCACTCGGCCCGCCGGGCAAGCCGAGCGCGCCCGTCGCCGTGACGACGCCGCTGGTCGTATGGATGACGGCGCTGTCCACGCGCGCGACCCGATCGGCGAAGTGCAGCCGCGCCGCGGACGGGTAGATCGTGACA
>Ga0070679_100002581_pt1 | contig 16457 bp, 9 predicted proteins | sample KBSC63BmetaG_FD_65652 | JGI IMG/M metagenome (GOLD analysis project Ga0070679, IMG submission 65652) | Corn rhizosphere microbial communities from Kellogg Biological Station, Michigan, USA - KBS C6-3B metaG | ecosystem: Host-associated > Plants > Roots > Rhizosphere | place: USA: Michigan... | reverse complement strand
AGTCGAGCGGATTATGTATTTCATGCGCAATGGTCGCAGCCAGACGTCCGGCCACGGCGAGCTTTTCCGTGGCGAGAAGCGCGTTCTGGGCGCGTCGTTCATTGGTGACGTCGCGGAAGACCATAACGATTCCGGAGAGCGCGCCGGCGCGGTCGTAGACAGGAGCGCCGCTGTCATCGACGAATATTTCAGAGCCGTCGGGGCGAATGAGAACGGTGTTTTGGGCGAGACCGACAACGCGCTGGAGGCGCTTGACACGGGCAACCGGGGTTTCGACCGGCTCACGGGTGGTTTCGTTGACAATGTGGAAGACGTCTTCGAGGGGGAGATGGAAGGCGTCGTTCTGTGTCCAGCCGGTGAGTTGCTGGGCAACGGTGTTGAGCAGTTCGACGCGACCTTCGGGGTCGCAGACGATGACGCCATCGCCGATGGAGGTGAGCGTGGTGCGGAGGCGCTCTTCAGACTCGAATGTGGCCTGGGAGTGGAGGCGAAGGCCATTGAGCGTGCCTTGGTAGGCGTCCGACACGCGGTGCAGGCGGCTGACCGTGAAGACGCTGATGAAGATGCCGGTGGCCAGCGCGAGCACAACGAGGACTTCGACCGTGGCGTGGACCTGCATGGTCCAGCGCTCCGCTTCCTGAGCACGCAGAGTGGATTCGCGGTCGAGGACGTCATCGATGCTTTTGCGCAGCGCATCCATATAGCGTTTGCCGCTGATGTTGCGGCCGATGTCGCGAGTGTCGCCTCCGGCGGCGATTTCGGCGATGAGGGGCTCAGCGTAGCTGACACGCCACGTCTTTTGAGCGGCGATGATGGCGTCGACCATGCGCGGACCTTCACGTTGCGCGACAAGGTTGTGGCGCAGCAACTGCATGGCGTCGGCAAAGGGGGCTTCGGAAGTGGTGAAGGGTGTGAGGAATCGCGCGTCAGAGGTGATTTGGTAGCCGCGCAGGCCGGTTTCTTCATCCACCACCAGCTCTTGCGCTCGGGTGGCGGCGGCGATACTGTCATCGGAAGCCCGGATGGTGGCAACGGTCTTCTGGGCGCTGCGCACCTGCCAGACGAGGACGACGGCGACAAAGCCCAGCGCGAGCACCGGCAGAAGCAGTACTTGAACCAGTATCCGATTGAATTGGCTGATGTTCACAAAAATGTGCGGGTCGCCGTACAGTCCGCGCCGTCTCCCTGCGATCTAGTTTTGAAACAAGGCTTTCAATTTCTGCAAAAGCATCGGTGCGCCTTCTCCCTTGGTCATGTAGACGTCGACCAGGCGGGTGACCTCGGCAGGCAGACCCATATACGCGGAGAGGAGAAGGATGGGAACTTCGGGTTTGGTTTCGCGCATTTTGGCGGCAACTTCTCCGCCGTGCATTCCTGGCATGGCGTAGTCGAGGACAACGGCGTCGATTGCCTGGTCGTTGAAAATAGTGAGGCCGGAAGGTCCATCGTGGGCGGTGAGGACGGTATACCCGGACCGCTCAAGGATCAGTTTGCGGACCTGCAAACCGACGACTTCGTCATCGACGCAGAGTACGACATGTTCATCCTGAGGCAAATTTAACACCTGGTCCCTTCAATGCTGCGGTGAGGATACCACCGCGCTGACGCGCTTTCACTCCTTCCAAGGATGTAGAAGGGAGCATTCAGCGAACTAAAGTAAGGGCTCTCTACCAGCAGATGAGGCGCGGTATAAGAGGGTAGTAAAGGCCCTGTATGACAGGTGTCGTGGCACCTTGCAGAGCAAGTTGTGCGCAGGCGTAACCCTCGAGTTGCGCGGCGTATTTGGCCTTCTCCTGTTGGACGAACAGCTCGGGCGAGCGTGAGCCTTGCTCGGTGGTTTTGAAGTCGACAATCCATAGGTGAGACGTACCCTCGGAGAGCGGTTCAGGGCCGGCAAGGAAGGTGCGATCCATACGCAATTCGCCGGTTTCCTCAGCGGTGGTGCGTAAAGCCTGTTCGCTGTGCGATGTAGCGTGAGGCCGCAGAATCCAGAGGCCGGTTTCGTCGGCAAGAGTCTGCTGGAGGGCTTGCAGAGAACGCTGCGCAAGACGGTCGAGAGAAGCCGGTGAGAGACCCTCGGAGCGGAGACTGGCGGTGAGGCGCGGGAGCCAGGCCGGGAGTTCCTGCTGAAGCGCAATGGCGTCGGAATTTCGCTCGAGACGGGCGCTGAGGACCTGCAAATACCGGTGGACAACGTTGCCGAAAGCGCGGACGGTGTAGGACCCTTCGGGACGTTCGAATGCGGGGCCTCGCCGGAGTGCGGCCGCCGGAGTGTAGGGAAGGCGGTTGGCGGCCGCGGTTTCAAAGCGGATATCGGGGTTGAAGGAGAGTGGCAAGCGGTGGATGATGGGCGGTTCGTCTTGCACGGGAGCTGGGATGCGCTCGGTCGCTAGGGATGCGTGGTGATCGGCGAGTGACTGCTGGAATGTGGCGGCGAGGTTGGTCGCGGGAAGCGCTTGCAGCGGAGCGAAGGCTTCGGCGGCGGCTGGCCAGACGGCCTTGAGGAGGCTGCCGTGTTGAGGTGCGACAAGGGAACCGTCGGTCTTGCGTGAGCAGGCGGCGAAGAGGTGGAGCTCTTCCTGGGCGCGGGTGCTGAGGACATAAAAGAGGCGCTTGCGTTCGGAGTTTTCGCGGGCTTCGCGCGCGGCGTTCAGCCAGCGATTGAGTTGGTCGTTGTCGAAGCCTTTGCTGGCGATGGGGGCGAGGACGACGCCGGAGGTGTCAGCGGATGGCGAGTCGATTTCGAGCCAGTTGAGCAGTTCGCCGGTGCTGCTGCCGCCGCGGCGTTCCAGCGATGGCACGAGGACCACGTCCCACTCCAAACCCTTTGCTTTGTGGATGGTGAGGAGTTCAACGGAGCAGGGGCCGGAGATAGGTTCGGCATAGAGGCGGTCGAGGCGCGCGTTGAGGGTGTGGAGGTCGAGGTAGCCGAGGTCCGCCTGAACGTCCCGCAGGACGCCGAGGAAGCGCATGACATTCGTGCGCTCCTCGGGGTTGAGTGGAGCGTCGCCGCCAAGCGATCGCCAGGTGCGTTCGATGTGCGTCGCGAACGGTGTATTGCCGACGGTCGCGACAGCGGTTTGCAGCACAGGCCATGTGCGAGCGAGAAGCTGCTGGCCTTCTTCGCTGAGAAACTGCGTGCGCGTGGCGACGAGTGAGGCGACGGTGGCGCAGGGATCGGCAGAGGGGCCTTCCCCGGTAAGGGCGAGGAGGTCCGCAAGCGAAAGGCCGCACCACGGCGCGTGCAGCACAGCGAGCCACGCGGGTCGGTCGGCAGGATGCAGGAGCGCGCGGGTGAGGGCGAGGACATCGAAGATTTCAGGCCGCTCGGAGAGCGGGTCGATATCGACAGCGCGATAGCGGAGAGGGCCGCTGCCCCTCGGGTTTTCTACGCTATAGTCGCGCTTGAACTCCGCCACGACAGCGTCGAGATGCTTGCGGGCGCGAGCCAGGACGGCGATGCGCCAGGGCTTTGTGCGATCGCCGGGGAGTGGAGTCTCGAGCCAGTGCTCGATGATGCTGCGGATATTGCGGGCCTGCTGCTGATCGTGGTCACGGCGTGCGTCCAGGGTTCGAGGTGCGTCGAGATCTTCTTCGCCGAGGACTGCGGTGTGCCACGTGATGTCGTCGGTGGGTGAGGGCCCGCGGTTAGGGACGGCAGCGACAAAGGGGACGTCCGAAGAGTTGTTTTGCGCCGCATCCGGCGACGGAAAGATGCGCTCGAACGTTGCGTTGAAGGCGTGAACCAGGCTGGCCTGCGAGCGGAAGTTGGAGGTGAGTCGGAGTGCCTGCAGGCGAATGTCGCCGAAGCGTGCCTCGTGCATGGTGCGCAGGAAACGCTCGACGCGGGCCTGGCGAAAGAGGTAGATGGACTGCTTGGGGTCGCCGACGAGGAAGAGGGTCTGCGTGGCCCCGTCCCATGAGCGCGTGAGCTGATGGATGAGGTCATACTGCGTGGCAGAGGTGTCCTGCATCTCGTCCACGAGCAGATGACGAAGCTTGCCTCCGGCGGAGAGCGCAAGGTCAATGGAATCATCGCTGCTGTTCTCGGCATTCAAGGCCTGGCGGGCCGCAAGGGCGATCTCGATAAAGTCGCATTCGTTGCGTTCCGCGAAGATCAGTTTGAGCTCGGCGAGAGCGCGGCGAAGGACGTGAAAGAGGGCCTTGGCGACCGCCCACTGGTCGTCGGGATAGTGGGCATCGGGCAGGTTGCGGACGGCACAAAGAGCGTCGCATAGCTCGTCGGATTTGTGGGCGTCGATGAGGTTCTGGAGAAGAACTTTTTCCGGCTTATTCATCTCGAACCGGATGTGGTTGACACTGAAACTCTTGCGCCACTCGCCATCCTTCGTGAGCAGGAGAGAAATGAGGGCGTGCCAGTGATCGAGATGGTCGGCCTTGTCTTCGGGAGGCGTGCGGCGGTCGGCGCAGATGGCGATGGGGGATGGGGTGCCGTTGTCGCCGGGGTTGAGGCCGAGCTGCGCGGCGAGTTCGGCGAGTTGATGCAACATGCCGGCAGGCATGGCGTTCGTGGCCCGTGTAAGTGCGGAGCAGACGATGGTTTCAAGTGTGCGTTCGAGCTTGGCACGGACGACGCGGTCGAGGGCTTCCTCGTCGAGAGCGTTCGGGCCGAGAGGGAGGAAGTCGGCCCACTGGTCGCGTTGTTGCAGCATGCTCGCCAACAGGGATTGGACTTCCGTGAGGCTGGCGTCGCGATGCAGAAGGACGTTGCGCAGAGCGTTATGCAGCGCGGTGTCGGCGCCTCCGAGCTGAAAGAGCGTGCGCTCGGCGGCGAGACGGTAGAGTGGGCCGGCGTCGGTGGTGGGGCGGCCGCTGCCTCCACTGCCCGAGAGCAGCGGCAGCGAGTTGACGATTTCGGCGCAGACGGAGTCGATGGTGCGGATGTTGAGGCTTTGTGGGTGGTCGAGGATGCGCCATCCAAGCGCGGCATCACGCGCGAGAACAGCTTCGGCAAGAGCACGGGTTTCTGTGTCGAAGGCGGAGGCACCCACGGACAGGGGACAATTTGCAGCGGCGGAGGCTAGCTGGCCGAAGACACGCTCGTGAAGCTCCGCAGTGGCCTTGTTGGTGAACGTGATGGCGAGGATTTCTTCGGGTTTCGTCACGTCTCCCTGAGCGAGCAGCTTGAGGTAACGCTGCATGAGCAGGCCGGTTTTGCCAGAGCCTGCGGGAGCTTCGACGATGCAGGACTGGCGAGTGTCGAGCGCGGCTTCGCGGGCCACAGCATCAGAGGCGGGAGTCGCGGAGGGGAAGCTGAGGACTTTGCTCATTCGGCGTCGTCTCCTGCTTCGTCGTTGGGAGTGATGAAGAGAAGCTCTGGGTTTACGCGGCAAAGCAGACGCTGAGCACAGCGGGCACAATTGACAGCAAAATCTTTAGGACTAACCGTTGCCCGGCCGTTGGCAAAGTCTTCGGCGAGCGTCGTGAGAGTGTGTCGCCACTCTTCGATGAGGTTGTCGAGATCGACGGTGGAGGGCCGCTTCATAGGGAAAATTCCTGCCTCGGCTTGATAGCCGAGCCACGCCATGCCCTTGCCGGCGCGGACTTTCGCGAAGGTCAGGCCCTTGAGTTCCCCGGGTTGCGAGAGCAGCGCATACAGCGGGAGTTGTGGGTCATCGGGGCGAGGGCCGTCCCAACTGCCGGGGTTTGCGGAGAAGCCGGTTTTGTAGTCGACGTAGACAAAGCCGTTGTCTGGGCCGTCGACGCGATCGATGCGGTCCATGCGGACGGAGAGTGTGAGCGGACCGACGGTGACCATGGTGTCGGCTTCAAGGGCAAGAACGGTGAAAGGGCCGCGGTCGAGCTCGGCGTTGAGCCAGAAGCGAAGAAGAATGAGCAGGCGGTCTTTCTGGAGTTGGAGGTAGGCGTCATCCCAGTCGGTTTCGGGGACGATGCGGCTATCGACGGCGTTGGCGATGCAGCGGATGAGCAACGCTTCGCGGGCTGTGGGGTCCATCTGACGGAGCGTGGCTTGCGAGCCGACGGCGCTCCAGAAGGCCTGCATGGTGCGATGCAGGAAGTTACCGCTTTCGAGTGCGTCCAGGCCGGCGGTGATGGCGTTGAGCGGGCGGGAGCGAAGGCGGAACTCGGAGAAAGCGAGGAAGCCGCAGGCGGCTTGCTGCTGCAACACGCGAGCGCCACCGGTAACTTCTCCCGAAGAAAGCGGAGGCAGGGGTTCGATGTCGGCGAAGGCTTCGGTGGGAATTGTAGGTTCAGCCGCGAGCGCAGGGAGAAGCTCGTCCGTCGTGACGATACGAAGCTCAAGGCTAGCGATCGTAGGCGAAAGGCGCTGAGCGCCCGCATCATCTTCTTCCGCATAGAAAAAGAGGACGTTGGGCGCAGCCGCCAGGAGGCGTGCGGTGGCCTGCTCGGCGCGGGAGGCTGTGTCGGCCAGACTGGTGCCGGGCATGTGGCGGTCGTGCTGCAAAGGCCAGCCGAGGAGTGGATTGGCGCGAGTGGGAGCCGGCCAGTTCACATCGGTAGCGCGCAGAAAAACGATGGCATCGAAGCTGGAGCCGGCGGCATCCGTGGGCGTCATGATCTGGACGGAGGCATCGTTGGCGCCTTGCGAGGTCGAGGTGGCGCGGGCCTGGCGGGAGAGGGCGTCGAGTGCTGTGTGGAAGTCGACGCGAGTTCCCGTGAAGTCGAGTGTGGCGACTGCGTCAAGAACGTGGTCCCAGGTGCGGGCGTCGCGGAACTCCTGCGCGGTGAGAGGGCGGTCGCCGGGGAAGTTGACGTCGCGGAGAGTGTCGCGGACGAATTCCATCCAGTCTGCGTGGCTGCGGAGAGTGTCGCCTGGCCGGCGGGCTGTGAGGGGAGCCAGGAGTTTTGCGACAGGGGATGATGTGGCCAGGCGCTGAAGACGGGCGATGTCGACTTCAGGTCGCAGGAGCGGTGTCCGGCGGAGTGTGAAGGCATCGAAGGCGGCGCGAGCTTCGAGATCATCGAAAACGCCGATGTAGGGCGAAAGCAGCAGCCTGGTCGCACGGTCGAGCGGAAGCGGGCCAGTGAGCCAACGGATGAGATCCAGCGCGGTCGCGACCATGGGGGTTTCGGCCAGAGGTGCGCCGGTCGAGAAACTGTAGGGGGTCGAGGAGAGGTCGGTGTCGATCGACTGGAGTTCAGGGGTGAGGATGCTGCGCAGAGTGGCTTCGAGGGTGGGGCGTTCTTCGTCGAGATTGGGGACGATGAGGGCGATGCGTGTGGGCTGGGTCGAGGTTTCGATGAAGTGGCGAATCCAGTGGATGGCGGTGAGAAGTTCCTCATGAGGGTTGGCCGCGCGGACGGTTTTGTGGCTGGGCTCAGATTCTGTGGTGATGGCAAGGCGATCGACAATGCAGCCGTGAGTTTCGAGCGTGGCGAGTAGGGAGGTGCGTGCCGGGGTGTCGTCGTCGAAGCCGATGAGGAGGATGTTCGATGGTGGTGTGAGAGAGCCGTTGGCGATGTGTTCGCGGAGTGCGGCGGGGAGTTCGGCGATGGAGAGGAATTGGCTGCGCTCACAGCGTTTGTCGAAGGCTGCGGCCCAGGTGGCGAAGGTTTTTGAGTCGTGCGTATTGGCGAAGCGGCGAAGATCGGCGATGGCTTCATAGCTGGCGGCGAGGCGCCAGGCGGTTTGGGCGAGTTCGGCGAGGGAGTCGGGTGAACCGAGTGAAGGTGCGGCGGTGGAGGCCGAGATGATCTCGCGCCATAGCGTGTGCTCCTGCGGCGGGTTGAGCAGCAGCCGCAACTCCGATCCCTGGTGGACGAGAGTGCTCCAAAGCGACTCCAGCCAGGCGTTCCAGGAGCGGATCGGGGCGGGTTCCCAGGTGTTGAGGCCTGCAGCGGATTGTGCCTGGTCGAAGCGGGCGCGAAGGTCGGCGGCGGCGCGTTCGTTAGGAGCGAGTATGGTGGCGCTGCGCGTGAGGGCTTCGCTTATGACCGGGGGAAGCGAATTGCGCTGCTGCGACTCCTGCATGGATTACAGGGTATCGCTTTGGGTGGTGGATTATCTAAGAGCCGCCTAATGCGAGGCTTTGGCGTGGTCCTGGAACTTGGGAATCCTCGGGAATAGCGCCGATCCGGCTTCGAGCGGCGGGAGCCAGAAGCTGGCCGCGAGCAACATGATCGCAGCCCCGAATGGCACGACCATCGCTACGCGTAATGAGCCTGCGTGTGAGGAAACGAGACCCATCAACCATGTAAGGGATGCGGCGCCGAGTCCCGAGACGGCGAGAATGAATCCGGCGAGCTTTGCGGGGGGGCGGCGGCGCAACAGCAGGGCGAACGTCGAGGGGAAGAACCCTGAGAGGCTGAGGCCCAGCAGGGCGCAGGCGATGGCAAGGGGCGTCGCCGAGTGGCAGCGGGAGACAACCAATACCAGCAGGGCGGAGGAAAGCATCGCGATGCGCTGCAGCGAGCTTTCGCGGATGTAGCGTAGGAGCAGCGAAGAAAAGAGCCGGCCGACGGTAAGCGAGGACCACAAAACGACGATCGCGGACTGACCACCAAGGATGTGACCGTGGGTGTAGCGGTCGGAGTAAATGGTGATCCACTGCGACAGGCAGGTTTCCAGGCCGCCGTAGAAAAAGAGCATCACGCAGAAGCAGAGGATGACTTTCCGGGCGATGGGTAGCGGCGTGTCGTCGCTCTCGGTCGCTGAGCCTGAAGGTGCATCAACGAAGACAGTGCGCAAGCGTGTTCCGAGCGCAATGACCACAAATAAGATGGCGAATGTGAGCAGGAAGCTGTGCAGCGAGTAGATGGGCAAGAGCGCAGCAACCAGCGCGCCGATGCAAACGGCGCCAAGGCTCCAGAAGAAGTTGATGACGGACAGGGCTGAACCGGTGTGATGACGGTAGCGGCGACCGATGAGGATGTCAGTGGAGGCGATGATCTGGCCAAGTCCAAAGCCGGCAAGGAACAGGGCGATGCATCCGGAGACCAGGCCGCCGGCGTAGGCGAACCCCAGGAACCCGGCGCAGGAAGACAACAGGCCCAGGAAGATGCCGTTGCGCAGTTTGCGCGGAATGGTGGCCCCCCCGACGAAGGCGCCGATGAACTTGGCGAAGAGCAACCGCCCGATCAGTTCGTCAGGCAGATGCCATTGTTGAGAGAGTGTGGGAAGAATGGGGCCCAAAAGAACAGTGCCCATGCCCGCCAGCAAAAGGTCGGCGCAAAGCCATACGGCGGGAGGGCCGGCTGCACTTTGATCTTGATGCTGTCGCTGTGTCAGTGAATGCTGTGTGAGTGAACTCAAAGACGCTGCTCCGTGAAAGGGACACGGTGCGGAGTTGCACGGGGACGCACGGAAGCGTCAGGTGAAACGAGTTCCAAGCCCGCAGTAGCCGCCGCACTCGGTCGACTCTGTTCAAGAAACTCTTGATGGGTCAGATGCTAGCACGGAGCGATGGGCTGCATCAAAACCAGCGGCTCGCGTCCAGCTATGATGGGACTGTGAAGCGATCGAAGGAACATGCTTTTTGTAGGACGAGGGGATGGCTTTTTGTCGTGTTGCTGGCGTTCGTCGCGCTGACCGGGTGCCGTGGAGCGCGGGACTCAGAGTCGGCTCCGGAGAAGTGGTATCCGGTGCGTGGTGTGATCGTTAGCACCGATGCGGACAAGGGTGAAGTGATGCTGAAGCATGAGGCCATCCCTGGCTTCATGGAAGCGATGACCATGCCCTACAAGCTGAAGGACCCGACGGTTATTTCTGAACTGCACGCCGGTGACGTGATTACGGCAACGCTGATGACCAAACAAAGCTCCAACGGCCCTTTCGACATGCGGCTCGATCATATTGTGGTGATCGCGCAGGCGCGTCCGGATACGAAGCCGGCGGTGATGTATCACGTTCCCGCTCCCGGAGATTCCGTGCCGGATTTTCCGCTGCTGAACCAGAGCGGACGCACGATTCGGCTGAGCCAGTTTCGTGGCAAGGTGGTGTTGCTGACGTTTATTTACACTCGTTGCACAGTGGCCGACTATTGCCCGAAGATGAGCCGGAATTTCGCGGAAATTGACAAGGCGCTGGCGGGCGATCCGGCAGTCTATGCGAAGACGCATCTAGTGAGCATCAGTTTTGACCCTGCATACGATACTCCCAAAGTGCTGCGCAGTTACGGTGGAGCGTACACCGGGAAATATACGAATGAGACGTTTGGGCACTGGGATTTCGCCGCACCTTCCGTTGCGGACTTACAGAAAGTCGAGCAGTTTTTTGACCTCGGTGTGACGCCGGGCGATGCCGGAAGCCTGATGCACTCACTGGCCACTTTAGTCATAGGCAAGGATGGCAAAGTGGTGGCTTTCTATCCCACCAACGAGTGGACGCCGGGTACACTGTTGGCGCAGATCCGTACCGCAGCAGCTTAACGAGGAGAATGAGCGTGGGAAAAGTAACGATGTTTTTTGGTGTGCTGTTGGTGGCGCTGGGGGTGACGGCCTATTACATGACGGAGAGCATGCACAAGTCGCAGTTGGCGCCGGCGGCTGTGGGATTGGTGTTGTGTTTGTGCGGATTCCTGGCAAATACGGAGAACAGCAGGCAGCGCATGTTGTGGATGCATATCGCGGTAACACTGGGGTTGCTGGGATTCCTGGCGAGTGGAACGTTAGTGGTGCTGGCCTTTTTGTGGGCGCACGGCGAACCATTTACGGAACCGATGGTGGTCGAATCGAGGGCCGCTATGTGCGTGCTCTGTGGGATTTTTGTGGCACTGTGTGTGAGGTCGTTTATTGCGGCGCGGCGGGGGCGTCAAGCTGCGGCGTAGCGCATGGGCGGCAGCGCCGGGAGTCGATCTCCGAAGCAACGTACACTTAAAGGAATATGGGAAGTTTTGGACCTTCGGGAATAGGCGGTGGGGCGCGCGCCGAGCGACCGACTCGTGGCATGGGCAAAGCAATGGCCGCGGACCTGACAAAGGCGCGGCCAAAGCCGCCGTTGAAGAAAGTGCTTCCGGAAGTATGGAAGCTGGTGAAACCACGGGCGGGGCTGCTGGCGTTCAGCTTTGTGTTGATGATTATCAACCGCAGCGCATCGTTTGTTCTTCCGCTCTCGCTGAAGCCGTTGATCGACCGGGTCATGAATCACGGCGACATGGCGATATTGCCCTGGATCATCTTCGCGGTGGTGGGAGCGACGCTGCTGCAGGGCGCGACCTCGTATGCGCTGACCCAGATGCTCTCAAAGGGCGGTCAGCGGCTGATCTCGGAGTTGCGCACCCAGGTGCAGGAGCACATCGGGCGGCTGCCGGTGGCGTTCTATGACGAGAACCGTACAGGCACGCTGGTCACTCGCATCATGGCCGATGTGGAAGGTGTGCGCAACCTGGTGGGAACCGGCGTTGTGGACTTTGTCGGCGGGATTCTTTCGGCGATCATTGCGTTCTCTTTGTTGATCCGCATTAACACCCGGATGACCCTGCTGACGTTCTGCATTTTGCTGGTGTTCGGATTCATTTTGCAGCGGGCATTCAAGACCATCCGTCCGATCTTCCGCGAGCGCGCAAAGATCAGCGCCGAGGTATCGGGGCGCTTGACCGAGTCGCTGGGCGGCGTGCGGGTGGTGAAGGGCTATCACGCTGAAGCGAGCGAGGCGAAGGTATTTGCCAGGGGCGTGCAGCGGCTGCTGGACAATGTGGTGAGTTCGCTGACGGCGCAGTCGGTCATGACGCTGTCGTCTACGGTGGTGCTGGGGTTGGTTGGCGGTCTGGTGATGTATCTCGGTGCGCACGAACATGCGGCCGGGCGGTTGTCGGCAGGTTCGTACTTTACGTTTACGGCGCTGCTGGCATTCATGGTTGCGCCGATCGCGCAACTGGTCTCAATTGGGACTCAGTTGACCGAAGCGCTGGCGGGGCTGGATCGCACGACGGAAATTCTTTCCGAACAGGAAGAGGATGCGGAACCGGCGCGGCAGGTAGCGTTGGAAACGATTCGCGGCGATGTAGCGTTCGACGATGTGAGCTTTGCCTACGAGGCGGACAAGCCTGTGCTGCACAACATCAGCTTCGACGCGCAGCCGGGGACAGTGACGGCGCTGGTAGGGTCGTCTGGGTCTGGCAAGTCGACGATCATCAGCTTGATTTGCGCGTTCCACACAGCGGGCGGTGGAAGAGTACTAGTGGACGGCGAAGACCTCGCACAAGTGCGGCTCAGCAGCTATCGGCAACAGCTTGGTGTGGTGTTGCAGGAGACATTTCTCTTCGATGGCACGATCCGGGAGAACGTGATGTTCTCGCGTCCCGAGGCGACCGATGAGCAGTTCGAACGGGCATGCGAGATCGCGCGCGTGGATGAGTTTGCACTGCGGTTTCCGGAGGGCTTTGCGACCATCGTCGGCGAACGTGGCGTGAAGCTTTCCGGCGGGCAGCGGCAGAGGATTTCCATTGCGCGAGCGATCCTTGCAGAGCCGCGGATTTTGATTCTGGATGAGGCGACCAGCTCCTTGGACTCGGAGTCGGAGGCGATGATTCAGCAGGGCCTGAGCTACCTGATGCAGGGGCGGACGACCTTTGTGATCGCGCACCGGTTGTCGACGATTCGCCGCGCGAACCAGATTCTGGTGATCGAGCAGGGCAGGATCGTCGAGCGCGGGACACACGAAGAGCTGTATGCGATGAAGGGGCGGTACTTCGATCTCTATACCCGGCAGCATGGGTTGGAGACGAATCTGTTTCTTGCGCCAGGTGAAGGTGATGGCGGGTTGGTGGAGGCTCAGGCGTAGGAGAACGGTCGCCCGGTTCGGCTCCGCTCAGGGCCCGTACCCATTCTTTGTCAAGGAACGAAAAGTATGGGGCCACCCGATTTTCGTTATGGGACTTGTTTCACCACAAGAGCGGGTGGCCCGTCCTTTCGGGCACTATCAGAAAGGGCGGGGTATCGTTTGCGGTAGCAAACGACCGCTCTCCTCAATCGGCCCTTATCGCCAGCCGAAACTAAAGACGGTCGCTTACGCGATACCCCACCCTTTCGCAAAGTGCGCGAAAAGATGGGCCACCCGAATTCGTGCTAGTTGGACTGACTCTCGATACCCAACTCGCGTAGTAAAAACGCATAGTCAAACGCGATTTCTTTCAGATAGTCATAGCGGCCTGAAGCACCGCCGTGGCCGGCGTCCATGTTGACGTGGAGCAGCAACGGGGTGTCGTTGGTCTTGATGGTGCGGAGTTTGGCGACGTACTTTGCCGGTTCCCAGTACATGACCTGCGAGTCGTTGAGGCTGGTTTTGACCAGCATTGCGGGGACAGCGTCGCGGTAGATATGTTCGAGGTTGTCGTAGGGCGAATAGCTGCGCATATAGAAGAAGGCGTCAGGCTCGTTGGGGTTGCCCCACTCTTCATACTCGGCGACGGTGAGCGGCAGGGTGGCGTCGAGCATGGTGTTTATGACGTCGACAAAGGGGACGTGGGACAACACAGCGCGGAAGAGGTTGGGGCGGAGGTTGGTGACTGCGCCCATCAGCAGGCCGCCGGCGCTGCCGCCTTCGATGGCGACGCGCTCGGGGTCGCCGTAGCCTTCGGCGGTGAGGAACTCGACGGCGTTGATGAAGTCGGTGAAGGTGTTGCGCTTGACCATCATTTTGCCGGCGTCGTGCCAGGGGTCGCCAAGCTCTCCGCCGCCGCGGACGTGGGCGTAGGCGACGACGATTCCGCGGTCGAGGAGCGAGAGCCGCGAAGCGCTGAAGCCCAGCGGCAGCGGATAGCCATAGGAGCCGTAACCGTAGACGTAGAGCGGCGACTTGCCGTCTTTGTGGAAAGAGTCGCGGCGGTAAACGAGTGAGACCGGGACCTGGGTACCATCGTTGGCGGCGAACCACAGGCGCTCGGAGGCATAGAGGGAGGCATCGAAGCCGCCGGGCACTTCCTGTTGCTTGAGCAGCGTCGAGGTTTCAGCGGCGACATCGTACTCAAACACGGAGGCCGGGCGAACCAGCGACTGGTAGGCGTAACGGTAGGTGGTGGCGTTGAAGTCGCGGTTGATTTCGCTACCGGCCGCGTAGGCGGGATCGGGGAAGCGAATGTCGTGCGGGTTTACCGGCAAGCCGCCACCATCGAGGTGGAAGACGCGGAGGACGGGGAGGCCGGACTCGCGATAATTTGTGATGAGGAATTTCTGGAAGAGATCCACGACTTCAAGCGGCGAGGAGGACTGTTCCGGGATGATTTCCTGCCAGTACTCGCGGCCGGGCGTTTTAACCGGCGTGCGGACAAGGCGGAACTGCTCGGCGCCGTTGTTGGTGTGGATATAGAAGAAGCCGTCGCGGTGGTCGACGTGGTATTCCTCGTCATCGACGCGCGGGGCGACAAGCTGGAAATCGTCCTCGGGCTTGGTGGCGTCGAGAAAGTGGGTCTCGCTGGTGGTGTGGCTGGCGACTTCGAGCAGGATGTACTTACGGTCGCGGCTGCGGCCGACGCCGAGGTTGAAGCGCTCGTCGGGCTCCTCGAAGACGAAGACGTGGAGTTCGCCGATCTCCATGCGGTGGAGCTGGTCCTGGCGTTTGGTCTGCTCGTCTTCGGTGGTAAAGAAGAGGCTGTTGGAGTCGGCTGCCCAGGCGATGGTGCCGACGCGGATGACGGTGTCCGGGAGCTCTTCGCCGGTGATGAGGTTCCGAATGCGGAGCGTGTACTGGCGGAAGCCGATGTTGTCGGTGGTGAAGGCGAGGTAGCGGCCGTCGGGGCTTACGGCGGTCGCCCCGACCGACATGAAGGGCTGGCCTTCGGCAAGCTGGTTGACGTCGAGGATGACGCGCTCGGTGCCGGCAGGGTCGGTGTGGTGGCGGCGCAGGATGATCGGATATTGGCTGCCCTTGGCGGTGCGGGTGAGGTAGATCCAGTCGCCGTCGCGGTAAGGGACGGATTCGTCGTCCTCCTTGATGTGGGAGAGGATCTCGTCGTAGAGCTTTGCCTGTAGCTCTTCAGTGCCGGCCATGGCGGCGGCGGTATAGGCGTTTTCGGCTTCGAGGTAGGCGGTGACCGCGGGACTGCCCTTGTCGCGGAGCCAGGCGTAGTCATCCCGCAGGGTGGTTCCGTGGATGTCAGTGATCTTGGGATGGCGCGCGGCGATGGGAGGGGAAGGCAACTTGGGTGTCATGAAAGCTCCGGCTTTGAGGATAACCGAGGCGAGCGTGCAACGCCGCGACGTAGAAAAGACTCTCAGAGTGTTGTAGTTAGCAATGTGCGGCCGGGCCGCACCAGGAGACTCCCATGACAAGTATGACCAAACTGACGTGCTGCGCTATGCTCGGTTGCGCGGCAATGCTGCTCCCCACCAGGGCGAACGCAGCGGATGATAACGACAAGAAGTTTCTCGCGACGGCGGCTCAGTCCGACGTTAACGAGATCAAATTGAGCGAACTGGCCGAGGAGAAGGCGACCAATCCTGATGTGAAGGCGTTTGCCAAGAAGATGGTGACCGAGCACAAGGCGATGTCGGCGAGCATGAAACCGTTTGCCGACGAGTGGGGCTTGACGCCTCCTGCCGGGCCGGATGCCGACCATCAGAAGGAATGGGACAAGCTGAACGGCATGAGCGGCAATGACTTCGACAAGGAGTACATGGACCAGATGGTGAGTGACCATGCGAAGGCCCTGGATTTGTTCACGTCGGAAGCCAAGGATTCCAAGGACGCGAAGTTCAAAGCGGCTGTCATCAAAGGCAAGACCCACGTCGCCGCGCACAAGAACATGGCGTATGACCTGAAGAAGAAGTTGTAGCCGTTTCGCTTGTGTTTCGCTAAAAGGGCCTTCCTCTGTTGAGGGAGGCCATTTTTCTGCTCATCCGATCTCTACGCAAAGTCTTCTTCGAACTGTCTAAGCTCATTCAACTGCTGCAGGGCTTTTTGCAAGCTGCTACCGAAAGTCGCCCGCTCCATGAAGTGCCGCAGCGGCGTATTGCGTGAATTCCGGGCGTAAAGATACATACCGTACGTGGCTGACAGGCCAACAATTCCGATGGCGATGCCAATCCAGACGACGGAAGGAGCGTGCGCATAGAGATTGACGTGCGCGAGTCCCGCCAGCAGCATGATTAACGGAATCCACAGGAACCACCAGGACAGGCCTGCGACCAGAACGCAGATGCCGTAGGCCCGGCGTACACGGGCCATTCCACCTTGCACCGCAACGACCGGCGCGGCGTAATCGATCTGGCTGAGAGAAGAGAACACGATGCCTGCCGTGAGGATGCAGCCGATTCCATAGGCCTGTACGGTGACTCCTGCCAGAATCACCGAAATGGCGGTGGGCTTTGTGTTCCAGAGGAGTGCGGCCAGAACGATGAAAGGTACCCCAAAGAGAATCTGAAACGCCAGGTTCAGTTTGAGCGGCCAAAGATGTTTGTGGATTACATTCAGTTTCTGCTGACGCAGCATTGCCGCGCTCAACTTGTTACTGCGTTCGAGGGCCTTCTCCAGTGTTTGCCATGCTGACCTCAGTTCGTTCGGTTCCATTGCTATTCTC
>Ga0070679_100002580_pt1 | contig 16457 bp, 14 predicted proteins | sample KBSC63BmetaG_FD_65652 | JGI IMG/M metagenome (GOLD analysis project Ga0070679, IMG submission 65652) | Corn rhizosphere microbial communities from Kellogg Biological Station, Michigan, USA - KBS C6-3B metaG | ecosystem: Host-associated > Plants > Roots > Rhizosphere | place: USA: Michigan... | reverse complement strand
AGCGTCGACGCTTTTCTATCGAGTGTCAAATACTCGATACCGACATTGAGCATGAACTGCAAGCGCGAAGTTATCTCTTTGACTATCACTTTGGATATCTCCCGCTCCTTGTCGGTAAAGTCGATGGTATTGAAGAATTCCATGGCATCCGTAATGGACATCGACGTGAGATTGACGATATTTTGCCGCTCCATTTTCCTGCTCCCCACAAATACATGCAGCGCCTCCTGTCTGAGACGCGCGCCGTTGCAGGTCTCGCACGGCTCGTCGCTCCATATGAATTTGGTGCCGATGCCATTGCAGGTAGGACATGCGCCATACGGCGAATTAAATGAAAATAGCCGCGGCTCTACTTCCGGGAAGGAAAAGCCGTCATAAGCGCACATAAATTTGGCAGACATGATATGCGACTCGCCTGCAGCATCGGTAATACGCACCAGGCCTTCGGATTCGGCAAGTGCACGCTCTACAGCCTCGCTCGCACGCTCGCGTGCAGCTTTTGAATTGTCTTTGAATTCGGAAACGTAGATCTCATCGACGACAATATCGATGTCGTGCTTGAAATTCTTCTTTAGCTCGATGCGGCTGCGCAAGGACATATCTACGCCGTCGACTATCGCTTTCTCGAAGCCCTTGTTGAGCATGTCGTAGAGAAGCTGGTAGTACTCACCCTTGCGGCCGACCACCATCGGCGCAGCAATGCGGACTTTCGCCTGCGTCACTCCACCGGTGAGTTTCTGGCCGTTCTTCATCTGTTTGGACCAGGTATCTACGGTCTTAAGAATAGTCTCAAGAATTTCTTCATTGGAAAGTTTGCGCACTTCGCGGCCGCATATCGGACAATGCGGATGTCCGACACGCGAATACAGGACACGCAAATAATCGTAAATCTCCGTGATGGTGGCGACGGTCGAGCGTGGATTGTTGGAACGACTTTTTTGGTCGATGGAAATTGCGGGAGAAAGGCCGGTTATCTCGTCTACATCCGGCTTTTGCATCTGGCGAAGGAATTGGCGAGCGTAGGCGGAAAGCGATTCGACATATTTGCGTTGCCCTTCGGCAAAGATAGTGTCGAACGCCAATGAGGATTTTCCAGAGCCCGAAAGTCCGGTGAACACTATCATCTTGCCGCGTGGCATCTCGACCGTCACATCTTTAAGATTGTGCGTTCGTGCGCCTTTTACGACGATTTTGTCTCTATCTTGTGCTTTTTCTTGTCCAGCCATACAGTTCCTCCCCACGCTTTGCGCGAGGGGTTAGGTAGGGAGAGTATACACTATTACGAGAGTAATAAAAACGGCGCCGACTCCCACTTAAGTCGTCGCCGTTTTCCTTTGGACCAACATCAGAATCTCCACGTGACAATTGGCCTTTCGCCAGATTTGATTCTGATGCATCCGTACCGCCCTACTCGCCAGCCCTCGTAGCCACGATGCTGCAAAACCCAATCGGAGGCCAACATTTGTCCGTGATAATTGCAGTACATGTCATTCAGGGCAGGCATGGTATCGGAGTTCGCAATTTCTTTATCCTGGCACTGTTGTCCGGATGGAGAACAAAGTGCTGCCATTAGCACAAGTATGCGCGGATCCATGGTGATGCTCCTTCCAAAATGGTTCCTGTTGTTAGGGTTGCATGGATGCAAGTATGTGTAAATCCTATTAAATTCATCCCAACACGGCTGCCTCTTCGTCAAGTTGTACGCCGAAACGATCCGATACCGCTGTCTTTATCCGTGCCGCAAGTTCGAGTACGTCTTTTGCCGTCGCACTTCCGGTATTCACCAGATAATTCGGATGCTGCTCGCTAGCGATAGCACCACCAACTTTTGCTCCTTTCATGCCGACTTTTTCTATAAGCCAGCCGGCCGGAACCCTTCCCTCGCGCGACTTCACGCCTTTCTCCTGCTCGAACATCGCTTGTACCACATCAGGTGCAACGGGATTCGTAAAATACGAGCCTGCTGCCTGCACATTCTGCAAATGCCTGCGCTCACGTTCGATAATGGTGTTATTTATAGAGGCAATACTATCTCCGGGAGTGACCTTTTTTAGTCCGATGACCGCGCGCAAAAGTATCCACTCGGGATTATCTTTAAAAAAGCTGTGCCGGTATGCGAAGTCGCACTCGCTATTTTGGAATTCTTTGGTTTCAAAGGTCGCCATGTTAAAAGCGGTTGCGGAAAGAAGCATGTCTTTTATCTCCGTCCCGAATGCACCCGCGTTGCCGCGGACTGCGCCGCCGATAGTGCCGGGAATGCCGGCGAGGCTTTCCCAACCTCCGAGTCCTAGGACACTCGCTTTCTTTATAAGCTCCAAAAGATTGCACCCGGCGTCTGCGGTAAGCTCCATTGCCTGAAAAGAATTCGTGCGTAAGACAACATGCATAAGAAGTGCATCTATACCTTCGTCGGCAATGAGCACGTTGCTGCCGCCGGCCAATACGACTAGCGGTACGGCTTTGCTGCGTGCCCACAAGACAGCCGCCTTTATGTCTTCCTCATCCGAGACATCGACGAAATATTTCGCTGAACCTCCGATCTTAAACGTCGTGAGCGGAGAAAGCGGAACGTTCTCTCTGATCGAAAGCATGTTATTTTTTGTTTTTTGTTTTCGTTCGCGAAGCCTCTAGTTTCTGTATCTCGTCTCGAATAAGCGCAGCTGTTTCAAAGTCTAACCTATCCGCGGCTTCATGCATCTGAGTACGCTTCTCCTTGATAAGTTTCGTTACCGAGCCTTGATAAGCGTCTTTATCCATCTCGGCGAGTTCGCTTATCGCGCGTTCGCGCACTTTGGCAATGTCGCCGATAATATCTTTGATATTTTTCTTTATAGTTTGCGGCGTAATGCCGTGCTCTTTGTTGTAAGCAAGCTGAAGCACTCTACGGCGGTTGGTCTCGCCTACTGCTCTATCCATCGAGCCCGTCGATTGGTCCGCATAAAGAATGACGCGGCCGTTTACATTGCGTGCCGCACGCCCGATGGTCTGTATAAGCGATGTCTCGCTGCGCAAAAATCCTTCTTTGTCTGCATCAAGAATGCCGACAAGTTCGACTTCCGGCAGGTCCAAGCCTTCGCGCAGCAGGTTTACGCCGACGAGGACGTCGAATACACCCTTGCGAAAATCAGTAAGTATCTCGATACGCTCTATTGTCTTCACGTCGCTATGCAGATAGCGCGCTTTTACGCCTTTCTCGATCAAGAATTGCGTAAGGTCTTCCGCCATTTTTTTGGTAAGCACGGTGACCATCGAGCGAGCGCCTTTTTTCGTAACCGCATCGGCTTCTTCTACAAAATCCCGCACCTGTCCCGCAAAATCGTCCCGTGCGATTATCGGACGAATGATTATTTCCGGGTCAATGAGACCGGTCGGTCGCACTATCATTTCCACCGGCTTGTCGCTGTGCGTTTTCTCGAATTCTCCTGGGGTTGCGGACGTATATATGGTAGGCCCACGACGAGCATCGAATTCTTCAAATTTAAGTGGCCTATTGTCTACCGCGCTCGGTAAGCGAAAGCCGTGTTCTATAAGCGTAAGTTTGCGAGAGCGATCGCCCGCATACATGCCGCCTATTTGCGGTACGGTCACATGCGATTCGTCTATTACGGTAAGAAAATCCGGCGTTCCATCGGGATGATGCGGGAAATAGGAAAGCAACGTATACGGCGGCTCGCCCGGCTGGCGGCGGTCAAAATGTCGCGAATAATTTTCAATGCCGTTGCAGAAACCGAATTCGCGAATCATCGCAAGATCCTGTCGCGTGCGGCGTTTCAACCGCTCCGCTTCGAGGATTTTCCCTTGCTCATCGAGAACTTTGAGGCGTTCCTTGAGTTCGTGCTCGATGTCCGCGGTGGCGGCCTCCTGCACATCTTTGGGCGTCACATAGTGGCGCGCAGGAAACACGAACGCATTATCGAGCTCATTTTTTATTACTCGAGTCACGTGATCGATCTCCTCGATCTTGAATATCTTTCCACCGCTGAGATCGACGCGATATATTACTCGTTCGTTTGCAGGCATTATTTCGACTCCTGCCCCGAGTGCCCGGAATGTCCCCGGCGTAAGGTCGCCCGTCGTGCGTTCGAAATACATTGCGACGAGCCGGCGCGTGAGGTCGGAACGCGTCAGTGTTTCGCCTTTCGCAAGTTTGAGGTTGACTTTTTCGTACTCTATCGGCGAGCCTAAGCCGTAAATGCATGAGACCGAAGCGACAATGATGACGTCCTTGCGCGTAAGAAGCGCCTGCGTCGCCGCGTGGCGCAACCGCTCGATGTCTTCGTTTACCATCGCTTCTTTTTCTATATACGTATCGGTAACCGGCACGTATGCTTCCGGCTGGTAGTAATCGTAGTACGAAACGAAATAATGCACCGCGGCATCGGGGAAAAATTCCCGATACTCGGCGGCAAGCTGCGCTGCGAGCGTTTTGTTGTGGGCGATTACGAGCGTTGGTCTGCCCCACTTTTCTATGACATTCGCAACAGTATAGGTTTTGCCCGAACCGGTAACACCCAAAAGCGTCTGGTCACGTTTCTCCTGCTTGAGCCCGTCCAGAAGCGTATCTATCGCCTTCGGCTGGTCACCGGAAGGCTTGTATTCGGATTTGAGTTTGAAAACCATAATCTGTCAGTTTGCAGGAAAATCGTGATAATCGCAATAAAAAAGAAAAGGCCACTTCGTCTGTGGCCAGTGAGAAAGGGGTATTGTTAGTCGAGTCGTTACTCACTTCATTTGTGATTGGTCACCGCTGTGGTCGGCCGGCGGCTCTTGAGACTGCTGTGCCTCGCCCTTTCTTGAAACGTTGCTGCCCTCGGGACGATGGTGCCCTGGCGAACGTTGTCGCCAGAGTTCATTGTTGTTTGGACTTGATGTGCTTCGGTGAAGTGGAATCAAGTCGTCCTCCTATTCCTAGCGGGGTTAGCTTGTTCTTTCGAACTGGAGAATAATACTCCTGCTGCGGACACGGTCAAGATACATCTTAATGAACTGTGCATTGTGAAAGAGAAAAAATCAGCTATTCTAGCGCCAGACCATGGAGGGCATTGCCATGTCGGCAAAAGGTGCGATCAAAAGGGCTTCACGCGGGAAAAAAGGAGACAAAATCGAACAGGAATGTGAGCGGATGCTAAAGTGCAGCCTAGCAAGCGAAAAGACGGCGAAGAAACTTAAGGGCAAGCGATCTAATCGTAAGCCTCTAATCGAGCACGCGCACAAGAGACGGATGGTCGCAAAGGCCGTAAAGCGCACTGTCCTAAAGGCTCTCGGCGAGCAACGAGATGCTTTCGGCTTCTCGGATGAGAAACTTTCGAGGATGAGTGTCCGTTTCGCCGACGAAGTGCTTCGCGCACGCCTGTGATCTTTACAATTTTGCGGAGCGGCGCCCTTGGCAGCCGCTTCTTGTTTTATATATTTTATATAAGTGTAAGCATCGAAACGTTTCTTTTGCCGCGCTTGAGAAGCGCCACGCCGTTCTTGAAATCGACTTCTGAAATAACATGCTCCTCGGTTATTTTCCCGCCATTGAGGGTGATTGCACCCTCAGAAAGAAATTGCCGCGCCTCCCTTTTTGAAGAAGCTAATCCCGACGCCGTAAGAATATCGACGATTGATTGCCCCGCCGAAGCTGTACTTTGCGGCGCTTCTTTTTTTAGCATGGCAATTTGCGCATCAGTTAAATCGTTCAAACCGGCCGCACCGAACAGCACACCGGATACCATCTCGGCTGCGGACGCGGCATCATCACCGTGCACTAGTTTAGTCACTGCAAAGGCGAGCTGCTGCTGCGCGATGCGCGCACTCGGCTGATGCGAATGGTTTTCCATGGCAGTCGCTATTTCCGCATAATTCATAAGCGTGAAGAGTTTCAGATAGTCCTCTACGCTTTCGTCGCTCGCATTAAGCCAAAACTGATAGAACTGGTACGGCGAAGTCTTTTCCGGGTCTAGCCAGACCGCGTTGCCTTCGCTCTTGCCAAATTTCTTGCCGGTGGCTTTGTCGACGATGAGCGGTATGGTGAGCGCATAGGCTGTTTTGTTTTCCTTGCGGCGGATGAGATCGACGCCGGCAATGATATTCCCCCATTGGTCGGAGCCGCCTATCTGCACGTCGCAGCCATATTCCCTATTGAGATGCAAAAAATCGTAGGCTTGCAGCAGCGGATACGAAAACTCAGTGTAGGAAATGCCGTCGTCGCTTCCCATGCGTGCGCTTATAGCGTCTTTCTTTATCAAGGAATTCACCGTGAAATGCTTGCCGATATCGCGCAAGAATTCGACGAGATTGAGTTTCGTTAGCCAGTCAGCGTTGTTCACCGTCTGCAACTCGATGCCGCCTAGCAATTTCTCGGCCTGCTTGCGAAGCTTTCCGGTACGAAATTCTATCTCGTCGAGCGACAAGAGCGGTCTTTCTACATCAGGCTTCGGGTCGCCGATCATGCCGGTGCCTCCGCCGATAATGAGGATGACTTTGTGCCCAGCGTCGGCGAAACGGCGAAGCAGCATGTAGGTCACCAAATTGCCGACGTGGATGGAATCGGCCGTAGGGTCCACGCCGAGATATATCGTTCTTTTCGGTCCGTCGGTGATTTCTTCGAGCGTCTCCGGGGAATATTGATACACGTAGCCGCGCGACATCAGCGTCTCGGAAAGCTTTTCCATGGTGCGAAATATAGCATAAAAAACGGCCGCCGAGGCGGCCGATACCGGCTAAGTTGCGATATGCGCCCTCGATCAGGGGGTAGCGATCGAGGGACCGGTACACAACTATTTTACATCGTTGTCGCGCCGGTATTCTCGCTTGCGCACTTCTTCTTCGTTCATTCCAAAATGGTGTGCGAATTCATGCCAGATCGTTTCTGCCACCACATCTGCTACGTTTTTCCCCTCTTCTTCTGCAGTTTCGAGAATCGGCAACTTATATAAAGTAATAGTATCCGGCATCGTCATCCCGACGCCGTAGTATTCGCCTCGTGCGGATAGTGGAATGCCTTTGTAGAGGCCGAGCAATGTTTCGTTGTCGGCAAGCCCTTCGGCCTGCCGGTCTTCTTGCGACGGCTCGTTTTCTACAAGCAGCGCAACGTTTTTTATTTTCTGCCGTACCCATTCGGGCAGGCGTTCAAAACCTTGCGCTATCAACTCCTGAAATTCGTCGTCATTCATAAAAAAGTGGGCGTCATCGTGGGTTTGTGCCGCCCTGATGACGCCCTGGGACGTTTTCGAACTATCTGTTTATGAAGGTCTCCTCAGCAATTGCGGAGCACAGGTTCGATACAGCAACGGTTTCAACCCGTCCGCCACATGCACATTATTCCGTTTTGACCAATTCCGCAAATCGCTTACGGACCTTCTCGATTTTCGGCTCGATGATGAGCTGGCAGTACGGCGCGCTCGTGTTGGCGTTGAAATAATCCTGATGGTAATCCTCGGCTTTATAAAATTTGCCGAGCGGCACTATTTGGGTGACTACACGCGAACCGTCGGTAAGCGATTCTTGGATTTCTTTGGCGGCTTTTTCCGCTGTCGCTTTTTCTTCGGGTGTTTGATACAGAATCACCGAGCGATACTGTTCGCCGACGTCATTGCCCTGTCTGTTTAATGTAGTCGGATCATGCGAGCCGAAGAAAACAGTAAGAAGGTCTTCGTACGAGATTACTGCCGGGTCATAGGTCACGCGAATGACTTCAGCATGTCCAGAGCTGCCGCTGGATACTCTTTCGTATGAAGGATTTTCCGTTTTGCCGCCAGCATAGCCGGATTCGACTTTAGAGACACCCTTAAGCATCTGAAAGACCGCCTCCGTGCACCAGAAGCAACCTCCACCGAATACAGCCATTTTCTCCATGTACCGATAGTAGCATAGCGCCTGTAATAAGCCTCCAATTTGCGTTGTATTATGAACAAACAAAGAATTATGCCTCAAATATTATCTCTCTCTTCTTATTGGAGTCCTGCTCGCGTTTGGGTACGTGCACATAAGATATGGACCATTATTATAGTGCTCATCATCTTAGGTGCCGGCTGGTTCGCATACGCGAAAAGCACTTCTACGACCGGAGAAACTCGCTATGTGCTAGGCACTGTAGCGAGCTCGACCATCATTTCCTCTGTTTCGGAGTCCGGCCAAGTTTCCGCCAACGACCAACTTGATATTAAGCCGACAGTCTCAGGGGCCATCACATCGGTAAACGTCAAAGTCGGCCAGAAAGTCAACGCAGGGACGCTGATCGCTTCTATAGATGACACCGACGCGCAAAAAGCTGTTCGCGATGCGAAAGCGAATCTGCAGAGCGCACAGCTGAGCCTGCAAAAGCTTGAAGAACCGGCTGATCAGCTTACACTCACGCAGGGACAAAATTCCGTCAGCAACGCTTCGACTTCCCTTCTGACGACGTATAACAACAGCATCAACGACATCACAAGCGCATTCCTTGATCTCCCTGACATCATGACGGGACTCCAGGATGTCGTGACAGGAACGGAAACGAACAAAGCGAGTCAATGGAATGTTGACTACTATAAGAACTCCATCGACCAGCTCACGCCGCTTGGCGCGCAGTATCGTGATGATGCATACAATTCGTATATTGTCGCGCGGCAATCCTACGATGCGTCGCTTGCCGATTTTAAGGCGGCAAATCTCACCGTTGATGACCAGGCGACGGTAGACAAGCTTTTAAACGAAGCATATACCACCACGCAGGCGCTTGCCGATGCCCTTAAATCTGACAATGGCTTGGTACAGCTCTATGAAGATACGCTCAAACAGAACGGCCAAACTCCCAACAGTGTGGCCGACACGCAGCTTACAAATATGGCTTCGTACGCTTCTAAACTCAATACGCATCTTTCAGCGCTTTTGAACGATACCAATCAGATAACGACGAACAAGCAGAATATAACAGTCGCACAGCAATCACTGCAAAAGACGCAGGCCGGTGCGGATTCGCTCGACATACAAAGTGCGCAGCTGAGCGTCACCAAAGCGCAAAATGCGCTCACCGATGCGGAAAATAATTTGTCTGATTATTATCTTCGTGCACCGTTCGACGGGACCATCGCCGCAGTCAATGTAAAAAAATATGATCAGGCCTCGGGCGGCACGGCCATAGCTACTCTCATTACTAACGACCAGATAGCGGAACTTTCGGTAAACGAAGTAGACGCTGCCAAAATCCAGGTAGGTCAGAAAGCAACACTCACCTTTGACGCTATCGACGGTCTTTCCATTGCGGGCACCGTGGCTTCGGTCAATACGCTCGGCACGGTTTCGCAGGGTGTCGTCTCGTACGCCGTGCAGATAGATTTTACGACGCAAGACCCGCGCGTAAAGCCAGGCATGACTGTAAACGCAAACATCATCACCGACACCGCACCGGACGCGCTTGCTGTACCTTCAAGCGCGGTAAAAACAGTAAACGGCCAGAGCGTCGTGCAAGTATTTACTCCGCCGCTTGCCGATAACGGCGGCATAACAGATGTGGTGACGGCGCAGGCACCGCAGAATGTTCCAGTAACGACCGGTATTTCTGATGACACCGACGTACAGATCCTTTCAGGTCTCACCTTGGGACAGCAGATAGTAGTGCGCACGACTACTGGTTCACAAACTTCCGCACCGAGCGCAAATCGCGCCACAGGAGGTGGCGCAAACGGCGGATTCCGAGGTGGCGGCGGGATTGGCGGCATACGACTCGGAGGCTGATCTCCTTGCATGAGACATGATAGAAATAAAAGACATCACCAAAACCTACGGCTCCGGCGATACGGCGTTCCAAGCGCTTAAAGGAATTTCGTTTACCATTCAGGATGGCGAGTTCGTTGCGATAATGGGCCCGAGCGGCTCAGGCAAGTCCACGCTCATGCACATACTCGGCTGCCTCGATACACCGACCTCGGGCACGTATCTTCTTGACGGCAAGGACGTGTCCAAGATGACAGACGAGCAGCTCGCCGATATACGTAAAGACAAGATCGGTTTCGTTTTTCAAGCGTTCAATCTCCTTCCCCGCACGACAGTCTTGCGCAATGTCGCGCTTCCCCTCGTATACGCGGGGCTGGAAGACGGCGAGCGTGACCGCAGAGCCTCAGAGGCGCTTTTTGCCGCAGGACTTTCCGAGACGCACTTCGGCCATCGTTCAAATCAGCTCTCCGGCGGCCAAATCCAGCGCGTCGCGATCGCTCGCGCGCTTGTGAATGACCCCTCCCTCATTCTCGCGGATGAGCCTACTGGAAACCTCGATACAAAGACCGGTGAAATAGTTTTAGGTACCTTCCAAAAGCTCAATCGCGAACGCGGGCGCACGGTGGTTCTCATTACGCACGAGCCTGATGTTGCCGAACACGCGGAGCGCATCATATTTATCCGCGACGGGCTTATTGTTTCGGATTCAAAGACGCATACGCGCAGGCACGCGCACCACCAATAACTATGAAACTGCGCGACACATTAGAAGAAACATACACTGCGCTCTCCGCCAACAAAGCGCGCAGTGGCCTTACTATTCTCGGCATTGTTATCGGCATTTCGTCCGTGATAGCGCTCGTTTCAATCGGCCAGGGCGCAACAAGCTCTATTCAGTCGTCTATCCAGTCACTCGGTTCAAATCTTCTGCTCATAACGCCGGGCGCGCAACGAGGCCAAGGTTTTCAAGTCTCGGCCGGACGCGGCGGGGCAAAAACATTGACCCAAGATGATGCAGATGCTATCGCTAGCCAGGTCGCCAACGTGCAGGCTGTCGCCAGCGAAGTGTCCGGACGCTACCAGGTAACCGCCAAGGGAACTAATACAAACACGACCGTAGACGGCGTCACTTCGACATATCCGGCTATCAGAAATGTTCAGATAGACCAGGGCATGTTCATTTCCGACTCGCAGAACCAATCACTTGCAAAAGTCGCAGTGATTGGCCCGACTACCATGACCGACCTCTTCGGTGACAGCGCGCAGGCAAGCGACGTCATCGGACAAACCATCCGCATCAAAGGCATCGAATTCAAAGTGATAGGCGTTACTGTCTCGAAAGGCGGCAGCGGTTTCAATAATGCGGACGATATTATTTACATTCCCGCACAGAGTGCTGAACGTTTTCTCTCGGGCAGTCAATATCTGACGACTATCGACGTGCAAGCTTCTGATGCGAGCCAGATGACCCAGGCGCAAAGCGATATCACCGACCTGCTTTTATCTAGGCACCACATCTCGGATTCGACACAAGCGGACTTTAGCGTTTTAAACCAGGCAGATATTCTGGCAAGTGCCGGCGCTATCACCGGAACACTTACGCTCCTCCTGGGCGCCATCGCCGGGATTTCGCTTGTCGTCGGCGGCATCGGCATCATGAATATGATGCTCACCACGGTGACAGAACGTACAAAAGAGATCGGTTTACGCAAGGCTATCGGCGCCAAGAACCACGACATCTCAATGCAATTCTTAGCTGAAGCTATCGCGCTCACTATGATAGGCGGCATTATCGGCATTATTCTCGGCTCAGCCATATCGCTCGGCGTAAATGCATCGGGGCTTGTGAAGACGACCATTTCGATCAGCGCTATAGTGCTGGCCTTCGGTGTCTCCGCCGGCATCGGCATTGTGTTCGGTTATTACCCGGCCCGAAAAGCGGCTATGATGAATCCGATTGAAGCGCTGCGCTATGAGTAATATTTGGAGTAGTGTATGAAATCTGCTTTATAAGATGTATTACTATGACAATAATCTAAAATCTAAATAAGTATATGGATTCAAAAATGATAGCGGGAGTGGTAGTCGGTGCATTGGTAATAGGCGGCGGCTCATTCTACGGCGGTATGCAGTACGCCAACCAGAGCCGTGCGGCAGCGCGCGGGCAATTTAGCACAGGACAAGGTTTCGGCGGACGAACGGGCGGCGCAGGAGGAAGATTTGCAGGCGGTACCGGCGGCTTTACCGCCGGTACGATAGTTTCTGCCGACCCTTCCTCGATCACTGTCCAGCTCGGGGGGGCAAATGCTTCTTCTACAAGCGGAACAGCAAGCGGTTCGAAAATAGTGCTTCTCAATTCTTCAACGCAGATAGGCAAATTCACTTCTGGCTCGGCGAGCGATCTTACAGTTGGTGAATCTGTAACGGTTCAGGGCACACAGAACAGCGACGGCTCTATCACCGCGCAGATGATACAGATCCGCCCGGCTGGAATGGACGTACGAGGTCAGTAAAAAACCCGAGACTAGTGCTGTTTGGGTCTCAGAAGCGGAAACAACTGCGTTTCGTGCGCGGGACGGTTTTCTAGAAAACTAAAAAGTCTTTCTGACATGCCGAAACCGAACGACGGCGGCATGCCGTATTCCATGGCGCGGACATATTCCTCATCCAGACGCTGCGCTTCTTCGTCGCCCTGGTCGCGCATTTTTTGCTGCTCCTCAAATCGCGCACGTTGGTCTTGCGGATCGTTTAATTCGCTGAAACCTTTGCCCATCTCAGAACCTGCGATAAGCACCTGGAATCTTTCCACCGTATTCGCATTGCTTTCAGAACGCTTCGCCAGAGGCTCAAGGTATACGGGAACATTAACCAAAAATGCGGGGCCGGATACTCCCCTTCGGATAGACTTCCACAAGTGGTCTATGGCGCGCGCTTTATTGAGGGATTCGCCTGCTTCGATTTTCGCGTCTTGCACGGCTCGTATCGCTTCGTCTTCGGAACAGGTGAGCGGATCCACACCGAAACGCGTTTCGATCATCCTGCAAAAATCTATTTCTTCCCATTCTTTTGCAAAATCAACATTGTGCTCGCCTATTGAGAATGCATACCTCCCGTAGACGTTTATTACGATACGGCGATATAGTTCCTGCACGAATTTCATGCCGTCGCGCATGTCTTTGAACGCTTCATAGCTTTCCAGTTGCGTATAATCCTGTAAATGCTCGCGCGACTGCCCTTCGTTGCGGAAAATCCTGCCGATCTCAAAGACTTTTGGGAACCCCGCAATTAGCAAGCGTTTGAGCCATAATTCGAGCGATATGCGCAGATACACCTGTATATCGAGTGCGTGATGGTATGTTTCAAATGGCCTTGCATCGGCGCCGCCGGGAGAAGATTCGAGGACCGGCGTTTCCGCTTCAAAAAATCCTCGTTCAATATAAAATTCGCGCACCGCGTGCCAAAAGCGTTCGCGGCGTTCGAATACACCTTTTAATTCCGGATCCAGGAGTATCGACAGGTATCGTTCGCGCAATTTCAGCTCTTCATCCTTGAGGCCGAACCATGCATCCGGTATCGGCAAGAGGGATTTGGCGAGCATGCGCCACGAATGCGCCTGCAGTGATTTCTCTCCGCGCTTTGTCTCGAAGGCTTCGCCAGTGACCGAAATAAAGTCGCCGATGTCGACGGTTTTGCCGAATAGTTCGAAGAGTTTCTCATCCGTTATTTCGGTTTTCTGCATGACGGCTTGGACTTTGGCGGTCCCGTCATACAGGTCTGCAAACATAATGCCTCCCTGCCCTCGTATCGCCATGACGCGACCTGCAAGCGTGACGTCGCCGTCGGATTCAATACGCGCATCGAAAGAAGAAAGAAATTCCTGCAAGGTAACATCTATGCGCGAAGAAACCGGGTACGGCTCGAGACCCGCCTCCCTAAGAATTTCTACTTTCTTCATCCGTTCAGCCCGGATATCGGCCTCGTTCATTGCGGCGAGTATACCACGTCTTACGATATTACTCGCTGTGCGCTCTCTGAAGAGAACGCAAAATCCTAGCCAATGTTTCCACGTCCTGTACCCGCATTTTGGTGAAGACCTTTTCCATGGCCGTAGACGCTTCGGCGATGTATTTATTCATGCGCTCAAGTCCCCTCTGCGTAAGCGTGATGCGGACAACGCGCCGATCATCCTTTTCCCGCATTCGCGAGACCAATCCTTCCCTCTCCAATCGTATAATGATCGAAGTTACCGTCGGCGCTTTTACATGCAAAAATCTCGCGACTTCCTGCATCGTCGGTGTCGGACTCGTCGAATGTATATAGCGGAGAATTTCGCAGCGCATCCATTCGTTCGGATCATGCGTGTGCGGCAATTTCGTGCGGATGAGTTGCTTTGTCTCAAAGAAAAGCTGCGGGAGCTCTTTGAGGGTTGCTGAGGATTTAAGGTTCATATCAGCCTCCGGCCATCGCCTCTGCACGCTGCTCGGCGGTAAGATGTGCCGCACTTCCGGTAGAGCGCAAAAGTATCAGCGCAAGTGCGCCGCCAATGACCATTGCAAATGCGGCAGCTGCAAAAACGGTGCTATACGCCAGAAGATCCGCTTTCAAGATGATGAGCTGCGTTCCTATCGCTATATCCTGCGGATTCGTGCTGTTTATCACCGAATGTTGCGCAACTTCCAGCACGTTTGAATTCGTCGCGTCCGAAAGAAGAGTGCCAAATATGGCTATGCCGAATGCACCGCCGATATTGCGCGTAAGGTTCAAGAGTGCCGATGACATGCCTATCTCGTGCAGCGGTACTGCTGTCGTCGCGGCGTTCGTAAGCGGTGCCATGCCGAGGCCGAGTCCGGCGCCGAACAATATGAGCGGAATGACGAAATCAAAGTACGTCATCGCCGGATCAAGGTTACGTAAGAGATAGAAACTAAGCGCTGCCACGACCATTCCGAAGGAAACCGTGTAGCGCGGCGGGATCGAATTGGCAAGGCGTGCGCCCAACGGCGCGAAAATCGGCAGCGAGAGCCCCATCGGCACGAAAAGCAGCCCTGTTTTTATGGCGTCGTAACCGAGAAATGTCTGCGTAAAGACCGGCAAAAGGAACATCGCGCCCATCATGCCGCCGAAAGAAATAAATGAGACGGAAAGTACGGAAACGATGACCGGATTCTGGAAGAGCTTGAAGTCGATAATGGGGTGCGTATGGCTTGTCTCCCACCAGTACGTGAGGAAGCCGAAAATAATCGTGCAGGCATAACATGCGAGGCTTGGATTCGAGGCCCAGCCCCATGTTTGCCCCTGATCGAGCACCAAGACCATGCTCGTAATTGCTCCAGCCAAAAGTATTGAGCCAAGCCAGTCGAATTTACCGCGCTCGGTCGGTGCGTCATGCGGCAGAAAGAACAGCGTCATCGCGAGGCCGGCGATACCGATCGGCAAATTGATATAAAAGATCATGCGCCACGAGAAGTGGTCGATGAGGTAGCCTCCGAGGAGCGGACCGATTATTGCCGATACCGCAAACGAAGATGACCAAATACCTAATGCCTGAGCGCGCGCCTTCGGATCGCGGAAAGACTTCGCGATTAGTGACATGGCGGTCGGATACACTGCAGCACCTACCAGTCCTTGCAATGCCCGGAAAACGATGAGCGAGTCGAAACTCCACGCGAGACCGGCCAAGACGGACACGATGATGAATCCGACGAAACTCCATAAATATATCGCGCGATTCCCGAAGAGATCGCCGAGTTTTCCAAAGACGGGAACGAAGACAGCATTTGTTATGATATACGCGGTAGCTATCCAGGCAGCCGTGGTGACGGTAATGCCAAAATCGCTTATGACTTTCGGAACTGCAAGGTTTACGACGGTTCGGTCAAGCCCGATAAGGAGAGTACCGACCATGACCGTGGCAAGTACGAGCCATGGATTTCCTGCAAGAGCGTGTTGTGCTGGTCGCTCTTTCGGCATAAGTCAGTTCGTGTCGACCCACATTCGTGCCGACATTCCGTTCTCGAGTTGCGGGTATTTGGTGGTGTCGAATCGCGCCTTCACGTCAAACTGCTGCGTTTCGCGTGAATTGGAAATATTGAATACGACACCGGAAGCGTTCGAGGTCGGCGCGACTTCATCGATAACGCCCGAGAATTGTTGGCTGCCGAAAGCGTCTACCGTAAAGGTGGCCGGTTCGCCCACTTTTATTCTGTCGAGGCCTTTATTCTCATCGACTTCGCCGACGACGCGAAGCTGTGTCGGGTCTATCATGGTGACAACGGGCGCCGAAGGTGAGACTTGCGCGCCGATAGTTTCTGGAACGGAAACGATAACGCCGGCGACTTTCGTCTTTACGAGCTCATTGTCGACCCGCGCGACGGGCGTATTGGCGTTTACCACATCGCCTTCGTGCACATACACTTCTTGCAGTATTCCCGGTGCTGACGGAGAGAGATTTATGAGCGGAGCTTTCACAGATGCGCTGTCGATGTAGACGTTATGCGCAGTCATCATCCAATAGATAATGCCGCCCGCGATCGCAAATATGACGACGGCGAGAATGCCTGTACGAACCCAAATCTGTCTTGTGTAATTCTTCGCCATATGTAGTACTTTATTCGTTACCGAAGCTTCTAATCATGTCGCCGGGCTCCAGGCCGGAAAGTACCTGTGTCGTACCATTGTTACCCTCAATACCTATCTCGATTTTCGTGAGTTCATCGCCGGAGCCGCTCTTTTTCATCACATAGTGATCCGTGCCGCGCATGATTATCGAGCTCGACGGT
>Ga0070679_100002578_pt1 | contig 16459 bp, 12 predicted proteins | sample KBSC63BmetaG_FD_65652 | JGI IMG/M metagenome (GOLD analysis project Ga0070679, IMG submission 65652) | Corn rhizosphere microbial communities from Kellogg Biological Station, Michigan, USA - KBS C6-3B metaG | ecosystem: Host-associated > Plants > Roots > Rhizosphere | place: USA: Michigan... | reverse complement strand
GGGCGGGGTAGTTCCCTTCTCGCTGGTGGATGTCGGCGCGGTTCAGCGCCGACGTGTGGACGCGGACCAGGATCTCGCTCGCGGATGGCGTCGGAACGGGGCGCTCCTGCACTTCGAGCACGTCGGGGCCGCCGAACCTGGTGATCACGGCGGCACGCATCGTCGTTGGAATCATTTTGGTGGTCATCCTGAGGGAGCGTAGCGACCGAAGGATCTACCGTCTCGTGTTTGAGGCCAGCCACGCTGATTGCACGCCAGATCCTTCGCTTCGCTCAGGATGACGGCAAGGGCTCAGGTTGACGGCAAGTGTTCTACGGCACGATTGCGTTGGGTACCACGACTGCCGGGACATTCAGTTCGCGCATCAACGTGTTGAACGCCACGAGCTCCGTCGACTGCAGCGCGCGCAACCGCCCGAGCTGGACGTCGACCTTGGCCGAGATGTCCCGGTAGATCTCGCCTTCCTGCGTCGTCGGCGCCGCGTCCGCGCTCTGCACCATGCCCGCCAGCGACAACAGCATGTTGTAATACCGAATCGGATAATGCAGGGTGATCTCGTCGGCGTGCGAGTGAATCTCGACGAGGGAATCGCGGAGCGCTTCGAGCTTGTCGTGCAGCGGCTTCACCGCATCGGCCACGCGTTTCGCGTACCCTTCTTTCTTCGTATCGGCGACACGGTTGTCCAGCGCGTGCTCGATGTCGAGAATCCGCTGCACCGCATCGGAGAGCTCGTTCGTCTTGCCCTGGACCGCGAGCGCGAGCGCGAGCTGTCCGTCGTAATCGGCCTGCGTCGTGTGGAGACGCGGATCGCCGACGACCACGAACGGGCGAGTGAGCGTTCGACCGGCCGCGGTGAGGCGAACCGTGTAGGTGCCCGGCGCGACATACGGTCCCTTCGTCGATCCCTCGTCGTTCACGACGTCCTTTACCTCGTGGGTGTCGGGATAGCGCAGATCCCACACGAACCGGTTCAACCCCGCCCGCACGGTGACGATCGAATCACTCGGCACGAAGGCCAGCGTGTCGTCGGGCGTCTCGCGCGAGCCGCGCGGCTTCGTCGACAATGTGTCGGTCGGCTGCGCGCCCGTCGTCGCCGACCGGCCGCCGGAGCTGTCGGCGAGCTCTCGGCCGATCGCCGCGGACTTCTCGGCTTCTTCGGGGGTCGCGCCGGCGAACTGTCGCACGACTTTGCCGCTCGCGTCGATGAACTCGAGCTTCACCGTATCGCGCGCCATGAGCGCGTTCTCGAGCCAGTAGTCGACGATGACGCCGGCTGGAGGATTCTCACCAGCGCTGCGCGTCCGCACCCACCCGCCCGCGAATCGGATGGCCGTGTCCGGCGCGAAGAGATGCACGGTCGCGGTCCGCACGCTGTCTGCCATCTGGCGAAGCGGCGTGATGTCGTCGAGCACCCAGATCGCGCGACCGTGCGTTGCCGCGATGAGATCCGCGCCGTGAATGGTGAGATCGCGCACCGACACGCGCGGCAGATTGAGCTGGAGCGGCGTCCAGTGCGCGCCATCGTCCATCGAGTAGTAGACGCCCGTCTCCGTGCCCGCATACAACAATCCTCGGCGCACGGGATCTTCGCGAATGCTCCGGGTGTATGCGCCCTCCGGAATGCCGGTATTGATGCGCGTCCACGTGTGCCCGTAGTCGGTCGTCTTGAAGAGATACGGCCGGAAGTCGTCGAGCTGATAGCGATTCGCCGCGACGTACGCCGTCCCGGGATCGAAGTGCGACGGATCGATGATCGACATCTTCGTGTAGCGCGGCAGATTCGGCGGCGTGACGTTCGTCCAGGTCTTGCCGCGATCGCGCGAGACATGAATCAGCCCGTCGTCGGATCCGGCCCACAGGACGTCGGCGGTGACGGGGGATTCAGCAAATGTGAATACGCTCGCATACCACTCCGTGCCGGTCATGTCGTAGGTGATCGGACCGCCGGCGGGGCCGAGCGTTTTCGGATCGTGCAGCGTGAGATCGCCGCTGATCGCTTCCCAGCTCTGGCCCTCGTTCGTAGTGCGATAGACCCTCTGAGAGCTCGTATACAACACGTTCGGATCGTGCGTGGAGAACACGATCGGATACGTCCATGGGAAGCGGTTCGGCACGTCGCGCGCCGCCCAGCCGTCATAGTTGTTCAATGAGACGGAGACGTCGCGCGACTGCTTCGTGCGCACGTCGTAGCGGGTCATCGTCCCCGTGTACGTCCCTGCGAACACGACGTTCGGATCGGTTGGCTTGGGAGCGATGTAGCCCGACTCGCCGCCGCCGACGGGATACCAGTCGTCCGTCGTGATCACGCCGTCGTCCGAGCGGCTGCGAATCGAGACCGTCGTGTTGTCCTGCTGCGCACCGTAGATGCGATACGGCCATTGATCGTCGGTGATGACGTGATAGAACTGCGCCGTCGGCTGATTCATGATCGAGGACCACGTCACGCCACCGTCGAAGCTGATCGTCGCGCCGCCGTCGTTGCCGCTGATCATGCGTCGCGGATCGTGTGGATCGACCCACAGCTCGTGATCGTCGCCGTGCGGCACGCTCATGCGGCTGAACGTCTTGCCTCCGTCGCTGGAGCGCCATGTCGACAGATTCATGGCGTAGACGACATTCGAGTCGACCGGATCGGCGGTGACGACGCCGTAGTACCACGGACGCACCATCCATCGCTGATCGCCGTTCACGCGTTCCCATGTCGCGCCGGCATCGTCGGAGCGAAAGATGCCGCCGGTCGAATCTTCGGGCGGACACTCGATGTTCGCGTAGAGACGATGCGGCGCCGATCGCGAGACCGAGATGCCGATGCGGCCCAGTGGATTCTTTGGAATTCCCGGATTGAACGTCAGCTCCGTCCACGTGTCGCCGCCATCAGTGCTCTTCCACAGGCCACTGCGTGCACCGCCCGCGGTGAAGCCCCAGGGCGTGCGCTGCATGTGCCACATCGACGCGTAGGCGATGCGCGGATTGCTCGGATCGATGGCGACGTCGACCGCGCCGGTGGAGTCGTCGAGAAAGAGAACGCGTTTCCATGTCTTGCCGCCGTCCTCGCTGCGATAGACCCCGCGCGTGACGTTGTGACCGCTCGCGTGGCCGAGTGCGGCGACGAGCACGCGATCGGGATCGCGTGGGTCGACCGCGATGCGCGCGATGTGGTGTGCGTCGTCGAGCCCGAGGTGCGTCCAGGTCACGCCAGCATCCGTCGATCGATACATCCCGTCGCCGTACGTCCAATCCTCGCGCAGGTCCGCTTCGCCGCCGCCGACGTAGATGACGTTCGGATCGGACGGCGCAATCGCGATCGCGCCGACGGACGAGATGGTCGACCTGCCGTCGGTGATGTTCGTCCAGCTCGTGCCGCCGTTGGTGGTCTTCCACACACCGCCGTTGACGGACCCGAAGTAGAACACGTCGCGCTTCGCCGGATCGCCCACCACCGCGACCGCGCGTCCGCCACGGAACGGTCCGACGAGCCGCCAGCGAAGTCCGCGGAGCTCGCGTGGCGCGGTCGCGTAGCGCGAGGAATCGAAGAGCGCGGGCTGCTGCGTCGGGGCCGCGTTGCGCTGTCGCTGAGCGACGACCGGCGACGACGCCACCAGCGCAACGAGAAGGCTTCGTCCGGCGGTTGAGAGAACGCTCATTGCGCGAGCGTGCGGGGAGGCGGATGGCATCCCTCAAGAATAGCGGTGGGTGCTTCCGGCGTCATCTCGAGCGAAACGAGTCGGTGGATCTCGGTGAAGACGGTGCGTTCGGTGGTAAACCCGCTCACCAATTGAGAACGACAGATCCTTCGTCGCTTCGCCCCTCAGGATGACGCGGCTCGACGCCCGCTACGGCGCGACCGGCCCGCGTCCAGGCAACGCCAACGCCGGCTCGCTCGCCAACCCGCTCGGCCCAATCGCAGTCACCGCGATCTCGTCCGGTTGATCCGTTCCAAACGCCGATACCGCGAGCTGGCCATCTCCCGTGGGTCGCAGTGTCGTCGTCCACTTTCCATCGATGCCGCGCGTCTGGATCAACCACCAGCGCACCTGTGTCGAATCGCCGGGCGTGAGGCTGAACGACGTGGCGCTGTCACCTTGAATGAACGAGATGACCGGCGACGCTGGCACCGCGCCGCCAAGCCACGGGAATGCCGGGACGAGCGCGCGCTCGCCGTAGGATTGGCTCAACGTCGACGCCAGGCGATCGTCGTTCGCGAACAACGCCGCGAGACGGAAGTGCACCTCGCCTGGCGCGTCGAGCGAACCGATCCGCGAATCGCGAAGCGTCGTCACCTGCGTGCGGATCTCGTTCATCGGCCACGCGTCGCGCCCGCCATACACGTGTGAGGTGTACAAGGTCGGCCACACGTAGCGCGCCTGCGGATTGTGATTTCGCCACCACGCGTCCAGCGCGCGGAAGCGATCCTGCGAGCCGCCGACCTCCCAGTACAATTGCGGCGCGACGTAATCCAACCATCCTTCGGCGAGCCAGCGGCGCGAGTCGGCATAGATCTCCTCGTACGCGTCGAGCCCGGTCACACCAGCCGGCGAGCCCGGCCGCCAGATGCCGAACGGGCTGATCCCGACGATCATCGACCGCTTGATCGACTTCGTTTCCTTGTAGAGCGACTCGATGAAGTCGTCGATGTTCGCTCGGCGCCACGCATCGCGATCGGTCCAGCCTTTTGCCTTGCCGTACTTCTTCCAGGTCTTGTCGTCCGGAAACTCGAGCTGCACCTGCGTCTTCACGCGCCGCTTCTTCACACGGCGCGTGACCGTGCGCGACTCGCGATACGGATAGAAGTAGTCGTCGAGTGCAATGCCATCGACGTCGTAGCGCTTCACGACGTCGAGAATCGTCTCGAGCACGTGGCGCCGTGCCGCGGGATCACCGGGATCGATCCACGTCTGGCTTCCGTATTTTCTAATCCACTCCGGATGGGCTCGCGTCACGTGCGACGGCGCCGCCTTGCCCGTGAATGGCGGCATGAGCGCGCGAAATGGATTGAACCACGCGTGCAATTGAAGTCCGCGCGCATGCGCCTGCTCCACGGCGTACGCGAGCGGATCGTACGCTGGAGACGGCGCTTCACCCGACTTGCCCGTGAGGAAGGCCGACCACGGCGCGTACTTCGTGGGATACATGGCGTCGCCCGCGATGCGAACGTGCAGCACGATCGCGTTCAGTCCGACGGCGACGGCATGATCGAGCATCACGCGCAGCTCGGTCCGCTGGGAGTCGGGAGTCAGCCCCGCGGCCGAGGGCCAATCGCGAAAGCCACGATCCCAGATCGGCGTCGCGAACGCGGCGCGGAACTCACGCGGCACCGGCGGCGGTGGACTGGGGACGTGCCTGAACGATCGGTGCGAGCTAGTGCTCGTGCCGAGTGCGAGGGCCAGGAGCGCAGTGAACCTGCGTTTCATCATTACCTGCTGTACGCCGGACCGACGCCGAGCGTTCCCGGATCACTCGAAAGATGCAACGAGTGTCACGCCGCGGCGGTCGGCCATCCATTTCGCCGACGATCGACCGAACGATCGGTCAATCTTCGCTGGCTTCCTCCGCGTCGTCGCCGTGCTCGACGATGTTGCCCTGCTTGAAGAGAATTCCCTGAAGCACCTCACGCCACTGCGGCTTTCGGCGTAGGAGGAACTCGAGGTCCATGCCGAAGTGCTTCATCTCTTCGTGCTGCGCGTTCTGCATGATCGCGACGGCCTCGCGGTCCTTCTCGACGGCGATCCGCTGCTCGTACCACCCGATCGCTTCGGCTTCCTCGGTCAGCGAGGTGAGCATGCGCGCGAACGTGCGGGTCGCCTGAGGGAGCTCCTCGGGAGGCTCGTGATACTGGTCGAAGCCCATGTCGATCTTGGTTTGTGGTTGACTGCAGTCGGTTTTCGGCGGAGCCGAACGCCGCGAGCACCCTATACCGAGAAAAAGGTACGGGGAGCGCCAATGTTGCACGCTCCCCGTACGCCTCTCTCTCCCCACCTCAGCGGTCCGCGCCCCACCTTCAGCCGCTCGTCGCGGCCCTCCCTTTCGCGGGTTCCGCCGGTGTCATCGTAGAGCAGTGTTCATGCCACCGTCGGTGCCGAAAGGCCAATTGCCGTCACTCGCGCGAGGGTAACGGAGGAGTGGTCGGCGGCTCGCGACGCCACTTCGTCGCCTGCTCGTACGCGTATGCCAGCTTGATCAGCCGCGGCTCGTCGAACGCGCGACCGAAGATCGTCATTCCCGCGGGCAGCTTGTCATCTCGCGTGTAGCCCATCGGCACCGTGATCGCGGGCATGCCGGTCGTCGGCGAGAAGACCTGACTATTGTCACCACCGGGCGTGTTGAGGTCGCCAATCAACCTCGGCGGGTTGCTCCACGTCGGATAGATCAACGCGTCGAGCTGGAGGCGGTCCATGACGCGCGTGGTGGCATCGCGAAGACCTTCACGAACGCGCTGGCGCGCTTGGCATCCGGGCGCGGAATCCGGAGCGGGCTCGAATTTCTGCGCGTTCTCGAGCCGCACCTGCACCGACGGATGATACTTTCGCGAGCGAATGATCTCCTCGATCGACTTCACCGGCACGTTCGGCCCCTGCGCCGCGAGCCATGCGTTGAACTCGGCCTTGAATGGATTGCACGGCTGACGATTCGACCGCTGGATCGAATCGAGCTCGGGCACGAGGACGGTATCGATCACGATCGCCCCGGCGCGGCGAAGATCCGCGATCGCACGATTGAACACCCGCACGACTTCGGTGTCGAGCGTCGGACGCTCGTAGGCCTGACGCAACACGCCGATGCGCGCGCCCTTCAATCCGTCGCGCACGAGCGACGCCGAGTAGTCGGGAACGGTCTTTCCTTTCATCGGCGCGGTGGCGGGATCGTCCGGGTCGTAGCCCGCGACGACCTGGAGCACCGCGGCGGCGTCGGCAACCGTACGGGCCATGGGTCCGGCGATGTCAGCGAAGAGGCTCAGCGGCGCGATACCCGCACGACTCGCGAGCCCCATCGTCGAGCGAATGCCGACCAGCGCGTCGTGTGCGCTCGGACCGCGAATCGAGTTGCCGGTGTCGGTCCCCAGGCCGACTTCTCCGAGGTCCGCGGCGATCGACGCCGCGGTCCCGCCCGACGATCCCGCCGTCACGCGATTGAGCGCATATGGATTCCGCGTGTAGCCGGGCAGCACGGAATTCACAGTTTCCTCAGGGCTGAACGCGAACTCCGCCATGTTCGATTTGGCGAGCACGATCGCGCCGGCGTCCTTGATGCGCTTCACCTGAAATGCGTCGACCGACGGCGTGTACCCCTTGAGCGCGAGATTGCCCGCGGCCGTCTGCAATCCGATCGTCTGAAAATTGTCTTTCACGATCATGGGAATGCAGTGGAGCGGACCGACGAACTGCCCCGTCGCGCGATAGCGGCGATCGAGCGAGTCCGCCGTCGCGAGCGCATCGGGGTTGACGACGGTGATGGCGTTGATCGCCGGCCCGCGTTTGTCGTACGCATCGATGCGCGCGAGATAGGTCTCGACGAGCGCGTGGCAGGTGAGTCGGCCGGCACGCATGGCGGCGTGGACGTCGGCGATGGTCGTCTCGTCGACGCGAAAGGTTTGCGCGTGCGCGGTGCCCGCCAGAATCAACAGGCCGATGAAGGAACGTCGAAGCATGCTATGCCATCCTGAGGAGCGGAGCGACGAAGGATCTACCGTGCGTGAATAGTGACGCGATTGAAAACCAGACTGCAACTGCCGAGAGGCGCCGGCCGCCCACGGATGCCGGGATGGAAGATCCTTCGCGTCGCTCAGGATGACGAACCGGCGAGCCAGGCTGACAACCTTTCACACTTCCCACACAACCTGAGCGTTGTCTCCCCACGCGCCGAGCCTCAATGTTAGCGCATGGTTCGCGGCCGGTTCCCCTCCCTCTCGGATTCGCTTCGCACCTGGCGTTATCGCTGGCCGCTGATCGTGCTGCTGGTGAGCATCGGACTCACGGCGTTCGCGGCGATCGAGGCTCAACGAACCCTCCGCTCGCGACGCCGGCTCGCCGAGGCCGCGCTGAAGGAGTTCGCCACCTTCGCGGCGTGGAGCTACGCCCAGCACCTGACGGACACGCTCTTCCTCGTGGAGCGCGAGGCCATCGGCGCCGTGAATCATGGCATGGACATGCACACGAGCCCCGACGTGCCCGAAGCATACGAGCTCGCGCACTACATGCCGTGGAGCGACGTCTGCCAGTGCCGTCGCCCGCGGTTCGGCCCAGTGCCCGAAGCATTCTTCGCGCTCAAGCTCGGTGATTCCAGGCTCGACGTCGGCGTGAACACGCATTCCGACGCGGGCGAAGGATGGGACGTCGACCGGCCCATGCGACACGACATGGAAATGCACATGTCGATGGACATGATGCCGGAGCGGGCCGCCTCCAGCTACTACTCGCCGGCGGAGCGGACCTGGCTCCTCGACACGCTGCCGCGCCGCGTTCGTCGCCTCGGCGAACCGGATCACGGCTACACCCTCGTCGTCGGCAACGTCGGACATCAGCCAAACATCTTCCTGTACACGCTGATGCCCACGTCGTGGGGCGACACGATGGTGTACGGCGCGCGCTACTCACGCCCAGCGTTCGTCAGTCTGCTCGAAGGTGTGCTCGACGCCAGGGGGTTGCTCCCGTCGACGTTCACCAACGGGCGGCGCAATCGCGACATCGTCGCGCTTCGCGTCACCGATCACGCCGGCAATCCGTTGTTCGATTCGTCGCCGGGAATCCCGTCGGATCTCGCGGCGCATCTCGACATGCCGTCGCGCGCTGGGCTGCTGCACCTCGACGCGGTCATTCGTCCGGAGCTGGCGGGACAACTGCTGATCGGCGGTCTTCCGCGGTCGCGTCTTCCATTCCTGCTCGGGCTCCTCGGGCTCGCGGCCGCGCTGTCGATCGTCGCCGTCACGCAGCTCCGACGCGAAGGCGAGCTCGCACAGATTCGCGCCGACTTCGTCTCGAGCGTATCGCACGAGTTGCGAACACCGCTCGCGCAGATCCGCCTCTATCTCGAGACCCTGCAGCTCGGCCGAGCGTCGACGGAAGAGCAGCGACAGTGGTCGCTCGGCCACATCGAGCGCGAGACGACGCGATTGAGCCACCTCGTCGAGAACGTGCTGCGGTTCTCGACGCTCGCGCATCGACAGACGGCCGCGCGAACGCTGGTCGACATCGCCGCGGCGACCGCGACGATCGTCGACGAGTTTCGTCCGCTTGCGACCTCACGGCGCGCCACGATCGTGCTCGACACGAGCGAGGCCCCATTGGTCGCGCTCGAGACGGACGCGCTGCGTCACATTCTGCTCAATCTGCTCGACAACGCCGTGAAGTACGGACCGCCGGGGCAGACGGTGCACGTCTTCGTTCGCGGAGACGCGGTCGCCGCGTCGATCGTGGTCGACGACCAGGGGCCCGGTGTTCCCGACCAGGAGCGTGAGGCCATCTGGCGGGCGTTCACGCGCGGCGGGACCGCGACGGCAATGGGAGGGAGCGGCATTGGTCTCACGGTCGTGCGTGACGTGGTCCAAGCGCATGGCGGCACGGTCGGTGTCGAATCCGCGCCCGGCGGCGGTGCGCGATTCATCGTACTTCTCCCAGCCGCATCGACGCCTGCGTAGATGAACGCGCGCATTCTCGTGGTCGAAGACAATGCCGATCTGGCCGCGGGCATCAAGTACAATCTCGAGCTCGAGCGCTACGATGTGCGCGTCGCCGAAGACGGACGCAGCGCGATCAGCACGGCCGCCGACTGGAAGCCCGATCTCGTGCTGCTCGATCTGATGCTCCCGGGCGTCGACGGCTATCAGGTGCTTCAACAGATTCGCGCCACCGGCAATCGCGCGCCCGTGATCATCCTCTCGGCGCGCGGCGAAGAAGCGGACAAGGTGCTCGGCTTCCGGCTCGATGCCGATCAGTATGTGACGAAGCCGTTCGGGATTCTCGAGCTGCTCGAGCGGGTCGCGGCATTGTTGCGGCGCAGCGCGCGCGACTCGGCCGATGAACAGGCAGGCACGATCAGGTTTGGGGCTGTGTTCGTCGATCTTGGTTCGCGCACGGTCACGCGGGCGGGGCGCGCGGTCACGCTCACGCCGAAAGCCTACGAGTTGCTGCTCGCGTTGGTCCGTCGCAACGGCGTGGTCGCGAGTCGCGCCGACCTGCTCAAGGAAGTGTGGGGCTACGGCGCGTTCGTGATGACACGCACCGTCGACTCGCACGTCGCGGAGCTGCGCCGCAAGGTCGACGACCCCGACGACCCGCGACACATCATCACGGTGTGGAAGGTGGGCTACCGCTTCGAGCGGTGAGCGTTACCGAACCGCCACCGGAGCGCATGCGCTTGCCTCTACCATGCACTCGCCAACGACATCGACTCTCTCTCGAGGTGCCTCGTGCATTCCATCGTTTCGTCGCTCGCCGCGCGAATGGCAATCATCGCCGCGGTCGCAGGTGTTCCGCTTCGCGCGCAGGCGCCCGCCCGCAAAGATCTCGTCGTCACGCCGGCCTGGCTCGCCGCGCATCTGAATCAGCCCAACCTGGTGATCCTCCACGTCGGCCCGGCCGCGGCATTCGACCAGCAGCACATCGCGGGCGCGCACTACGTGTCGAACGACGCGATCTCGATCTCCGATCGCACCGGCAAGGGTCTGACGCTCGAGATGCCTCCCGTCGAGAAGCTGCGCGAAGCGCTCGAGTCGCTCGGCATCTCCGACAACTCGACCATCGTCGTGTACAGCGCAAGCGAGTGGTTCACGCCGTCGACGCGGCTCATGTTCACGCTCGACTACGCGGGGCTCGGAGATCGCGCGCACTATCTCGACGGCGGGCTCGAGGCATGGGTTCGCCATGGGCATCCCGTAAGCGCGGAAAAGACCCCGCCGCGCACGGGACATCTCTCGCCGCTCGAGACGCGTCCGCTCATCGTCGACGCCGAGTATGTCCGTGCACGCCTGAACGCCCCACACGTCGCGATCGTCGACGCGCGGGCGTCCGTGTTCTACGACGGGATCGACGTCGGCCACGATCGCGATGGAGCTCAGCGCCGCGGACACATCTCAGGCGCGCGGAGCATTCCATTCAGCGAGATGACCGATGATCAGACAATGCTCAAGAGCCCGGACGAGCTTCGCGCGATCTTCGCCCACGCCGGCGTGCAGCCGGGCGACACGGTCGTCGCCTACTGCCACATCGGCCAGCAGGCGACGGGCACGCTCTTCGGCGCGCGATTGCTCGGCCATCCGGTTCGCCTGTACGACGGCTCGTACGAGGATTGGTCTCGACACACGCAGTATCCGGTGGAACCATCGTCCGCGCGAGGGAAGCCGTAAGCGCTCCTCCTCGGAATGTTCACGGGCATGCGCGCCACCGGAATTTTTTGAACGCGCGATCGCGGTCGTCGCATCGTTTGCCGACTGACCGCGACGCGCGATCCTTCGAGAGCTCGATCAGGACTTCGAGAGCGAGAGCAGCGCCTTCCGTGCTTCCTGCGTCTCTGGCGGCTCGATCGCCGCGGTCTGTACCTCGCTGATCAACTTGCTGTCGCGATCGTAGAGGTCGTTCCCGAAGTAGAGCTGGCCGTCCTTCACGTACGTCGTGAAGTAGACGATGTACACCGGAATCTTGTGCGGCAGGTTCACCTGGTGGTTGTCCTGCCCGTGCATCGCGGCGTCGACCTTGTCGGCCGGCCACCCCAGTACCCACTGCGCGAGCTCCGACGGCTTCTCCACGCGAATGCAGCCGTGGCTGAACGCGCGGATGTCCTTGCTGAACAGCTCGTGATTCGGCGTGTCGTGCAGATAGATGTTGTAATCGTTCGGGAACATGAACTTCACGAAGCCGAGGGCGTTCTTCGGACCAGGGCGCTGGCGGACCGCCTGGCGGCCATGGTCGTTGTACACCTCCATGTCATTCGCCGCGAGATAGTCCGGCCCCTTCGGGAAAATCTCCTTCGCCGCGATGTCCGGCGTGACGTTCCAGTACGGGCGGAAGACGACGAACTCCATTGAATCGCTGAACACCGGCGTCGCTTTGTCCTCGTACTCCTCTCCGACGATCACCTTCATCTCGAGCGCCTTCTGTCCACTGTCGAACGCCGTGAGATGGAACGCGGGCACGTTCACCAGGATGTATCGCTCGCCGAGCGAGCGCGGCATCCACCGGTACCGCTCGAGGTTCGCGGCGATCTGCGCGACACGGTATTGCACGGGAACGTTCAACGCGTCGAGCGTCTCCTCGCCGAGCATGCTGTCGACGACGATGCCGTGATGCGCCTGGAAACTCGCGATGGCGCCGGCGAGCGTGCGATCGAACACGCCAGGGCCGGTGCGGCTGGCACGTGCCGACGCCTTCGTCGGCGCCGTCAGGCTCATCGTGTCCACCGGCGTCGGCGCACTCGACGCCGAGTCGCCGAGATAGCCTTCGGCCGCGAGCCGCGTGCGGAGCGCCTGCATGCGCGCCGGCGAATCGCTGTCGCCACGTTTGAGCGCCTTGCCCGCAGGCACGGTTGACCATCCACCGCTCGCCGCGAGCTGGCGGTAATGCTGCAGCTCGATGCGCAGCGAGTCGTACACGGGATCCTGTGGACGCATGCGCACCAGCCCGGCGCCGAAATCGTCCTCGCGCAGCGTGAGCGTGAGCGCGCTGTCCACACGCTCCTCGAGCGGATTGATGTGCCACGCCTGCCCGAGTTGCGACGGCTGCTCCTGACCCGTGAGCATGTTCTCGCCATAGGTCACGAATGCGGACGACAGCAACACGTCGGCGTTCACGAGCTGATCGGCCGTCGGATGCTTCTCGACCGCGCTCAGTGCTTGCCCCAGGCTTCCGAGCGGATAGTCGTCGAGCCGGAGCGCATCGCTGTCCGCGTTCGCGAGCGTCTGAAGCAGCGCACTCACGCGCGGCTGATGCACGCCCTTGTCATCGAGCCAGAGCAGGGTCTGGTTGAACGAACCGTAGAGCTTCTTGACGTGCTTCCAGACGTCGTCGCTGATCTTCGGGTCCGGCTTCGACGTCAGCGCCTTCTGCAACGCAGTCTTCACCTCGGCGGCGGGCACACCCATGTAGGTGTCCTGCTGCGCCGGGGTCCAATTGCGACTGATCTCACCGTTCGCGGTCCCCGACCGGGAATTCTTGCAGGCGCCGAGCGCCGCTACCGCCAGCGCCGCGCCAACGATCGTTCCGCGAACTGAACTTTTCACCGTGATCCTCACTATAGGTCTCCGCAGGCTCTACTGACCAAAGGCGAAATACGGGCCAGAGCAGCCGAGGGCGCTTGCCAACGGCTGAGGTCCGCCAACGCTAGCGCCCTGAGCACATGCCGAACGACATTGTGCGACATGACAATTCTGGCTCTGGCGGCGTTCATCGCCGGCGGCTCGTTCTGCGCTGGCCTGTTGGGCGCGCTTACCGGCCTCGGCGGCGGCATCGTGGTGGTACCGATGCTCACGCTGCTCTTTCACGTCGATCTGCGCTACGCAGTCGGCGCGTCGCTCGTGTCCGTCATCGCGACGTCGTCCGGCGCTGCGGCGGCATACGTTCGGGAAGGCTACACCAACGTGCGGGTTGGAATTCTGCTCGAGGTTGCCACGACCGTTGGCGCGCTCATCGGCGCGGCCCTGTCCGGCATCATTCCGACGAGCGCCCTCGCCATCCTCTTCGGAGTAGTACTGCTCTTCACGGCAATTCGTTCACTGCGGCCGCGGGCCGAGCACGCCGTGCTGACGACGCCCGACAAGTGGTCGCGACGATTTCGTCTCGATTCGGACTACCCCACTCCCGCGGGCAAACAAGCCTATTCGGTCCAGAAGGTCCCCGCCGGATTCTCGCTCATGTTCTTCGCTGGCATTCTGTCGGCGCTCCTCGGCATCGGATCGGGAGTCATCAAAGTGCTGGCGATGGATCAGCTCATGCAGCTTCCATTCAAGGTCTCGACGACCACCAGCAATTTCATGATCGGCGTGACGGCCGCGGCGAGCGCGGGCGTGTATCTGCATCGCGGCTGGATCGATCCGACCCTCGCGTTCCCCGTCATGCTCGGCGTGCTGGCGGGCGCGCTGCTCGGCGCGCGGATCCTGGGGACGGCCAACACGAAGCTGCTGCGCCGGCTCTTCACCGTCGTCGTCGTCGTGATGGCTTTTCAGATGTTGTACAAAGGCTTCAGAGGATCCATATGAGCCGAGCATCGAGTCGGTTCAGCGATTACGAGGTGGAGCAGTTCATCGGGCGCCTGCTGCAGGCCGGGGTGCTGCTGGCCGCGCTCGTGGCGCTCGTGGGCGGCGTGCTGTTGCTCGCGACGCATGGCGGCATGGTGGCGGATTATCGCGTCTTTCGCGGCGAGCCGGACGCGCTGCGATCGCTCGAGAGCATCGTTCGTGGGGCGTTTTCCCTCGAGAGCACGGCGGTCGTGCAGCTCGGGCTCGTGTTGTTGATCGCGACGCCGGTGGTGCGCGTGGCCTTCACGCTCGTGGCGTTCGCGATCCAACGCGATCGCATGTACGTGCTGGTCACGTTCATCGTGCTCGCGGTCCTGCTCTACGGCCTCCTGTACGGTCGTGCAGGATGACCAGATCCATGAAGCGCCACCATCCGATCGTTCGCATCACGCACTGGGTGAACGTCGTCGCGCTGACGATCATGATCGGCAGCGGGCTGCGGATCTTCAACGCATATCCCGCCTTTGCGCGCAAGGGCGAGATCTTCTGCTGTTATCCGTTCGAGCACCGGCCCATTCCAGATCGTCTGACGTTCGGCGGCTGGCTTGCCGGCGCGCGGAATTGGCACTTCGCGATGATGTGGGTCCTGGTGGTGAACGGTCTCGTGTATCTCGCGTTCATCTACCTGCATGGCGAGTGGCGCGATCTCGTCCCGCGTCGCGGGATCGTGAGCGACTCGTGGCAGATGATCCGCTTCTACGTCGCGGCGCGAAGGGATCATCCGCGGCAGGGGAAGCACAACGCGCTGCAACGCATGGCGTACTTCGCCATGCCGATCGTCGGCATCATGGCGGTGGTGACGGGTTTAGCAATCTGGAAACCCGTGGAGCTCGCGCCGCTCACGAACGCGATGGGCGGCTACGTGTGGGCTCGTTACTGGCATTTCTGGGCGATGCTGCTCCTCGTGTTGTTGAGCGTCGTGCACGTGTTCATGGTCTTCACCGTGGATCCGTATTCGATTCCGTCGATGATCACGGGCGGCTACCGTGAGGATCTGTCGCCCGAGGCACGAAACGCTCGACCCTTCATTCATCTGCTGCCCGGCCGCCGCACGGCGACACCGCATACCGATGCGCATCCCCGATCCTGATCCTGACGCGCGCCGCGTCATCCTGCCCGGGCACGCCGCCGAACGCCTCGGCATCGATCGGCGGCGTTTTCTCGCGACCGCCGGCACGTCACTCGGCGCGCTCGCGCTGGCGGCGTGCGATTCGATGGGCCCGCGCTCCGCGCAGCGTCTGCTGAAGTATGCAGAAGCGAAGAACGAGGTGATCGAGCGTGCGTTGCTGCGCCATACGTCGATGGATGCGCCGCCGCGCGGCGCGATGGCGGCGGGCTCGCACTTTCCGTCGTACTTCGTGTCGAAGACGGTCCCGGTCTGGGATCCCGCGGTGCGCGGCGTGTGGCGCCTCGAGGTGAGCGGGATGGTACGCAATCCGCTGACGCTGTCACTGGAGGATCTCGCTGCCCTGCCGCGCACCGGATACCGGTTGGATCACTACTGTGTCGAGGGCTGGACCGCGGTCGCGACGCGCACGGGCGTGGCGTTGACGGAGCTCGCGCGGCTGGCGGGCGTGCAGCCGGGCGCGAAGTACGTGGACTTTCAGTCGTTCGACGACGATTACCACGAGAGCTGGGACATCGAGAGCGCGACACATCCGCAGACGCTCATCGTCTACGCGCAGGATGGGCACTATCTCAACGCGGCGTGGGGCGCGCCGGCGCGCGTGTACTCGCCGGTGAAGCTTGGATACAAGAATACGAAATACCTGACGAAGATCGTGTTCTTGCCGGAGCGGACGGGCGGGTACTGGAGCGATCGTGGGTATGAGTGGTATGGCGGGGTGTAGCTCGGGGATGTTCGGCGGCGAGTGCTCACTGATGCTCGCTGAAGGCGAGTGCTCGCCTGCGGCTCGCTGAACTGAGTGTCATCCTGAGGGAGCGCAGCGACCGAAGGATCTACGGTGCATTTCGGGGAGCTGGCCCAAAGCACGTGAGAGTAGATCCTTTCGTCGCTTCGCGCCTCAGGATGACAACCGGGCGTTTCCCAGCGCGCCAGCGGCCAGCACTGCCCCCCTCCAGCGAGCAAAGCGAGCACTCGCCGCCAGGAAACGGCTACTTCTTCAGCGCGTACACCGCGGTCGTCGTCACATTCCCATCGACCTGCGTAACCGTGAGCTGATTGCTCGCCAACGTCCCACTACTCGTCGTCGAATCGTCGCCGACGAACGAGATGCC
>Ga0070679_100002575_pt1 | contig 16471 bp, 13 predicted proteins | sample KBSC63BmetaG_FD_65652 | JGI IMG/M metagenome (GOLD analysis project Ga0070679, IMG submission 65652) | Corn rhizosphere microbial communities from Kellogg Biological Station, Michigan, USA - KBS C6-3B metaG | ecosystem: Host-associated > Plants > Roots > Rhizosphere | place: USA: Michigan... | reverse complement strand
CCGGCATTTTAATTCGGCCATGGGGAAATGCGATCTCCCCACGAGGCGGCATGCCGAAGCATCGCGTCCCTTTCACCAGAGGACGCTTCACCATGTCTGCCGTTAACAAAATTACGCCCGAAAAACTCTCCCGCTTGATTGGCACGCCGAAGAGCCCTGCGCTGATCGACGTGCGCACCGATGAAGACTTCGCCGCCAACCCAAAACTTGTGCCCGGCTCCCTTCGCCGTCCTTTCGCGGAAGTAACCGCATGGGCGGCGGAGTTCTCGGGCAGAAGCGCCGTCGTGATCTGCGACAAGGGGCTGAAACTCAGCGAGGGCGTCGCCGCCTGGCTGCGGCAGGAAGGCGTACCCGCCGAAACGCTCGACGGCGGGATCCAGGATTGGAAAAAAGCCGCGCTACCGCTCGCGGATCCATCCAAGTTGCCGCCGCGCGACTCGAAGGGCCGCACGGTCTGGGTCACGCGCTCGCGGCCGAAAATCGACCGCATCGCCTGTCCCTGGCTGATCCGGCGCTTCCTCGATCCCAACGCCGTCTTCCTGTTTGTGGCGCCTGCGGAAGTAAAAGCAGTCGCGAGCAAATTCGGCGGCGTTCCGTTCGACATCGAGGACACGTTCTGGAGCCATCGCGGCGAACTCTGCACTTTCGACGTTCTGATCCAGGAGTTCGGCATTGCGATCGAGCCGCTCCTGCATCTTGCCAAGGTCGTGCGCGGCGCGGATACCGGCCGTCTCGATCTTGCGCCCGAAGCGGCGGGATTGCTCGCCGCATCGCTCGGACTGTCGCGCATGTATGCCGACGATCTCGAACAACTCGAAGCCGGCATGGGGCTGTACGACGCCTTCTATCGCTGGTGCCGTGACGCGACCGAGGAAACGCACGGCTGGTCTTCCCATAAAGCGCCAGCTCTCGCGCGTTGAATAACTCCATGCACGGGCGCATCGCGGAACTTACAGCGTATTTCCTGCGGCTCGGGCTCTTGGGCTTCGGCGGCCCGGTCGCTCTTGTGGGCCAGATGGAGCGAGAGCTCGTCACCGAGCGAAAGTGGCTTACGAAAGAACAGATGCGGGAAGCGATCGCGATCTGCCAGTCGCTTCCCGGCCCGCTCGCGATCCAGGTCGGAATTTACATTTCCTATTTGCGCGGCGGATTTTGGGGCGCGTGGGCGGGCGGCTGGTCGTTCATTTTTCCGAATTTCGTCATCGTCGCGGGGCTGGCGGCGCTTTACGTTTTTCTCGGCGACCTCAAACAGATCACCGCAGTGTTTTATGGCGTGAGCCCCGCCGTGATCGCGCTGATTTTGCATTCCTGCTACCGGCTGGCGAAGCTCGGCATGGAGGACTGGCTGCAATGGGCGATCGCCGCCGCGGCTTTCGCCGTGACGGTAATTCTCCAAACAGAAGTGGCGCTCGTATTCATTGCCGCGGGCATCGCCGGAATTCTTTATTACGGCTCGATCTTTCGCCGTCCGCCGGCCTTGTTGCAAATTGCGGCGTTGCCCGCGCTGGCGCAGCATGTGCCCGCCGCTTCGGGGTCGGTGCTCGGAAATCTCCTTTTGTTTTTTCTGAAAGCGGGCTCGCTCACTTTCGGCAGCGGCCTCGTGATCGTGCCCTTCCTCGAACAAGGGCTCGTGCAGCAATACGGCTGGCTCGACGAGCGGCAGTTCCTGATCGCGGTGGCGATCGGCATGATCAGCCCCGGGCCAGTCGTCATCACCGCCACGTTTGTCGGCTATCTGGTCGCAGGCTTTTGGGGATCGCTTGTTTCGACCGTAGGGATCTTTCTTCCTTCTTTCCTTCTGGTGCTCATAGCCGCGCCGCTTCTCGCGCGGCATCGCGGCAATTCCAACGTTCAGGGTTTTGTGAAGGGTGCTTATGCGGCGGCGATCGGGACGATCCTCGGCGCGTGCGTCTTACTCGGGCGGATCGCCATCGGCGACTGGCTGACGATTGTCATCGGGCTCGCGTCGCTCGCGGTTCTGTTTCGGTGGAAGGTGAACAATCCGCTTTTGATTGCGGCGACCGCGATCGTTGGATTGGTGGCTTATCCTTTGCTCCAGCCGGCATGGGTCATGATCAAGTAATCCCCGGCGAGCGCGACGCGGCGCGAAGTAAATAAACGCTTATTGCGCCGCAAAATATGGCGTTGGCCGCCGCGCTCCCGATTCTTGAGGTTTGCGCTCGCGGTTTTCTTCCTGCAAGCTAGATGCCTGTATTTGTGCAGGGGGAGAAGATGTCAAAAACAACTGCCATCACAATCGCACTCGTCGCGCTGACCTTCGCGCTTGCGGGGGGCGAAGCCGCGGCGAAGGATAAGGTCAAGGTCGGCTTCATCGGCCCGCTCACCGGCGGCGTTTCGGCGAACGGCCTCGGCGGCCGCAACTCGGCCGATCTCGCGGTCCGGGTTCATAACGCCGATCCGAAATCGAAATACGAATACGAACTTGTCGTGCTCGACGACGAATGCAAGCCGAACGTCGCCGTGCAGGTCGCGACGAAAATGGCCGCGGATAAAGAGATCATCGGCGCCGCGACACATTACTGCTCGGCGACCGCGATCGCGACGGTGGACGTCTATCACAAATTCGGGTTGCCGGTGATCGTATGGGGCGCGGTATTGCCCGACATCACCTACCGCAACAAATACGCCGAAGTGCATCGCGTCAACGGCACCATGATCAACCAGAACGACGCGAACGCCGAGTTGATCCACAAGCTCGGCTACAAGACGGTCGCGGTCATCCATGACACGACCGACTACGGCAAGGGGCATAACGAGTATTTCACCAAGGCCTATACCAAGCTCGGTGGCAAAATCCTCGGCACGTTCGGCGTGACGGCGGACCAGCAGGACTTCACCGCGGAGCTGACGCAGATCAAGGCGCTCAATCCCGAAGTGATTTATTTCGGCGGCCTGACGCCGATCGGCGTGCGCATCCGCTCGCAGATGGACAAGCTCGGCATCAAGGCCGTGTTCGACGGCACCTCGGGCATCGTCTCCGACGCCTTCATTCAGGGTGCGGGGCCGCTCGCCGAAGGCGTGCTTGCGTTCCGTGAAGGCGCGCCGACCGAGAAGCTGCCGGGCGGCAAGTTCTTCATGGAAAAATACAACGCGCAGAAATACGATCAGCCGCCGGAAGCCTACGGCGCTTTCGCCTATGCCGCGATGGACATGATCCTCAATTCGATCGAGAAGGTCGGTCCGGACCGCAAGAAGGTGATCGCGGATCTCGGCGACGTGAAGGACCGTGACTCGATCGTCGGGAAGATCACGTTCGACGATCACGGCCAGAACACGGTCGCTGTCATCACGAAATACGTGGTGCAGGACGGCAAGTTCGTGGAGTGGGCCGACAGCGAATACGCGTCTGGCAAGCGCAAGCTGCCAGGACAGAAGTAATCCACCCATAGACGCGTCATGGCCGGAGCATAGCCGTTCGAAGAACGGCGTTCTAAAAAACGCTTATGCCCGGCCATCCACGCCTTCTTTCCAAAAAAGCAAGGCGTGGATGCCCGGCATGAAGCCGGGCATGACGGCGGAGATTTTCGCCGATGGACGCAGGCTTACTCGCGCAATACGTCACGAACGGGCTGATGCTCGGCATGATGTATGCGCTGGTGGCGGTGGGGTTCACGCTCTTCTTCGGCGTGCTCGACGTCATCAAGTTCTCGCATGGCGACGTGCTGACGGTCGGCGCCTTCGCGGCGCTCGCCGCCTTCATCGGGCTGCGCGGCATCGGGATCGCATCGAATCCGATATTCCTCATCGTAATGCTCGCCGTTTCGCTTGCGGCGATGGCTGTGCTCGGCATGCTGATCGCGCGCTATCTCGTGCTGCCGCTCCGCACCGCGCCCGCGCTTAATACGCTTCTCATCACCTTGATGCTCGGCACGGTGCTGCGCGAATCCGTGCGGCTGTTTTATCCGCAGGGCGCGAATCCAAAACCCTTTCCGGCGCTGCTGCCGGCGTCGTCGATCAACATCGGCCACTTTAACTTGCGGCTCGACAACGTCCTGATGCTGACGGCCGGCGTCCTGGTGATCGTCGGGCTGCAGCTTCTTCTCAACCGCACCAAGTTCGGGCTCGCGATGCGTGCGGTGGCGCAGGACGAGGAAACTGCGCGCACCATGGGCGTGAATTTTACCGCGGTCGTGCTCGTCACCTTCGCGATTGGTTCCGCGCTTGCGGCCTATGCGGGTGTCATGAACGGGCTTTATTATAACGAAATCAATTTCGGCATGGGGCTTTACCTCGGCGTCGTCGGCTTTGCCGCCGCGATCATCGGCGGCCTCGGCAGCATCTATGGCGCGATTCTCGGCGGGTTCTTGTTCGCGGCGCTGCAGACCGTCGGCACGGTCGCGCTGCCGTTCGCGAGCGCCTACAAGGACGTCTTCGCCTTCGCGGTCGTGATCCTGTTCATGGCTTGGCGGCCCACGGGCCTCATCCGCGAAAAAATCAGCGAGCGGGTCTGAGGCATGGCGTCCGCAGGGTCCGCGAAGCGTGTTTCGTTGCTGCCCGCGGTCGCAGCGCTTGTGCTGGCGACGGCCTATCTCATCGCGCTCCTCGGCGCGGAAAAGCAGAGCTACATCATCGCGCTACTCGCGGCGGGAATCGCCGCCGTGCTCGCGGCTTATTGGCTGAAGTGGTTTGATCCAGTGAGCGAGAGCTTCGGCGAGCATGAGGATACGCTCGGTATGCTTGCGGTCGTCGCGGCTTTTGCGGTGGCGGCTTATTTTCACGACGACCATTTCGTGCTGCTCCTGGTCGTCACGGTCATTCTCTATACCGTCGCGACGCTTGGGCTGAACATTCAGTTTGGTTACGCGGGCGTCCTGAATTTCGCGGGCGCGTCGTTTTTCGGCATTGGCGCCTACACTTCGGCGGTCTTGAACGCCCACACGGCGCTGCCGCATCTTCTGGTCATGCTGATCGGCGGGTTGCTTGCCGCGCTGATCGGATCGCTTTTGCTGCTGCCGGTGTTGCGCACGCGCGGGCATTACGCCGCGCTAGTGACGATCGCGTTCGCGCTGCTCCTGAAAACTTTTCTCGAAGTAAACAACGTGCTCGGCGGCCCGCAAGGCTTGCAAGTCAAAGGCATGAGCCTGTTCGGCTGGTCGTTCAACGACAACATCACGATCGGCGGCGTCGATTTTTCGTTCTACATGAGCTACTTCGTGCTGAGCATGATCCTTCTGGTTGCGAGCTTCGTGCTGGTGCGGCGGCTGGAGCGGTCGTGGATCGGGCTCAATCTTGACGCACTCAGGCTCGATGAGACGGCTTCGCGCTGCTTCGGGCTCGATGTCGAGCGCTGGAAGATCACGGCCTTCACGCTCGGGAATTTCCTGATCGGCATCGCCGGCGCGTTGTTCGGCATGGTCGGCGGCTTCGTCGCGCCGAACAATTACACCTTCGCGGATTCGCTTATTCTCGTCTCGATTTTGCTCTTGGGCGGGATTGGGAATCCGTGGGGACTGATCGTCGCGACGATTATCGTCGTCGTGGTGCCCGAGAAATTGCAGACGATTCAGGAATATCGTTTCTTTCTCTATTCCGCGCTCGTGATCGCGGTGCTTCTGTTTCGCCCCGAAGGGCTCTTGCCGCGGCCGGTGCGCCGGTATTTCCCGGGGTGGCGGCCATGATGGCGCTTCTGAAAGCGGAAGGCATTGTCCGAAAATTCGGCGGCGTGGTCGCGCTCGATCATCTCGACCTCGAAGTGAAGCCCGACGAAATCGTCGGCCTGATCGGACCGAACGGATCGGGGAAGACAACCTTCTTCAACGTCGTGACCGGAATTTACGGCGCGAACGAGGGGCGCATTCTCTTCAACGGCGCCGACATCACGCGCGCATCCTCGCGCGCGGTCTATAACGCCGGAATTTCGCGCACATTCCAGCGCTCGCGCCTGTCGCTGCCCTTGTCGATTTTCGACAACATCATGATCGGCAACCACAAGCGATTGCATCAAGGCATCTGGTTCAATCTGATGCGGCGCGCGGCGTTCAAGCAAGAGTTCGAGGAAAATTACCGCGCGGCGAGCGCGCTCGTCGAAGTGTTTGAGCCGACGCTCGTGAAGCGCATGTTCGATCCGGTCGCGGGGCTGCCGATGATCGATAGGCGCCGGATCGAAATCTGCCGCGCGCTCATCAATCAGCCGAAGCTTCTGCTCTTGGACGAGCCTTCGGCCGGCATGACGCATGAAGAAACGAAAGCGCTGATGGACGACATTCTTCTCGTGCGCGGCCGCAATCCCGGCCTCACGATCATCATCGTCGAGCACGAGATGGGCGTGATCGAGCGCATCACCGACCGTTGCGTCGTCCTGAATTTCGGCCGCAAGATCGCGGAAGGGCCGTACCGGCAGGTCGCAGGCGACCGGCAGGTGCAGGAAGCCTATCTCGGAGCGGCATAATGACGGGGCGGCTCGAAATCGAAAACGTCTACACCGCCTACGACAAGGCGGATGTGCTCGAAGGCGTTTCGCTCAAGATCGAGCCGGGAAAGATCACTTGTCTTCTTGGCTCGAACGGCTCGGGGAAAACCACGCTCATCCGCTCGATCCTGGGACTGACGCCCGCGCGCAAGGGCAGGATCACTTTCGAGGGCGCGGACATCACGGCGTTGCCGACACATAAGGTGATCGCCGCCGGGATCGCCTGCATCCCGGAAGGCCGCAAGGTGTTTCCGAAGCTCACGGTCGAGGAAAACCTGCGGCTCGGCGCCTATCAGGAATCCTCCGAGGCAGTGACGAAGGATCGCATACAGGAAATCTATCGCTTGTTTCCGCGGCTCCTCGAGCGGCGCGGACAACTCGCGGGCACAATGTCCGGCGGCGAGCAGGCGATGGTTTCGATCGGGCGCGGCCTGATGCGCGCGCCGAAACTTCTTCTCATTGACGAGCCGTCGCTGGGCCTGTCGCCGCTCTTTGTGAAGGAGAATTTCAATATCATCCAGAAAATCAACGAGCGCGGCATCACGGTGTTTCTGGTCGAACAGAACGTCCATCAGACGCTCGCCATTTCACATTTCGGTTACGTCCTCTCGAAAGGGAGGGTGGTCGCAAGCGGAAGCTCCAAGGAGCTTGCCGTGCGCGACGAAGTGCGCGAGGCCTATTTCGGGTAGACTGCCGTAAAACAGGCGCGGTCCGCCGTTCGCAAAAAGAGGAAAGCAATGACATTTCAATGGTCGAACGCCTATCCGACGGTGCGGATTCCGCTGTTTGCGAGGAACGTCGTCTCGACTTCGCAGCCGCTCGCGGCGCAAGCGGGGCTCCGCATGTTGCTCCAGGGCGGGAACGCGGTCGATGCCGCGATCGCCACGGGCGCAATGCTGATGATCGTCGAGCCCGTCTCGAACGGCCTCGGCAGCGATATGTTCGTCATTCTGTGGGATGGGAAAAAGCTACACGGGCTCGATGCTGCAGGCGTGGCGCCGCAGGCCTGGAATGTCGACTACTACAAGAAAAAATACGGCGAAGACGGTGCGGGCCTCGCGCGTCAGCCGAAGCGCGGATGGGATACGGTCACCGTGCCCGGTGCAATCGCGGGCTGGGCAGAGCTGCACAAGAAATTCGGCAAGCTTCCTTTCGCCGACATCCTTCAGCCTGCGATCGAAGTTGCCGAACGCGGACATGCGGTCGCACCCGTGGTCTCGCATAAATGGGCGGCGGCCATTCCCGAACTCGAGAATCAGCCGGGCTACGCGCAAAGTTTCATGCCGCATGGCCGCGCGCCGCGGCCAGGCGAATGTTTCAAATTCCCCGCGGCGGCGAAGACCTTGCGCAAGATCGCGGAGACCAATGGCCGCGATTATTACGAAGGCGAAATCGCGAAGAGCATCGTCGCCTACAGCCAGAAAACCGGCGGCGCGTTCACGCTCAAGGATTTCAGCGATTACCGGCCGGAATGGGTCGATCCGATCAGCGCGAAGTACAGCAGCCACGACGTATACGAGCTGCCGCCGAGCGGGCAGGGGATCGCCGCGCTGATGGCGCTCCGCATGCTGGAGCATCGCGGGCTTTCGTCGCTCAAAGTCGACAGCATCGACTTCCATCACCTGCAGATCGAAGCGATGAAACTCGCCTTCGCCGATCTTTATCGTTACGCCGCCGATCTTCGCTACATGGAAGTGACTTGCGACCAGCTCTTGAACGACAGCTATCTCGCAGAGCGCGCGAAGCTGATCGACATGAAAAAGGCCTCGCGCCCCGGCTTCGGCATGCCGCGCACCGGCGGGACGGTATATCTCACCGCCGCCGACGAGAGCGGGATGATGATCTCGTTCATCCAGTCGAACTATATGGGCTTCGGATCGGGTGTCGTGGTTCCCGACGCGGGCATCAGCTTCCAGAACCGCGGTTACGGTTTCTCCATGGATCCGAAATCGCCGAACGTCGTTGCGGGCGGCAAGCGGCCGTTCCATACGATCATTCCGGGATTTCTGATGAAGGACGGCGCGCCGGTGATGAGCTTCGGGGTCATGGGCGGGGACATCCAGCCGCAAGGGCATGTGCAGACGCTGGTGCGGATGCTCGACTACAAGCAGCAGCCGCAGGCGGCGTGCGATGCGCCGCGCTGGAAGGTGAACCGCGACTTCACGCTCGACGTCGAAGGAACGATGCCGCAAGCGACCGTCGCGGGGCTGGAAGCGCGCGGGCATGTGCTGAAGCGGATCGAAGATCCGTATATGGATTTCGGCTCCGGCCAATTCATCTGGCGCCTCTCGGGCGAAGACGAATGCGGCTATGTCGCCGCGAGCGACAGCCGCCGCGACGGGCAGGCGGTGGGGTTCTAGAACCGGCAAGAAATAGAACACCGCGGGTACTCGCAGCGCGGAGGTGCTGAAATACGGCCGCATGAAACAAATCTCCTAAAATCCACAATACGAAACAAATGTTGCAATAGCGTTTTTCCTGGCGGATGATCCGGCCATGGGGGAAGTCGCGTTTGCAGCAAAGTTGAAGGCCGATTTCGAGCGATTGTCCGTTCGCTCGCAGGCCGTGGCGCGCTGGGTGATCGATCATCCCGCCGATGTCGCCTTGCTCACCACGCGCGAACAGGCAAAGCGCGCCGGCGTTTCGCCGGCAACGATGACGCGGCTCGCGCAGCGTTTCGGCCTCAAAGGGTATGACGACGTCCGCCGTCTTTATGCCGACGCGATGCGGGGGCGCCCGGAAGGCTTTCGCGGCCGCGCGCAGGAACTCGTTTCTCGGCGCGCCGACGAGGGCGACGCGGCTCTCGTGCAGGACATATTCTCTTCGCTCGGTCTGCATCTGCAGGCACTCTCGACGCCCGCGGCGGGAAAGCGGCTGACGCAGGCGGCCGACCGGATCGCGAAGGCGAAACGAGTATTTTGTCTCGGCCTCCGTTCGACATTCTCCGTCGTCTACATCTTTCATTATGTCCGCTCGCTCTTCGGCGCGGCGTCGGTGCTCGTCGACGGCGCGGGCGATACGGGAATCGACGTGCTGCGTAACATCGATCGCGGCGACGTTCTGCTCGCGATCACAGTGCGGCCTTACACGCGCCACACGCTGAAAGCCGTGCGCTACGCCAAAAGCCGCGGCGCGAAAGTCGTCGCCATCACCGATAGCGAATTGTCGCCGCTTGCTCCTTTCGCCGACGAAATCATCATCGTCGGCACCGAAACGCCGTCGTTCTTTCATTCCGTGGCGCCGGCTTTCGCCGCTGCGGAGTGTCTCGCAGCACTGGTCGCGGCACGACGCGGGAAGGATACGCTGAAGGCGCTTGCGCGTAGCGAAGAGCAATTGTCGGCTTTCGGCACCTATATTTTGCAGCCCAGAAAATCGCGAGCGAAATTGTGACCCATATTTTTCACCGCCAGCTCAATCATCAGTATCCCGTCGCCGTCAGCGGCGACGGCATTTTCATTCGTGATGCGGACGGCAAGGAATATATCGACGCTTCCGGCGGCGCTGCGGTGTCATGTCTCGGGCACGGGCATCCCGACGTGATCGCGGCAATGAAGGCGCAACTCGACAAGCTCGAATATGCGCATTCGAGTTTCTTCACCACGGAAGCGGCGGAAAAACTCGCCGACAATCTTATTCAATATGCCCCGAAGGGAATCGAACGCGTGCTTTTCGTGAGCAGCGGCTCGGAAGCGATCGAAGCATCGCTCAAGCTCGCGCGGCAATATTTCGTCGAGCGCGGGGAACCGCAGCGCAAATATGTGGTCGCGCGCAGACAGAGCTATCACGGGATCACGCTCGGCGCGCTCGCGGCGGGCGGCCGGCCGGCGGCGAAGGAAATGTTCGCGCCGCTTTTGATCGACGTGCATCACGTTTCGCCGGTTTACGAGTATCGCGACAAGCGGCCGGACGAGACGACGGAAGCCTATGGCGAGCGGCTCGCGAACGAACTCGAAAAAGAATTCGAGCGGTTAGGACCGAAAAACGTCATTGCTTTTGTCGCTGAAACGGTGGTCGGCGCGACGCTCGGCGCCGTGCCGCCGGTTCCGGGCTATTTCAAGCGCGTGCGCGAAATCTGCGACCGGCACGGAATTCTTCTCATTCTCGACGAGGTGATGTGCGGTATGGGGCGGACCGGCACGCTGCACGCTTGCGAGCAGGAAGGAATTAGCCCCGATCTGATGACGATCGCCAAAGGCATCGGCGGCGGTTTCGCGCCGCTCGGCGCGATGCTGGTCGGCGGAAAGATTTTCGATGCGGTGGCGAAGGGCTCCGGCGCGTTCAAGCACGGCCATACGTATATGGGTCATCCGCTCGCCTGCGCGGCGGGCCTTGCGGTACAGACGGTGATCCGCCGCGATAACCTGCTCGCCAATGTCCGCGCGCAGGGCGCGTTTCTGCAGCGGCGGCTGAAAGAGCGCTTTGGAAATCACTCGTTTGTCGGCGACGTGCGCGGTCGCGGGCTGTTCTGCGGTGTGGAATTGGTCGCCGACCGCGCCAGCAAGGAGCCGTTCGACCCGAAGTTGAATATGAATGCTCGCGTCAAACGGGAGGCCTTGGCGCGGGGCCTGATGGTCTATCCTATGGGCGGCACGGCCGACGGCAAGCGGGGCGACCATATTCTGCTGGCGCCGCCGTTCATCGTCGATGCGGCGGCGGCCGATACGATCGTCGATCGCCTCGGTGAGGCGGTCGACAGCGCGACGAATTCAATCAAGTAACGTTCAGTATCCACGAGGGAGGAAAAGAAATGAAATCAATGCAAGCTTTTCGGACAAGCTGTCTTGCGGCGGTAGCTGCACTCGCGCTCGCGGCGGCGTCGCAGCCGGCGGCGGCGCAGCAGCAGAAATTCGTCACCATCGGCACGGGCGGCGTCACCGGCGTTTATTACGCCGTCGGCGGCGCGGTGTGCCGTTTGATGAACAAGGATCGCGCTAAGACCGGCATCCGCTGCTCGGTGGAATCCACCGGCGGTTCCGTGTTCAACGCCAACGCCATCAAGACGGGCGAATTGGATTTCGGCATGGCGCAGTCCGACATTCAATACAACGCCACGAAGGGCGAAGCGCAGTTCAAGGGCAAGGCCGATCCCGATCTGCGCGCCGTTTTCTCGGTGCATCCGGAACCATTCACGGTGCTCGCGCGCAAGGAAGCGGGCATCACGAAGTTCGAGGATTTCAAGGGCAAGCGCTTCAACGTCGGCAATCCGGGCTCGGGCACGCTCGCTTCGATGGAAGAGCTCTTGAAGCAGATGGGCTGGACCAAGGCCACTTTCTCGCTCGCGTCCGAGTTGAAGGCCGATGAGCAAGGCACCGCGCTTTGCGACAACAAGATCGACGGCTTCTTCTACGGCGTCGGCCATCCGTCGGCGGCGATCCAGGATCCGACCACGACCTGCGGAGCAAAGCTCGTGCCGCTCACGGGCAAGGCGGTCGACGATCTCGTGAAGGCGCATTCCTACTATGCCATCGCGACGATCCCGGGCGGCATGTATGCCGGCAATCCGGATCCGACGCAGACCTACGGCGTGCTCGCGACGATGGTCACGTCGGCGAAGGTGCCGGACGATGTCGTCTATACGCTGACCAAGGCCGTGTTCGAAAATTTCGACGAGTTCAAGAAATTGCACCCGGCTTTTGCCAACCTCGATCCGAAAAAGATGATCAAGGACGGGCTCTCCGCTCCGCTGCATCCCGGCGCGGCGAAGTACTACAAAGAAAAAGGCTGGATGTAACCGGCACCGAAAGGAGCGGCCACGCGGGCCGCTCCTTTCTCTTTGAGGTTGCGGGGAGGGGAACGCCGTGACAGACGCTACTCGTGCGCCATCGCGCGCGGAAATGGACCAGCTTGTCGCCGAGGCCGATATCGGCGGACGCAAGCCGACCGGTAATACGTACCGGCTGATCTTTACCGTCGCCGTCGCCTGGTCGCTGTTTCAGCTCTGGTACGCCTCGCCCCTTCCGTTTTTGCTCAATTTCGGAATTTTCAACGATACTGCGGCGCGCGCGATCCATCTCTCCTTCGCGCTGCTGCTCGCTTTTTCTTCCTATCCCGCGCTATCGACCTCGCCGCGCGACCGCGTTCCCGTGCTCGACTGGTGCCTCGCGGCGGTCGCGATCGGCGCGGTACTTTATCTGGTCGCCTTCTACAACGACATCGCCCTCCGGCCGGGCCTGCCGACGACGGCCGATATCGTCGCGGCTGTGGTCGGCGTCGTTCTTTTGCTCGAAGCCTCGCGCCGCGCCGAAGGGCCGTGGATGCCGGTGATCTCGATCACCTTCCTGGTCTATGTTTTCGCGGGACCGATTCTGCCCGGATTGCTCGCGCACCGCGCGGTGTCGATCGGCCGCGCCGCATCGCATTTCTGGCTCACATCGGAAGGCGTGTTCGGCGTTGCGCTCGGCGTGTCGACGACATTCATCTTCCTCTTTGTCCTTTTTGGTGCGCTGCTCGAAAAGGCGGGCGCGGGAAATTATTTCATTCAGCTCGCCTTCTCGCTGCTTGGCCAGTTCCGCGGCGGCCCCGCGAAGGCGGGCGTCGTGTCGTCCGGCATGACCGGAATGATTTCCGGCTCGTCGGTGGCAAATGTCGTGACCACCGGCACATTCACGATTCCGCTGATGAAGCGCGTCGGCTACACGCCGGTGCAGGCGGGCGCGATCGAATGCGCCGCCGGCGTGAACGGCCAGCTGATGCCGCCGGTCATGGGCGCTGCGGCATTTCTGATGGCCGAATATGTCGGCATCAGCTACTCCGACGTCGTGCGCCACGCTTTCTTGCCGGCGATCATTACCTACGGCGCTCTCTTTTACATCGTTGACATCGAAGCCGCGAAGAAAGGCATGAAGGGCCTGCCGCGCGAGCGGCGGCGCTCGCGTCTGCAAAGCCTGATCTATTCGCTGATGACGATCAGCGGCTTCGTCATCCTTTCGGGGCTCGTCTATTACGGATTTGGCTGGACCAAAACCGCGCTCGGCGATACCACGACGCCGCTCGCCGGCGTGCTGATGGTTGCGATTTACATCGTGCTTATTCGCCTGCGCTCGAAGCAGCCTGACTTGCCGCTCGACGACCCGCGCAGCCCGCTCATCAAGGTGCCGGACTTTTACGAGGTCGCGGTGACCGGCCTGCATTATTTCGTGCCGGTTTTCGTGTTGATCTGGTGCCTGATGATCGAAGAAATGTCGCCGGGGCTCGCCGCCTTCTGGGGCGTTGTGTTCATGGGGGGCCTCGTGCTGACGCAGCGTCCGCTGATGACTTTTTTCCGCGGCGAGCACAGCTATGCGCGGGAATGGCGCGCCGGCATCGTTGAATTCATTGCCGGGTTGGAGGCGGGCGGCCGCAACATGGCGGGTGTCGGCATCGCGACCGCGACCGCGGGCATCGTCGTCGGAACGGTGACGCTGACCGGCGTCGGCCTTGTGATGACGGAGATCGTCGAGTTCCTCTCGGCCGGCAATTTCGTGACGATGCTGGTGCTCGTCGGCCTGATCTGCCTCGTGCTCGGGGCGGGCCTGCCGACGACGGCAAGCTATGTCGTCGTCGCGACCCTGATGGCGCCAGTCGTGGTCGAGCTTGCCGCCGAAAACGACATCGCCGTGCCGCTCATCTCGGTGCATATGTTCGTCTTCTATTTCGGATTGATGGCCGACGTGTCGCCGCCGGTGGGGCTTGCGGCCTATGCCGCGGGAGCGATCGCCGGCGCGGATCCGATGAAGGTCGGCTGGCAGGGCATGCGGTACGAAAACCGCACGGCGCTTCTGCCGTTCGTGTTCATCTTCAATCCCGAAATTCTGATGATCGACATCGGCGGATGGCTGCATTTCGCGCTGGTGGTGCTTTGCTGCGTGTTTGCGATGGGTTGTTTCGTCGCGGCGAGCCAGAACTGGCTGCTGACGCGCAACCGCTGGTACGAGACGCTGCTCCTGCTGCTGGTTTGCTTTACGCTGTTCCGGCCGGGCTATTGGCTGAACAACATCATGCCGCCGTTCGAGGACAGGCCCGCGAGCGAGGTCACGCGCGTCGCGGGAGAGTTGAGGACCGGATCGACGATCCGGATACGGCTCGCGAGCCAGACGCGGCTCGGCGAGGATGTCGACAAGATCATTCGCCTGACCATGCGCACCGGCGGCAGCGGCGTGGATCGCCTCAAACGCGCAGGGCTGACGCTCTCGACGCTCGGCGACACGGTCACGGTGCAGTCCGTGGCGTTCGGAAGCGAGGCTTCCAAATATGGCCTGTCGCAAGGGGACACTATTCTCGCTGTTCTCGTCCCCACCGAGCGGCCGGATCCGTTCTGGTTTACGATCCCCGCGTTCTTGCTGCTCGGCGGCATTGTATTCCTGCAGCGGCGGCGAAAGCGGAGGCGTGCGGTGGCCGCTGCGGCGTAGACATTCGGGTCTAAGGACGCGACGAAGGAGAGTCTTGGCGATCCCGGGAAGACTCGAACTTCCGGCCTGCGGTTTAGGAAACCGCCGCTCTATCCAGCTGAGATGGACCCCAATGTGGGCAGCGCGCCATTCCGGGTCTCATCACGCTGCGCCTCGCCAGTGCCTACGAAGTCAATCTTGCAGCCAAGCCATTTGCAGTGATCGATCAATGATTGTCGCGCACGGATGGGTATTCATAGTTTGATTGCCACTGACTGACAGCAGGGCCTTCCTTCTGGACAGAGCCCGTCAGTTCATGAACCAGCCGTGGCTGATGACAATCGACTGGCCGGTCAGTGCATTCGTCGGGAACGCAGCAAGGAATACAGCCAGATCCGCCACATCGTTCATGGTGGTGAACTCCTTGTCGACGGTACCACCAAGCATGATTTCTTCAACGACCTTCTTTTCCGATATGCCAAGATCCTTGGCTTGCTCGGGGATTTGCTTCTCGACAAGTGGCGTCTTGACGAACCCCGGGCAGATGACGTTCGACCTGACGCCGTATTGCGCGCCTTCCTTGGCCATCACGCGCGCGAGGCCCAGGATTCCATGCTTGGCGGCGACATAGGCCGACTTGAGCGGCGATGCTTCGTGGCTGTGTACCGATCCCATATAGATGAGCGAACCGCGCTTCTCCTTATACATGTGCTTGACGCAAGCTTTTGTCGTCAAAAACGCGCCATCGAGGTGGATCGATACGAGCTTCTTGAAATCCGCGAATGGAAACGTCTCTATTGGGTGCACGATCTGGATGCCTGCATTGGAGACAAGGGTGTCGATACGGCCCCACTTCGCCGCGACCCTGTCGACGCCTGTGTTCACGGCCTTCTCGTCGGTCACATCCATTTCGACAATCATTGCCTCAGCACCCGCCGATTTACCCAAAGCGGCGGCGGTTTCCTTGGCGCCGTTGATGTCGATATCGCAAACAGCAACCCGGCAGCCCTCGTGTCCGAAGCTGAGCGCAATTTGACGGCCTATGCCTGACCCAGCACCGGTGACGACGGCAACTTGATTCTCAAGCTTCATGGATCACGTCCTTCCAATGAGCGGTCTTGTGCATTTTCTCGTTCTCGATGCTCTTCGCGAGATAGTCGTGAACGACTTTGCCCAAGCCAGAGTTAGCTCCGCTATGAGGTGGAGAGCGGACACGACTTCGACGACGGGGAGGTCTGCTACAGGGGCAAGGGCATGGGCGTGCAAAATCGAGCGCAGCCGGACCGCTCCATGCGCCCTTGAGCGCCACTTGCTCTAGATCGTAACTGACGATCTCACAAATGCGTGGCGAACCGTCCACGTGAGGGATGATCTTGAGAAGGTAGTTCGGCTTCGCAAGCGACTTCAATACATCGCCTTCGCTGATCGCTTTGTGCTTGAAGCCCATAGTTCCGGTCGCGACGCGAACCGGTCCATAGTCGAGTGTGCCGACAAGAGTGTCCTTCTCGACCGTCAGTGAAGGCTGAGCGTATTTCTTCGGGAAGCCCCACAGCTCTCTACCGCCGAAGATGGGCGGGCCGTCGTTCAGGTACATGGCGTGCGAGTAGCCACCTTCCTTGCCCTGAAAATGCACCGGGATGACCTGGCCGCATTCGGTGTAGTCGCCGAAGCCGGT
>Ga0070679_100002574_pt1 | contig 16472 bp, 14 predicted proteins | sample KBSC63BmetaG_FD_65652 | JGI IMG/M metagenome (GOLD analysis project Ga0070679, IMG submission 65652) | Corn rhizosphere microbial communities from Kellogg Biological Station, Michigan, USA - KBS C6-3B metaG | ecosystem: Host-associated > Plants > Roots > Rhizosphere | place: USA: Michigan... | reverse complement strand
GAGCCATTCGCCGGGTTGGATGGGGCTCGGCATTTTCATCGGCTTCGTCAGCGGCATCGCCGCGGCGCTGCTCTTCATCGAGCGGCACGTCCGCGCGAGTTCCCGTCCGGAACACATGACTGAGCGCGAAATCCAGGCGCTGCGCGGCACCATCCGCAAGAAGGACGACGACTCGACGCGACAGCTTCCGCCGGGGCCGCCGCACTAACGGATTTTTTCACTGCGCCGCGCCGCTGCTACGCTTGGTGCTTTGCCTGGCCCCGAGGAGCTTGCGATGAGCAAAGTGCATCCCGTTCCGTCCGCGTTCGCGGCCGCCGAGCAGATCAAGCCCGACGACTACCAGCGCCTTTACGCCGAGTCGTTGCGCGACCCCGAGACATTCTGGGCGAAAGCGGCCAAGCGGTTGGAATGGATGAAGCCGCCGACGCAAATCAAGGACGTCTCGTTCGACGCAAAGGATTTGCACATCCGCTGGTACGCCGACGGCGTATTGAACCCGACCGTCAGTTGCCTCGATCGGCAACTCGCGAAGCGCGGTGACAAGACCGCGATCCTGTTCGAGGGCGACGATCCCGGCGTATCGCGCGCGATCAGCTATCGCAAGCTGCACGCCGAGGTGTGCAGATTTGCCAATGCGCTGAAACATCTCGGCGTGAAGAAGGGCGATCGCATCGCGATCTACATGCCGATGATCCCGGAAGCTACGGTCGCGATGCTGGCGTGCGCGCGGGTTGGCGCGATCCATTCGGTGGTGTTCGGGGGTTTCTCGCCCGACGCGCTGGCCGGACGCATCGCCGATTCGCAATGCAAGCTGGTGATCACCGCCGATGAAGGCGTGCGCGCCAACAAGAAGATTCCGCTCAAGAAAAACGTGGACGAGGCGCTGACGCGTCCCGGCACCACCAGCATCGAAACCGTGGTGGTGGTGCGCCGCACCGGCGGTGCGGTGAACATGCAATCGCCGCGCGACCGCTGGTGGGAGACGCTGGTGGAAGGGCAATCCACCGAATGCGAGCCCGAACCGATGAATGCGGAAGACCCGTTATTCATCCTGTATACCTCCGGTTCCACCGGCAAGCCGAAAGGCGTGTTGCACACCGTGGGCGGCTACATGGTGTGGGTGTCGTTGACGCATGAAGCCATTTTCGATTTGCGTGAGGACGATATTTACTGGTGCACCGCCGACGTCGGTTGGGTCACCGGACACAGTTACATCGTGTACGGCCCGTTGGCCAATGGCGCGACCTCGCTGGTGTTCGAGGGCGTGCCGAACTGGCCGGATGCGTCGCGCCTTTGGCAGGTCTGCGACAAACACAAGGTCACGATCCTGTACACCGCGCCGACCGCGATCCGCGCGTTGATGCGCGAAGGCGACGAGCCGGTGAAGAAGACCGCGCGCAAGTCGCTGCGCCTGCTGGGTTCGGTCGGTGAGCCGATCAACCCGGAAGCGTGGGAATGGTATTTCGCCGTGGTGGGCGAGGGCCGTTCACCCATCGTCGATACGTGGTGGCAAACCGAAACCGGCGGCATTTTGATCTGCCCGTTGCCGGGTTCCACGGTGTTGAAACCGGGTGCGGCGATGAAGCCTTTCTTCGGCATCAAGCCTGCCATCCTCGAAGCCGACGGCACAGTCATCGAAGGCGCAGGTTCCGGCAACCTCGTGATCACCGATTCCTGGCCGGGACAGATGCGCACCGTGTACGGCGACCACCAGCGCTTCATCGACACCTATTTCAAGATGTATCCGGGCGTGTACACCACCGGCGATGGCGCCGAGCGCGACGCCGACGGCGACTGGAGGATCACCGGGCGCGTGGACGACGTGATCAACGTATCCGGCCACCGCATCGGCACCGCCGAAATCGAAAGCGCGATGATGGCGGACGAACGCGTCGCCGAAGCCGCGGTCGTTGGCTGCCCGCACGACGTCAAGGGCACGACCATCTACGCGTTCGTGACGCCCAAGGAAGGCGTCGAACCGAGCGACGCGTTGAAAAAGGAACTGGTTGCGGGCATCCGTGAACGGATCGGCGCGTTTGCCGCGCCCGAATACCTGCAGTGGGCCGCCGCGCTGCCCAAGACACGCTCGGCCAAGACCATGCGACGGATCCTGCGCAAGATCGCCGAGGCGGGCAACAACGAGGTCGACCTCGCCGCATTGGGCGATACGTCGACGCTGGCCGATCCTTCGGTGGTGAAGCGCCTGTACGACGATCGCGTCCGGCACTGACCGGACGCGACCCCGATGTCCACCGCTCTGGAATTCGCGGAGGCGATTCCGCTAGACGTCGCCCGGGATTTGGACGGCCATGTGATCCACGTATGGCGTATTCCTTACGCGATGTCGCAGGGGCGCGCGCCATTGCTGGCGCTGCTGGCGGCCTATCTCGACAGGCCCGCGTCCTCCGTGGTGCTGGATCAGGACACGCGCGGCAAACCCCGGCTCGCGTCGAGCGTCTCCGCGTCCGGCGCAACGGACGGGTTGGAGTTCAACTGGTCGCACAGCGGCGACTTGGCGCTCGTGGCGCTCGCGCGCGGGTGCGCACTCGGGGTGGACATCGAACGCTTCGGCAAGGATCGGCGTTCGCTGGAGATCGCCCGGCGATTTTTCGATCCCGCCGAGGCTGATGCGCTGGCGCGACTCGAACCTGCTGCGCGTGACCGCGCGTTCATCAGGCTTTGGTGCGCGAAGGAAGCGGTATTGAAGGCCGTCGGCGCAGGGCTGTCCTTCGGCCTCGCGCGCCTTGCGTTCACGCAACGCGCAGACGCGGATTGGAGTTTGAAGCGGGTTGATCCGGCACTGGGTGAAGCGCGGGACTGGCGGCTCACCAGCTTCGAGGCGGCACCGGGCTATCGCGGTGCCCTGGCGTGGCGCGGCCAACGCCGCACCGTTGCGGCGTTCCAGACCACCGGAACCGCTGGCTGAACCGTTCCGTGGATGCTGGAACTCCGGCGCGACGCGGGTGTCTCAAACAGTACGGGAAGTCTCCCCGTAAGGTCCGCCACGACAGCGACGTGGTGGATTGCACTCTCCGGCGCGGAGCCCCCTCCGCGCCTTTTTTTGGTGGTTTGGGCGATCATCGTTGATCGCTGCGCTTCCAACCCTCACTGCAAAAAGACACCGACGCCCGGAAATCATCATAATGGCCATCCTGGTCTGACTTCTCGCGAAGCCGCCCGGTGCCGGTTCCCGATGACGACGCTCAGTGTCAATCTCAACAAGATCGCGGTGCTGCGGAATGCGCGCGGCGGCGCCGAACCGAATCTCTCGACTGCGGCGGAAACCTGCATCGCGGCTGGCTGTGGGGGGATCACCGTGCACCCACGTCCCGACCGGCGGCACGTCACCGCGGAAGACGTCGCACTGCTTGCGGCGATCACGCGAGGGCGCGTCGAGTTGAATCTCGAAGGCAATCCGTTTGCGCCGCCACGCAGCGGTTATCCCGGTTTCGTGGAACTGGTGCGTCAGGCTCGACCCGCACAGGCGACGCTGGTGCCCGATGCCGATGGCCAGGTCACCTCCGACCACGGATTCGATCTCGTGCGGGATCTGTCCAGGCTCGCGCCGCTGATTGGGGAGCTCGGTCGCCTCGGTTGTCGCGTTTCGTTGTTCGTCGACGCGGGCAGTACCGAGGGCTTCGAACAAGCGCGCGCGCTCGGGGTTTCGCGCGTCGAGCTTTACACCGGCCCTTATGCCCACGCGTTTGCCCACGGGGATTTCGCGGCCGAGCTGCGGCGCTGCGTCGATACCGCCCGGCGTGCAGTGGACGCCGGTCTCGACGTGAATGCCGGTCATGATCTCGATCAGAAGAACCTCGGTGCCTTCCAGCGCGCGATTCCCGAGCTCGCGGAAGTGTCGATCGGACACGCGTTGATCAGTGAAGCCTTGTACGACGGATTGGATCGCACCGTCCGAAATTACCTCGCGATCCTCGCCTGACCGATGCACACAAAAAAACCGCGCAATGCGCGGCTTTTCTGCTCAACCCAAACGTCTGCGTCAAGGCCTCGAACCGGCCTTCGCCTTGCCTTGGGTGATGAAGCCCAAGTGCACCATGCCCGCACCCTTGGCATCCTGCATGACCTTCCAGATCACGCGGTAGGGCGTGGTCTTGTCGGCGCGGATGTTCAACTCCGGCTGCGGCACGCTGGTGGCCGCCGCGCGCAGCTTGGCGCTCAATACCGCGTCGCTGATCTGGCTGTCGTTCCAGTACACGGTGCCGTCCGGTTCGACCGCGAGATCGATTGGCGGCACCTCGATCGGCGCAGGCTTGGTGTTGGGATCGGCGCGCGGCAGATCCACCTTCACCTTGTGTGACATCAGCGGTGCCGTGATCATGAAGATGATCAGCAGCACCAGCATCACGTCCGCCAACGGTGTCACGTTGATTTCGGCCTTCGGGATTTCGCTGCCCGAATTTTCGCCAAGACTCATCGCCATGACGTCAGATCCTCACTTCTCGAAACCGATCTTCTGGACGTTGTAACGACGCGCTTCCGCCATCACTTCCGCCAGATAGTTGTATTGCGTGTCGTCGGTCGCCTTGATGTGCACCTGCGGCTGCTGTTCCAGGGTCTTCGCACCGATGGTGGCCAACTGCGCCTGCAACTCGACGTTGCTGATCGGCAGGTTATCCCAAGTCATCGAACCGTCGGCCTGGATGAACAACGTGTGCGGCGTCGGGGGATTCTCCGGCGGTTTCACGTTGGGATTGGGCTGCGGCAGGTCGATCTTGATGTTGTGCTGCACCAGCGGCGCGGTGATCATGAAGATGACCAACAGCACCAGCATGATGTCGATCAACGGTGTGATGTTGATCTCGGCGACCGGCCCGCCGCTGCTATTGGTACTCATCGCCATGACGCGAACCCTCTCTTACTTTTTCACCGCCGGCGGAGGCACGGCGGCAGCCGGACGCGCGGCGGCGGCCGAAGAGCCGGTCTCGATGCGTGCACCAGTGGCGAAGAAGTCGTGCAGGTCGTGCGCGAACTCGTCGAAATGCGCGATGGTCACACGATTGGCCCGCGAGTAGGCGTTATACGCGATCACCGCCGGGATGGCCGCGAACAGGCCGATGGCGGTCATGATCAGTGCCTGGCCGACTGGACCCGCAACCGCGGAGATCGACGACTCGCCGCTGGCGCCGAGGTTGATCAACGCGTAGTAGATGCCCATCACGGTACCGAGCAGACCGACGAACACCGCGGCGGAACCGACCGTCGCGAGCAGCGTGAGGCCGCCTTCGAGATTGCGGCTTTCGCGATCCACGGCCTGGCGCAGCGCGCGATCGACGAATTCGGAGCGATTCAGCGCCTCGACCATCCGGCTGCCTTCATGACGCTGGTGATGCGCCGCGGCGGAAGCCGCTTCCAACGCGATCTTCGAGAACGGTTCGGTGCGCGGCTGCTTCTCCATCACCCGCACGGCGTCCTGCGCGGAAGGCGTATCCCAGAACTTCTGGATGACCTTGTCCATGCGCGAACGGATCAGCGCATTGCGAATCGCGATCGCGATGATGAAGTACCACGACGACACCGACATGATCACCAGCACGATCAGCACGATGAAGTCGATCGCGTGCGTGAGCGGGTGGCTCAGGATTTCGTGGAGAAAATGGCTCGCGCCGACCTGCTGCAGGGCTTGCGCGTTGGCGTTGCCGACGGGTGCGGCGGCGGCTTGAGTTGCTTCTTGGATCATGGCGCTACCCTTCCTTCAAGTTGTAGCAGTGGAACGTTGACTGATGGACTCTACCGGATTCGACCCGGTGGAGCGTGAAGTTTCTATTCGATCCCGCTGAGGCTGAAATTCACCGGAACCAGCACGACGCCGCCGGATGGCTTGCCGTTCTGGACGCCCGGATTGAACCGCCAGTGACGTGCGGCATCCTCCGCGGCGCGGTCGAGCTCGCGATAGCCACTGGATTTTTGCACCTTGACGTCCACCACTTCGCCCGCAGCGTTGATGGTGATCGCGAGAATCACCTCGCCCTGGTGACCCTGGCGCACGGCCTGGATCGGATACTTGGGCGGATTGCGATTCTTGTAGCTGATGTCCACCGACGGCGCGACGTTGGCGGGCGGCGGCGGCGGGGCCGGCGGACGCGGCGGCTCGGCCGGCGTCGACATGATCGACTGTTCCTGCGGCGGCGGCGGGGCCGGCGGCGGCGGCAGCGGCGGCGGCTTCTCCAGCTTGATGACCTTCGGCGGCGGCTGCTTGGGCGGTTCTGGCGGCGGCGGCGGCGGCGGTGGTGGTGGCGGCGGCGGCGGAATGAACTCGACGCGCACGATCTTCTGGGTGTTCTTTTCTTTCGCCGCCGGCGGCGCAGCAGGCGCCAGCAGCATGATGATGATGCCGGCGTGCAGCGCAATCGCAAACGCGACTGCGATCGTGCGCCACCAGTTGAACCGTTTGCGGTCTCGAGCCGACGTACGTGCCATCATCGTGTATTGAACCAGTCGCTGACCTTAAGGGCCCCACTGCGGTTGCCGTATCGCTTTCGATGCGGCTTCCGCAACCAAGGCGGCGGAAAAGTACGAAACGTTACACCACTATCGGGGCCTTGCCTAGAGGGCAGACCCCGAATTTTCCATCATTACGCTTGCTGCTGCCGGACCTTCAACCGGATCACTTGTGTCCCAGTTGCTTCAGGGTGCGCCGGGCATCGGCACGGGTTTCAGGGTCCTGTTCGGCATGCTTGTAGGCCGCGATCGCGGCGGACTTCTGCTTCAGCGCCAGCTCGGCGTTGCCGAGCGTGAGGTACGCCGCACCGATGCGCTTGAAACCACCCTTCGCGATTGCCTGCGTCAGCGCATCCTTGGCTTCCTTGTGGCGATCCAGGTTTTCCAGCATTTGGCCACGAAGGAAATCAACTTCGCCGGTCTTGGCGTCGGGCGATGCCTTGCCGTAGGCATCGACCGCATTCTTGTAATCGCCCGCGATCCCATACGAATCGCCCAGCAGCTTGTAGCTGTCGAAGCCCGGTTGCACGATGCCCTTGCTCATGCCTTCCTTCAGGACACCCACGGCTTTCATCGCGTTCGTCTTCGGGTTGTCGCTGCTCTGGCCAAGATTGTCGTACATCTTGGCCATGTTCATGTATCCGGCTTCGTCCTTGATCTGGCCATTCGCGCGCGCGCGTTCGAGCAGCGCCAGCGCCTTCTGGTTCTGGTGCGCGTTGATGTAGATCGCGATGACGTTCTGCAGCAGCGTGCTGTTGTTCGGGTCCTTGGCCAATGCGGCTTCGGCGAGCTTCGCGGCATCGTCGTACTTGTCCATCGCGAAGTAGCTGGCCATCTCGATCTGGTCCCAACTCGGCTGCGGCTTGTCGCTCAGCGATTTGGCCTTCTGGATGGCCGCGACCGCTTCGGGATATTTCTGCAGGCGGTAATAGGCATTGCCCTTCAACGCCTCGATGTCCGCGGATTGCGCGCCGCTTTCCTTGCTCCACGTGTTCAGTGTGGCAAGTGCGTTGCCGTAATCTTCGTCGGCGATGTACATCTGCGCCAACGTTTCCAGCCCCTGGAAGTAACTGTTGTTGTCGAGCGCGTTGGCATCGAGTGCCTGCTTCTGCAACGTGATCGCGCCCTTGGTGTCGCCACTGCGATACTTGACCTGTGCAAGTCCAAGCATCGCCAGCGACTTGGCATAAGCGCTGCTGCTGGAGTCGGCGATGGGCTGCAAATCTTTCACTGCAGTGGCGGAATCGCCGCTGTTGGCGGCTTGCAGGCCTTCGTTGAGGGTCTTGCCTTCCTTCGCGCTGACGCCGGTATTGGATGGCTGCTTGCGCGTGGCATTCGGATACTTGTTTTCGGGCTTGCCCTGCTTGTCGGATTTCTTCGATTGCTGCTCGCCGCACTTGTGCTGCAGCATCTGGATATCCGAACACTGCTGGCCGCCCATCTGTGCCGATGCAACCACTGGCACGAATGCGAGTGCAAGCGCGGAACACATGCCGCAGACCAACCAGCGGGATTCAAGCTTCATCGGAATGCCTCTAGCACTGAATGCGCACGACGCGAAGGGGAGAGTGAGGGTAGCGCGGTCGATGCGCAAAGCTCAAGTACCGGACGGCCGTGCATCCATGATTTCATACATCGAGATTGCCCACGCGCAGTGCGTTGGCTTCGATGAAATCGCGTCGTGGTTCGACCACATCGCCCATCAATGTCGCGAAGATCTGATCGGCTTCCAGCACGTCCTCGATGCGCACCTGCAGCAGGCGGCGCGTATCGGGATTGACGGTGGTTTCCCACAATTGTTCGGGGTTCATTTCGCCGAGGCCTTTGAAGCGCTGTATCTGGCGCCCTTTCTTCGCCTCGTCGAACAACCAGGTGCGCGCTTCGGCGAAGCTGTTGATCGTCTGCGATGCGTTGCCGCGACGGACTTCCGCGCCGACCGCATTGCGCGCCTGCAGTGCACGTGCGACCTCCAGCAGCGGCCTGAAATCCGCGCCCGAAAAGAAGCTGCGGGGCAGTATCCAGGTATGTTCGGTGCCATGCTGGGCGCGCCGCAACAACCAGGCCGCAGGATGCTGTTCGCTGGCCGGGCGAAACTCCAGCCGATATTGCGGCCGGCCCAAACCGGTGGCATTCAATTTGGACGTCAAGCTGTCTGCCCATCGCCGCATGGTTTCCGGATCGTTCCACATCACGTCTTCGAGCGGCGCATATTCCAGCATCGCAGTGAACACGCCATTGTCGCCACGTTGCGCAAGCCGTGCGATCTGATCAAGCGCGGCTTGGTACTGGCGCAGCAGCGTTTCCAATGCTTCGCCTTGCACCTTTGCCCCAGCGTCCGCAGGCGTCCACGCCGCGTCCTGCACCGCACTCGCGATCAGGTACTCGTTGAGCGCGGCGTCATCCTTCAGGTACAACTCGTTCTTGCCCTGCTTGATCTTGTAGAGCGGCGGCAGCCCGATGTAAACATGGCCCCGCTCGATCAGCTCCGGCATCTGCCGGTAGAAGAAGGTCAGCAGCAGGGTGCGGATGTGCGAACCGTCCACGTCCGCGTCGGTCATGATGATGATGCGGTGGTAGCGCAGCTTGTCGGCATTGAATTCATCCTTGCCGATGCCGGTACCCAGCGCGGTAATCAGCGTGCCGACTTCCGCCGAAGACAGCATCTTGTCGAAGCGCGCCTTCTCGACATTGAGGATCTTGCCCTTGAGCGGCAGCACCGCCTGGGTCTTGCGGTTCCGGCCCTGTTTGGCGGAACCGCCTGCGGAATCCCCCTCGACCAGGAACAACTCCGACAGCGCAGGATCGCGTTCCTGGCAGTCGGCCAATTTGCCGGGGAGACCTGCGATATCCAGAGCGCCCTTGCGGCGGGTCAGTTCGCGCGCCTTGCGGGCCGCTTCGCGCGCACGCGCGGCATCCACCACCTTGCCCGCGATGACTTTCGCATCGGCGGGGTGCTCCTGCAGATACTCCTCCAGTTTGGCATTGACCGCCTGCTCGACCACGCCCTTGACTTCACTGGAAACCAGCTTGTCCTTGGTCTGCGAAGAAAACTTCGGATCGGGTACCTTGACCGACAACACTGCGATCAAACCTTCGCGCATGTCGTCGCCCGAAAGCGGGACCTTGGAGTTCTTGGCCAATCCTGAATGTTCGACGTAGTTGCTGAGTGTTCGTGTCAGAGCGGCGCGAAATCCAGTCAGATGCGTACCGCCGTCCTTCTGCGGGATGTTGTTGGTGAAGCAGAAGATGGACTCCTGATAACCGTCGGTCCACTGCATGGCCAGTTCGACGGTGATCGCATCGACCTGCACGCTGAAGCTGATGGCGTTGGGGTGCAACGGGGTCTTGAGCTGCGAGAGATGCTTGACAAAGGCGCGGATGCCGCCTTCGTAAGCGAACACGTCTTTTTTTCCAACCCTTTGATCCTCAAGCGTAATCTTGACGCCTGAATTGAGAAACGCCAGCTCCCGCAGCCGTTTCGCCAGGATGTCGTACTGGAATTCGATGTTGTGGAACGTTTCGGGGCTCGGCAGGAAGCGCACGGTCGTGCCTCGGCGGTCGGAAGGCCCGATTTCGCGCACCGGGAATAGCGGGTCACCCAACCGGTATTCCTGCAGGTATTCCTTGTCGTCGCGATAGATGTTGAGCCACAAGTGCTCCGACAACGCGTTGACCACCGACACGCCGACGCCATGCAAGCCACCGGATACCTTGTAGGAATTGGCGTCGAACTTGCCGCCGGCATGCAGCACCGTCATGACCACTTCGGCGGTGGAACGGCCCTCCTCGGGATGGATGCCCACCGGAATGCCACGGCCATTGTCGGCGACGCTGACCGTGCCATCGTCGTGAATCGTTACCTCGATATGATCGCAGTAACCAGCCAGTGCTTCGTCGATGGCGTTGTCCACCACCTCGAACACCATGTGGTGCAGACCGGTACCGTCATCGGTGTCGCCGATGTACATGCCCGGACGTTTGCGGACCGCTTCCAGCCCTTTGAGAACCTTGATACTGCTGGAATCGTAAACTTCATTCATGGACATATGCTCGCGGCGCTGATGCATTGGTACAAACACTTCATTATACCCGACCAAGCATTGCCTTCTCTCCAACTACACCTGAATGTTCCACGTGAAACAAGGCGGCCTCGGACAAGCTGGCTGTCGGTTTTGACGTGGCAGTAATCCAGACTTGCAGCGGCCTGCCGGTCATCCAGCGGATCACTTTCCCCGCGTGCTCGGCATCCAGCTCGGAGTCGAGGTCGTCCAAGCACAACAAGGGATAGTCCGCGGTCCGGTCTTTCAACCAGCGCACCAAGCCCAGGACACAAACCAGCGCTACGGCTTTGGCTTGCCCCCTGGAAAGATGCTCGCGCCGTGCAATGCCCTCGAATTCCAGCGACCAGTCTGCCCGATGGGCGCCGCGCTGGGTAAACCCCCTTTCACGATCGCGGTCGCGCATCACACCCAACTGGTCAGCAAGTGGCGTTGTTTCGTCCCATCCTGGCCGGTAATCGAATCGCGCCAACCCAAATTCCGGAACAAGCGCGGAGGCTTCTTCGAGTACATACGGCTCAAGACTCGCAAGGCACGCGCTGCGCATGCGGTGGATCTCTTCGGCAAGGTTGCCGAGGTCATGCTCCCAAGGCTCGAAGGCCATGGCGTTGGCGTCGGTTCGAAGCAGGGCATTGCGCTGCCGCAGCGCCCGACGCCACCGACGCCAGATATCCAGCGATCGGTGTTCCACGTGGAACACACCCCAGTCGAGAAAGCTCCGGCGCTCGTCGCCGGGACCGGTGATCAACGAGGGGCTTTCCGGGCCAAAAACCACCACGGGACAGACTTCGAACAACGGAGCGAGTGCGGAAAGATCGGCACCATCGAGGCGAGCTTCCCAGCGATCACCGCGACGCGCCAGGCCAAGCCGATGCGCCGATCCCGTGCTGCGGGAGGTTTCCGCATAGATCAGGTAATGCGATGAACCGTGCCGGCACGGCGCAGAGCGCGTGCCGGCACGAAAGGAGCGACCATGCGAGAGGATGTAGGCAGCTTCCAGCAGCGTGGTCTTGCCGGCGCCATTCGGGCCAATCAGCCAATTGACGCCGGGCCCGGGCGCAAACTCCGCGGTCTCGAAACAGCGCAGATTCCGCAACCGCAGCAGGTCGATCTTCATTGCCGCGCCTCGATTCGGGCGGCGCGCAATGACTTGCGCATCACAGCCGCAGGGGCATGACCACGTGCTGGGTCTTCTGGCTGGCGGCGCCGCGCAACAGACAACTCGACTGCGCGTCCCGCAACTGCAGATGCACGCGGTCGTCCTCCAGCGAACCCAAGGCATCGAGCAGATAACCGACATTGAACCCGATCGCGATGTCCGTGACCGAAGTTTCGGCCTCAATTTCCTCGAATGCCTCTTCCTGTTCCGGGTTGTGGGCGATGATGCGCAGACAGTTCGGGGCCACTTCCAGCCGCACGCCCCGATACTTTTCGTTCGACAGGATCGCCGCCCGCTGAAGCGCGTTCCGCACCGTGTCGCGGTCGACCTGCACCAGCTTGTCGGCCCCCAACGGGATCACCGCTTCGTAGTCTGGAAACCGCCCGTCGATCAGCTTGGACGTGAACACCACATCGCCGCGCCGCACCCGGATATGGTTGCTCGAGAATTCGATGGTGACGACGTCTTCGCCGGAATCGAACAATCCCAGCAACTCCGTGACGCCCTTGCGCGGAATGATGATCTGGCGGTTGCCCTTGACCGCCGTCTCCAGCGCCGTTTCGGCCATGGCCATGCGGTGGCCATCGGTCGCCACGCAACGCAACTCGGCACCGCGAAGGTCCATCAGCAAGCCGTTGAGGTAGTAGCGAACGTCCTGGTTGGCCATCGCAAACGCGGTGCGCTCCATCAGGTTTCGCAGTGTCCCCTCGGGCAGGGTGACCTTGTCGGTGACCTCGATTTCGTCATTGGTCGGGAACTCATCCGCCGGCAGACTCGCCAGCGTGTACCGGCTGCGCCCCGCATGCATCACCACACGATCGCCCTTGACCTGCACGTCCACCTTGACGCCATCGGGCAGGGCGCGCACCAAGTCGAACCACTTGCGAGCGGGGATCGTGGTTTCGCCGTCTTCAGCCGCGTCGACCGCGGCGCTGGCCCGCATTTCCACTTCAAGATCCGTGCCCGTCAGGGATAAACGCCCTTCCTTCACCTGGACCAGCAGGTTGGCGAGTACCGGCAAGGTTTGCCGACGCTCCACCACTCCGACGACTTGTTGCATCGGCTTGAGCAAGGTTTCACGCTGGGTACTGAAGCGCATGGTCGATCCCCGTGTCGGCTGTCTCTGTTTTGTTCTACTTGTAGATAAGATCGTAGAAGCAGGGCTTGTTGATAACAGGATTTTCGGTGAATTACTTTTTAAATCAAATGGTTAAAATTTACACATCAAAGATGGGGCGTTAGGAGCACCAGTGTATGAGCTGTGGATGATTTGTCGATAGTTGCTCATCCGCATTCTATCCACAGGCTTTACCCAGTCAGTATCCGGATCAATTTGTCCCAGTCCTGACGCAAACGCATGTCGGTGTCGCAGAGGCTGCGGATCTTCTTGCACGCATGCATGACGGTGGTGTGGTCCTTGCCCCCAAAGGCCTCGCCGATCTCGGGCAAGCTATGTTCGGTCAATTCCTTGGCGAGCGCCATGGCAATCTGGCGGGGGCGGGCCAGCGAGCGCACACGGCGTTGCGAAAGCAGATCCGAAAGGCGCAGCTGGTAATAGTCGGCTACCGTCTTCTGGATGTTCTGGATGGTGATCGCGCGTGCATGGACGTTGAAAAGATCGCGCAACGTTTCCTGCACCAGTTCCATGGTGATGCCGCGGCCGGACAGGTTGGCTTGCGCGGCGACCGTGTTGAGGGCGCCTTCCAGTTCGCGGACATTGGAGCGAATCCGGCGTGCCAGCAGCAACGCCACGTCGCTCGGCAGCGGAATGCCGCGTGCCTGGGCCTTTTCCAGCAGGATCGCGGCGCGGGTTTCGAAATCGGGCGGCTCGATTGCGACCGAGAGGCCCCAGCCGAGCCGCGACTTCAGCCGCAACTCCAGGTTGTCCACTTCCTTCGGATAGCGGTCGCAGGTCAGGATGATCTGCTGGCGCGATTCGTAAAGCGTGTTGAAGGTGTGGAAGAACTCTTCCTGGGTCGCATCCTTGCCGGCGAAGAACTGGATGTCGTCGATCAGCAGCGCGTCGACCGAACGAAACTTGTGCTTGAAATCGTCCATGTTCTTGTTGCGCAGCGCCGTGATCATCATTTCGGTGAAGCGCTCGGAATGCACGTATAGCAACTTCATCGACGGGTTGTGTTTCAGCATCAGGTTGCCCGCTGCCTGCATCAGGTGGGTCTTGCCGAGACCGGTGCCGCCGTACAACAGCAGCGGGTTGTAGGCACGGCCCGGGTTCTGGGCCACCTGCATCGCGGCGGCCTTGCCCAACTGGTTGGATTTGCCCTCGACGAAGTTGTCGAACGTGTAGTGCGGGTCGAGGTTGTGCTGCGGCGTCACGGTGGCGACGGGCGTCCCCGCTTGCGTCGCAGCGGGCTTGCTGACCGTCGAGATGGAACCGACTTCCAGCCGCAGCGGCACGGGCCGCCCGGCCAGCGCCGAGAGGGTTCCCTCGATGCGGGCCAAATAGCCGTTGCGGACGAACTCCAGCGTATAGGTGTTGGGCGCGAACAGCCGCAAGGTGCCGTCGTCGTAGCGGGCTTGCAGGGGTTGCAGCCACGTGTGCAGGACGCTGGGCTCGATTTCGCCTTCGAGCCGCGCGAGGCAGCGTTGCCAGAGATCGCTCATGGAAACCCGTGATGAATCGGTCCGATACCGTCGCGCCGATGTTTGCGCGCGGTGGACGGGTCAGTCTAACAGGGTGCCGGAAGGCTGCACGGGGCACCGTCGCCGCAGGTTGCGAAGACGACATTTCCGTTGACGCAGCACCATGGAAACCCTAGAATTCCCAGTCTTTTTCCATGTCTGACCCGCCTCGCGCGGGCAATCCGCTGCGGAGTCACCCATGAAACGCACCTATCAGCCCAGCGTGCTCAAGCGCGCCCGCACCCACGGTTTTCGCGCCCGCATGAAGACGGCCGATGGCCGCAAGGTCCTGTCCGCGCGCCGCGCCAAGGGCCGCAAGCGTCTGATCCCGTAAGTCTCAGGCATGGCCGGCTTGCCGCCGCATGCGCGGCTGCGCCGAGCCGCCGATTTCGCCGCGCTGCGGAACGCTCGCGGGCGCTTGCAGGCGAAGCACTTCCTGCTGCGCTGGATCGAAAGCCCAACGGCCACCGCGCGGCTTGGGCTGGCCGTCTCGCGCAAGGTCAGCAAGCGCGCGGTGCAACGCAACCGGATCAAGCGGATCGTCCGCGAGTCGTTTCGCGAACAACGCGAAGGATTGCCGCCGTTCGATATTCTGGTGATCGCGCGTTCATCGGCGGTCGCTGCCGATCGTCCTGCCCTGCACGCCGACCTGCGATACGCATGGCAGAAATTGAAGGCGTTGAAGCAGACGTCTGCCCCCGGCACAATCGGCGGCTGACTTGCTCCGGCCTGTAGCGCCCAAAGCCCGGATTCCCTAGTGATCAATCAAACACGCACACTGCTGGTCGTGGCGTTGCTGGCCGTCGCCTACTTGTTGTGGCAGGCATGGCAGCACGATTACCCGTCCACGCCTCCGCCGGCCCCGGCGCAGGTTGCCACCTCGTCGGCGCCCGCTGCGGATGAAGCCGCGGTACCGACCCCTCCGGCCAGTATCGCGCCTGCGCCGGCCTCGGCGCCCGCAGTTGCAACGCCGCCGCCGGAAGCCACGAGCACCAGTACGACACCCAAGCAGGATCTGATCACGGCCAGCAACGATTTGCTGACGCTCACCATCGATCCGCGCGGCGGCACCGTCGTCGGCGCCGCATTGCTGAGGTATCCCCAGAAGGTCGAGCGCGGCAGCCCGCCGGTGCAGCTGCTGAACCAGTCATCGGCGACATACTACGTTGCGCAGGATGGGCTGATCGGCGCCGACGGCAGCAGTGCGCCGAATCATCTTGCGATGTTCACGCCCGAGGCCACGCAATACACCTTGGCGCCGGGCCAGAACCAGATCGTCGTGACGCTGCGCTGGCATGACGCGGCCTCCGGCATCGACGTGATCAAGCGCTACACGTTGACGCGCGGCAGCTATGTGGTCGGGCTGTCGCAGCAGATCGAAAACCACGGCAGCAAAATCTGGCACGGCAATGCTTACCAGCAGCTCGACCGCGTCGAGCCGCCGCCGCCGCCCAAGCATTTCCTGGAGTTCTACAACCCGGACAGCTTCGCCTACACCGGCGCGGCGTGGTACAGCCCGCAGGACAAATTCAACAAGCTGAAGTTCGGCGATTTCCAGAAGGAGCCGCTGCACCAGAGCGTCACCGGCGGCTGGATCGCGATGACCCAGCGGTTTTTCGTGGCGGCATGGATCCCCAACGAGAAACGGCCGCAGCAGTTTTCCAGCGTCGAGGTGCCTTCGCACGACGCGGACGGCAAACCGCGCTATCTGGTCCGCACCGTTGGCCCGGGCCTGACGGCCGCGCCGGGCCAAACGGTGAGCACTGCGACACGGCTGTACGTCGGGCCGAACCTGCAGAACCAGATCGGGAAGGTGGCTCCCGGCCTGGAGCTGACGGTCGATTACGGCTGGTCGACCGTGATCGCGCAGCCGATGTTCAAGTTCTTGTCGTTTCTGCACAGTTTGGTCCGCAACTGGGGCCTCGCGATCATCGTGCTGGTGCTGCTGATCCAGGCCGTGACCTGGAAGCTGACCGAAGCGCAGTTCAAGGCCGGCGCGCGTATGCGCAAGTTGCAGCCACGCCTGAAAGCGTTGAAGGAGCGCTTCGGCGACGACAAGCAGAAATACCAGCAGGCGATGATGGAGCTGTACAAGAAGGAGAAGATCAATCCGATGGCGGGCTGCCTGCCCAACCTGATCATCCTGCCGATCT
>Ga0070679_100002569_pt1 | contig 16484 bp, 16 predicted proteins | sample KBSC63BmetaG_FD_65652 | JGI IMG/M metagenome (GOLD analysis project Ga0070679, IMG submission 65652) | Corn rhizosphere microbial communities from Kellogg Biological Station, Michigan, USA - KBS C6-3B metaG | ecosystem: Host-associated > Plants > Roots > Rhizosphere | place: USA: Michigan... | reverse complement strand
CGACGAGTTCAAGGCGTTCGCCAACGCGCTCGCCGGCATCGTCGTGCGCGCCGACCCGGCCGACGTCGCGGCGCTCGCCGCGGCGAAGCTCGACTCGGGCGAGACCGTCGAGGCGCGCCGCATCGCGCTCGTCCAGAAGATCGGCGAGAACCTGTCGATCCGCCGCTTCGCGCGGCGCGTCGCCACCGGCCGCATCGCCTCGTACGTGCACGGCACGAAGATCGGCGTGCTGGTCGACGTCAGCGGCGGCGAGCCTGCGCTGGGCAAGGACCTCGCGATGCACATCGCGGCGTCGAAGCCGGAATCGGTCGATCGCACCGGCCTTGGCGCCGACGTGATCGCCAAGGAGCGCGAGATCGCCACGGCTCAGGTCGCCGAGGAAGGGAAGACCGGCGACATGGCCGCGAAGATCGTCGAGGGCAAGGTCGCGAAGCTGCTCGCCGCGAAGACGCTGGCCGGGCAGCCGTTCGTCAAGGGCGACGGCAAGGAGACCGTCGAGCAGCTCCTGAAAAAGAGCGGCGCTACGGTCAACGGCTTCACGCTCTACGTCGTTGGCGAAGGCATCGAGAAGAAGAAGGATGACTTCGCCGCCGAGGTCGCCGCGATGACCCGCGGCTGACCCGGTGAAGCGCGGGCCGCCGGTCATCCCCCGGTGGTCCCCCACGAACTTCCCATCCCGCAAGGAGTGACGATGAACCCGCCTACCGCCGCGCCCGTCTCGATCGCTCCTTCCGCCGCTCCCGCCGCGCATGCGCCCGCGGCGGCGCGCGAGCCCGCCTACAAGCGCATCCTCCTCAAGCTGTCCGGCGAGGCGCTGATGGGCGAGGACCCGTACGGCATCAACCGCGCGACGATCGACCGCATCGTCGCCGAGATCGCCGACGTCACGCGGATGGGCGTCGAGACGGCGATCGTCATCGGCGGCGGCAACATCTTCCGCGGCGTCGCGCCCGGCGCGGCGGGGATGGACCGCGCGACCGCCGACTACATGGGGATGCTCGCGACGCTGATGAACGCGCTCGCGCTACAGGACGCGCTGCGCCGTGGCGGCGTCGAGTCGCGCGTGCAGTCGGCGCTGCGCATCGAGCAGGTCGCCGAGCCGTACATCCGCGGCAAGGCGCTGCGCTACCTCGAGGAGCGCAAGGTCGTGATCTTCGCCGCCGGCACCGGCAACCCGTTCTTCACCACCGACACGGCGGCGGCGCTGCGCGGCCGCGAGGTCGGCGTCGACATCGTCCTCAAGGCGACCAAGGTCGATGGCGTCTACACCGCCGACCCGGTCAAGGACCCTTCGGCGCTGCGCTATCCGTCGCTGACCTTCGACGAGGCGATCGTCAAGAACCTCAAGGTGATGGACGCCACGGCGCTCGCGCTGTGCCGCGACCAGAACATGCTGCTCAAGGTGTTCTCGATCTTCAAGCCGGGGGCGTTGAAGCGCGTCGTGCTGGGCGAGGACGAGGGCACGCTCGTCCACTGCTGAGGCGCGGCGACGCGCGGCGGCGCCGGCCGCCGGGGCCGGGACGCTAGAATGACGGCCACGCCCGCGCAAGACGGAGGCAAGATGATCAACGACGTCAAGAAGTCGGCCGAGCAGAAGATGGCCAAGTCGGTGGAGGCGCTCAAGACCGACCTCTCGAAGGTGCGCACCGGTCGTGCGCACACGGGGCTGCTCGACCACATCCACGTCGACTACTACGGCTCGTCGATGCCGCTCGCGCAGGTGGCCAACGTCACGCTCGCCGACGCGCGCACGATCGCCGTGCAGCCGTGGGAGAAGAAGATGATCCCGGTGGTCGAGAAGGCGATCCGCGATGCCGACCTCGGACTCAACCCGGCGACGCAGGGCGACGTCGTGCGCGTGCCGATGCCGGCGCTGACCGAGGAGCGCCGCCGCGACCTCATCAAGGTGGTGCGCCATGAGGCGGAGAACGCGCGCGTCGCGATCCGCAACGTGCGGCGCGAGGCCAACGAGCACTTGAAGAAGCTGCTCAAGGAGCACAAGGTCGCCGAGGACGACGAGCGCCACGCGCAGACCGACGTGCAGAAGCTCACCGACCGCTTCATCGCCGAGGTCGACAAGCAGCTCGCGACCAAGGAAGCGGACCTGATGGCGGTCTAGCGCCGCCGCCGCTCACGGCGCCGTCGCGGCGCCGGCCGCCCACGCCATGTTCACCTCGTCGACCCGCGAAGTTCCCCAGACCGACGCCATCCCGCGCCACGTCGCCATCATCATGGACGGCAACGGCCGCTGGGCGAAGCAGCGCCTGTTGCCGCGCGTCGCCGGTCACCGCAAGGGGGTCGAGTCGGTGCGCGCCACCGTGCGCCGCTGCGCCGAGCGGGGCGTGCGCTTCCTCACGCTGTTCGCGTTTTCGAGCGAGAACTGGCGGCGGCCCGCCGACGAGGTGTCGATCCTGATGGATCTCTTCGCGCGCGCGCTCGAGGAGGAAGTGGCGAAGCTCGATCGCAACGACATCCGCTTTCGCGTCGTCGGCGACGTGGCGCGCTTCTCGCCGCGGATTCGCGAGCTCGTCGCCGACGCCGAGGCGCGCACCGCCGCCAATGCCGGGCTGACGCTGACGATCGCCGCGAACTACGGCGGCCGCTGGGACATCGCCCAGGCGGCGCGCGCGTACTACCGGCTGCACCCGCAGGCGCTCGACGCCGCGGCGCCGGTCGACGTCGACGCATTCGCGCCGCACCTCGCCATGAGCTACGCGCCCGAGCCCGACCTCTTCATCCGCACCGGCGGCGAGCGGCGCGTGTCGAACTTCCTGCTGTGGCAGCTCGCGTACACCGAGCTCCATTTCACCGACCAGCTGTGGCCCGACTTCGACGCCGCCGCGCTCGATGCGGCGATCGCGTCGTACGGCAAGCGCGAGCGCCGCTTCGGCCGCACCAGCGACCAGGTCGCCGCCGCCTCCGAGCCGCTGCGGGTCGGATGAGGCGGCGCCCATGACGCCGCGCCGGTGGCGGCCCGCGAAGCGCGCATCGGGGGGGCAATGCTGAGCTGCGAAGGGCCGCTCCCGAGCAGCTCGCCCCCCTCCGGGGGGAGGCGCGCGAAGCGCGCATCGGGGGGGCAACAATGCTAGCCCAGCGTGTCACGACCGCCGTGGTGCTGCTCGCGGCGCTTGTCGCGGCGATCTTCCTCCTGCCGCCGGCTGGCCTCGCGGCCGTGCTTCTTGCACTGGTGCTCGCGGCCGCCTACGAATGGGGACGCCTGGCGGGCTATTCGCAGGCCGTCGCGAGCGCCTACGCGATCGGGGTCGCCGCGGTGTGCGTCGCGCTCGTTGCGACACCCTCTGCGCGCTTCGAGGCGGGATGGCCGCCGGCGACGGTGCTCGCGATCTGTGGCGCCGCCACGGCGTTCTGGGTGCTTGTCGCCACGCCGTGGGTGATCGCGCGCTGGCCGGCGCGGCCGCGCGCGCTCGTCGCCGCGATCGGCGTGCTCGTGATCACGGCGACGTGGATGGCGCTCGTCGCGCTGTGCGCGCGCTCGCCGTGGACGCTGCTCGCGGCGATGGGCGTGGTGTTCGTCGCCGACACGGCCGCTTATTTCACCGGACGGCGTTTTGGGCGGCGCAAGCTCGCGCCGCAGGTGAGCCCCGGCAAGACATGGGAGGGAGTTGCGGGCGCGGCCGTCGCCGTCGCGGTCTACGCGATCGTGTGCGCGCGCCTCGCGAGCCTCGCCGGTGCGAAATCGCTCGCGCTCGCCGTCGCCGGTGCGCTGGTGCTGGCGGCGCTCGCGATCGTCGGCGATCTCTTCGAGTCGTGGCTCAAGCGCAACGCGGGCGTCAAGGACAGCGGACGCATCCTGCCGGGCCACGGCGGCGCGCTCGACCGCATCGACGCGCTGCTCGCGGCGATGCCGCCGGCGGCGGTGGCAGCGGCGGTACTGGTGCAATGAGCGCGCGCGTCGAGCAGGGGCTACCCCGATGATCGACATCCTGTGGAAGCTCGCGAGCTTCGCGATCGTGCTCGGCGTGCTGGTGGTGTTCCACGAGCTCGGCCACTACGCGATCGCGCGCCTGTGCAACGTGCGCATCCTGCGCTTCTCGGTAGGCTTCGGCCGCGTCGTGTGGTCGCGGCGCCTCGGCGCCGACGGTACCGAATGGGCGCTGTCGCTGATCCCGCTCGGCGGCTACGTGCGGATGCTCGACGAGCGCGAGGGCAACGTCGCGCCGGCCGAGCGTGCGCGCGCGTTCAATCGCCAGAACGTGTGGAAGCGCATCGCCATCGTCGCCGCGGGCCCGATCGCCAACCTCGTGCTCGCGATCATCCTGTTCGCGGCGTCGTACGTCGCCGGCGTTCCCGGCCAGCGGCCGCTGCTGGCGGCGCCACCGGCTGGCTCGCCGGCGGCCGCGGCGGGTGTAGCCTCCGGCGACACCATCGAGAGCGTCGACGGCGTCGCCGTGAAGAGCCTGCAGGACGTGCGCTGGCGCATCGCCAAGGCACAGTCCGCGGACGAGGTGACGCTCGGCGTGCGCGCCGCCGACGGCGCGAGCGCATCGCGCCGTGTCGCGCTCGGCGCGATCGATGCGCGGCAATGGGAAGGCGACTTCATGTCGCCGCTCGGCCTGCGCGCCGACCTCGGCCCGCCCCGCGTCGAGGACGTGGTCGCCGGCAAGCCGGCGGCGCGCGCCGGCATCGAGAAGGGCGACCGCATCCTCGCGATCGACGGCGTGCCGATGCGCTCTCCCGGCGCCGTTGCCGCGGAGACCAATGCGCATGCCGATGCGCCACTGACGTTCCGCGTGGCCGGCGCCGCCGGCGAGCGCGACGTCGCGCTGACGCCGGAAGCGAGCGAGGTCGACGGCCATCGCGTGGGCATCGCCGGGCTTCGCCTCGCCGTCGATCCCGCCGAGGCCGACAAGGTGTCGATCATCGTGCGCTACAACCCGGGCGAGGCGCTCGCGCAGGCGTCGCGCCGCACCGGCGAGCTCGCGCTCTTCACGCTCAGGATGCTCGGGCGCATCGTCGTGGGCGACGCCTCGGTGAAGAACATCAGCGGCCCGATCACGCTCGCCGATTACGCGGGACAGTCGGCGAAGGGCGGCCTGCTGTCGTTCGCGAGCTTCATCGCGCTCGTCAGCATCAGCCTCGGCGTGCTCAACCTGCTGCCCGTTCCGCTGTTGGATGGAGGGCATTTGCTGTATTATTTCGCCGAGTTCATCAAGGGTGCTCCCATTTCCGACCGTGCATTCGAGGTCGGCCAGCGCATCGGCATGGCCATCCTGGCGGTGCTGATGTCTTTGGCGCTGTTCAATGACGTTTCCCGACTGTTCTGACCGCCGCGGCGCGCGGCGACGGCCGCGCCGCGCGCTCTTTGCATTGTGTGCGGCGCTCATCGCGCCGTGGATGGTGTCGCTCGCGCTCGCCGTCGAGCCGTTCGTCGTGCGCGACATCCGCGTCGAGGGCGTGCAGCGCACCGAGGCCGGCACGATCTTCAGCTACCTGCCGATCAAGACCGGCGACCGCGTCGACGACGAGAAGATCTCGGACGCGGTGAAGGCGCTGTACGCCACCGGCTTCTTCCGCGACGTGCGCCTCGAGCGCCAGGGCGACGTGCTGGTGGTGATCGTGCAGGAGCGGCCGACGATCTCGTCGCTGACGTTCGTCGGCAACAAGGAATTCGACACCGACACCGTCAAGAAGGCGCTGAAGGACATCGGCGTCAGCGAGGCGCGCATCTTCGACCGCTCGGCGCTCGACCGCGCCGAGCAGGAGCTGAAGCGCCAGTACGTGTCGCGCGGCTACTACGGCGCCAAGGTGCAGACGACGGTGACGCCGCAGGAGCGCAATCGCGTGGCGATCAACTTCACGATCACCGAGGGCGACCCCGCCAAGATCGCGCGCATCAACATCATCGGCAACAAGGCCTACACGCTCGCGCAGCTGCGCGACGAGATGAAGCTGACGACGCCGGGCTGGCTCACCTGGTACACGAAGGACGACCAGTACTCGAAGCAGAAGCTCTCCGCCGACCTCGAGGCGCTGCGCAGCTTCTACCAGAACCGCGGCTACCTCGAGTTCTCGATCGACTCGACGCAGGTGTCGATCACGCCGGACAAGCAGGACATCACGATCACGATCAACATTACCGAGGGCGAGAAGTACAAGGTCGCCGGCGTCGACCTCGCGGGCGACCTCGTGCTGCCGCGCGAGGAGATCATGCGCCTCGTGCAGCTCAAGCCCGGCGACACGTTCTCGCGCGCGAAGCAGCAGGCGACGACCAAGTCGATCAGCGACCGCCTCGGCGCCGAGGGCTACGCATTCGCCAACGTCAGCGCCGTTCCCGACGTCGACAAGGTCAAGCACACGGTCGCGTACACGCTCTACGTCGACCCGGGCCGCCGCGTCTACGTGCGCCACATCAACATCGTCGGCAACGCGCGCACCCGCGACGAGGTGATACGACGCGAGGCGCGCCAGCTCGAAGGCGCCTGGTTCGACAGCCAGCGCATCGACCGCTCGAAGGTCCGCATGAAGCGGCTCGGCTTCTTCGACGACGTCAACGTCGAGACGCAGCCGGTGCAGGGCTCCAGCGACGAGGTCGACCTCCAGTTCAACGTCGTCGAGCGCACCACCGGCAACCTGCTCGCCGGCGTCGGCTACTCGTCGTCGGACGGAGTCGTGTTCTCGGCGTCGGTGTCGCAGGAGAACGTGCTCGGCACCGGCAACTCGCTTGCGGTCGGCATCAACACCAGCAAGATCAACCGCACGATCTCCGGCGTCTACACCGATCCCTATTGGACGGTGGACGGCGTGTCGCGCACGATCGAGCTCTACCAGAAGAATATCGACCCGACGTCGCTCGCGGTGTCGAACTACGAGTCGTCGACGCTGGGCGCCGCGATGTCGTTCGGCGTGCCGATCAGCGAGAACGACACGATCAACCTGGGCGGCCGCGTCGAGCACACCAAGCTGTCGCTGTTCGCCGAGAGCCCGCCGGTCTACATCGACTACGTCAACGAGTTCGGCTCGGTCACCAATAGCTACATCCTCACCGCCGGCTGGTCGCGCGACACGCGCGACGACATCCTGTACCCGAACTCGGGTCGGCTGCAGAGCTTCGTGCTGGAGGTGGGGCTGCCGCTGTCGAACACCGCGTATTACAAGGCCGAGTACATCAACCAGTGGTTCACGCCGATCTTCGCGCCGTCGATCCTGATGCTGCGCGGCGACATCGGGTACGCCGACGGCTACAGCGGCAACCCGCTGCCGTTCTTCAAGGCGTTCTTCGCGGGCGGCGTCGGCTCGGTGCGCGGCTACGAGCAGAGCTCGCTCGGGCCTCGCGACATCTTCAACAACGCGCTCGGCGGCAAGCGCAAGATCATCGGCAACGTCGAATGGTTCTACCCGCTCGTCAAGGGCGAGAAGGCGGTGCGCGCGAGCGTGTTCGCCGACGCCGGCCAGATCTACGCCAACGGCGACCAGCCGGACTTCGAGTCGTTCCGGTTCTCGGTGGGCGCCGGCGTCGCCTGGAACTCGCCGGTGGGACCGCTCAAGTTCAGCTACGCGCTGCCGATCCACTCGCAGCCGGGCGATCGCGTCCAGCGCTTCCAGTTCCAGGTCGGTACGGTATTCTAAAGCGCTCGGAAAGGGCCTTCGGCCGATTGCAGGAGAGATCCTTGACCAGACTTTTCTTCATCCTCGCCGCGGCGCTCGCCTGCGCCGCCGCGCCGGCCGCCGCGCAGGCCGCCGACTACAAGATCGGCTTCGTCAACGGCGAGCGCCTGTTGCGCGAGGCCGCGCCGGCGAAGCGCGCGCAGGCCAAGCTCGAGAAGGAGTTCGCCGGGCGCCAGGCCGACCTGCAGAAGCTCGACAAGCAGGTGCAGGCGCTGCAGCAGTCGCTCGACCGCGACGGCACGACGATGAGCGAGTCCGACCGCCGCAACAAGGAGCGCGACCTCGCCAACATGACCCGCGACCTGCAGCGCTCGCAGCGCGAGTTCCGCGAAGACCTCAACCTGCGCAAGAACGAGGAGCTCGCCAGCATGCAGGAGCGTGCCAACAAGGTGATCCAGCAGATCGCGGTCGACGAGAAGTTTGACCTCATCGTGCAGGAGCCGGTGATCTACGCGAGCCCGCGGATCGACATCACCGATCGCGTGATCAAGGCGCTTTCCGACAAGTGACCGCGGCGGCGCGGCCCGCGCCACCGCGACCCGCGCGCATCGCATGCCGCACGACGCCCGCGCCTACCGCCTCGACGAGCTCGCCCGCCTCGCGCGCGCGACGCTGGTGGGTGACGGCGCGACGCTGATCGCGCGCGTCGCCACGCTCGACAACGCCGCGCCGGGCACGATCGCGTTCCTCGCCAACCCGCGCTACCGGCCGCAACTCCGCGAGACGCGCGCATCGGCGGTGATCGTCGCACCCGATGCGGCGGAGCTGACGCCGCTGCCGAAGCTCGTGTCGCCGAACCCGTATGCGGCTTATGCGCGCGTGGCACGCGTGCTCGCCGGCGACGACGCCGTACCGCCCGGCGCGCATCCGACCGCGATCATCGACCCATCGGCCGACGTCGCGGCGAGCGCCGCGATCGGCGCGTTCGCGACGGTTGGCGCCGGCGCCGCGCTGGGCGAGGGCGTGATCCTCGGCGCGCGCGTGTCGATCGGCGCGGGGGCATCGATCGGCGAGCACTCGCGCATCCATCCCAACGTCGTCGTCTACCCGCGCAGCGTCATCGGCGCGCGCGCGATCGTGCACGCCGGCGCGGTCATCGGCGCCGACGGCTTCGGCATGGCCGAGGAGGACGGGCGCTGGATCAAGATCCCGCAGATGGGCCGCGTGGTCATCGGCGCCGACGTCGAGATCGGCGCCAACACGACGATCGACCGCGGCGCGATCGATGACACGGTGATCGGCGACGACGTCAAGATCGACAACCAGGTGCAGATCGGCCACAACTGCGTGATCGGCGACCACACCGCGATCGCCGGCTGCGTCGGCATCGCCGGCTCGGCGCACATCGGCAGAAGCTGCCAGATCGGCGGCGCGGCGATGATCGCCGGCCACCTCTCGATCGCCGACGGCGCGATCATCTCCGGCGGCACTTTCGTGTTCCATTCGATCGATGCGCCGGGCGTGTACACGAGTCTGTTTCCCACGCTGCCGCATGCACAGTGGAAGCACGTGGCATTGCATACGCGCAACCTCCGCGAGCTCGCGGACCGCGTACGCGCGCTCGAGCGCAAGCTGCGCATCCGCGCGGCCGGCGAAGACCGCGACTCGCACTGACGATCAAACGGGAGGAACGATGCCTGCGCTCGACATCAACGCGATCAAGCGGATCCTGCCGCACCGCTACCCGATGCTGCTGGTCGACGCCGTGTCCGACTACGAGGTCGGCCGGTGGATCCGCGGCGTCAAGAACGTCACCGTCAACGAGCCGTTCTTCGAGGGCCACTTCCCGCACTACCCGGTGATGCCGGGCGTGCTGGTGATCGAGGCGATGGCGCAGCTCGCCGGCCTCCTCACGCTGCTGTCGGGCGTGGCGCGCACCGACGGCAGCCAGCTCGTGCTCTTCGCGGGCATCGACGAGGCGCGCTTCAAGCGCCAGGTGATGCCCGGCGACCGCCTCGCGATGCAGGTCGACCTCGTGCGCGCGATCCGCGGTGTCGGCCGCTTCCGCGCGACGGCGCGGGTGGAGACCGAGGTCGTCTGCGAGGCGATGCTGCTCGCCGCGGTGCGCGACATGCCGAAGGGCGACCTCGACTGACGACAATGGCGCGCGTGCATGCAACCGCGGTGGTCGAGCCCGGCGCCGAGCTCGACGTCGACGTCGAAGTCGGCGCGTTCGCGCTGGTCGGGCCGCACGTGCGCGTGGGCGCGGGGTCGGTGATCGGGCCGCATACGGTGGTCACCGGGCGCACGACGCTCGGCAAGCGCAATCACGTCTTCCAGTTCGCCTCGATCGGCGAGATCGCGCAGGATCGCAAGTACGGCGGCGAGCCGGTGACGACGACGATCGGCGACGACAACGTGTTCCGCGAGTTCGTCACGGTGAACGCCGGCACGGCGCAGGATCGCGGCGACACGCAAATCGGCGACGGCAACCTGTTCCTCGCCTACACGCACGTTGCCCATGACTGCGTCGTCGGCGATCGCACGACGTTCTCGAACAACGCGCAGATCGCCGGGCACGTGACGATCGGCGACTACGTCGTCATGGGCGCGTACGCCGGCGTCCACCAGTTCGGGCGCATCGGCGCGCACGCGATGGTGGCGGCCGGCGCGATCGTGCTGCAGGACGTGCCGCCGTACGTCACGGTGCAGGGCTACCCGGCGAAGCCGCATGGCATCAACGCCGAGGGGCTGCGCCGCCGCGGCTTCAGCGGCGACGACATCCTCGCGGTGCGGCGCGCGTACAAGACGCTGTACCGGCAAGGCCTCGCGCTCGATGACGCGCGGACCGAGATCGCCGCGCGCGCGGCGTCCGAGCCGGTCCTCGCGCCGCTCGCCGCGTTCCTGGCGATGCCGGGACGCGGGATCGTGCGCTGATGGGGGCGAGCGACATCGCCGCCGCGGTCGATCGCGCCGCCGCGGTCGCCGCACCGGTGATCGGCATCGTCGCGGGCGAGGCCTCGGGCGACGTGCTCGGCGCCGAGCTGATCGGCGCGGTGCGCGCGCACAATCCGGCGATCCGCTTCGTCGGCATCGCCGGCCCGAAGATGCTCGCGGCGGGCTGCGAATCGCTGGTGCCGCAGGAGAAGCTCGCGCTGCGCGGCTTCGTCGAGGTGGCGGCGCACCTGCCCGAGCTCGTGCGCATTCGCCGCGCGCTCGGCGCCGAGCTCCTGCGCCGGCGCGTGCCGCTCTTCATCGGCGTCGACGCGCCCGACTTCAACCTGGGCCTCGAGCGCCGACTCAAGGCGCGCGGCGTGCGCACCATCCACTACGTCAGCCCGTCGGTGTGGGCCTGGCGGCGCGAGCGCATCGGCGGCATCGCGCGCGCCGCCGATCGCCTGCTCGCGCTGTTTCCGTTCGAGCCGGCGCTCTATCGCGACGCCGGCCTCGCCGTCGACTTCGTCGGCCACCCGCTCGCGCGCGCGGCGGCGACGCCCGCGTCGCGGCGCGAGGCGCGCGAGACGTTCAAGCTGAAGCCCGCGACGCCGGTATTCGCGCTCCTGCCGGGGAGCCGCGCATCGGAGGTCGACATGCACGCGTCGCTGCTGCTGCGCGCCGCGCGTCTCATCGCCGAGGCGCGCGCCGACGCGCAGTTCCTGATGCCGCTCGCGTCGCGCGCGACGCGCGAGCAGATGCGCCAGGCGATCCACGACGAGGACGCCGAGAGCCTGCCGATCACGCTGATGTACGGCCACGCCGACGATGCGCTGCGCGCCGCAGACGTCGCGCTGGTTGCGTCGGGGACGGCGACGCTCGAGGCCGCGCTCGCGCGCTGCCCGCACGCGATCTTCTACAAGGTCGCGCCATTGACGGCGCGGATCGTCGCCCGCAAACTGCTGCTGCCTTATGTCGGATTACCGAACGTGATCGCCGGACGCTTCGTCGTGCCGGAGCTCTTGCAGGACGATGCCACGCCCGTCAACCTCGCGCGCGCGGCGATCAATCTGTTCGACGACGCGCTGACGCGCAGGCGCCTCGACGCGGTGTTCGCAGGCTTCGCGTGCGCGCTCGCCGCCGATTCGCCGCGTCTCGTCGCCGCCGCGGTGATGGCCGAGCTCGCGAAGGCGGGCGCGCGGTGCTGATCGCCGGCGTCGACGAGGCGGGGCGCGGCCCGCTGGCGGGCCCCGTCGTGGCCGCGGCGGTGATCCTCGACCCGGCGCGCCCGGTGCGCGGCCTGCGCGATTCCAAGCTCCTCTCCGAAATCCAGCGCGATCGGCTCGCGCCGCGCATCCGCGATCGCGCGATCGCCTGGGCGGTGGCGGTTGCCGACGTGGCGGAGATCGACCGTCTCAACATCCTGTGGGCGTCGATGCTCGCGATGAAGCGTGCCGTCGAGGCGCTTGCCGTCGCCCCCGACGCCGCGTGGATCGACGGCGACCGCTGTCCCGAGCTCGCCTGTCCGGCGCACGCATTCGTCGGCGGCGACGCGCTCCACGCGGCGATCGCCGCGGCGTCGATCCTCGCCAAGACCGCGCGCGACGCGATGCTGTGCGAGCTCGACCGCGCGTATCCGCACTACGGCTTCGCCCAGCACAAGGGCTATGCGACGCCCGAGCATCGCAGCGCGCTGGCGCGCCACGGCCCGTGCCCGGCGCATCGCCGCAGCTTCGCGCCGGTTGCGCAGACCGAGCTCCTGCTGGTCATCGACGTGCAATGAGGCGGGACGGGGAACGTGATCCTGCGGGTGCGCGGGTCTTCGCTGGACGCGCATCGACTCCTGCCCGCGTGACGCGGACGGTGTTCGGGTGATCGCGACCTCGCTGCGGCACGACGGGCGTGTGGCGCTCGTCACCGGCGCGAGCTCCGGCATCGGCCGCGCGCTGGCGCACGCGTTCGCCGCCGCCGGCGCGAGCGTCGTGCTCGCGGCGCGCCGCGCGGACGTGCTTGCGAGCGTCGCCGATGCGATCCGCGCCACGGGCGGCGCGGCGGTCGCGGTCGCCGCCGACCTTGGCTCGCGCGACGGCGCCGAGCGCCTCGCGGACGCGGCAGCGCAGCCATTCGGCGCGCCGTCGATCCTCGTCAACGCCGCCGGCATCAACATCCGCAAGCCGATCCTCGAGCTCACCGCCGGCGACATCGACTCCACGCTCGCGATCAACCTCGTCGCGCCGCTCGTGCTCGCGCAGCGCCTCGCGCCGGCGATGCTGGCCGCCGGCTTCGGGCGCATCCTCAACATCACGTCGCAGCAGCAGTCGCGCGCATTCAACCACAGTGGCATCTACGGCGCATCCAAGGGTGGTCTCGCCGCGCTGACGCGCTCGATGGCCGAGGCGTGGTCGGCGGCGGGCGTGACGACCAACGCGATCGCGCCGGGACTCGTCGCCACGCCGATGACGGCCGCCGTGCTCGCCGATCCCGCGCGCGCCAAGGCGCTTGCCGCGCGCACGATGGTCGGCCGCAATGGCGTTCCTGACGACCTCACGGGCGCGGCGCTTTTCCTCGCGAGCGAGGCCGCCGCCTACATCACCGGCCAGACGCTGTTCGTCGACGGTGGCTTCTCGGTGACCTGATGACCACGGCCGATTCTCCCTCGCTGCCCGACCTCGCCGCGATCCGCGCCGCCGCCGCGCGCATCGCCCCGCACGTGCTGCGCACGCCCGTGCTGCGCTCGGACGCGCTCGACGTGCTCGCCGGCGCCGCGCTCGTCTTCAAGTGCGAGAACCTGCAGAAGGTCGGTGCGTTCAAGGCGCGCGGCGCCTGCAACGCGGTGTTCGCGCTCGACGCCGCCGCGGCCGCGCACGGCGTGGTCACGCATTCGTCGGGCAACCACGGCGCGGCGCTCGCCTTCGCGGCGCGCGCGCGCGGCATCCCTGCGTACATCGTGATGCCCGACAACGCGCCGGCGATCAAGGTCGCCAACGTCGAGAGCTTTGGCGGCCGCGTGCATTTCTGCGCGCCGACGGTGGCGGCGCGCGAGGCAGCCTGCGCCGCGCTGCAGCGCGAGCACCGCGCCGCACTGATCCATCCGTTCGACAACGCCGACGTGATCGCCGGCGCGGCGACCGTCGCCCTCGAGCTCGTCGAAGCGCACCCGGACCTCGACGCGGTGATCGCACCTTGCGGCGGCGGCGGGCTGATGTCGGGCACGGCGATCGCCGCGAAGGCGATCAAGCCGTCGATCCGCGTCTACGGCGCCGAGCCCGCGAACGCGGGCGACGCCGCCGCGAGCTTCCGCTCCGGGCACATCGAGCCGGTGATGCCCACGGCGACGATCGCCGACGGCCTGCGCACGGCATTGCTGCCGCGCACGTTCAACGCGATCCGCGCGCACGTCGACGACCTGCAAACCTGCAGCGAGGAGGCGATCGTCGCGGCGATGCGGCTCATGTGGGAACGGCTCAAGGTCGTCGTCGAGCCCTCGTCGGCCGTGCCGCTCGCCTGCGTGCTCGAGAAGCGCTATCCGATCGACGGCAAGCGCGTCGGCATCATCGTCTCGGGCGGCAACGTCGACCTCGATCGGCTGCCGTGGCAGCGCTAGAATGGGCGCCATGACGACGCACCTGCCCACCACGCCGTACCCGCGCTTTCACCTCGCGTTTCCCGTCAACGACCTCGCCGGCGCGCGCGCTTTCTACGGCGACTTCCTCGGCTGCCCGGAAGGACGGAGCTCCGATGACTGGGTCGACTTCGACTTCTTCGGCCACCAGATCGTCGCGCACAAGGTCGACGCGCGCGCCATGACCGACGCGACGAGCCTGGTCGACGGCCAGAACGTGCCGGTCCGGCACTTCGGCGCGGTGCTCGACATGCCGGCGTGGGAAGCGCTCGCGGCTAAGCTCACGGACGGCGGCGTGCGCTTCGTCATCGAGCCGTACGTGCGCTTCAAGGGCCAGCCGGGCGAGCAGGCGACGATGTTCCTGCTCGATCCGTTCGGCAATGCGCTCGAGTTCAAGGCCTTCGCGGACATCAACGCGCTGTTCGCGACCTGATCCTGCCGTGACGTCGCGCCCGACCGCGTTGCTGCTCAACCTCGCGCACCTCGTCGACCATCTTTTCCTGCTGATCTTCGCCTCCGCCATCGGCGCGATCGCTGCCGATTTCGGCATGGCGCGCTGGGAAGACCTGATGCCCTATGGCGTGGGTGCGTTCGCGCTGTTCGGCCTGGGCTCGCTGCCGGCCGGCAAGCTCGGCGACCACTGGGGGCGGCGGCGGATGATGCTGGTGTTCTTCTTCGGCATCGGCGCCGCGTCGATCGTCGCCGCGCTGACGCGCAACGCGTGGCAGCTCGGCGCGGCGCTGACGCTGCTCGGCGCGTTCTCGGCGATCTATCACCCGGTGGGCATCCCGATGCTGGTGCGGCACAGCACGCGCCCGGGCCGCACGATCGGCTTCAACGGCCTCGCCGGCAACCTCGGCGTTGCTGGCGCCGCGGTGGTCACGGGCCTGCTCGTCAAGTACGCCGGCTGGCGCGCGGCGTTCGCGGTGCCGGGCGTGTTCGCCCTCCTGTGCGGCCTCGCGTTCGCGTACGTGACGCCGGCCGAGACCGAGCCGCCGTCGCAGCGCAAGGCCACCCACGTCGAGCTGCCGCCGGCGCTTTTCGCGCGCATCTTCCTCGTCATCACGATCGCGTCGATCACGGCGAGCCTGCTGTTCAACTTCGCGACCAACGGCAACGGCGAGCTGCTGCGCGAGCGCTTTGCCGGCATCGTCGACGACCCCGCGCGGCTCGGCTTCATGCTCGCCGGCGTCTACGTGCTGGCGTCGTTCGCGCAGCTCATCGTCGGCAGCCTGATCGACCGCGTGCCGCTCAAGTTCCTGTACGCCGGCATCGTCGCCGTGCAGCCGCCGCTCTTTTTCCTGGCCGCGTCGGCGCAGGGCTGGGCGTTGTACGCGCTGATGATCCTGTTCATGGTCGCCGTGTTCGGCGCCATTCCGTTCACCGACGCGATGATCGTCCGCTACGTCGACGACCGTATGCGCTCGCGCGTGTCGGGCATGCGCCTCACCGTGTCGTTCGGCGTGAGCTCGATTGCCGTCTGGCTGCTGGGGCCGGTCGTCAAGGCCGCCGGCTTCTCGGCGCTGCTCGTGGCGATGGCGATGATCGCCGTCGTGACGCTGGCGGTGGTCCTCGCGCTGCCGCGCGTCACCGGCTTCGAAGGTCCGCTCGGCACGCGTGCCGACGCGCGATCCGCGCGCGGCGCGGCCGGCTAGCCGCAGTCTCCGCCTGCGTGCGTCAGGCGACGCGCACCTTCATCATCATCCCGCCGTCCTCGTGCTCGAGGTTGTGGCAGTGCAGCAGGTAGTCCTGCGGGCCGGGGAACGTGCACGCGAAATCGATCGCCACGCGCACCGATTCGCCCGGCCAGACCAGCACCGTGTCCTTGACGCCGAGATCGGTCGGCAGCCGTCCCTTGTCGTCGGTCGCGAGCGGGGCGAGGAAGTCGGGACTCTGCTCGCGCGCGATCACGCGAAAGCCGAAGCCGTGCAGGTGCATCGGGTGCGGCATGCTCGTGTAGTAGTTGCGGAACAGCCACGTCTGCACGGTGTTGCGCGGCACGACGAGCGGCTCGGCGGCCATGTCGAAGACCTGGTCGTTGATGCGCCAGCGGTCCTTGGCGAACGACAGGCGGAATGGCACCGCGTCGCCGTCCGTCGCGGGCGGTGACGGCAGCGACGACAATGTCGTGGGTGGCGGCGGCGATGGCGGCGTGCGCGTGCGGACGCGAAATTGCAGCAGCGACAGGCGAACGCCGTCGCCGAGCGCGGCGGGCAACGCGTCGGGCGCTGTCATCGGCATCGCGTGCGATCCATGTGCCATCGCTTCCTGATCCGCGGTCGCTGGTCCCGGCATCGCGTGCGCGCCATGCGTCATCGCCGCGGCGCCATCGGCGGGTGCCGGTGTCGCGGCGCCGGCCGGC
>Ga0070679_100002566_pt1 | contig 16487 bp, 10 predicted proteins | sample KBSC63BmetaG_FD_65652 | JGI IMG/M metagenome (GOLD analysis project Ga0070679, IMG submission 65652) | Corn rhizosphere microbial communities from Kellogg Biological Station, Michigan, USA - KBS C6-3B metaG | ecosystem: Host-associated > Plants > Roots > Rhizosphere | place: USA: Michigan... | reverse complement strand
GGGGAGAAAGCAGAGAGCAGAGAGCAGAGAGCAGAGAGCAGTGAACTGCTAGAGGGGGCAGGGGGCAGGGGGCAGGAACGGCACACCGATCGAGATCTCCGCGTTGGAGGTCTTACCTGCCGCCTGCCTCCTGCCCCCTGAGGTTCTCACTGCTTTCTGCTTTCTGCTCTCTGCTTTCTGCTTTCTGCTTTCTCTCCCCTCCCCCCGGCACATCCCCTGCATCCCCTCCCCCATGGATTTCACAGGAGAGATAGATGGCTCGAAAGTCTACCTGGAAGCCACATACGGAGCATGGGGAGCTGGAGAGTAAGGAACGCGAGAAGCTTCCCGACGATGCGTTCGCTTTTCCCAAGCAGCGTAAGGAACCGCTGACCGATGCCAGACACGTCCAGAACGCGCTTGCGAGGTTCGATCAGGTCGAGGGTGTGTCGGATGAGGATCGGGAGCTGGCGTTCTCGAACATAAAGAAGGCGGCCGAGTACTACGGCCTGAACGTGGAAGAGTCCGACTGGCACCAGCTGGGGAAGCATCCACACACTAGGAATCCGGCGCACTGAGCTCTATCGCGCGCGTCTCGCCGTGACGGAAGATCCATAGATCTTCATCTGGAAGACCCGCAGCCCTCCAGGCGGCACGCGCCCGCTTGGGGGGCTCGTCCATCGGTTCATCGGTGAGCTCGAAGGTGCCCCAGTGGATGCCGAGCGCGACACGCGGCTGTCGCGGCGACCCCTGGCCGTCGAGACTCTCTCCGCTCACATCGAGATAGGCGTGCACCGCCTCCTCCGGGTCCACGTGCACGCGCTCCATGAACCAGCGTGGGTCGTAGGCACCGATGGGAAGCAGTACGATGTCGAACGGTCCATAGGACTCGCCGATCTTCGCGAAGTCAGGGTGGTAGGCGGTGTCGCCGGCGAAGTAGAGCGCGTGACCGGCCACGCGCACTACCCACCCACACCATAAGGTGCGCATCCGATCCCTGAACCCCCGCGCGCTGAAGTGACGTGCGGGCGTGCACGCTACGCGCGCGCCGGCAATGGTGGCCTCCTCCCACCACCCGAGCTCCGTGGTCTTCCTGACGCCGAAGCGGCGGAGGAGTCGCGCGAGGCCGAGCGGCGCCATCCAGTGCGCACCTGGCTGCAGCCGCGCGAGCCGCCGAACGGTCCTAGAGTCGAGGTGGTCGTAGTGGTTGTGCGAGAGGAGCACCAGATCGAGCGGTGGGAGCGACTCGAGTGTTGCTCCGGGCGGTACCACGCGGCGCGGACCGAGCGCGCGGAGCGGCGAGGCGCGCTCGCTCCACATTGGATCCGTGAGGATGTTGAGCCCACCCATCTGCAGCAGCACCGTCGAGTGCCCGATCCAAGTAGCGGCGAGCGTGTCGCGCGGTGCACGTGGCGCATGGAAGGCAGGCGTGGCCAGCTCGAAGTCCGGCAGCTCGGCGCGCGATCTTCGCTGTATCCATCCGCGCTCGCGGCTCCAGCGCACGATGTCGCGCCAGCCGTGCGGCGGCTGCGCTCCGGGCCAGGGGTTGGTGAAACGTCGGCGGTCCACCGCGGGAGGTTAGCCTGGTGCGGGGCGGAGCGAAACCCGCTCGCGGGTCCGATCCTGTAGTGCGTCCCATCGGCGATCGGCGGCGACGCTCACAGCCGCGTGAGGAGGTCAGCGGTCTGGCCTTCGAGTTCCGGGACTCGGTTGCATTTTTTTCCGCCGTCCACTTGCGGCTGAGAGCGTTTCTCATAGGATTGTAATTGTCGTACCTGTTCCTGTTCGAGCCGCACCCTCCGTGCAGCATGGCCCGGGTGCCCAGGCTCGCCGACAGGCCAGACGCTCCCGCCTCGGCTCGTCCACTCCCGCTCCTCGAAGTACCCCCTCAAGGTCCCTCCACCACCTCGGAGGCACAATGTTGCACCATGCTGTCGTTCGCGCTCGCGGCACCGCGTGCGGTGCCCGATCACATCGTCCTGGCACCTGGCTGACGCTCCTCCTCGCTCTACTGGCAATGATTCCGTTTGCTGCCACAGCGCGCGCACAGGAGCCGGCCACGGGCCAGATCACCGGTGTGGTTTCGGATTCGACTACCGGACAGCCGCTCGGTTCCGTGTCAGTGTCCGTGGCGGGCACGCGTCTCGGCGATCTCACCGACGCGCAAGGTCGCTACACCATCGACCGCGTGCCGGTCGGTACGCACAGTCTGGAGACGCGCCGGATCGGCTACTCGCCAAGGAACATTCCAGGAGTGAGCGTCACTGCTGGTTCGGCCGTCACCGTGAACATCGCGCTGATGGCCAGTGCGCTCACGCTGGAGGCGGTCGTCACCACGGGCGTGGTCGATCCCACGAGCGGCACTCGCGTTCCGTTCACGGTGGGACACGTGGATGCTGCGGATGCACCCGTGCCCGCGACCAACGCCGTCGAGACGATCCAGGGGAAGGTCGCCGGCGTGACGGTGGTGCCGAGCGGACAGCCCGGGAGCGGCACGAACATCCTGCTGCGTTCTCCAACGAGCATCAACAAGTCGAACACGCCGCTCATCATTGTGGACGGGGTCATCCAGAGCCAGTCGTTCACTGGCTCGACCGCGGATCTCGAGGCGCTCGACATCCAGAGCGTGGAAGTCGTGAAGGGTGCGGCTGCGGCGTCACTCTATGGTTCGCGTGCTTCCGCGGGCGTCATATCCATAAAGACGAAGCGCGGTTCAGCGCTCCCGGAAGGCCCGCCGCAAGTCACTCTCCGTTCGGAGTTCGGTGACAACTCGCTGGGTGGGAAGATCCACTGGGCGCGCTACCACGACTACATGATCAACGACGCCGGCCAGTATATCGACAAGGACAGCGCGGTGGTCGATCGATCCGATCGTGTGGAGGAGCCGACCTACAAGCGCTTCCAGGACAACCCGTACCCCGATCCGATCTATGATCAGGTGGATCGCTTCTTCGATCCCGGGCAGTTCTTCAAGAACTCCGTGACGGTAGCACAGAACACGGGAAGAACGAACTGGCTGATGGCACTCGCCGACACCAAGGAAGATGGCGTGGTGCTCAACAGCGGAGCTTATCACCAGACCAATTTCCGGCTCAATCTGGATACGCGTCCTCGCGACGATCTGCGCATCTCCTTCAGCGGATATCACAACATCTCCAAGCGGCAGGAGCTGTACGACGACACCTTCTTCGACCTGATCAACCAGGCGCCCGACGTGGATCTGCTCGTGCCCGACCCCGATGGCACGCCCTACATCTTCCAGGGCGATCCGAACGGGCGCGAAGAGAATCCACTCTACGTGCTCGCCACCGAGGACAACGAGCGTAACCGCACGCGCACGCAGGGGAGCGTCGCCGCGCACTACACTCCGCTGAAGTGGCTGACCTTCGATGCCGACGTCAGCTACGATCGCTCCAACCGGCGCGTGAACTTCTTCCTCGACCAGGGGCTCAAGACGGAAGGCTTCGGTGGCCCCGGTGGTGGGCCCGGCGAGATCTCGGAGACTGCCGCTACGACCGATGCCCTCAACGCATCGGCGAGCGCAAATCTCATTGGTGTGGCCGGCCCCTTCACGGTCCGCAGCACACTACGCGCGCTGCTCGAGCGCGAGAACAACCATGTGACCGAGGCCGACGGGACGGAGCTCGCTACACCCGGCGTACGCAGCCTCGACAACGCCACCGAGCGGCAGCTCTCATCGAATTACGAGACGATCCGTTCCACCGGATACTTCGTCACGCTGGGAGCGGACTATCTCGGCAAGTACATCTTCGACGGGCTCGTGCGCCGCGACGGTAGCTCGCTCTTCGGACCCGAGGAGCGGTGGAACACATACTACCGGGCCAGCGCGTCGTGGCGCATGGCTGAGGAGTCGTGGTGGCCCTTCGATGCGATCACCGAGTTCAAGCCGCGCTATTCGCGCGGAACGGCGGGCGGGCGACCGGACTTCGAGGACCAGTTCGAGACTTTCTCATTCGATCCGGGCGGTGCGCTGGTCAAGGAGACCCTCGGAAACAAGTTCCTGAAGCCGGAGCTGGCTACCGAGACCGAAGTGGGCCTGGACATGATCGTGAAGGACCGCTACTCGCTCCAGATCACCCACGCGAGCACCAGGGTGGAGGACCAGCTCGTCCAGGTCCCGCTCGCCGCCGTCTTCGGTTACACGTCGCAGTGGCAGAACGCGGGTACGGTGGAAGGGAATACGTGGGAAGCGACGCTCCAGGCCCAGGTGCTCCGCCGTCCGAACCTGAGCTGGCGCGTGGGATTCGTCTTCGATCGCTCGCGTAACAAGATCACGGAGTTCGACCGGTCGTGCTTCACGACCAACACGATCGCCTTCCGCTGCGCCGGCGAGACGCTCGGCGCGATGTACGGCTTCCACTTCATCAACGGCACCAGCGAGCTCCCCGCCGACGCACAGGCGGTGGCCTCGCAGTTCCAGCGCAACGACGAGGGACTACTGGTGTGGGTCGGCGACGGCAACGCTTACACGGAGGGCGAGTCGAAGCAGCTCTGGGGCACCAGTACCACCATCGGTGGCGCGAACTACAGCTGGGGGATGCCCATCCGGCAGCTCGACTCGGAGGGGAATCCCGCGGTCGTGAAGATCGGTGACGGCAACCCTGACTTCCACTGGGGAATCTCGAACCAGGTGAGCTGGCGCAACTTCGATTTCTACGCGCTCGTCGACGCCAACGTCGGAGGCCAGGTCTTCAACCAGACCAACCAGCGCATGTACCAGTACGGCCGCAGCGCCGACGTGGACCAGGTCGGGAAGCCGGAGGAGCTCAAGAAGCCGGTGGAGTACTACCAGGCGCTCTACTCGGCCAACGACCCCACCGACTACTTCGTGGAAGACGCCAGCTTCGTGAAGCTCCGGGAAGTGTCCGTGCGCTATCGCCTCGGCAAGGGAATCATCGACAAGGTGGCCAGACTGGGGGTCAAGGGTGCGTCGCTGTCGTTGATCGGGCGCAATCTGTACACCTCCACGCCCTATAGCGGCTACGACCCCGAGGTGGGTGGAACGATAGTCCGCCTCGACAGCTTCGAGTATCCTCGCTACCGCACGATCACTGGCAGCATCGAGATCAACTTCTAACTCAATGAGTGTCGATGCCGCGGACCACCCCGTGTTCCGAGCGCGCATCGACCATCAGAGGACCACAATGAAGAAACTGATCCCGCTTCTGGTGCTGCTCACGGCGGCCTGCCAGGATCTGGCGGTGACCAACCCGAACGAGCCCGATCGCGGTCGCGCTACCAAGGAAGCGACGTCCGTGGAATCGTTCGTCAGCAGCGCCTTCCGCACGTGGTGGGAGGTGGGCGGCCACAACGACTACCCGTCGTGGGCCTTCTCCACCATGTCCCACGAGATCACCTCGAGCTTCGCCGACTTCGGGCAGTTCGAGACCTCGGCCGAGCCGCGCTCGGCCTGGAACAACTCGCCGGTCAACGCTCGCAACAACGTGACCGAGACGCCGTGGTACGGCTTCTATGGAGCACTCTCCCCGGTCAACGATGCACTGATCGCGATAGACTCCGGTCTCGTAATCGGTGATGAGGACCGCACGGCTCGTACACGCGCGGTGGGCAAGTTCATTCAGGGAATCTCCCATGGATACCTTGCCATGTACTTCGACCAGGCATTCATCGCAGATGAGCACCTGGCGGTGGACACTATAACCACGCCCACCTTCCACCCGCACGGCGAGGTCATGGCCGCGGCGATCGAGGAGCTCGATTCGGCGATCGCCATCGCCGGACGGAGCGAGTTCAACCTCCCCGAGGATTCCTGGCTCTTCGTGGGTATGGACCAGGATGGTCTCGCGCGGCTGGCGAATTCCTTCGCCGCGCGCATCCTCGCCTACACACCGCGCACGCGTGAGGAGCGCGCTGCAGTGGACTGGGAGGAGGTGATCCGCCGCGTCGATGCCGGAATCACTACCGACTTCGCCCCCATCGCGCAGCCGGACATTCTCTGGGACGATTGGAAGCGGCTCGTCGCTCGTGTGCGAAGCGGTCCGCCGAGCGACTTCGGTCGGCCCAGCTACTGGCTCATTGGCCCCGCCGACTCCACCGACGGCTACGTCAACTGGCTGGCTACGCCGCTCGCTGATCGCGTCGCGTTCCAGCTCGAGACCACCGACCAGCGCATCCAGGCGACCGGCGATCCGAATGCGCCGGGCAAGTACATGGGCTACTACAAGGCCAATATCGGCTCGGCGGCGCGCGGAACCTGGCGCTACTCGTGGTACTACTACCACCGCTTCGGTACCGGCGACAGCTGGCAGACCGGCCCGCAGCCGGCGCTGACGGTCGCGGAGATGGATCTGCTCAAGGCCGAGGCGCTCATCCGGCTCGGCCGCGCCGATGAGGCAGTGCCGCTCATCAACAAGACCCGCGTGGCCAACGGTGGGCTGCCGCCGGTCACGATAGATGGTCCGCCGGATGAGCAGGGGTGCGTACCGCGCAAGATGAACGGCGACTGCGGCAGTCTCTGGGACGCGCTGCGCTACGAAAAGCGCATCGAGGGCGCCGGCGTGAGTGGCATCACGGCTTTCATGGATGCGCGCGGCTGGCAGACACTTCCCGCCAACACCTTCGTCGAGCTGCCAGTGCCGGGTCGCGAGCTAGCCACGCTGCAGCTTCCGCTGTACACGTTCGGCGGTCCCGGCGGAGAGAGCAGCGCGCCCGAGCCGGACGATGAAGCGTGTCCGATCGCCCTGCCGCGCTGTCCCTGAGCACGAGCGGCTTTCCCTGCTCCCGGGACCCGTCCCGGGAGCGCCCACGGTTACCACTCACCTCGCAGTTCGTGTGAAAGTGGAGGGGCCTGGCCAGCCGGCCGGGCCCTTCCACTTTCTCCCCGACGCATCCCGCAATGACAAGCCTGCCTCCCCGTCCAGCTCTCGGCACAGCCGCCGCTCTCTTCGCTCTCACCCTCGCTGTCGGCGTCTCGCACGCTCAGCCCACCGCTAGTGCAACTCGAAGCACGTCTCTGGCTGCCGCACCAGCCGATGCGCCCCCGCTCGATCGCGAGTTCCGCGCAGCGTGGGTGGCCACCGTGGCCAATATCGATTGGCCCTCGCGTCCGGGGCTGAATACATGGCAGCAGCAGGCGGAGCTCATCGAGATCCTGAACCGCGCGGTGGAGCTGAAGCTCAACGCGGTGATCCTGCAGGTGCGCCCCGCGGCCGATGCGCTGTATCGCTCGAACCGCGAGCCCTGGTCCACGTATCTCACCGGACAGATGGGTGCTGCGCCGGAGCCCGCCTACGACCCGCTCGCCTTCGCTGTACGCGAGGCGCACAAGCGCGGGCTCGAGTTGCACGCCTGGTTCAACCCTTTCCGCGCGCATCACCCCACCGACAGCTCGGCCATCTCCTCGAACCATGTGAGCAAGACCGATTCGCACATGGTTCGGAAGTACGGCGACTACCTCTGGCTCGACCCGGGGAGCAAGTCGGCGCGGCAGCATTCGCTCGATGTAGTAATGGACATCGTCTGGCACTACGACATCGATGGGATCCACCTCGACGACTACTTCTATCCGTACAAGGAGCGCGACTCGCGCGGCCGGATCATCGACTTCCCGGATGGTCCGAGCTGGCGGCTCTACCGCGGAAACGGTGGGAAGCTCTCACGCGACGACTGGCGGCGTCACAACATCGACACCTTCATCGAGGACCTCTACGAGCATGTGAAGGCGGCGAAGCCGTGGGTGAAGGTGGGAGTCAGCCCCTTCGGCATCTGGCGCCCGGGGAATCCGCCGGAGGTGAAGGGCTTCGACGCGTACCAGGAGATCTACGCCGACTCGCGCAAGTGGCTCACCGAGGGGTGGCTCGACTACCTCACTCCGCAGCTCTACTGGAAGGTCTCGGCGCCCGGGCAGAGCTATCCCGTGCTCCTGAAGTGGTGGGTTTCGCAGAACACGCACGGCCGGCACATCTGGCCGGGGAATTTCACCAGCCGCGTGAGCGACAAGGGCGCGAGCGGTGGTCCCAACAGCTGGCCCGCGAGCGAGTTGCTCGAGCAGATCCGCGCGACGCGCGCGCAGCCCGGCGCGACGGGGAATGTGCACTTCAGCATGAAGGCGCTGATGGACGGCCGCGGCGGGATGGTAGACTCCCTCGAGAATGGATTGTACTCGACGCCGGCGCTCGTACCCACGTCTCCGTGGCTGAGCGACAGCGCCCCGGCGAAGCCGCGTGCGTGGGTAGCGGTGGATTCCATCACGGGGAACACGCAGCTCCATGTGGCTCCGGCTACGGCGCACCGAGTATGGCTCTGGGCGGTGCGCGCTCGCACCGGCGGAAAGTGGACCACCACCATCCTGCCGAGCGAGCAGCGGCTCTTCACGCTGAGCCGCGCCGGTGCACCCGTGCCGGACGTAGTCGTGGTGAACGAGGTGGACCGGTACGGAAACAGCAGCGAGGACGTGGTAGTGCAGCCGGGTGAGTTGGCGATGCGGTGACGGCGTAGCAACGGGGTCGGGTCTTGCATGGTGCTTAACCGGTCATCCCCGCGACAGCAGCCGCTGTCATTCCCGCGCAAGCGGGAATCCATGCTGCTCGGCCGAACATGGGTCCCCGCTTTCGCGGGGATGACGACCACTGCACGATGCAAGACCTGACCCCGTCGCCATGAACATGACAGCAGCAGGCGCCACAATCGAAATACCAGCACCCCTCGATCATCGGCGCGTGCTCATCGCGTTCAGCGGCCTGCTTCTCGTACTCCTTCTGGCCGCGCTCGACTCCACCATCGTCGCGACGGCACTTCCAACCATCGTCGGCGAGCTCGGCGGAGTCGCGCAGCTCTCATGGGTAGTCACCGCCTACCTCCTCGCGCAGACCGTCGTAACGCCGCTCTACGGGAAGCTCGGCGACCTCTACGGACGCAAGGGAATCCTGCAGGGCGCGGTCGTGATCTTCCTCCTCGGCTCGGTGCTTTGCGGGCAGAGCCGCAATCTCTGGCAGCTCATCGCCTTCCGCGGAGTGCAGGGGCTCGGTGGTGGAGGGCTCGTGGTCACCACGCAGGCGCTGGTGGGAGACATCGTCTCGCCCCGCGAGCGCGGGCGCTACCAGGGGCTCTTCGGCGCGGTCTTCGGCGTGGCGAGCATCGCTGGCCCGCTGCTCGGCGGCTACTTCACCACGCATCTCAGCTGGCGCTGGATCTTCTACATCAACCTCCCGCTCGGCATCGCCGCGATGGTCGTCCTCGCCGCCACGCTTCCGCCGAGCAGCGAGCGGGTCCAGCGCTCCATCGACTACCTGGGCTCCGCGCTCCTCGCCGTTCTGCTCAGCGCCATCGTCATCGTCGCCGACATCGGAGGATCGAAGCTCTCCTGGGACTCGCCAGCGATGATCGTGATGGTGATCATCGCCATCGTCGCGCTGGTGGGTTTTATCTTCGCCGAGCATCGCGCGGCGGAGCCCGTGCTCCCGCTGCGGCTCTTCAGGAACCGGTCGTTCTCGGTGACGTCCGCGATCGGACTGATCGTGGGCTTCGCGCTCTTCGGATCGGTGACGTACCTCCCCGTCTTCCTACAGCTCTCCATGGGGTCGAGCCCCACGGCGTCGGGGCTGCAGATGACGCCGATGATGGGCGGGATGCTCGTCACGTCCATCCTCTCCGGATTGCTCATCAGCAGGTGGGGGCGCTACAAGATCTTCCCTATCCTCGGCACCGCCGCGGCCACGGTGGGGCTCGTCCTCTTCTCGCGCATGACATCCGAAACGAGCCTGCTCGGCGCATCGTTCGCGATGCTCGTGCTCGGTCTCGGGCTCGGCATGGTGATGCAGGTGCTCGTGATCGCCGTGCAGAACGCGGTAGACTATCGCGATCTCGGTGTCGCGACTTCGGGTGCCACGCTCTTTCGGTTGGTGGGCGGTGCGCTCGGTACGGCGGTACTCGGAGCGATCTTCGCTTCGCAGTTGAGCGCGAACCTCACGCACCTCCTTCCTGGCGGCACCGGGGCGGTGGCCGACGCGACGCGCGCGCTGAATCCGGAGACGTTGGCTACCATCCCGGCGGCGACGCGCTCACTCTACGTGCAGGGGTTCACCGAGTCGCTCTCCACGATGTTCATCGTGGCGGCGGGGATCTCGCTCCTGGGCTTTCTGATCACCTGGCTCCTACCCGAGCAGCCGCTTCGCGAGACCGTGGCCGCAGCGAGCGCGAACGTGGGCGGCGACGTGGGCGAGACCTTCCCGATGCCCACCAGCGACGACTCGCTCCCCAAGCTCCTGCGCGGGATCAGCGTCCTGGCCGACCGCGACGTACGGCGGCAGTATATCGAGCGGATAGTAGAGCGAGCGGGCCTCGATCTCTCGGCGGCCGCGGCCTGGATGCTCGTGCGCGTGAACAAGGACGCGTGCGCCGACCCGGCGGCGCTCGCGAGAAAGTACGATGTGAGCGAGGAGCGGCTGCGAGCGGGTCTCGCGGAGTTGAGCAAGCGCGGGCTCGTGGTGGAGCAGCCGGAGTACGTCGCAGCCGGATCGCTGGACCGCGAGTCGATGATCGTCGGCTCGGTGGATGGCACGCATGGAGCGGCCGCGTCCAGCTCGCAGCACGCGACCGTGGTACCTCTCGCACTCACACCGGCTGGCAGCGAGGTGCTCGAGCGTCTCGTCGCCGCGCGCCGCGAACAGCTCGCCGAGCTATTCGCCGAATGGGGACCGGAGAAGCACGAGCGGATAGTGAAGATGCTGAATCGCCTCGCGCGCGAGCTGGTACCCGAGGCGCGGCCAGGAGACTCCGCCGAACTCGGTGTCTCCTCCGCTCGCGAGAGAGCCTGACCATCCGGCGACGACCACGACCTCGGACCGAGCACGGCTGACCGCGTCACGTCGGGCATCCGCGACTGCGCTGCATCGCGCGCCGTCGAATCTGCCGCGCAGGCTACTCGTGTCGCAGTGCGAGTAGCGGGTCGATCCGGGTCGCGCGTCGCGCGGGGATGTAGCTGGCGACGAGTGCCACCGCACCCAGGAGGAGTGACATTGCAAGGAACGTCAGCGGATCGGTTGGCCGCACGCCGTACAGGAAGCTCGACATGAAGCGCCCGAGAGCCAGCGCGCCCACGAATCCCGCGCAGGCGCCGACGACCGCGAGCACCATGGCCTGTCCGACGACGACTCTGATCACGTCGGCTGGCCGGGCGCCGAGCGCCATGCGGAGGCCGATCTCATGGGTGCGCCGCGATACGGAGTAGCTCATGACTCCGTAGATCCCCACTGCGGCGAGCAACATAGCGACGGTCGCGAAGGTTGCCAGCAGGAAGAGATTGAAGCGCGGCTGCGCCGTGGAACGGGCGACGACGGCATCCATGGTCTGGACCTCGGACACCGGCAGTTTGTCGTCCAGCGACCAGACCACGTTCCGGACCGCCGGCGCGAGCGCGGCCGCATCTCCACTCGTCCGGATGACCAGCGTCTGATATGCGATGTGCGCGCCCGAGTCCTCGAGATAGGATCGGTTCTGCAGGAAAGGCAGATAGATCTCCTCGTGCTTCGGTGCCGCCCAATCTCCCTGTACGGCGTTCTTCACCACGCCTACCACCGTGAGCCAGCTGGTGGAATCTCGCTCCGGACCATCCAGCGTGATGCGCTTGCCGATCGGGTCCTCCCCGGGCCAGTACCGGCTGGCCAGGAACTCGTTGATCACGACCACCGCGGGAGTGCTCAGGTTGTCGCTTTCGTTGACGTCGCGCCCGCGCAGAACGGGGATCCGCATCGTCCTGAAGTAGCCGGGAAAGACGACCCGATACGTCGCCTGTGGAGCGTCGGCCGGGTGCGCCAGCGGATGCCCTTCCACCTGGAACGTGCGGCCCCACTCGTCTCCCGCGAGCGGGAGATGGTTGATGGCGCTGGCGGAAACCACGCGTGGGAGTGTCCGTACTCGCTGGAGCAGCTGCTCATAGAAGATCGCCCGCCGCTCCGGTGCCGCTTCTCTCGATCCGGCGACGGGGACCACCATCGTAAGAAGCTCGTGTGGGTCGAATCCGGGATCTATCGCCCGCAGCGCGATGAAGCTGCGAATCGTGAGCCCGGCGCCCACGAGCAGCACCAGTGCCATCGCGAACTCCGAGGCCATCAACAGACTGCGGAAGCGATTGCGCGTGATCCCTTCCGTGGATCCCCGGCCACCTTCCTTGAGCGCGTCGTTCGGATCTGTAGCCGATGCCCGTAGAGCCGGCACCATGCCGAAGCCCACGCCTGTCAGGAGCGAGACGAGCAGCAGAAAGAGCAGCGCTCTCACGTCGAGCCCGATGGTTTCGATCCGCGGTATCCCGGCGGGGCTCAGCGCCACGAGGGCGCGTATTCCACCGAGTGCAAGGAGCAATCCCGCACCGCCGCCGAGCAGCGCCAGCAACAGGCTTTCGATGAGGAGCTGGCGCATCACGCGCGCTCTGCTGGCCCCGAGCGCGGTTCGCAGCGCGAGCTCCTTTCTCCGTGCAGCCGCGCGGGCCAGCAGCATGTGTGCGACGTTGGCGCATGCGATGAGGAGGACGAAGCCTACCGCGGCGAGCTCCACGAGGAGCGCCGGCCGGATGTCACCCACGACTTTATCCTTCAACGGCTGGACGGAGATGTCCCGATTGGTCCCCGGATACTCCTGCTCGAGGCGCGTGGTGACGGTGGCCATCTCGGCCTGTGCCTGCCGCATGCTCACGCCGGGTGCGAGTCGCGCGAAGACGCGAAGGCTGTTCGCTTCGCGACCCTTCGCGGCGTCGACTACCAGGGGCGCCCAGAGCTCGGCCTTCGTCGCCCAGAATGGAGCGAACTTGAAGCCCCGCGGCATCACGCCGACGACGGTGTACCGCGTACCATCGAGCGTGATCGATTCACCGACGATGCGGGGGTCGCCACCGAAGCGTCGCTGCCAGAGCGAGTAGCCGAGGACCACCTCGTGCTCCGCGCCTCGCTCGCCTTCTTCCGCCAGAAAGGTGCGTCCGAGCAGCGGCGCTATGCCCAACATGGGGAAGATGCCCGGCGTCACGTGGAGAGCCCACAGTTTTTCTGGCTTGTCAGCGCCGGTCACGTTCGGAGTCCAGTATTCGGCGGCCCCCATGCTCTCGAAAGAATGGCTCTGGTCGCGCCAGTCCGCGAAGTTGGCGGGCGACACGGGGCCGTCACCGTCGTGCAGGATCACCGCGAGCCGTTCGGGATTCTCGTACGGGAGGGGCCGTATGAGAACCGCGTCGACGACGCTGAAGATCGCTGCGTTGGCCCCGATGCCGAGCGCCAGCGCCAGCACCGCGGCCGCCGTGAACGCTGGGGTGCGAGCGAGCATACGCGTGCCGTACCTGATATCCTGCGTCATGGTATCGAGCAGCGCACCGTTTCGCTCGTCGCGTACCTCATCCGTGGCGAGCGCGCGCTCGATCGCCCGTCCCTGAAACACTTTCCGCCAGAGACCAGAACCCCGCGTCGCAATCGACATCGGTCACCTCACCAGGTTGCCTGCAGCACCAGCGCTTTCGCGAGTGACAGGTAGACACCCGACGAGTCCGGAAGGTTTGCTGGAGGGGCGGGGCGTTCGGCGTCCTGGAGCGGTGTACCACCCGCCGGGTGGATGGGTGCGTCCGCGTCCAGGTCCGGCTGCCTTTCAGTGTTATGATTCCTGTCGAGATGGTATTTCCAGAGCCGACTCAGCGTAGGCACCCGAAATGTCCGACCTTACTCGATCCAGCGTCCGCGCCCCGGCCTTTCCCGAGAAGCTCGACTGGATGAACACCGGCGGCCAGCACCTCTCGCTCGAAGATTTGCACGGGAAGATCGTGCTACTCGACTTCTGGACGTACGGCTGAATCAACTGCATCCACGTAATCCCGCAGTTGCGGGATCTGGAGAAGAAGTACCCGGAAGCACTCGCGATCGTGGGCGTCCACAGCGGGAAGTTCCGCGCCGAGCGCGAGACCGAGCGCATCCGCGACGCGGCGCTGCGACTCGGCAACGCGCATCCGATCATCAACGACCGGCAGTTCCGCGTCTGGCGCGGATATGCGGTGAATGCGTGGCCCACGCTCGCCGTCGTGAACACCGAGGGACGCGTGCTGGGCATGAGCGCGGGCGAGTTCACCGTGGAGCAGCTCTCGCCGTTCATCGATGAGCTGATAGCGGCGTACACCGCCGACGGCACGCTGCGCACGGACGAGCGCCACTTCCGTCCCGACGAGCCGAACATCGCGCCGACCACGCTCCGCTATCCGGGTAAGGTGGCGGTACATGGCGACCGGATCGCGATTGCCGACAGCGGGAACAACCGCGTGATCGTCGCGCGACTCTCCGGCGACGGCGCGCGAGCCACGATCGAGCGCGTGGCGGGGAGCGGCACCCGAGCTTTCGCCGACGGCGTCGACGGCAGCTTCGACTACCCGCAGGGCCTGGTCTTCGACGGTGACACTCTGTACGTGGCCGACGCCGGGAATCACACGATCCGCGCGGTGAATCTCGCTACCGGCGAGATCGAGACGATCGCTGGAACCGGCCGTCAGCTCCGTTCGCGCGACGACCAGCGCGATGGCGCAATGTCGTCGCCGTGGGACGTGACTCTGGTGAATCGCACGCTGTTCATCGCGATGGCAGGGATCCACCAGCTCTGGTCGCTAGACGTCGACACGCGTGCGACGAGCGTGAACGCCGGCACCGTCCGCGAGGACATCGAAGACGGCCCGCACGCCCGGGCCGCGCTCGCGCAGCCCATGGGAATCACTTCGAGCGCCGAGAAGCTCTACTTCGTGGACGCGGAGACGAGCGCCGTGCGCTGGTCGGACATCGATCCCGCGGGACGCGTGGGCACCATCGTCGGGACCGGCCTCTTCGACTTCGGCGACCGCGATGGCGCGGCCGACAAGGTACTGATGCAGCACGCGCAGGGCATCGCGCGCCACCCAGATGGGCGCCTTCTGGTGGCCGACTCCTACAACGACTCTCTCAAGTGGGTGGACCCCGCTACACGCTCCTCGACCACCTGGGTGCGTGATCTCCACGAACCGGGCGGCGTCGCGTGCGGCGTAGATGCCGCGTACGTCGCCGACACCAACGCACACCGGGTGCTGCGGGTGGATTACAAGGAGGGTGAGGTGCGGGAGGTGGAGTTGGTGTAACGGGCATGGTTCACCTCCGCAACCTCCGCGTGCGCAGCTCCGCGCGATGAACCAGGCCCCCGAGATGAGCCAGACCACCTGCCCCCAAAACCTAGACTGCAGCCGCCCCTAGATTCTCCTCGAGATGCTCGATCTGCTTCATCCCCACCAGTCCCGCGGAGATGACCGGCAGCGAGCGCACGAACGCGATCGCGCGCTGGGCGTCGGTAGCATGGCCCGGGATCGCGTCGTGCAGCTGCGCCGGTAGATTCGCCGCCAGCTTCCCCTGCAGCAGCGTCGCACTCGCCACCACGCTCACACCGAGCGCCGCGGCCGTCTCGAGCAGAGTCATAGAACGGTTCTTGAGGCGCTGCGTGGGCGCGCGCACCGCCTCGGCGAAAGCGAGGTTCACCGGAAGCTGTACCACCCTGAAGTGATGCGCGTCGCCCGCGATCTCGTGCGCGAGCTCCACCAGATCGGCGAGCTCCAGATGGCCGCGCGAGTCGGGCGCTGACCGGAAGCCGTTCCAGGTCGCGCAGCCGTACACCCCTATCTCACCGCGCTCGCAGCGCTCCTCGAGAAGCTCGAACGCCTTGCCCAGACGCGCGAACAGCTCCTCCAGCGAGACCGCATCGAGCTGCTGCTCGGGGTTGTGCACGTAGTAGACGTCCAGCGCTTCGAGCCCCAGGTTCGCGCGGCTGCGCTCGATCTGCGACGCGAGGTAGCCGGGCGCGAGGCAGTGACCTCCGCCTACTACGTCGTCGGGCTCCATGATCCCACGCTCGAAGTATTCGCGCGTGACGTACTCCTGGTACTCCTCGCGCGACGCCGGCGCGCTTCCGTCGAGCGGGATGTAGCCGCCCTTCGTGCACACCACCACCTCGTCGCGGGCTACCGTGCCGTCGTCTATCGCCTTCGCTATCGCGCGTCCCAGCGCCCGCTCCGAGCGCTGACATCTGTAGTTGATCGCGGTGTCGAGTAGATTGATACCACGCGCTAGAGCCGCGCGAGCCGTGTCGGTGTATCCTCCGTCGCCCACGTCGTCGCACTCGCCCAGATAACTGCCGAGTCCAAGGGACGACACACGCACGCCGTCCCTTCCGAGCGCGCGGTAGAAATCGTCGGCGTAACGCTCGGCGAAGCGTGCCTCGAACCTGGCGGTCCCCTCGGCCGTGGCGTGTCCCGGTACGTACGCGGGCGACTCCTTCGGCCGAGCAGATGGCTTGCTGGTCACATGCTGACGCTAGTGGTCGGCGTTGGGAGAAGCAAGGAGGGGGAGCGACAGGGTTCAGGAGGCAGGGTTCAGGGTTCAGGAACTACAGAAAGCAGGAAGCAGGAACTGCAGGGAAACAGGAAACAGGCAAGGGCCTCGATAGAGAGAATTCGACGTGAAGCATTCGACAATTGTTCCGGTTCTCGCGTT
>Ga0070679_100002565_pt1 | contig 16489 bp, 11 predicted proteins | sample KBSC63BmetaG_FD_65652 | JGI IMG/M metagenome (GOLD analysis project Ga0070679, IMG submission 65652) | Corn rhizosphere microbial communities from Kellogg Biological Station, Michigan, USA - KBS C6-3B metaG | ecosystem: Host-associated > Plants > Roots > Rhizosphere | place: USA: Michigan... | reverse complement strand
ACCGTCACCAAGGCCCGCGACAATGTGAAGAACAAGGTGCCGGGCGATCTGGTGGTGTTGCCGCTGCCCGAACTGACCGAGGTCGCGGCCAATCTCAAGCCCGCTCCTTTCACCCCGGTGGGGCGTGTCAATTTCGGCCTGGCGGTGAAGGCGGGCGCGCCGCATCCCGACATCTCGACCTTGCCCAAATTCATCGCCGTGCTCAAAGGCGCCAGCGGCGTCGGCTTCACCGATCCGGCGCGCGGCAGCGCGGCGGGCAAGATGGTTGCCGAGCTTTTGGCGCGGCCGGATTTTGCCGGCGTCAAGCCAATGCCGATCGCCGGCACGCCGGGACTGGCCATTGCCCGCGACGGCATTCCCTATGCCCTGGGCCCGATTTCGGAAGAGGTGACGGTGCCGGGAGTCGAAGTGGTGGGCGTGATGCCCAAGGAAATCGAAATGCATTTCGATTATACCGGAGCGGTGCTCGGCTATGCGGCCCAGCCTGACGAGGCCGCCGCTTTCCTGGCCTATATCACCCGGCCCCAGGCGCGGCCGAACTGGCAAGAAACAGGCGTGGATAATCCGTCTTAAGCGGGGTGCGTGTCATGGATCGTCGGCATCTTTTGAAGAGTTCGTTCGCCGGACTGGTGGGGTTGGGCGCCGGGAGCGCGATGGCGCAAACGTCTCGCACGCCGCTGATGGACCGTCCGCCCGCGCTGATGCCGATCCGCGCCCATGCCGACCGCATCTATGACATCAAATGCTGTCTGCGCCCCTTCCGAAGCAAGGGCTTCAACCTCAGTGTCGAGCAGGTCGGCGACGCAACGGTGATCCACAATTACGGCCATCATGGCAGCGGCTGGTGCCTGTCCTGGGGCTCGGCCGACATGCAGGTGCAGAAGGCCATGTCCCACAGCCCCAAAAAGATCGCGGTGATCGGCAGCGGTATCATCGGCCTGACCTCGGCCCTGGTGGCGCAGCGGGCAGGGCTGGACGTCACCATCTATACCCGCGAGCTGTTGCCCCGCACCCGCTCCTATCGCGCCAATGGCGTGTGGGGGCCGGGCACGGTGGCGCTGGCCGGCGAAGCGCCCGCCAATCTGGGCGACGTCTGGGAACAGATGGTCCGCACCTCGTGGAAATATTTTCGCCCCTATATGGGCATGGCCGGCAACCCTATCGCTTGGGTCGATCACTATGTCTTGTCGGACACGCCCTTCGACGCCCCGCCGCCACCGCCGCCGCCCATGGCCAATGGCGAGGAGCGTCCGGTGTTCTACGACATGGGCAACCGCGCCGCCGACATCGATTCCAAACCGCAGCTGTTGACGCCGGACGTCAATCCCTTCCCGGTGCCCTATGCCACCCGCGCCACCAAGATGTTCTGGAATTTCAGCGAGTATGGCCATTTGCTGAACAGCGAATTCTTCGAACGGGGTGGCAAGATCGTGATTCGCGATTTCCATTCGCCGGGCGAGCTGGCGCATCTGCCCGAGAAGGTGATCATCAACTGTCCCGGTTATGCCGCGCATGATTGGTGGAAGGACAAGGCGATGATCCCGGTGCGCGGCCAGACCGAATGGCTGATCCCGCAGCCGGAAGTCAATTACGGCCTGACTTATCGCAATGTGGAATGCCGCTCCAAGAGTGACGGGGTGATGGTGATCGCCATAGGTCCCGGCCAGTTCGCCAAAAGCTGGCGCAACAGCAACGAGACGCCGGATCGCGCCGAAGCCGAAGGGGCGGTACGCGTGGTGGAAGAACTTTTTTCCCGCTTTCCCGTCAAACAGATATAAAGCGGCGGCAGGATCAGACAGAATAAAAGCCGGCAACCTGCGGCCGATGGGATGGGAGAGGTAATATGGGGTTCATGACGCGGCGCACCATGCTGTCTTCGACAGCCGTGGCGCTGGTGCTGCCGGGCCTGACGCCGGCGCTGGCCCAACCCCCGTCCGCCGCTGCGCCCGACACCGAGTGGCGCAATTATGCCGCCGACCTGGCCAGCACCCGCTATGCGCCGCTGGACCAGATTCATGGCGGCAATTTCGACAAGCTTGAAGTGGCCTGGCGGTTGCCCTCCAGCATGCTGGGCTCGCGCCCGGAATATACCTGGGAAGCGACACCTCTTGTCATCAAGGGCCGGCTCTACACCACCGCCGGCTCGCGCCGCGATGTCGTGTGCCTGGACGCCGCCAACGGCGAAATGCTCTGGCTGTTCCGCAAGGATGAAGGCGTGCGCGCGCGCAACGCGCCGCGTCAATATTCCGGCCGCGGCCTTGCCTATTGGAGCGACGGCACTGAGGAACGCATTCTCTATGTCACGCCCGGCTATCAGCTGGTGGCGCTGGATGCCAAGACCGGCCTGGCTGTGGCGGACTTCGGTGAAAACGGTGTGGTCGATCTCAAGCTGAACGACGATCAGATCATCGATCCGCTTGGCGGCGAGATCGGCCTGCATGCCACGCCGACCGTGGCGCGCAATGTGGTGATCGTGGGCGCCGCCCATGCCTCGGGCAGCGTGCCGGGCAACAAGCCGCGCGCCAAGGGCTATGTCCGCGGCTTCGATGTGAAGACCGGCAAGCGGCTCTGGATCTTCCATACCATCCCGATGAAGGGCGAATTCGGCTATGACAGCTGGATTCGCGAGGGCGAGGCCGAGAAGGCCACCAATACCGGCTGCTGGGCGCAGATCTCGGTCGATGAGGAATTGGGCCTGGCCTATCTGGGGATCGAGATTCCCTCCGCCGACGAGTCCGGCGTTCGCCGCCAGGGCAACAGCCTGTTCAGCAATTGCCTGGTTGCCGTCGAGCTGGAAACCGGCAAGCGCCGCTGGCATTACCAGCTTGTCCATCACGACATCTGGGACCGCGATGTGCCGTGCGCCGCGATCCTCTGCGACATTCCCCACAATGGGAAAACCGTGAAGGCGCTGGCCCAGCCCAGCAAGCAGTGCTTTCTCTATGTGCTGAACCGCGAGACCGGCCAGCCGATCTGGCCGATTCTGGAAAAGAAAGTGCCCAAGGGCGATGTGCCGGGCGAATGGTATTCGCCGACCCAGCCCATTCCCACCAGGCCGCCGCCCTATGACGTGCAGAGCGTCGATCCTTCCACCGTCATCGACTTCACGCCGGAGCTGCACGCCAAGGCGCTGCGGTTGTTGTCGCACTATCGCAGCGGGCCGGTTTATACGCCGCCCTCGATCTCCAAGGCGGATGGCACCTGGGGCACCTTGACCTCGCTCGCCACCCAGGGCGGCACCAATTGGCCCGGCGGCTGTTACGACCCGGAAACCCACACCGTCTATACCTTCTCCGAGACCACGGTGGCGGTGGATGGCCTTGTGCCCGGAAACCCGCGTTTCACCGACTCCGATTATGTGCGCGGCACGTTCAGTTCCGCCCCCACCCGGGCGGCGGTGATCCAGGGCGGCGACGAATATCTCGCGCCGCCGACCGCCGTCGCGAACGCGGCATCGGCAACCCCGGCGGCAGGGGGGGCGCAGGAATTCCGTCCCGGTATCGTCACCATAGACGGCTTGCCGCTGATGAAGCCGCCTTACGGCCGCATCACCGCGACCGACCTCACCAAGGGCGAGATCGCCTGGCAGGTTGCCCATGGCGACACGCCGGATGCGATCAAGAACCATCCGGCGCTGAAGGGACTGAATATTCCGCGCACCGGGCGGCCAGGGCTGCTGGGGCCCACCGTCACCAAATCGCTGGTGATCTGCGGCGAGTCCGGTTTCGCCACCACGCCCAACGGCAAGCGCGGCGCCATGCTGCGCGCCTATGACAAGAAGACCGGCGAGGATCGCGGCGCGGTCTATATGCCTGCGCCCCAAACAGGATGTCCGATGACCTATATGCTGGGCGGCCGGCAATATATCGTGCTGGCGATTGGCGGCCCGGGTTTCCCGGCCGAACTGATCGCCTTCCGCCTGCCGTAGCTCGGATTGGCTGCTCTAGGCGCCCGTCCGGCGGCATATGCGAAAGATGCCGCGGCGATCGCAATGAAAGCGGGCCGACAGGAGTTTTTCGCCCTGCGCGACAAAGCGGTTCCACTCCGGCTGGCCTTGCTCCGGGGCAAAGCTTGGCGTGACCAGGATCGTCTCCACGCCGGCCGCGCAATCCAGCGCCTTGTTCCGGATTTCCGCGGTGTCGAACGGATATTGATGGAAACGGGCGCATCCCAATTTCCATCGTGCCAAGCCGATGGCGTGCCCGCCATCGTCGTTTTTTCCCAACCTGGCATAGGTGGAGGGCCTGGCCCCCGCCGTCATCGCCAGCGTGTCCTGCGGCACGGCATTCAGGCCTTTCCAATTGTCGCCAAGGCGGCGGGCGGCCTCAACATAGCGCCTGGGATCACCGGCGCCGCTCAGGATCCAGGACAGCAGGATGGTGATGGCAAGCCTGGGCACCGTCCGCGATTTCAGGTCGCTGGCGAGCACGGCGCAAACCGACAGGATCGCGGGAATGGAAAGTATTTGCAGATGCTGGCGCCACAGACCGGTCGCGGCCAGCATGGCGGCGCTTGCGCAGAAAGACGTGATGGCGGCTGCGAGCAGCTTGCCGCCCGACGCGCGGGAATTGAGGCGTGCATAGAGCAGGCAGGCGCACATCGCGGCCGCGATGATCTTGGCGCGGTCAAAGGCGATCAGCGACAAATGCGAAAGCAGGCGGCCCATCAGGCCGTGTCCCTTTACCAGGCTCCCTTGCGAATAGGCGAAATTCGCAAAGATGCTGTCCAGGAAGGGCCTGAATTCACCCCGCGCCAAAAGCAGGGCGATGACGGAAGCGGACGACAGGGCAACGCCGATTGCGACGCGAACAAACCATACCGCCTTGGCGTCGCTCCGGTACAAGACAAAGACCGAGCAGAAGGTCACCGGCGCCACAAGAATGTTTGTGAAGGCGACGAGGCCCAAAGCGAAGCCGCTCCACACTGGCTGTCCTGCCGCGGCAAGGGCAAGCGCCGCGAACGACAAGGCAATGGCGGGAAGATGCGAATATCCCGGGAAGTAATAGACGCCGGTCAGAATGAGCGGGGCGGCGACAAAGCCCGCCAGCAGCGCATTGCGAAAACCCGAAAAGGCCGCCGCCAGTTTGAAAACGCTGAAGCACGACAAAGCGGCAAGAAAAATCTCGGCCAGAACTTCCCCTGTGCTTCCGGCCAAACGTTCGCATGCGACGAGGTAGTAAAATAGCGGCCCCTTATTGTCCCAGACGCCGCGATACAGCGTGTCGCCGGCCAGCAGCCGTTCCGCCACCGAAACGAAAATCCCCCGGTCGAAACTATGCGCAGGCATCAGCAGCGGGATGGTGGCGAGCGCGGCTCCGGCCATGGCGCAAAGCAGAACGACCATGTCGCGGGGCGGCGAGGAATTGGGCATTCTCGGATCTCGCGGGAATGTGCAATGCAGCAACCCCAGAATGCGCAGCCGGTTCCGGCGGACAGGGCCTTTTGCTGCCTGAAATTTGGGCGCATTGCCGATTTTTATGGTCAATATGGCTGACAGAGCCTTTGCGACATTTGAACTCCCCTCCGCCCATGATAAATCAAAGGCCGGGTGGGAGGCGCATTTGTTCTCAAAGAGCCGCTATTTACGTGGCCTTAAGAGCGGCGGTGGAAATTCGGATGGAGAGCATCCCGAGTACACGCAGCCTATGAGCACACGCGCTGTTTCCCCCACACCCGCTGCCAATGATGCCGGCGCAACCGATCCGGTGGCGGGTAAATCCTCCAGATCCTGGCCTTTTGCTTATGCCCTTGGACTGGCGCTGCTGGGCAGCGCGGTTTTGTGGGCCATCATCGCCGCCGTCATCCATTATATGTGAGACGGCGCCGGCGGCTTGCGCCGGCCTGCGAAGGCCGCGTCCGGGAACTTTTTCTCGCCCCTGCCTGTTTCGCCATTAGCCCGATGGGCCAGAATCGCTGTCCGTGCGTTTTACAGCGGCAACCAGACGCGCGGAGCGACGCAAGATTGCAACTGCGAGACGCATATTGCCTTATGATCTGGCAACCGCCCGGTGCCGGGCAATTCCCCTCGACACGTCACAAGGGATTGATAACAAAGCGGCATATTCCGGCCGAGGCGTCGTAGCAGGCGGTCCGGCGTGCGGTTTTGACCGGATTTGCGCCTTTTATCCGACCCAATTTCAAGAAATATATTGCAGTTGCGAAGAACGAGGAACTAGAGTGTCACAAGCGAGGACGAGAGCAGTGAACTGCTTCAAGCGTTTGATTGGCGCGAAAGCTCCCAGGCCGGCCGTTGGGATTGGCAAGCGTCTCTTCGCAATCGGCGACATTCATGGGCGGCGCGATCTTCTCGATGCCTTGGTGAAGCGCATCGCCGCGCACATCGCCTCGGCGGCGCCCGCGGAGAATATTCTGGTGTTCCTGGGCGATTATGTCGACAGGGGGCCGGCATCGCGCGGCGTGATCGAACGGCTTTGCGGCCTGGAACGGCAGACAGACTGGCGCTGCGTGTTTATCAAAGGCAATCACGACCAGGCGGTCCTGGAATTCCTGAAAGACCCTTCTTACTACAGCGCATGGCGCGGCTTTGGCGCCGCCGAAACGCTTCTCAGCTATGGCGTGATGCCGCCGCGATTCGAAAATGCTTCCGATTTCGCCCGTGCCTGGGACGATTTCTCCCGCAGGCTTCCACCGGATCATTTGGAATTCCTCTCCGGCCTGAAATACTCCCATGTCGAGGATGACTATCTCTTCGTTCATGCCGGCATCCGGCCGGGAATCGCCCTGGCCGATCAGACGCCGCAAGACATGATGTGGATTCGCGAGAGTTTCCTGTCGCATCGCGGCCGCTTCGAAAAGATCGTGGTGCATGGCCACACGCCGGCGCCGGCGCCGGTTGCCCTGTCCAATCGCATCTGCGTCGATACCGGCGCGCATGCGACGGGCCGGCTGACCGCGCTGGTCCTGGAGGGCGAAAGCCAGAGCTTTATCGATGTCCGCAACAAGGCACCGTTGCGCGACGTCGTGCGGGGGCTCCAGGCCGTGAACCGCTATGAGAGCAGGCTATGAGGTGGCAGAAAGGCGTTATCGCATTCGCCTTCACATTCCTGTGTTTGGGGTTGGGGGCGCGCGCCCAGAATAGCGCGCTGCCGGCACCCACCTCGAATATGGAAAAACCGGGAGCCCAGACCATCAGCCAGGCTGCGCCGGTCCTGCCGGCGCCGTCCCAGGGCGTGCCTTCATCCGGCCGCGCCGCCGTCATCCATGACGACAGCTATCGTCTTGGCGCCGGGGACAAGATGAAGATAACGGTTTATGGCGAGCAGGATCTGAGCGGCGAATTTCTGGTCAGCTCCAATGGGCGGGTTCAGTTTCCGCTGTTGGGCGAAGTCCCGGCGGTGGGGCTGACGGCGCAGGATTTCTCCAAAACGCTGACCGCCGAATTGGGCGCGAAATATCTGCGCAATCCCAAGGTCAGTATTGAAATCGAAACCTACCGCCCGTTCTACATCATCGGTGAAGTGAACAAGCCGGGAGAATATCCCTATGAAAGTAGCCTCAGCCTGCATGGCGCGGTGGCGCTTGCCGGCGGCTATACCTACCGTGCCAATGATTCCAGCGTCTATATCCGGCGCGCGGGAAGCGATGACGAAACCTCGATGCGCGTCACCGGCCAGATAAAAATATATCCCGGCGACGTCGTGCGCATTCCCGAGCGCTTCTTCTAAAAGTTCCAGCCTATTTGCAGTGCACAATGCTCCCCTCTCGGGCAGCAACCGCTCGTTGAAAAGGCACAAAACTCATTTGGATTAGGAATTACGGCGTTAATGTGACGTGCGTCGTTTCGACTATCGCGTATTCCCAACCGCTCAATTGCGGTATGCTGCATCAGCGAAGTGATTTGGGATACCGCATATGCGTGGCGAATATCAGGTGGGATGGAAGCCGGACACCCGGTTTGATCAACGCGCGGCGCATTTCGCATTCTCCGGAACCGTTATCTTGGTGCTTTTGGCCGCGATACCCGCGGCCTTGGGTCTGTTGCAGCAACAGGCGTTCGATTTTTTGCCCGCCGCGGCGGCAGTCGGCGGCCAAAATGCCGCGGCAACTGCATTCGCATTGGGCAACCAACCGCGCAAACCGGCGTTAGCCAGGGAGGCCGGCTCCATACAGGGAGCGAAGGAGGGAGTATTGGCGCTTTGTTCCGGAACTTCCGGAACGCGCTCTGTCGCGCGCCTCAGATGCACAACTCTGGCTTCCACAATTCAGCGTTGAAATGTTAACGCGCAGAACCAACCAAACGGATGCAATGAATTTTCGAATTTATTTTTCTCGTGCCGGACTGATTGCCGGATTGATCGCCGGATTGATTCCAAGTTTGATGCTCGCCACTCCGGCCTTCGCGCAAGCGGGCCAGGCCGTCGGTGTGCTGGAACGTGAGCGTCCGGCCTATGACGCCAAGGGCATTCCGCTCGGCGGCTTCCGGCTGTATCCACAGCTGAACTTCGATACCGCCTATGACGATAATGTGTTCCGGCTGCCGGCCGGCCAGTCCGACTGGTATTTCCGGGAGACGCCGACCCTGCGCTTGCAGTCTCAATGGGGACAGCATTTCCTGGAAGTGTATGGCGGGGCCGATAATTACAATTACAGCAAGTTTTCCAGCCTGGATCTGACGGATTGGAACCTGGGCGCCGCGGGACGCTACGACATAGCGCGCGGCATCTCGCTGGCGGGCAGCAACACCTATGGCGAATATCACGAAGCGCTCTATTCGCCCAATACAGTGGGCAACCAGATCTCGCCAACGCGGTTTCACAAGAATCACAGCGAGATAAACGCGTCTTATCATCCCGCCAGCCTGGGCATCGGCGCGGGCTTCATACTGGACCGCCTGACCTATGCCAGCGTGCCGCTGGCGGGCGGCGGATTGATCGGCAATAGCGACCGCAGCCAAAGGGACTATCAGGCCTATATCCGCGGTTTTTACGATTTTTCGCCCGGCTATTCCGCTTTCGTGAAGGCGAGCTATGACAGCCGGGCGTTCGACCAGTTTCTCGACCGTTCCGGTTTTCACAGATCGTCGAGCGGCTTCAGGCTGGATGGCGGCCTCGATCTGCAGCTCACCAATCTGATCGATGGCGAAATCTTTGCGGGTTATCTGGAGCAGCATTATGCGCAGAATGTCCCGTCGCCGCTCAAGAACATTGCCGGCCTGGATTATGGCGGGCAACTCAACTGGTATCCCACGCAACTCATGACGGTTCATCTGACGGCATCCCACACGATTTCGGACGTCATTCTTTCGGGTGTTTCCGCCAGCGAGGACGAAAGCGGAAAGCTCAGCGCCGAATACGAGCTGGGATACAATCTGATCGCCCAGGCTTACGGCGAATACACCCACAGCCATTTGCAGGGCAGTGCCCGCACGGACAATTATCCCTCCACCGGCGTCAGCGTAAAATATCTCATGAACGAGTATCTCAGTGCCAATCTGAGTTACGACTATGGCGAGCGTTCATCCAACATCGCCGCCGCCAATTACCAGGACAATATGATCAGCTTTCGGGTCACGGGACATATTTGAGCACGGCAAGGATCCAGCGTGACGGTACAAAAGACATTCCTGCAGCATGAATTGGAGAGCTCCGCCTCGCTGGAGCGCTCCCGGCCGTCCGCGCAGCTGGGCTTGACGGAGATGCTGCGCGTGTTGCGCATTCGCCGCAAGGTGATCATCGCCGTCGCCCTTACCGTTGTGACGTTGGTCACGGCCGGCGTCATGCAGCTGACGCCGCTTTATACCGCGACCGCCGTTGTGATGCTCGATCAGAGGCAGAACAGCGCGGAGTCGGCGGATTCCGCCTTGTCGGAACTGCCCAGCGACCAGCCGACCATGCAAAACCAGGTTCAGATCCTGATGTCCCTGAAGCTGATGGACCGGGTGGTCGACAAGCTGCATCTGGATCGCGATCCCGCCTTCAATCCCAAGCCCGGCCTGTTGTCGGGCATCTCCCGCCAGATCAAGTCGTTTTTCGCGCAAGCGCTTGACCGCTTGCCCTGGGTCAAGGATGGGCGGGCCGGCATCGATGGCGAGACCCACACAAGCCGCAGCAATGCCGAAGCGATCAAAAGCACCATCGCCCACAGGCTTCTCTCGCACTTGCGGGTAAGTCCGGTCGGCCTCTCCACCACCATCAATGTCTCCTATGAATCGCCCGATCCCGCCCAGGCCGCCCTTGTCGCAAACGGCGTGGCCGACGCTTATGTCGAAGATCAGCTGGAAGCGAAATTCGAGGCCAATCAGAAAACCACGCAATGGCTGTCGCGGCGCATCCAGGATCTTTCCAAGCAGGCGGAGAATGCGGACGCCGAGGTCCAGCGCTACAAGGCGGCGCATCATATCAACACCCCGGTGAACGGGATGTCGGTGGTCGATCAGCAGATCCGCGACGTCAACAGCCAGTTGGTGATTGCCAAGGCCGATCTCGCCGAAAAGCAGGCGAACTATAACAGCCTGACGGCGCTGCAAGCCGCGGGCAAGGCCGCGAATGCCTCCCAGGTCCTTTCCTCGCCGCTGATCGCGACCTTGCGCGCGCAGGAGAGCGACTTGAACCGGCAACTGGCGGATATTTCCAGCCGCTACCTGCCCAGCCATCCCAAGATCCAGGATCTCCAGGCCCAGAAGGAAAATCTGGAAGGCAAGATCAACGAGGAGATACAGCGGATCGCCGAGTCCATCCGCAACGCCGTGGGCATTGCCACCGCCCATGTCGGCTCGCTGGAGCAGAGCCTGGCGCGCCTGGAAGGCCAGGGGGCCGGCCAGGATCAGTCCTCGGTGCAGCTTACCGCCTTGCAGTCGGCCTCGACCTCGACGCGCTCCATGTATGAAGCTTTTCTGGGACGGCTCAGCCAGACCCAGGACCGCAACGGCATCCAGGCGCCCGATGCCCGCGTGATCTCCAACGCCGAAGTGCCCGCATCGCCGAGTTTCCCCAAAAAAGGCCTTTCGATCGCGCTCTCGATTCCGGCGGGGCTGATTTTGGGAATCATGCTGGCTTTCCTGGCCGAGCGGTTGGATAGCGGTTTTCGCACGGTCGCGGATGTCGAGGCGATGGTCGGCTTTCCCGTGATGGCCACGGTTCCGGAAGTGACCGCGCCCAACGGCTCGACATCCTCCGCCGCCGATATCGTGATCGACAAACCGATGTCATCCTTTGCCGAAGCCATACGCGGGCTTCAGCTCGGCCTTATTCTTTCGGATGTCGATCGTCCCGCCAAGGTGGTGCTGGTCACCTCTTCGGTTCCCGGCGAAGGCAAGACCACCGTGGCGGTCAGCCTTGCGCGCATCGCCGCATCCAGCGGTCTTCGGACTGTTCTGCTGGACTGCGATTTGCGCAGGGCATCCAGCGGAAAGGCGCTGGGCTCCCAGTTTTCCAAAAGCATCGTCGATGTCCTGACCGGCGCCGCGCCGTTGGAAAAATGCCTGGTGAAAGACGAGAAATCGGGGGCGTTTACGCTTCCGTCCGTCAACACGCCGGGAAATCCGGGCGATCTTCTGTCGTCGCAAATCATGCAGAAAATCGTGAGCCGGCTGCGCGAGAAATTCGACTTCATCGTGATCGATTCGCCGCCCGTGCTTCCGGTCAATGACGCGAAAATCCTGTCGCGCCTGGCCGATGCCGTGCTTTTCGTGGTGCGCTGGGAAAAAACGCCGCGTGAAGCGGTGCTGAGTTCCATCCGCGCGTTAACGGATGTGCGCGCGAACATCTCGGGCATCGCCCTGACCCGCGCCGACAATGAACGGTTCCGCCATTACAGCTATGGGTACCAGGACTACAAGGAATACAGCCGGTATCACTTGGAATAACCGGATGCAGTGCAACCGCAGTTTGCACGCGAAATTTGCACGCAGTGCCGTGCGCGGTTCGACGCGCGAATTTTCGGATCGCGTCCTGCATAAAAGTTGAGCGAAAGCCAATTATTTCGGCTGCAAAAAACTTGTTGTGCGCTGCAACGAACAATGGGATTGTTGATTTATATTCAACGAAGGAATCTGTTAGCGGTTGCAATAAAAAGACACGCTGGGGTTGAGGGGGGAAACATTCACAGCATCGGAGTAGACGATGAGTTCGGCAGCATCGAAGAAGGCGATTTCTCCCACCGGCACGGTGATCGCTCCACCCTCCTTCCGGCGCGCTAGCAGAGATGTGCCGGCAAAGCGGCAGCTTGTTCATCCCACCCGTCTGCGCAGATTCGAGTTTCTGCTGCGTGCAGCGGCCGACGTTGTTGCTCTCTGCGCCGCCGTGGCGCTCGCGGGCGCGGCGTCCTGGCTGATCAGCACGCAAATCCTGAACGCGGACTATTACGCCTTCAGCGCCGCCAATCTGCAGCACCGGTTTGGACTGTGGGCCGTCCTGTTTGTGGGATTGTGTTCGTGGTTCGCCGCGACCGGCGCCTATGGCGCCCGCAATCCCTTGCAGGACGACATCAAGCAGGTGTTCAGCGCCTTGACGGTCATGCTGGTCATCGACGGCTTTATTCAGTTCGCCAGCAAGGAGGAATTCTCCCGCCTCTGGACTGTGTTGGTTTGGCCGTTCGCCGCGATCCTGATTCCGGTGGGCCGGCTCCTGGTGCGCCGCGTGCTGAATGGATTTGGCGCCTGGCGCATGGGCGCGGTGGTTATCGGCGGCGGAGCACATTTCGCTTCGGTGGCGCAGTCGCTGGAAGATGACGTTTATGTCGGCTACTCCATCGCCTGTCATCTCAGGCTTTCGCGGGTGGCGGAACGGCCCTTGTCCCAGATCGCCAGCGATCTCGCCGCCGACATGCGGTTGCGGGGCGCGGAAACCGTAATCCTGGTGCCGAGCCCGGCCGAGATGTCGGAAATCGATCGCGTCATCGATGCGCTGAATCTCAATTTGATCGCCTACACCTTGATACCGCCGTTGCAGCGCCTGCCTTTCGCCGGCCTGAAGGTGCAGACCATGCTCAATTCCGACGCCATCATGATGACGTCCCGCACCGGACTGATGTCGCCCACGCGCCAGGGCATCAAGCGCGTGTTCGATGTGGCGGTTTCGATGCTGCTGATCGCGATACTGCTTCCGGCGCTGCTGGTGATTGCCGGATTTGTGGCATGGGGCGGCGGGCCGGTTCTGTACGGGCACAAGCGCATCGGCCGCGACAACCGGCCGTTCAAATGCCTGAAATTCCGCACCATGGCGGTCGATTCCGACAAGATCCTGGCCAATCTCCTCGCCACCGATCCGGAAGTCGCGCGGGAGTGGCGCCAGAATTTCAAGCTGGAGAACGATCCGCGCATCACCAGGATCGGCCGTTTCCTGCGCAAGACCAGCCTGGATGAGCTGCCGCAGCTTCTCAATGTGATCCGCGGCGAGATGAGCCTGGTTGGCCCGCGCCCCGTGGTGGCCGACGAGTTGCGTTACTATTACGGCGAGAATGCGGACTATTACCATATGGTGCGGCCCGGCATCACCGGCCTCTGGCAGGTGAGCGGCCGCAGCGCGACGACCTATGACCGCCGCGTCTTCCTGGATACCTGCTATGTCCGCAACTGGAATTTGTGGACCGACGTCGCCATTCTCTTCAACACCGTTCCCTCGGTGCTCGGTGGCGACGGGGCCCGCTGATGAGGTCCGAATGTCCGAGTGACCGGGGCGAGGTTTTCGCCGGCGGCGCGCGCGTGGTCGTCGCGGTTCCGGCGCTCAATGAATCCCGGGTGATCGAGAAAGTTCTTCGCGGCCTGGCGGCGGAAGCGGCCGGTTTTGCCGGTTTCAAGATCGTGGTGGCCGATGGCGGCAGCACCGACGGCACCCAGGCCATCGTGGAACGGCTGGCGGGCGAACTGCCCAGTATCTCGCTGATGAAGAATCCCGCCATGATCCAAAGCGCCGGGGTCAATCTGGTGGCGCGGTGCAATCCCGCCGCCGATATCCTGGTGCGCTGCGACGCCCATGCGGTCTATCCCGCACATTATATAAGAGACCTGGTCGGCACCCTGGCCCGGGTGGGGTCGGATTCGGTCGTGGTCCCCATGGATTGCGTGGGCCGCAGCTGTTTTGAGAAGGCCGTCGGCTGGGCGTCCGATACGCCCGTCGGATCGGGCGGCTCGGCGCATCGCGGCGGCAAGCGCAGCGGCTTTGTCGACCATGGCCATCATGCGGCCTTCCGGATGCCGGCCTTCCTGGAGACCGGCGGCTATGACGAGAGCTTTCGCCAGAATGAGGATGCGGAATTCGACAACCGGCTCACGGCGCGGGGCGGGCGGGTGTTCCTGGATGCCGGAATTCGCATCGGCTATCACCCTCGCGGCAATTTTGGCGGGCTTTGGCGCCAGTATTTCAACTACGGTTTCGGCCGCTCGCGCACGGCGCGCCGTCATCCCCATACCATGCGGCTGCGCCAGCTGATGGTGCCCGGGCATTTGTGTATTGCGATTGTCTCGGCGCTTTTGGCCGTGGCCACGGGCAAGGCGCTGTTTCTGGCATGGCCGCTGCTCTATCTGTCCGTCCTGCTTGCGACCTCGATGGTGCTGGCCGTTTCAAAGCGCTCGTTCTGCGGCTTGTTGTCCGGCCCGGCGGCGGGCGTGATGCACACGGCCTGGGCGGCGGGCTTTCTGGCCGGCCTCGCACTGACGCGCGAGGCGCGCTTCAACCGCGCATCGCCGCCGCGCGGTGCGTTGCAGGGCGGCCGCACATGAAGGGGGTGCGGCCATTGAATGTGGTGCTGGTGGATCCCTCCCGCTTCACCGTGCCCTATGATGCGCAACTGAGCGAGGGGCTGACGCAGGCGGCCATCAAGCCGGTCTGGTCGTTGCGGCCGCTGCGCGCCGGCGAGAGCGAAGAGCTGCCGCCGGAGGCAGCCCGCCCGACCTTTTATCGCCGCTCCGATCGCCCCGAAGGCCTGCTCCGCCTGGTGCGCGGCCCCCTCAAGGCGCTGGCCCATCTTGTGGGGCTCTGGCGCCTGTCGCGTCTGGCGCGGGAAACAAGGGCGGACATCATCCATTTTCAGTGGACGGTCCTGCCGGTGTTCGACGCCGCGGCGATCTGGTTTTTGCGCCGCCGCTACGGGCTTCTGCTCACGGTGCATGACTCGGTTCCGTTCAACGGCCAGCGCATGCCGTTTTTCCAGCGGTTCCTGTATGACCTGCCGATCAAGCTGGTGGACAAAGTCATTGTTCACACCGCCACGGCGCGCCGGGCCCTGGCTCTGCGCGGGATAGACGATGCGAGTATCACGGTTATTCCGCACGGTCCGCTCAAGCTGAGAGCGGTTGCTCTCCCGGAACCTGTCCGCGACAGCCGCTGGACATTCGCGATGTTCGGCAAGATCAAGCCGTATAAGGGGCTGGATATCCTGATCGAAGCGATCGGGCAGGCGGCGGAGGGCTTGAGAGGGCGCGCGCGCTTTGTGGTCGCCGGGGCGCCGCATATGGATATGGGCGCACTGCAAGCGCGCATCGACGCACTCGGCATCGCGGATCTGCTCGAATTGCGGCTGGGGTATCTTTCCGATCAGGACCTGGCCGGCCTTTTCGAGGAAGCGGATACTTTCCTGTTTCCGTATCGCCAGATCGACGCCAGCGGCGCCTATTACATGGCCAAGACCCAGTCCAAATGGATCATCGCCAGCCGGGTCGGGGTGTTCGCCGAAGCCGTGGAAGATGGCCGGGACGGCGCGCTGGTCCCGCCGGAAGATCCCGCCGCCCTGGCGCGTGCGCTGCTGCAAGCCGCCGAGGCGCGCTCGGTCCCGCGGGCCGGCGGTCAGGATGCGACATGGGAGACGATCGGCCTTTCCACCGCCACGCTCTATGGCCAGCTGTTGCGCGAGGGCGGAAAGCGCATGCCCGCATGAGCTCCTCTGCCGTGGCGGAAAATTCCCGCGAGCCCGCAAAACGCATCAATCTGCCCATGCAGGGCGCGAGAGGCTTGTTCTGCCTTTTCGTGTTCGTATACCACGTCTACAATTCTTCGTTGGGTACGCTGCCGGGCCTGTCGTCGGGCGTATCGGATTTCCTGTTCCGGCCGTTGCAATATGGTGTCGAGCTGTTTTTCGGCCTCAGCGGCTTCTTTATCGTAAGGACGATACGCCGGACCCCGTCGGTCGCGCATTTCGCCTGGGACCGGTTTACCCGCATCTATCCGGTTTTATGGCTGACCATCCTTTGCGTGATGGCGGTCTCTGTCGCCTTCAAAATGCCCATGCCGCCCAAATCGGGAATCTTTTTCTCTTTCCTGACGGCGCCGCCTTTCTTCCCCTATCACCATGTCAATCCGATCGCATGGACATTGGATTACGAGATCTTCTTTTACGCCTATTGCGCCGTGTGCTGGATGTTGCGCAAGCAGGCCCGCTGGCTGTGGCCGCTACTGGCAATACCGGCCATTGTGACGATGCTGGTTTTCCCCCGCACCACCATGATGGCGGTCGGCGCCGCCATCGCACTGGGGCTTGCCGACCGTCCGAAATTCCTAGCCATCGCCCGGTATCCCGGCGTGGCGCTTGTCGCCTT
>Ga0070679_100002562_pt1 | contig 16492 bp, 10 predicted proteins | sample KBSC63BmetaG_FD_65652 | JGI IMG/M metagenome (GOLD analysis project Ga0070679, IMG submission 65652) | Corn rhizosphere microbial communities from Kellogg Biological Station, Michigan, USA - KBS C6-3B metaG | ecosystem: Host-associated > Plants > Roots > Rhizosphere | place: USA: Michigan... | reverse complement strand
GGCGGCGGAGTTGAAGCAACGGGGCTTTCAGGTGACGGTATTCGACAAACGCCCCTTGCCGGGCGGGTTGAACACGTATGGAGTGGCCGGGTACAAACTGCCGCTGGCGGCGAGCCTTCGTGAGATTGAGTTGATTCGAGAGCTAGGTGTTGAGTTCCGATTGGGTGTTGAGATTGGCGGAGAGGCTTCGCTTGCGAAACTGGAAGCGGAGTTCGATGTGATCTTCATTGGCGTGGGTCTGGGACCGATGCATCGCCTGAATATTCGAGGGAACGATCACCCAGGCGTCGTTGAAGCTTTGCGATTTATAGAGGATTACAAGACCGGAAGGACGACTCGGGTAGAGGGCCATGTGGTCATAGTTGGCGCGGGGAATACCGCTATCGACGCGGCCAATGCGGCGAAACGGCTAGGGGCCGAGGAAGTTTCGATCCTGTATCGTCGCACCCGAGAGAATATCTCTGCGTTCGATTTTGAATATCGGCAAGCGTTGCAAGAGGGTATCCGTTTTCTCTGGTTGACTCAGATGATAGCCATCCATGCTTCCGCCGAGGACATCGCATCCGTCGAATACGTGCGCATGGAGATGGCCTCCGATGGATCGCTCAAGGCGATTGAGGGTTCAGCCTTCCAACTGGAGTGCGACATGGTGATCTCTGCGATTGGCCAGTCTCCGATGCTGGAGCTTTTGGCGCGATGCCGGGAAGTGCAGTTGGAAGAGGGGCGAGTGATCGTGAATCGCGCGACCGGACAGACAACGAATCCAAAGTATTTTGCTGGCGGCGATTGTGTCAATGGAGGACGCGAGGTGGTTGACGCGGTTGCAGATGGCAAGCGTGCCGGGGCAGCCATCGCTCACATGCTGGAGATGGCGCATGTCTAAATACAGCGTGAAACCGGACCTGTCCGTAAACTTTGCAGGCATCCAATCTCCGAACCCGTTCTGGCTTGCCTCCGCGCCGCCAACCAATACCGGCGAGCAGATCATGCGGGCGTTCGATGCGGGATGGGGCGGAGCGGTGTGGAAGACGATGGGCGCGCAGGTTACGAACACCTCTTCGCGCTACTCGTCGATCGACTGGAAGAGCCAGCGGATGATGGGCTTCAGCAACATTGAGTTGATCAGCGACCGTCCGCTTGAGATTAACCTGCGGGAGTTGGCGGAGGTCAAGAAGCGCTATCCGAAGCAGGCTCTGATCGCATCCTTGATGGTCGAGTCGACGCGCGAGGCGTGGCATACCGTGGTGCAGAAGGCCGAGGATGCGGGCGCGGATGGGCTGGAACTGAACTTCGGTTGTCCGCATGGCATGAACGAGCGCGGCATGGGTTCGGCCGTGGGACAGGTGCCGGAGTACACGGAGACGATTACGGCATGGGTGAAGGAGAAGGCGAAGACGCCGGTCATCGTCAAGCTGACGCCGAATATATCGGATATCCGTGTGGCGGCGCGAGCGGCCAAACGTGGCGGAGCCGATGCTCTGGCCGCGATTAACACCATCAACTCCATCATGGGCATCGATCTCGATACGTTCATTGCGCGGCCCAATGTGGATGGCAGGTCGGCGCATGGCGGCTATAGCGGGCCGGGGGTGAAGCCAATTGCGCTCAACATGGTGCAGCAAGTGATGAGCGATTCTGAGGCGCGGCTCCCGATCTCCGGAATTGGCGGCGTGGCCACATGGAAGGATGCTGCGGAGTTTATCCTGCTCGGTTCAGGGACGGTGCAGGTTTGCACGGCGGCGATGCATTATGGATACCGCATCGTCAAGGACATGATCGACGGCCTTGGGAACTGGATGCGTGAGAAGGGCTTCCAATCCATCGAAGACTTCCGCGGGCTTACCCTGCCGAAGATGGCGGAGTGGAAGGATCTGAACCTGAACTACAAAATCGTCGCGCATATCGATGAGGCAAGGTGCATCGGGTGCGGGCTCTGCTATACGGCATGTTGGGACGGAGCGCATCAGTGCATCCATGTGGATCGAGTGGGCGGGCCAGTCGATGGTCCTATCGAGTTGCATGCGAAACCTGCTGACGTAGAAGCGGCGAGTCGAAGCGAGATTACAGTCACTCCGATTCCTAAGCTGGATGGGATTGGCAATGTAGCAACGGGCGCGTATGAAACTCCGCTCTCGCGCATTCCGCGAATCGATGAGACGGAGTGCGTCGGGTGCAATCTGTGTTCGCTGGTCTGTCCTGTCGATGAATGCATCACGATGGTGGAGGTTGATACGGGACTTCTGACAGAGACGTGGGAAGATCGTAGTGGTGAGTGCCTACCGGGAAAGAGCTGCTGATGGGATTGCTCATTCAGAATGGAACTGTTGTTACTGCCGATAGGACCATTGCCGCCGATGTGCTGATCGAGGGCGAACTCATCAAGGAAGTTCGCGCGGGAATTGCAGCCGATGGGCATACCGTTATCGATGCGTCAGGAATGCTGGTACTGCCGGGCGGCGTCGATGCGCATACGCATCTCGACATGCCGTTCGGCGGGACGATGTCGAGCGACGACTTCGAGACCGGAACGCGAGCCGCGGCCATCGGCGGAACGACGACGATTGTGGACTTCGCCATTCAGGCCAGAGGGACGAAGATGCGCGATGCGCTCGATCTCTGGTGGAAGAAGGCCGAGGGCAAGGCGTGTATCGACTACGGACTGCACATGATCGTGACCGACCTGGGCAGCGATGCGGGCAAGACCGGGCTCGACGACATGGATGACATGGTGCGCGAGGGCGTGGCCAGCTTCAAGCTGTTTATGGCCTATCCGAATGTGCTGATGGCCGACGATGCGACCATCTTCAAGGCGCTGCGGCAGACGGCAAAGAACGGCGCGCTCGTCTGTATGCACGCCGAGAACGGCAGCGTGATCGATGTGATCGTGCAACAGGCGCTGGCCGAGGGCAAGACCGCGCCGATCTATCATGCGCTCACTCGGCCAACTTTAGCCGAGGCTGAAGCAGTACAGCGGGCGATTGCGATGGCTGAGATCGCGGGGGCGCCGGTGTACATCGTACATCTCTCATCGGAGGATGCACTGAACCAGGTGCGCGAGGCTCGCGACCGTGGAGTTCCGGCATTTGCAGAGACTTGTCCGCAGTATCTGCTGCTGTCGATTGAAGACAACATGAAGGGTGAGTCTTTCGAGGGCGCGAAATATGTCTTCTCGCCGCCGTTGCGGGAGAAGAAGAATCAGGCGAGACTTTGGGACGGGCTGAAACACGATCATCTACAGGTGGTTTCGACGGACCATTGCCCATTCTGTTTTGCCGATCAGAAGGTGTTGGGGATCGACGATTTTACGAAGATTCCCAATGGAGGGCCGGGAATCGAGAACCGGATGCAGTTGATTCATCACCACGGCGTCAATGCGGGCAGACTCTCCTTGAACCGATTTGTCGAAATTACTTCGACGGCACCAGCGCGGATCTTCGGTATGTACCCGAAGAAGGGCACGATTGCGCCGGGCAGCGATGCGGACATCGTGGTGTGGGACCCTAAAGCCGGGCATACAATCAGTGCTGCGACGCACGCTATGCGCTGCGACTACTCGATGTTTGAAGGCTACCGGGTGATGGGCAATGCGCGACAGGTATTCTCTGCCGGGGAGTTGATCGTGGAAGACGGGAACTTCCTGGGAAAGCCGGGGAGAGGCAGATATCTGAAGCGGGAGCCGCGAGGCGGCGCATGGCGGTGAAAACGATCTGCTATCTGGCCTGAACGTTTAATAATCTGCCTAAAAACTGACATGGCGGGTTATCTATATGATGACCAGCAAGACAGGCAAGGGCAATGCTGAAGTGAGGGGGCTCTCCACTGCGCTGCGCGGTGCGACAGCACGGCTCCGGTCGAGACGTTCTTTTTTAGGGGTTTTACACAGGTTCCCCAAAAAGCTAGAAGGTAAAGGCGAGTCCGGCGCGAACGGCTCGGGGGGATTGCGCGAGGAAGAGAGTCTTTCCGTCCGCGGAGAGGAAGGGGCGGTATCCTTCGGCGAGCAGATTGGTAACGTCAACCGTAGCCTCCAGTCCCGGAGGCAGCATGTTGCCCAGCTTGATCGCTTGGCGAAGATAAAAGCTCAGGTAAGCCTGGTCGCTGAAAGCTGCATAGGGATCGACCGCTGTCACCATCCGCGCAGGCTGCCAGCGGTATGCTGCCCTGACCTTGGTTCCGCTGCGAAGCACTCTTCCCTTCACTGCAATCGTGGCGGATTGGCCGGTCAGCGGAACCAGTTCCTCGGAAATATTCTGAAGAGTAATGATGTCATCTTCCTTCGCGGCAAGCGCGGCGCCAGTGCTGTACTCGAGCGCTACCCACATATTTGGGGAGATGGGCTCGGTCAAAATCAGATTCATGCCGTGCGTCTTGTAGCCGGCGTTGAGAAGGCGGAAGCTGTCTGTCGCCTCATCGCCGAGAACGCCTCCGGCTGTTGGCTGGTTTGCCTGGGCTACGTCGGCTGCGCTGAGCGCACCGCCACCTGCCACCACCACTTGATCGAGCGAATCGAGATAGTATGCCACCTGAAGGAGGCCGGGACCGACCTTGCGTCCGACAGAGAATTCCTGATGCAGCCCGCGTTCGGTTCGCAGCCTGTTCTGCGACATGACCGCAACGGGTAACTCCTGCTGCACCGTGTTCAGCCCGGCATAGGATTGCAGGTCACGTGAGGTCGCCATACGGTAACCCACCGTCCAATCTTCCTTCGGATGAGTCGTCAGTTTGAGGAATGGGCGGGAAGCAACTGCGTAGCCGGCGGTGTGGACGAGATAGACGACGCCTCCCACCTCGATATCGGCAGCATCGCCAACTTGCATCTTTTGCGCAGTGGCTACTTGAAGGGCCTGAAGACCGGAGGGATTACCGGAACCGGTCATCTCGGGATGGGATTGATAACTGACGACGGAACGGGTGGAACCGGCAAATCCCAGCCGCCGCTCGAAGCCCGAGGAGAGGTCCATCGACTGCATGTTCGTCCGGGGACCAAGCACGGTTCCAATATCGGCACGGAGAACCATGCCCGCGCCATCGTCAAGGACGCGATCGACGGTGAAGACATTGTGGACGCCGCCGTCGGCGAATCCACCGTCGCCGCTGGAGACGGCTGCTCGCGCTCGGTCAGAGGGAGTCGAAGACTCCGTGGCACTGGACGAGACGGTCATCACATTACCATTTTCGGCCAGCCTCAGGATGGGACGGTTAGTAGCGGAGCGGAGCGTCCACTTCCAGTCGTCGCCGGGCTCGTCTGCTTTACGGCGCTCTGCCGGCAGCCACGTAGTTGAGGCAAAGAGAGTGTTCAGGGTGAGGTTTACGATTGTCCTGGCACCGGGCTGAAGGTGCAAGTTGCCGCGCGTGGTCGGGACGAAGAGGGCGGCCGTAGCCTGAATCTGATATTTTCCGGGGACCAGGCTGGTGATCAGATAGCGTCCGTGAAGGTCGGTAAATGCCTTTCCCACCATGACAGAGCCATTGGTCATCACCTGGACCAATGCTCCCATCTGGGCGACGCCGTCTGCATCGCGCACCACACCGGAGACGGTTGCTCCTCCACCGGCAGCAAGACACACCGATCCTGTGGACAACATCAGAATCAGCAGCGCGACCTTTATCTGGGATCGTTGCACAAGCGTCGGTATCCTGCGCGTCGACGGCTACTCCATAACGTGACCACACCCCGGAAAACCGGGGTAAAACTTACAGCCTGCTCAAGCTACCGCTCATCGCACTCCGAAGTCCGCGTAAACGTGTGGCTGATTTTGCGCCTGGCTGTATTATTCCACTAAAAACGGCGCAGATTCTGCGATCTGCTGCTTGGAAATTCCATCATTTACCTTGATCGTCACCTTGTATTTTCCGGGCTCCAGGCTGGCCAGAGGCATGCTCTTCTCCAGCGTCACCTGATCCGCATTCGGATTCGTCTTGGAGGTAAGTTCCTGCGTCTGCAGAATCGTCTTGTTGGTCGTCATATCCACGATCTGATACTCGATCGTGGCATCGTTGCGCTTGCTCTTCTCGTCGATGCCCAGGTTGTACACCTGCATCCAGAAGTTCAGGTTCTGAGCGCGGTGGAAGGTCACCGGAGAGGACATCTCAGCAGGAACACGCGGACGGATGCGGGTGTCGCCGATCACGAAGTTTCCGGCGCCGATATCCCGCGACGGGACATGCTCCATCTGGTCCGCCAGGATCAGCGACGACGAGGCGAGGCGGTCATCGTCATACTTGGGAACGTTAACACTGCGCTTCCACCGGCCGAGATGGTCAGGATTATTGACATCCTTAATGCCTATGTCGATCTTGTAAAGCCCCGGTCGCAGCGGAAGTGCCTTCCAGTAAACGGAGACATTGTTGCGGGTCCGTGCCAACAACTCGCTCGGCACCTGTACATTCACCGTGTCCTCAAATGTCTGAATAGGCCGATCGTTCAGGTTAGAGACACGCCCGAGAATGTTTACGGTGGCAGTTGCAACGCCATCCTTGTTGCTGAACGTCATGTCGCCGTTACGGATCTGAAGAGTAAGCGGCACGAGGACCGTATCATTGGTGATCTTGACGTAGTCGGTGCGGACGCTGAAGAGGAAAGGCGGCCCAGTGAGTATCTTGGAGGTCGCCATGAACGACTCCAGATCCTTGAACTTGATGACCGGAGGGGCCATCAGTTTGGCAAACTGATCCAGCCGATCGAACTGCTTGCTCTGGTTCTGCGTGGACATCGGTCCTTTGCCAAGCTGCTCGAGGCCGCCGCCTGAGAAGCGGTCCGCCTTTGTAGACTGCCCTTGCTGTTCGTAGAGCGTCAGGCCGGCGCCGGGAACATGTTTAAGAGCGTCTTTCTCAGAACGGTCGAGCGTCATGTGGTACGCCCCGCACATGCAGGTGTCTACAAATTCGATGTCGATGTTGTCGCCGATACCGGGAATATAGCGATAGTGCCAGACCTCAAAAGGGAACGTTGAGGTGCTGCCTCCGCCTTCTTCCATTGGACGCTGGTAGTTGCCTCCGCTGGGGTGCGATTCGATGCTGTCAGGTTTGCCATAGGCGATGTAAATATGGCCTCGGTCAGTCTTCCAGCCTGGCATACCGGCGGCGAAGTGCTCATTAGCGTACGCGATACGGGCATAGTGTTCTTCGCGATATTCATTCTCCGGGGAGTCAGGATTCGGGTTGCGGCGCAGCCAGAAGTTCTCGATAAATGAATCGCGTTCCTCGTCGTTGCTCAGATTCTTGAACGCCTTCATCTCCTGATCGGTGATGATCCAGCGGACATCTTCGTCGAGCCACTTCTTATAGACTCCGTGCAACTCCCCCTTCAGAGCCTTCTGCTGCTCGCGCTTTTCCTTGTCGGTCAACTGGCGTTTCAGCGGATCCGGTTTCTCCACATTGGACGGAGGAGGAGTGGTGGTTCCATCAATCGAGGGAAGGACGTTGGTCGCGTCCTGCGCCGGCAAAACACTTGCCCCCATCATCGTCAGGAATAGTAAAACCGTGCTCGATACAAGCCGTCGTGACGTATTCATAAAAGGGGAAGTACTCCTGTTAACCAATCTGTATTGTAGAGCGGTTACCCTGCAGGTACAAGAGGGTGGAATCCGGCCGGTACCTGTTATGATCATCGATGGCAAACGGTCGAAATTAACGATTTAGCTTCGTTTCTCATCACTGCTGTTTTTCTCCCATTCCCGATGGCGCGATACCGGCCACCTCCGGGGAACTTATGGAACTTAGTAAGAGTCTTTTTCGTATATGTCTTTGACAGGCAGCCATTCCCAAAATGTGCGCGGCCCCGGCTTAACCTTGGTCTGCGAATAGAAAGCAGCAATGAGCGCTAAAAAGATTGTTTTGATCGTCGTTGGCGTCCTGTTACTGGCAGGCATCGTCATAGGCACTATTCTGCATGGGCGAGCCAACGTGACCAAGGTTGCGACAGGCAAGGCAGTACGACAAGATCTCGTCTCCATCGTCAACGGAACGGGCCAAATCAAGCCGAAGACCTATGTCAACGTCGGAGCCACCTCCTTCGGGCGCATCACGCATCTCTACGTGAAGGAAGGTGACCATGTGAAGAAGGGCGCTATTCTTGCTACGGTCGAAAGCGTACAGCCGCAGGCAACGGTCGCGGCCCAGCAGGCCACCATTGCGTCCAGCCGCACCGATGTGAACAGCTACCTGGCGGCGGAGAAGACGGCGAGCGCGAATATTGCGGCGGCCAAGGCCGATCTGGAGCAGAAGAAGCTGGACTACAACCGTGCCCAGGCTCTTTACAAGGACCAGCTCATCGCCAAGCAGGATTACGACAGCAAGAAAGCAGCCTACGACATGGCGGTCGCGACCCTGGCCCAGCGCCAAGCGGCGTATGCCCAGGCCGAAGCCCAGACGCTTTCGCAGCGCGCCCATGTCAACCAGGCGCTTGCCAGCCAGCGCTCCAACTATGATGCGCTGGATAAGACGATCAGTCGCGCTCCGTTCGACGGCCTGGTCACCAATGTGCCTGTTCGCGAGGGCGAGACAGTCGTCGTAGGAATTCAGAACGCCGAGGGCTCAACTCTGATGACGCTGGCGGATATGTCCGTGATCACCGCCGAGGTCAAGGTCGACGAGACGGATATCGTCAATGTGACGATGGGCCAGCCCGCCGACGTCACCGTCGATGCCCTGCCGGGACGGATTTTTAAGGGGCATGTCACCCAGGTCGGTGACCAGGCACTGCTGCGGACCACCGGCATCGCCACCAGCCAGAGCACCACCGGCACCGAGGAAGCCAAGGATTTCAAGGTCGTCGTCACCCTCGACCAGCCTTCGGACGACCTGCGCCCAGGCCTCTCGGCCACCGCAAAGATCACCACTGCCCATAAGTCGAATGCGCTCACCATTCCCATTCAGGCGCTGGTCGAACGCAATGTCGAGACGGAGAAAGAGTTCGCCTCCAATGCCGGTAAAGCCAAGCCTACCGCAAAGACGGCATCGACGAAACCCGCAGATACCAAACTCGTTCAGGGCGTCTACCTCGTGAAGAAGGACCGCAAAAAGCTTCGTGTCGAGTTTGTCCCGGTCAAGACGGGCATCACCGGGGCGACAGATATCGAGGTGCTCAGCGGCCTGAAGGCAGGCGACGAGATAGTCACCGGCCGTTACAAGGTTTTGCGAACGCTTAAGAGCGGCACTCCCGTCAAAGAGGACAACACGCCTGAGACGGTCACCAACGCTGACCAGTCATGATCGTCCGGGCATAGACCCACGGCAAACCTGTAACGGGAACAACCACAGCGCCGTAAACGTACTATCCTGAAACATGCAGGAACCGGAGAACCGGATGGCTATCGAAACCGCAGTTGACCCAACTCTCAGCAACGCCTCCGGCCCGCGTCCGGGCGACGTGATCGTCACGGACAATCTGTGGAAGACCTATGAGATGGGCGATCAGCAAGTGCATGCGCTTCGCGGCGTGAACCTGCGCATTCGGCACAACGAATATGTCGCCATCATGGGGCCTTCGGGCTCGGGAAAATCGACGCTGATGAACTTGATTGGCTGCCTCGATTCACCGTCGCAGGGAAAATACTGGCTTAACGGCCACGACGTCTCGGAACTGAACGATGACGAACTGGCCCGCATCCGCAACAAGGAGATCGGCTTCGTCTTCCAGACGTTCAACCTGCTGGCGCGGGCAACGTCGCTGCATAACGTCGAACTGCCGCTGATCTACAACGGGACACCGGCAGCAGAGCGCATCGAGCGCGCGAAGGCGGTGCTTGAGTCGGTCAGCCTCGGCGAGCGCATGATGCATAAGCCGAACGAACTCTCCGGCGGCCAACGCCAGCGCGTGGCCATTGCCCGTGCGCTGGTGAATAAGCCATCGATTATCCTGGCGGACGAACCGACGGGAAATCTGGACTCGAAGACCGGCGACGAGATCATGGCTCTCTTTGACGAGCTTCATGCCAAGGGGAATACCATTGTTCTGGTGACCCATGAGCCTGACATCGCCGAATTTGCCCACCGGGTAGTCACAATCCGGGACGGAGTCATAGCCAGCGACCATATCTCCTCTCGTATCAGTAACAAGGGGTAGCCCTTCCGCCAACATCGGGGCGGCCTTGCATCCACAATTCCTTCTTGGGCCGTCTAAGATAGTAATGATGGCAAAGATTCGGCATCTTTATCTCGGGGTAGCGTTCGCTGCGCTTCTTACCTGCCCGGCGATGTTTGCGCAGAGCGGCGCACGCTTCGATCTGACTGGCCCCAAGGTTGAGGTCCACGTAACGCGCGACGGTAAGACGCTGCCGATCGCGGCGGTCCCTAACCTGCAGGCCGGCGACAAACTGTGGATCCATCCCGATCTGCCTCCCACCCAGTCGGTTCATTACCTGCTGGTGATCTGCTTTCTTCGCGGCACAACCAATCCTCCACCGGACAGTTGGTTTATCAAGGTCCAGACGTGGAACCAGAAAGTGCGCGAAGAAGGTACCACGGTCTACGTTCCGGACGAGGCACAGCAGGCACTCCTTTTTCTGGCTCCTGAGACGGGAGGAGACTTCAGCACGCTGCGTTCCGCGGTTCGCGGTCGTCCGGGCGTCTTCGTCCGCGCATCGCAGGATCTGACGGAAGCGGGTTTCGAGCAGGCAAGAATCGAGAAATATCTTGCAGAGATGCGCCAGGTTCCTCCCTCGGACCCTAAGGCACTCCTCGAGCATTCCAACCTGATCGCCCGAACCCTGAATTTGAAGCCTAACGAAGACTGCTTCAATCGGCCGGTCGATCAGCAATACACCTGTCTCACTCAGACCGGAACCCAGATGCTGCTCAACGATGGGCATGGCGAGACCATTGTGTCCAGCCTCACGAACGGCGAGACGCAGCAGCTCATCAATACCGCCAGCTATACCTCGATAGGTGGCGGCGGCGCGTACAGTGCCTATGTCGGAGCTATCGTCGATCTGGTCCACATCATGGGCGGACTTCACACCGCACAGTACCAGTACATTCCCGCCATCGCGTTTCCCCAGGGAGAGAGCCTCAACCTGCGGCTCAATACGCCGCCGTCCTTCCACAACCCGAAGTCGGTTATTGTCATTGGGCTCCCTGCCATTCAACCATCCGTACCGCCGCCGCTGCGGCCCGCCGATCCGAAGCACGTCACCTGTCTGCTTCAGCCTTCGGTGGTTTTACCTACAGAAGGGGCGCCGCTGGTCTTCTCTACTGCGTTCGCGCACGACATTGTTCTCCATGTGAAAGGGCCGGACGGAGAGAAGGATCTTCCCCTTGTGCCCGACTCCTATCGGGGTGGGCTGGCGCTCGCTCCCGAGCCGACAACACGGAAGGTCCTGACGACCGCAACCACGGCTAAGCCTGCCCCTGAGCCTGCTTCGGCGTCCAAATCAAAATCGTCCGGCACCGCGGATGCAGGCAGCGTAACAGGAACAATCACAGGCATGTGGGGTTTCGACTCCTTCACCGGTCCAACAATGCAGCTACAGACTGTTCCCGGCAAGGACTGGAAGCTCGCCACCGACAAAGTTCTGATCGCAGGCCGTGAAAACCATCTCTCGCTCTCCTCCACCGGTACCGCATGCGTCCAGTCGATCACGCTCAATACACCGTCCGGAGCACAGGCTGCCTACTGGAAGCTGGCGGACAAGCCGAAGACGATCGACGTCAAAGTCTCCCTTAAGTCGATCGACCCCGGCTCTCTCCATCTCTCGGTCCATCAGTACGGAGAGCCCAAGCCTGACATGGTTGCGGCGGAGACATTCTCTGAGCCTGCCACACTCACTTCTTTGAAGTACTATGCCGGAGACACCTCTACCCTGCTCTCCGGGACGAATCTCGACCAAGTCAAGCAGTTGGAGTTGAAGGGATTGACCTTCACCCCGGTCGCCAACGCTCACGGCAACGATCCAGAGCAGAGTTCTTCGGAAGGCACAGCCCACCTTCTGCTCTCTCTACCCGAAAATGGCAAAGCTCCCAAATTGCGGGCTGGCGATGACCTGACAGCGAGCGTCACGCTTAAGGACGGTCGCGTTCTCAGCATGTCGGTCAACGTCGCCCCTGCACGTCCGGCCATCACGTTGCTCAATAAGCGCATCGGTCAGGCGCCGGACGCGGCTATCCGTCTCAAGGACCCGAACGACCTTCCAGCTAATCAGCAACTGATCTTCTCGCTCAAATCATCCTCTTCGTTTCCACGTACGGGGAAGATCGAGATCGCCAACGCCGACGACTCGTTGCACACCATGCTCGATGTGGCGTCCGGGACGCTGGTCCTGCAGAACCACCACACTCTGGTAGGAACTCTCGATCCGCTCAAGGCATTTGGCACCTCTGCGTTCGGCCCTCTGCGTCTTCGCGCGGTCACGCCGGATGGTATCGCCGGCGATTGGATTCCGTTGATCACTCTCGTCCGCCTGCCGACCATCGACAATGTCCATTGCCCCTCCGACGCAAGTCAGCCCTGCACCGTCGCCGGATCCAGTCTCTATCTTGTGGACTCCATCGCCACCGATGCCGATTTCACCAATCCTACCGAGGTCCCTGAAGGCTTCATCGGCACTTCCCTGTCGCTTCCGCGTCCCAGCAGGTCCGGCTTCTATCTTCGACTTCGCGACGACCCGGTCGCCGCCAATACAGTCACAGTTCCGGTTATCGTCCAGAGAGCAGTGCCGGTCGCGCAAAAGGCGCCCCCGGCTATTGAGAAGCCGGAGCTACCGACACCGGATAACACCGCTCCCGCAACCGATACACAGCCAGCCACCGTCCCTCCAACCAAGAGTGCCGCGCCTTCAAGTCCTGAGGGCGCGGCAGGCCAATCTTCGTGCGCGCCAGGACCATGCGCGGCACCGGCACCTGCGGTGAGCGCGCCGACGACTTCTCCCTCAGCCAAATCATGAGCCTCCGCCGAACGCGCTTCCAGAGCCGCATTGTGCAGCAGAAGATACTACTGCTGCGTTTCCTTCAACTGGATCTGAACCTTGCTGCGATGCCTGCTGTAGAAAAAGTAGATTGCCAAACCGGCTACCAGCCAGATCAGTAATCGTATCCACGTCAACAGCGGCAGGAACAGCATCATCAACAGGGAGACGGCGATGCCGAGAATCGGCGTGACCGGCACCCAGGGGGCGCGGAACGGTCGCGGGATTTCCGGGCGTCTCCGCCGCAGCACCCAGACCCCGGCACAGACGATGATGAAGGCCAGCAACGTTCCAATGCTCGTCATCTCTCCTAGTTCGTTGAGCGGGATCAGCGAGGCGAACGTTGCGACAACCAGTCCGACGGTGATCGAAGAGATCCACGGCGTCCGGAATTTCGGATGGACTGAGCTGAAGAACTCCGGCACCAGGCCGTCCTTCGACATGGAGAAGAACACCCGGCTCTGTCCGAGCAGCATGACCACCATCGTGCTCGACAGACCTCCGAGTGCGCCGAGTTTGACCAGCAGGCTGCCCCACTTCACTCCGGTTGCGTCGATTCCCACGGCAAGAGAATCCGGGACATCGAGGGAGTGATAATTGACCAGCCCGGTCAACACGCCAGCCACGAGAATATAGAGGATCGTGCAGATGACGAGCGATCCGAGAATCCCGATCGGCATATCGCGTTTGGGATTCTTCGCCTCCTGCGCCGCCGTGGACACAGCATCGAAGCCGATATACGCAAAGAAGATAACTCCCGCCGCACGAATCACCCCTGAAATTCCGAAGTGCCCAAACGTCCCCGTATTGGGGGGGAGGAATGGGTGCCAGTTCAGCTTCAGCAGATTGGGCTGCACCATCAGCGTATGGACACCGATAACAAGGAAGATAACCAGCACGGCCAGCTTGACCGCCACGATGACATTGTTGAAGTTTGCCGATTCCTTGATGCCGACGACGAGGATCATGGTGGTGACCATGATTCCGATAAATGCGATCAAGTTGAAGACGCCATACTTGTGAGGCAGCGTGGCCGGGTCGATCCCAAGTTCGGCCAGCTTCGTCGCCACACGATTCAAAAGCTCCCAATGGCCATTCCAGTACACAAACACCGAGCCGGGAGTTCCTGCAATGGCTGGCGGCAGCCGAATATGAAAGTCCTGCAACAAGCTCAACACGTAGCCGCTCCAGCCCGAGCACACCGTTGCCGCGCCGAATGCGTACTCCAACACGAGGTCCCACCCGATGATCCAGGCAAAGATCTCGCCGAGCGTCGCGTAACCGTAAGTGTAGGCGGAACCCGCCACTGGAATCATCGCCGCGAACTCCGCATAGCAGAGGCCCGCGAAGACGCACGCAACAGCCGCCACAATGAACGAATACACCACCGCCGGCCCGGCATAGAGCGCCGCAGCCGGTCCGGTGAGCACAAAGATGCCCGTACCGATGACCGCGCCAATGCCGAGGGAGATGAGATTGGTCGCTCCCAGCGAACGCTTCAGCGTATGTTCGCCCGTCTCGGCGGACTCATCCATGATCGCCTCAAGCGGCTTTGTTGCCAGCAGTTTAAACATTCAGACCACGCCTCCAACATCTCCTAAAAATGACTGCCGCCTACGCCGAGGACACGCCATACTGTGTGACGAATGGCCGCGAAAACTTCGGCATTGGAACAATTCACGTCTCGTCAGTTCTACCCCAAAAGATCGAGAAAGTCCCGCGCCACTTTCCCGGCAGGCTCATCCTCAACAAACAATGCGCTGATTACCGCCACCGAATCCGCCCCGGCCTCGATCACGCTCCTCGCGTTCGCTCGCGTGATTCCGCCAATGGCTACAATCGGTTTGACCGTCCAAGACCGGGCGCGGCGCACGGCATCGAGACCGATGACAGGCTCCGCATCAGCCTTCGTTCCAGTAGTAAAGACTGGCCCCACGGCCACATAATCCGCACTGCTCAACTCCGCCAGTCGTACCTGCTGATCGGTATGCGTGGAAACTCCAACCCACCGCCCGCCCCCCACGACGCACCGCGCATCTTCCGGGGCAAGATCTCCCTGACCTACATGCACGCCGTCCCACGCTGCCAGCACCGCAAGATCGGCACGGTCGTTCAAAATCAACTTGCAATCGGTCCCGAGAAACTCCTCGCGAATCGCAGCCGCATTTCGCAAAATCGTCTGCGGCGGGCCGGTCTTGTCTCTATACTGAATCAGGCTAACCCCGGCTGTTCGCATCTGCTCCGCGACCGAACGCAGATCGAGTCCGCGAGTCTCAAGAAATCCGGCATCCAGAATCGGATAGAGCGTCGGCAGTTTCACAACGCTACTCCACCTTGATATCCTTCTGCCGCTCGAAGAACCGTTCCATGAATTTGGTATCGAACTTGCCGGACCGGAACTCCTCGTCCGCGAAGATCTTCTCATGCATCGGGATCGTGGTATGGATGCCCTGCACCACAAACTGGTGGAGCGCCCGCTGCATCTTGTTCATGGCCTCTTCACGATCCTTGCCGTGACAGATGAGCTTCGCGATCAACGAGTCGTAATATGGCGGCACCACGCCCTCCGCATACTGCGCGGTGTCGACGCGAACGCCGTTCCCCCCGGGAAGATTGAATGCCGTAATCTTGCCCGCACTGGGGGTGAACTTTTCCGGGTGCTCCGCATTGATGCGGCACTCAATCGCATGACCGCGAATCGTAACCGGCTCGGTCACTATGGAGCTCAGCCTCTCTCCGGCAGCGATGCGCAACTGCGCCTTCACCAAATCTATCCCTGTAACCATTTCGGTTACACAATGCTCTACCTGAATTCGCGTATTCATCTCGATGAAGTAGATCTTGCCGTCTTCATCCATCAGAAACTCAATCGTCCCGGCATTCCAATAGCCGATATTTTCGAGCGACTTTCTGATCGTCTTCCCTAGCTCCTCGCGCAGCTTTGGAGTGACCATCAAGCTTGGCGCCTCTTCAATCAGCTTCTGGTGCCTCCGTTGAATCGAGCACTCCCGCTCACCCAGGCTCATCACGTTGCCGTGTTCGTCGGCCAGTACCTGAAACTCAATGTGGCGCGGCCGCTCGATGAACTTCTCCATATAGAGATCGCCGTTGCCAAATGCATTCGCCGCTTCAATCGAAGCCTGCTGATAGAGGCCCGGCAGCTCCTCCTTGTTGCGGCAGATGCGCATACCGCGCCCGCCGCCACCCGCTACCGCCTTCAGGATGACCGGATAGCCCACAGTGCGCGCCCACTCCAGCGCCTCGCCTTCGTTCTCGATGATGCCGTCCGATCCCGGCAAGATCGGCACCTTGGCCTTCTTCATCGTCTGGCGCGCGGTGGATTTCTCCCCCATCATTCGCGTCACCTCCGGCGGAGGCCCGATGAATTTTATGTTCGACGCCCGGCAGACTTCTGCGAAGTTCGCATTCTCGCTTAACAGACCGTACCCCGGATGAATCGCATCCACATCCGCAATCTCCGCTGCCGAGATCACCGCCGGAACGTTCAAATAACTTTCCGCCGATCTTGGCGGTCCAATACAGATCGCCTCGTCGGCAAACCGCACGTGCAGGCTGTTCCTGTCCGCTTCGCT
>Ga0070679_100002558_pt1 | contig 16503 bp, 17 predicted proteins | sample KBSC63BmetaG_FD_65652 | JGI IMG/M metagenome (GOLD analysis project Ga0070679, IMG submission 65652) | Corn rhizosphere microbial communities from Kellogg Biological Station, Michigan, USA - KBS C6-3B metaG | ecosystem: Host-associated > Plants > Roots > Rhizosphere | place: USA: Michigan... | reverse complement strand
CGATCACGCGAGCGACTACCTGCGCATGGTGCGCGGCACGGCCACGCCGGCGACGGCGCTGGCGCTCAACGCCTACCTCGTGACCGTGATCGATCACGGCATGAACGCGTCGACCTTCACCGCGCGCGTGGTGGCGTCGACCGGCTCGGACCTGGTGTCGTCGGTGGTCGCGGCCATCGGCGCGCTCAAGGGTCCGTTGCACGGCGGCGCGCCCGGGCCGGTGCTCGACATGCTCGACGCCATCGGCGAGCCGCCGCGCGCCGAGGCGTGGCTCGAGGGCGAGCTGGCTGCAGGACGGCGCCTCATGGGCATGGGGCATCGCATCTATCGCGTGCGCGATCCGCGCGCGGCCGTCCTCGAGCGCGCGCTCGAGCGGCTCGAGAGCTCCGGCGCGCGCTCGTCGCGCCTGGCGCTGGCGCGCGCCGTCGAGCACGCCGCCGAGGGCGTGCTGTCGAAGCGCCATCCCGAGCGGGCGCTCAAGGCCAACGTCGAGTTCTACACCGCGGTGCTGCTCGACGCCGTCGGGCTGCCGCGCACATTGTTCTCTCCCACGTTCGCGGTAGCGCGCGCCGCCGGCTGGTGCGCGCACGTCGCCGAGCAGCGCGCGCACGGACGGCTCATCCGTCCCGCGTCGCGCTACGTCGGGCGCATGCCCGGCTGATCGGGCGCCCGCCGTTGCGCGCGGCGCGCGCGTGCCTACAGATGCGCGCATGCGCTGCACGCTCGCCCTCGTCGTCGTGCTGGCCGCCGCCGGCGCGCGCGGAGACATCCCCAAACCGGATGCGCTCGCCCAACCGAAGCCGGTCGATCAGGTCGGGCTGCCGAAGGATCTGACGCGCGCGGTGACGCCGGCCGACAACGCGACCACGCCCGACAAGGTCGCGCTCGGCGAAAAGCTCTTCTTCGACGGCCGGCTCTCCGCCGACGGCAGCGTCGCCTGCGCCACCTGCCACGATCCCGACAAGGGCTTCACCGACGGGCGCCGCACCTCCATCGGCATCAAGCAGCAGAAGGGACACCGCAACGCGCCGACGGTGCTCAACGCGCTCTACAACGACACGCAGTTCTGGGACGGACGCGCGCATCACCTCGAAGATCAGGCCAAGCTGCCGATCACCAATCCGATCGAGATGGGGCAGCCGAACCTCGACGCCGCCGTCGCCAACATCGCCAACATCCCCGAGTACCGCGACGCGTTCGGCAAGGTCTTCGGCCGCGCGCCGAACGGCGACGATCTGGCGCGCGCCCTCGCCGCCTACGAGCGCACGCAGGTGGCCTTCGATTCGCCGTTCGATCGCTTCCTCGCCGGCGACGAGAAGGCGCTCGACGCGAGCGCGCGGCGCGGCTGGGCGCTGTTCAACGGCCGCGGGCGCTGCATGTCGTGCCACGGCATCAGCGGCTTTCAGCCCACCTTCAGCGACAACAAGTTCCACAACATCGGCGTGTCGGCGCACGCGCAGAACTTCGTCGAGCTGGCGCGCAAGGGCGTGGCGATGGTGGACTCCGGCAACGCCAAGGAGGTCGACCGCGCGGCGCTCGAGACCGATCTGTCGGAGCTGGGGCGCTTCCTTGTGACCAAGAACGTCAGCGACGTGGGCGCCTTCAAGACCTCGACGCTGCGCAACGTGCTCATCACCCCGCCCTACTTCCACGACGGCTCGCAAGACACGTTGTGGGACGTGATCGACCACTACAACAAGGGCGGCGTGCAGAACCCGTATCTCGACGGCGGCATCGTGCGGCTTGGGCTGTCGGAGAGCGAGATCGACGACCTGGTCGCGTTCCTCGCGTCGCTGACGTCGGATCGCTTCGCGGCGCTCGGCAAGAAGGAGCTGGCGCGGCAGCGCGCGCTGCGCGGCAAGCGGCCGCAGCGCGACACCGCCGCCGCGCTCGGCAGAAAGGCGCAGGGGCCGGGGCTGGTCGGGCCGTTCGGCGACGCCATGCCGCCGCAGACGCTGCGCGATCCGTCGACGATTGGAGGCCGCTGATGGCACGCAAGCACACCAGCGTCGAGACCAGGTTCATGGAGTCGCGCGAGGCGGCGCTGCGCGCGCTGCGGCGGCTCGACCGGCGCACCTTCCTCAAGGTGGCGGCGGCGTCGGCGGGCGCGGTGCTCGCCAAGGGGCTGTTGCCGCCGCACTCGTTCCAGCTGGTCAACGTCGCCTATGCCGATCCCGCGCAGGCGGCGTGGTCGTTCGCGTACATCTCGGACTCGCACCTGTACGAGAAGAAGCTGAACGAGCGCTTCGTGCGCGCCGCGCTCAAAGCCGTCGACGACGTCAATGCGCTGCAGCCACAGCCGGACTTCGTGCTCTTCGGCGGCGACCTGGCGCAGCTCGGGCGGGCGAGCGAGCTGGCACTCGGCGCGCAGATCCTCAAGGGCGTCAAGGCGCCGGTGAAGATGATGGTCGGCGAGCACGACTGGTTCTACGACCTGGGCGAGCGCTGGCGCGAGATGTTCGGGCCGCCGAGCTACTCGTTCGATCACAAGGGCGTGCACGTGGTGGTGCTCATGAGCGTCGTCGAGCGCGACTTCTGGACCGCGCGCAAGATGACGCCCGCGGAGCGCATGCAGACGGTCGCCGGGCTCGACAACGGCATACAGTCGCGCTTCGAGGTCGGCGCCGAGGGGCGCGTCTGGCTCAAGAACGATCTGGCCAAGGTGCCGGCGACGACGCCGCTGCTCGTGTTTTCACACTCGCCGCTCTACAAGTACTACCGCGACTGGAACTTCTGGACCGACGACGCCGAAGAGGTGCAGGCGATACTGAAGCCGTACAAGCACGTGACGGTGATCCACGGCCACACGCACCAGGTGCTGACCAACCGCATCGGCAACATCGACTTTCACGGCATGTTGTCGACGGCGTGGCCGTGGCCGTATGCGCCGTCGGGGCTGCCGGCGCTGACGGTGCAGATGGACCGCGCCGATCCGTTCGATCAGTTCGACGGCTGCGGCAACGGGCACATGCTTGTCTCCGAGGGCGGGCTCGTCGACAAGATCTACAACCTGTGGGACCGCAACCCGATGACGGTGCGCGCGAGCTACCTGGCCTCGAACGGCGCGCGCGATCGTCCGTCGGCGACGCGGCTGCCGAGCTTCTGATGGAGGTGACGACGATGCGCGCAATCGCGATCGCGCTCGTGGGTGCATGCTGCTGCGTGGGCGCGAGCGCGCGCGGCGACGAGCGGCCGCATCACACGCTGCCGAAGGCGCAGCACGGCGGCACGGTCGTCGGGCTCTGCGACGGCGAGACGTCGACGGAGGTGGCGGTGCCGCCCGGCCAGGCGCTGTCGCACGACGAGGCGCAGCGCGTGTCGGATCAGCTGATGGCGGAGTGGCGGCGCAAGCATCCCGACGCGCATTGGGACGCCGCGGTGGCACAACAGACCACGCCGGGGAGCGGCACGGCGAAGAATCGCGGCGGGCAGCCGAGCACCACGCACGACGTCGCGCCGGAGACGACGTCGCGCCCGACCACGGCCACCAAGACGCCGGCGGGCACGCAGCCACGCGAGCAGACCGGAACCTACTCGGCGTACGACGCGCGCGACGAGCTCGTGTGGAAGACGGAGGTGCAAAAGTTCATCGCCGAGGGCAACGCGCTGTTCCACGACGCCAAGAAGCTCGGCGGCACCGTCGGCATCAGCTGCGATATGTGCCATCCGAACGCGCGCAACACGCATCCCGAGACGTATCCGAAGTACCAGGTGCAGCTGCAGCGCGTGGCGCTGCTCCGCGACATGATCAACTGGTGCATCGAGAACCCGCTCAAGGGCAAGGCGCTCCCCGACGACAGCCGCACCATGCGCGCGCTCGAGGCGTACATCATTTCGCAGCGGCAGGGCGAGCGCATCGACGTCGGGCGCCATTAGGATCGGGCGCCTGAGGGACGCCCGCCACCGAGCGGCATTCGGCACCGCGCGTGCACCCTACAGCAGCGGAGGTCGCCGATGTTCCGCCTGCTCGTGCTGTTCCTGCCGCTCCTGACCGCGCCGCCCGACTTCAAGCACGTCGGCGGTGCGCACGGGGTGGAAGTCTTTCGCCAGATGTCCTCACCGGTGATCGACTTGTACGCGGAAGGCGACATCGACGCGCCGCCGGCGATCGTGCGCGACGTGCTCCTCGACTACGATCACGCATCGAAGGTCACCAAGAACGTGGGCGAGAGCCGCGTCCTCGCCAAGAACAACCGCGAGATCATCGTCTACCAGCGGCTGAAGCTGCCGGTCATCTCCGATCGCGATTTCACGCTGCGCGCCACCTGGGGTCAGCGCGGCCCCACCCTCATCCAGCAGTTCACCGTCGACAATGCCAAGGGGCCTCCGGCGCGCGACGGAATCGTCCGCGTCTCGACGATGCAGGGCACCTGGGCGCTCGATCCCATCCGCGACGGCGCCAGCACGCACGCCCGCTATCACGTACAGATCGATCTCGGCGGCTCGGTGCCGAAGTGGATGGTGTCGGGCGGCGCTGCGAAGAATCTGCCCAAGCTGTTCGAAGGCGTCCGTCGCGAAGCGAGCGCACGCATTCCAGGCGCGCAGGTCGCCGGCCGGGGGCAGTGGGTCCCCTGAGCTATTTCTCGTTCACGTAGCGCGACTCGAGATCCGCGGCCACGAGCACCAGCTTGTGCAGCGTGCGATCGAAGCGCGGCTGGCCGAGGATCATCCAGGCGTTGCGCCCGGTCTGCATGACCTCGCGCCGCGGCAGATTCGCCGGCACCTCGACGACGAAGGAGATGTCGCGGTTGTTGTCGACGGGAATCTCCCAGCGCCCGCCGCCGAGATCCTTGCCGACGAACAGGTTGGTCAGCACGAAGCCACCCTCGGGAAACTTCCACTTCACGTCGCGCACCGCCCAGAAGAAGTCGGACTCGCGGATGTGGATCGGGTTCCAGCGCCCCTTCTGCGCGATCTTCGGCACCGCGGCGATGCGCGCGGCGAAGCCGTGACGCTGCAGCTTGCCGTACCAATAGGGCGGCACGCGCATCGACGGATCGTTGGGGCTGCCCCGCCAGTTGGGCGGCTCGGTGTTGTCGTGCTCGCCGGTGTCGCCGTTGCACACGAGCGCGAGATCGCCGACGTTGGCGACGAACGGCTGATCGCGCGCCATGCCGTAGTCCTCGCCGCGAATGAAGTAGTGGCGCGCCTGGCCGGCGACCTCGTAGAGCGTGGCCGGCTCGCCCTCGTCGAGCGCGTTCTTGGGCGCCAGCCGCAGCGCCTCCTTCTTGACCACGCGCCCCCAGTCGCCGCGGAAGTAGCCGTCGTGCGCGCGCGCGGGGTTGCGCGGATCGACGGTGAGCGAGCAGCGCCAGCCGGCTTCGTAGTCGACCGACTTGCGGTAGGCCTCCTTGAAGTCGCGCTCGGCCTTGCGCGCGCTCTCTTCGGCCTCTTTGGCCGCGCGCGAGGTGGCGACCACGCGGTCGCGCTCCTTGACCAGCTCGGCGAAGCGGCGCGTGCTGGCGTCGACGTCCTCGCCGCGCGCGATCTTGTCGATGAGGGCGTCGCGCTCCTGCACGACGGCGGGATCGTCCTGCGGATCGCGCGTGGCGCCCGCGTCGGCGGCGAGGCCGGCGCACACGACGACGGCGGCGAGGCTAGAGATCAGCGGGGATCTGCATCTCATAGCCCACCTTCATGTTGCGATACATCTCGGGATCGCTCTTCTCGAGCTCGGCCATGTCCTTCTTCATCCCCGCCCAGTCGCCGAGCGCCAGCTCGATCTGGATGAGCTGCGGCAGCGCGCTCTTGTCGACGCCGTTGACGGCGAAGCAGGCGCGAAACAGCCGCTGCGCCTCGGGATACTGATGCGCGAAGCCGTACTCGGTCGCCACGCGGCACAGGTTCCAGCGCTGCTCCGACGACATCCGCGCCATCTCCTCCTTGATCTTCTCGCGGCCGACCTCGACCTCGTGCTTCTCGCGGATGATGAAGTCCATCGTCGCCTTGGTGCCGGCGAAGAAGGTCGACGCGGGGAAGCGGCGCATGAAGGCCTCGCCGTCGCGCAACACGGCGTCGTGCTGCTTGAGCTGGTTCTCGCCGATGATCACGTAGTAGAGCGCCATCTCGTCGACGCGGAAGCCGCCGCCGGGCAGCGTCGCCGACGCGCCCGGCCCGCTCGCCACCTGGCGCCCGAGCACGACCATGGTGCGGAAGCGCCGCGCCTGCTGCAGCGAGTTGAAGACGTTCGACACCATCAGCGCCTTCTTCTGCGGATCGGTCTCGCGCGCGAAGTCGTTCATGAGCTGGCGCGCGCGCTCGCCCTGCTTGGCCTGGGACACCGCCTCGTACTTCTTCATGCGCTTCTCGAGGGCGGCCAGATCGGCGGCGGCGTAGGTGAACGACGCGTCCTCGGCGACGGCGAGCTTGAGCAGCTCGGCCTTCTTCTCGTCGTTCTCGGCGACGACGGCGTCGCCGTAGAGCTCGAGGGTGCGCATCGATTTGAGCGGGGCGCGCTGCCGCTCCACGATCTTCTTGATGTGCGACTGCATGCCGGCCGAGCGCAGGAGCTCGGCGGTCACCTTGTCCTGGAGCTTGAGGAACTCGGCGGCGTGACCGTCGACCTTGGCGGTGCCGACGACCTCCCCGGTCTCGACCTGCACGAAGCGCGCGGTCAGGCGCACGTCGCTCGCCGACTGCTGGTAGGCGCCGACGGCGATGAGCGTGGCGCCGAGCATCTTGCCGACCTTGGCGGCGGTGGCCGGATCGACCTCGGTCGCTTGCAGATGCTGCTCGCCGAGGACGCGGTCGAGCTCGGCGCGCTCGACGACGCGGACGCCGCCGAGCGTCTTGAGGTCGCTGGTCACGGTCTCGCGGATGGCCTCGCCGACCGAGGCCTTGGCGCCGGAGAGATCGCGGAACGGCAGCACCGCCACCGTCGGCACCGCGGCCGACGCCGTGGTCGCGAAGAGCACGAGACCGAGGGCCAGGGACGAGAACAGACGACGCATCGCGAAAGATTGTATACGATCGCCGCGTCATGACCTTCTCGCTCATCGTGGATGGGGCCTGCGAAACGCCGCTGACGCTCGATTGGGGCGCGCTCGACAGCCTGGCGCACGGGGCGGATCTGGTGGGCGACACGGCGGCGTTGAGCCCGAAGGTGCGCGGCGAGGGCGTGCGGCTGGGCGCGGTGATCGACCTGGCGCATCCGCGGGCGGACGCGACGCACGTGATGGTGTACGACGACGGCGAATATCGCGCGTGCTTGACGCTGGCCGAGGCGCGGGCGGCGGCGGTGCTGGCGCATCGGCTCGAGGGCGCGCCGCTGCCGGAGGCGAACGGCGGACCGGCGCGGCTGCTCGTGCCGACGAGCCAGAACGCCTGCATGAGCGTCAAGCGCGTGGTGCACGTGGAGCTGTTGACGCGCGCCGAGCCCGACACGGTGCCGCGGCCGACGACGCCGCTCAGGAGCGGGTGATGGCCGCGGGCTACTCGGGCACGCCGCTGCCGCAGAAGCTCGGGATCAAGCCCGAGGGGCGCGTGGCGCTCGTCGACGCGCCGACGGACTTCGCGCTCGACCTGCCCGCGGGCGCACGATTCGTCGACGGGAAGGCCAAAGACGTCGACGTCGTCGTCTGGTTCGTGACGGCGCGCGCGAGGTTCGCCGGGCGGCTCGCGAGCGTGGCGGCGCGCCTGCAGCCGGCGGGCGGGCTGTGGATCGCGTGGCCCAAGAAGGCGTCGGGCGTGGCGACGGACATGACGGAGAACGCGGTGCGCGAGGTGGCGCTGCCGACCGGGCTCGTCGACAACAAGGTCTGCGCCATCGACGACACGTGGAGCGGGCTGCGCCTCGTCGTGCGCGTCGAGAACCGCCCGAAGCCGGGCGTGCGGCCGAAGGCGGGCGCGCGGCCGAAGGCGAGGCGCGGCTGATGGCGTTCGGCGACAACGGCCGCAAGGTCGACGGCAAGCTCTATGCGCTCGATGTGCGCGGCGCGCTCGTGGTCAAGCTGCCGAAGGCGCGCGTCGATGCGCTCGTCGACGCCGGCAAGGGCACGCGCTTCGAGCCGCGCCCCGGCCGCGTCATGAAGGAGTGGCTGGTCGTCGCGGCGCCCAGGAGCGCGTGGCCCGCGCTCGAGCGTGAAGCCAAGGCCTACGTCGGCGGCGCGACGAAGCAGCCTTCCGGCGCGCGCCGCGCGCGTCAGCGGCCAACGCGATAGGTATCGACGCTCTTCCAGTCCGTCGGCGAGCGCACCAAGTAGCCGCTGTCGCCGTCGACAACGAGCTGCTGCCATACCGAAATCGAGTGCCCGACGACGCCGACGGCGGACGCGCTACGCGAAGTGCGGCATCACCTTCTCGGCGAAGGTCTTCAGGCTCTCCATGATCAATTCGTGCGGCACCGTCCCCATCTGCATCACCAGGATCAGCTCGTCGACGCCGATGTCGGCGAAGCGGGCCACCGTCTCCTTCGCCGCCTCCGCGTCGCCGACGATCGCCGCCACCGGCGTCCCCGGCTGATTGCGCGCCGCCATCGCGTCGTCGAGATCCCCGTCGCTGATGAAGTCGCGCGACACCGGCAGCTTCCCCGTCGGCCGATTGCCCGCGAGGTAATACTGGGCCAGGCTCTCGCCGAAGAAGCGCGCGCCGCGGATGCCGTACGCGCACGCCTTGCGATCGTCGTCGAGCACCAGCGTCGCCGGCGTGCAGGCGAACCAGTCGGTCTTCTTGCGCCCCACCGGCTGCGCGCCCGCGACCGCCTTCTTGTACTCGGTCACCTTCTGCGTCAGGTACTCGTCGTTGCCGAACGCGAAGTTGAGCGCGCCGAGCCCGAGCTTGCCGACGGCGACGGCGCTGTCGGGCTTGGTGCACGCCGCGAACATCGGCGGATGCGGCTGCTGCACCGGCTTCGGGATGATCTGCGTCGGCGGCACCTTGAAGAAGCGCCCTTCGTGCGTGAACACGTCCGCCGACCACATGCGCGGGATCATCTCCATCGCCTCGAGCCACTGATCGTGCAGCGTCGAAAGGTCGTTCTCGAACGCCTGCTGCTCGACGAGCGACGCCGACTTGCCCGAGCCCCAGTTGACGCGCCCGCCCGACAGGATGTCGAGCGTGGCCACGCGCTCGGCGATGCGGATCGGGTGGTTGTAACGATGGGGCAACAGCGTCACGCCATGCCCGATGCGAATGCGCTCGGTGCGCGCCGCCACGAACGACAGGAAGATCTCGGGCGCCGACGAGTGCGAGTACTCGTAGAGCCCGTGATGCTCGACCTCCCACACGCAGTGATAGCCGAGCTGGTCGGCGAGCACCGCCTGCTCGAGGCAGTCGCGGAACGTCTGCGCCTCCCTGGCGCGCGTCGGCTCGGAGATCTGCATCTCGAAAAAGATCGAGAACTTCATCTCAGGCTCCTTTGACGAGCAGCTTCTGCAGGCGCTTGGGCGCGTCGCTGCGGAAGCGCGTGATGATGGCGGCGATGACGAAGGCGTTGAGCGCCTCGCCCTCGACGCGCACCTTGCCGGTGAGCTGCCCGGTGTTGAAGTCGGTGCGCCCGCCGAGAAGATCGTAGAAGGTGGCCGTCTTCATCGTCACCACCGTCGTCGGCGGACGCGGCATCTCGCGGATGATCTCGACCTTCGGCCCGTCGATGATGAAGCCGACGTCGCCGCCGCCCGGCCCCGTCAGGCGCAGATGCACGCGCCCGCGCGTGTGCATCGACGGATCGTCGATCGCGCGCCGCGACGCGAGCTGCAGGAGGCGCACGAACACGTCGAGCCGCCGGTCCAGCCCCGTCGAGTTCTCGGCGAGGAAGCGCTTCACCACCGACTCCGGCGTCGGGCACTTCGGCTTCCATCCGAGCTCGCGCCGCGCCTTTTCCGCCGACATCTCCATGCACACGTCGGTGAGGCGCAGCCACGCCGGATCGAGCGCATCCGACAGCCCGAGCTTGTTGGCGAGCGCGCCGAGCTGCGCCACGCCGGCGATGAGCGCCTTGGGCACGCGCACCAGGCGCAGGTCGCACGCCTTGGCCAGCTCGCGCGCCGTCGCCGCCGGCTCGGCGGTCACGTTGAAGGCGCCGCGCGCGCTCTTGCGCAGCGCCAGCGCCACCGCCTCGGCGACGTCCTCGTCCCACACCAGCGGCAGCGGCGCCTCGACGTCGACGATGGCGCGCCGCGCGAGCATGGCGCCGTGCGCGTGCACCGTCGGCGCGCCGATCACGATCGACGGGCGCAGCCGCGCGATGGCGACGTCGGCGTGCCGCGGCTCGAATTCGTCGAGCCACGCCTCGACCTCCCACTTCGCCGCCGAATAGGGAAACGCGGGCTGATGCACGCGCGGCGTCTCCTCGACGATCGGCCGCGGATGGCCGTGCACCACGCCGTACGCCGCCACCGACGAGGTGTAGACGATCTTCTTGATCCCGGCGCGCACCGCCGCTTCGATCACGTTCTTCGAGCCGCCGACGTTGATGGCGTCGAACACCGGCCGTGGCGGCGCGCCGGTGACGATGAACGCCAGGTGCACGAGCGCGTCGCAACCCTCGAGGAACCGGCCGAGCTCCGGATCGCGCACGTCGGCGCGCAGGTGCTCGAGCTTGCCCGACGCCACCGCCGGCGGGCGCAGATCGAGCGAGCGCAGCGCGGTGACGCCGCGCTCGACGGCCAGCCGGCGCAACACCACGGTGCCGAGCTGCCCGGCGGCTCCAGTGACGGCGACCTTCATGGCCGCACTCTAGCGCACACGTTCAGGCCGCGGCCCCGATGGTCTTCCACCAGCGCGCGGCGCGTGGCGTGATCAAGCCGAGCTCGTCCATGAGCTCGTGCACCTTGGTCAGCGACGCGAAGGTCAGCGCGCGGTACGCCGCGTTGTGCGTGAAGACCTCGTCGACCACCGCCTTGGGGATCTGGAACTCGCGCACCAGCGACGGCGACGGCCGCAGCATCAGCTCCGACATGAGGCGCAGCACCGCCGGCGCCGCGACCGACAGCACCGCGCGCTTGCGCGACGACAGCCGCGGCACGTACTCGCGCAGATAGCTGCGCGCAAAGCACAGGTGGCGCGCCTCCTCGGTGATGTGGATCTGCGTCATGCGCTTGAGCAGCGGATGCAGATCGTCGCGCGCCGCGAGCGTGATGCGCTGCGCGTGGTCGATCGGATCTTCCCCGCCGAGCACGAACACGAAGAACAGCTCGGGAAAGCGATCGCCCATCGCGATCACCAAGCGGTCGAGCCGCAGCCACATGCGCGACAGCCCGCGGATCTGAAAGCCGGTGCGGCGCACGAACTCGGCGAACATCATCGAGTGGTGCGACTCCTCGATGATCTCGTGATACGCGTAGCGCTGCTCGAGCGACTGCTCGGGGCGCGACAGCGCGAAGCGCAAGAGGCCCTGGCTGAGCACGTTCTCGAACTGCAGCCCGACCTTCATGAAGGTCGCGACGCGGTAGAGCCCGAGCCGCGCGCGCTCGTCGGCCGGGAGCGCGCGATACCACTCGCTGCCGCCGAGCGGATCCGACGGCAGGAGCTGCCAGCGCGGATCGGCGCGGTCGATGCGAAACTCGGGCGCATCCCAGTCGATGTCGCGATAGCACTCGTAGCGCTTGGTGACCGACTGGCGCGAGAGGCGCGCGAGCAGCGCCTCGTACGACTCCTTGCCGTGGCGCGACTCCTCGAGCGGAACTTCCGATGCGGCGCTGGGCATCATGGTTTGCCTCCGGGCGGAATGGCGAACGGAACGAGACGCTTGACGAGCGTGATGACCTCATCGGCCTTGATGCGGTGCTCGGTGACGAGCAAGCGATCGAGCGCGAGCCCCTGCAACAGCGCGAACACGAAGCGCGGCGCCACGTCGTAGAACGGGTTCGGCGTCGCCGGCGCGGTGAAGAGCTCGCGGAACGTCTGCTCGACGGACTGGGAGAGGCGGGCGCCGAGATCGCGCACCTTGGCGCCGAGCTTCTCGTCGGTGCGTCCGGCGACGGCGAGCTCGAGCCAGGCGTAGAAGCTGTCGCCGCCGAGGATGCGCCACAAGAGGTCGAGCGCGGCGGCCGGCCGATCGGCGTCGGCGGGCACGCGCGCGAAGGCGGCGCGAAACTCGGCGTTGCGGCGATCGAAGAGGTGCTCGACGGCGCGGAGCACCAGCTCCTCCTTGGTGCGGAAGTGGTGCTGGAAGGCGCCGCGCGAAACGTTGGCGCGACGCGCGACCATCGTCGTCGTCATCGTGGCGTAGCCGTGCTCGAGCAGCACGTCGATGGTGGCGCGGAGCAGTCGATCGCGCATCTCCGCGGTGCGCTGCACGTTGCTGCGACGACGGCCGACGAAGCCCGCGTGGCGGCGAATGAGGCGCTTCATCATCGCCCCGACAAGTAACGCCAACAAAACAAACAGTCAAGATTGATTGTTTTTAGACCCAATCTACTTCGTGCAAAAAGAACTGCGGTTTCAGTTAGTTCGGGAAATAGTAGCGGTCGATCGCACGGCGTAGCGCCCGGGTCTCGGCGAGGCAGACCTCGACGCTCATGCCGGTGCGCTCCTTGACCGTGTCGACCGCGTGGAGGTTCGACGGATCGGCCATGGCGACGACAAGGGTGCCGTCTTCAGCGTTCACCGGCAGCACGCGATGTCGCAGCGCCACCTCGCCGGGCAAGAGGTCGAGCACCTCCCGCGCGATGGTGAAGTCGTCGAGATTGATCGTAGGGACGTCTTGTTTGCGCGGCACGGGACCTCCCGCCCGCCATTTTATCACCGATCGAAAACGAAATGGTAGTTGGCACCGTAGGCCGAATCCCACGTGTCGCACCCGGTCCGATCGTCGTTCTCGAACCAGACGTCCATGGTGCTCGCGCCCGTCGGTGTCGAGATGCGCGCCGGCGCCTGCACGCGTTGATACGGCGTCGGCTCCGTCGTCACCGACACGGACATTGGTTGCCCCGGGGCCGCGCCGCCGTCGAAGCGGTACCAGGCGACCATGTCCCACGACTGCAGGCCGTTGTAGTCCTGCCGGCAGTTGGGCAGCCGGCGGATGTCGTAGTCGACGAGCACGTCGCCGCCGGCGACGAGCGGCGCCGACTGCTCCTCGCTCCAGTCGGGCCAGCGGAAGTGCAGCGTCGGCGCGCCGTCGGTGATCGCGAAGTGGAAGTTGTTGCCGTAGCTCGAGTCCCACTGGCTGCAGCCGTACTCGTCGGAGTTGGAGAACCAGATCGCGAGATCGCGGCCGGGCGGAACGACGATGGTGGCGTCGACGGGAACGACGGTGCCGTTCTGGAAGCTCGTGACCGGCGCGGTGAACGCCTGCCCGCCGTCGACGGCGTAGTAGGCGCTGATCCCCCACGCCGGGAAGCCATGATAGACGGCGCGGCAGTTGGGCAGGCGCGCCGGGTCGTAGTGAATGATGGCGTTGGCGCCACCGACGACCGGCGCCGACTGCGTGATCGACCAATCGGCGGCGAAGCTCAGCGTCGGCGTGGCGGCCGTGTCGGCGGCGACGGTCTCGCCGCCGGCGGGACGGAATGGGCCGCCGCAACCGGCAGCGAGGCAGCCGGCGGCGAGAGCACCGGCGGCGAAGAGCGCGAGCACGAGGGTGGGCTTCATGACGCCTCGTCGCACGCGCGACGTCACTCTGTCAAGAGTCACTATTCTTCTCGACGGTGCGAGCTATACTGAACATCCGTATGGGACGCACCGGAAGCGCCGATCTGCCGCTGCACGGCGGCCGCGTGCCCGCGTGGCTCGCCTCGCGTATGGCCACGCTCGGGCGCGTGCTCGTCGAGGCGCTGGTGATCCACTACGGGCGCGACGAGGTGCTGCGGCGGCTGGCGCATCCGTTCTGGTTCCAGTCGCTCGGCTGCGTGATGGGCATGGACTGGCACAGCTCGGGGATCACCACGAGCGTGCTCGGCGCGCTCAAGCGCGGGCTCGGCCCCGTCGAGGGCGAGCTCGGGCTGCACGTGTGCGGCGGCCGCGGGCGGCACTCGCGCAAGACGCCCGACGAGCTGCGCGCGCTCGGCGAGACGATCGGCTTCGACGGCGACGGGCTGGCGCACACGTCGAGGCTCGTGGCCAAGGTCGACTCGGCGGCGGTGCAGGACGGCTATCAGCTCTATCTGCACGGCTTCATCGTCGCCGACGACGGCAAGTGGGTGGTGGTGCAGCAGGGCATGCGGCCCGAGACGAAGACGGCGCGGCGCTATCATTGGTTGTCGGAGGGCGTGCGCAGCTTCGTCGACGAGCCGCACGCGGCGATTGACGGACGTGGGCACGGCGAGATCGTGAACCTGACGGATCGGCGCGCCGAAGCGTCGCGCGCGGCTCAGCTCGCGTTGGTCGCGCGCGGGCCCGACGCGGTCCTGGCGTACCTCACGCAGCCGCCTGCGACGCAGCCGCCTGCGACGCAGCCGCATCTGGTGATGCCGCATCATCACGACGTGCGCGCGAGTGACGTGCTCGTGCGCCGGCTGCGCGGCACGCTCGCCGCGGCCGCCGAGCGCGCGCCGGCCGACTTCGCCGAGCTGCTGATGACGCCGGGCCTGGGCGCGCGCACCGTCGAGGCGCTCGCCGCCGTCGCCGAGATCGTGCACGGCGCGCCCTGCCGCTTCAGCGATCCGGCGCGCTTTTCGCTCGCGCACGGCGGCAAGGACGGCCATCCCTTCCCGGTGCCGCTGCGCGTCTACGATCAGACGATCGCGGTCATGCGCCGCGCCGTCGACGCCGCGCGGCTCGGCAACGACGAGCGGCTCGCCGCCATCCGCCGGCTCGATGCGGAAGCGCGCCGGCTCGAGAGCGTCGCGACGGCGCCGGCGTTCGACGACTACGTCGCCGACAATCACGCGCACAGCGACGAGTACGGCGGCCGCACCGTCACGGACGACCGCCAGCCGGCGCGTCCGGCGCGTCCGGCGCGTGCGGCGCGTCAGCTCGAATTGTTCACGGCGAGACGAGCGGCAGATCGACCGGCTGCGCCAGCGCCCACTCCACCGCCGGCGCCACATCCGACGGCGGCAGCCCCTTCCAGTAGACGTGCCACTCGGGGAAGCGCATGAGCCCGTCGCACAGCTTGACGTACCACGCGCCGATCGCGTTCGTCGGACGCGCGCGCCAGAAGATGCGCGCGTAATCGCCGGCCAGCGCCTGCCACAGGTCGCGGCCGATGCCCTCGCCTTGCGCCTCGGCGTCAACGGCGAACTTCGTCAGGTACGCGCCGAGCGGCGTCTCGTGCACGAGCGCGGCGCCGCGATAGCCTTCCTCGACGTAGCCCCACGCGATGTCGCGGCCGAAGAAATCGTCGACGGGCGGACGGCCGAAGCTGTGCGTCAACAGCGCGCGCAGCCGCTCGCGATCGAGGTCGGCGAAGCGGCGCCGCTCGATGGTCGCGCCGCGGCGGAGCAGCGTGCCGGCGCCCTTGATGGTGAACAGCTCGCGGAACAGGTTGAGCGGCGAGGTGATCGCGACCGACAGCCGATGCGGCGTGCGCTCGACGAGCCGGCGCGATTCGTCGACGAGCGTGCGCTCCTTGCGCGACAGCTCCTTCGACGCGACGAGCGCGGCGACGTCGGTGGTGAGGTTGACCAGCGGCAGAAGCTCGCCTTTGTCGCGCAGGCCGCCCGGACGATGCAGGAAGATGAGCTTGCGCGTGACCAGCGACGCGATGAGCTCGGCGAGCCTCTCGAAGCGCGCCTCGGCGGCCACGGGGAAGACGATGATCGGGATGGTCTGCGCGCGCGTGGCCTCGGCGGCGCGCGTCATCATGTCGGGCTCTTCGGAGGCGAGCAGCACGGCGCGCACGCCCTCTTTGTCGAGGCGGCGGCCGAGGCGCGTGGCCTGCTCCATCGCCTCGGTCGACTCGAAGATGCCGAGGCACACGACCGGATAGAGGCCGAGCGCCGAGAGGAAGCGCAGCTCGAGCGCGACCGCTTCCATCGCGTGGCGCGCGACGTTGGCGTCGACGGAGATGGCGGCGAAGCGCTCGGGCGCGCCGGCGCGAAACAGCGCGAGGTAGAAGTCGGACTCGCGCCGCGAGCCGACCGACTCGAGGAAGCGCAGGACGGCGTCGGCTGGTTCCATCAGGTCGCGAACAGCTGCGCGAAGGTGTCGCGCGCGCGCACGAGATCGGCGATCGGCACGAACTCGTCGGGCGCGTGGGCGTGCGCGATGTCGCCGGGGCCGTAGACGACGCAGTCGATGCCGGCGGCGGTGAGCAGCGCCGCCTCGGTCCAGAAGGCGAGATCGATCGGCGCGTCGACGCCGAGCAGCGGCGAGAAGCGCTCGGGATGCGCGGTGTGGAACGACGGATTGGCCATCGGCACCGCGAGCTGCGCGCGCGGCACCACGTCGAGCGCGAGAGAGAAGAGCTGCTCGCGCACGTGCTCGACGTCGGTGCCCGGCGGCGGGCGCACGCTGATGGTGAGCGTGGCCTCGTCGGGGATCACGTTGAAGGCGACGCCGCCGTCGAGCTTGGCGATGTTCATGCACATGCCGCGGAAGCCGAGCGGGCCGACCTCGCGCTGGCGCTGCCCCCACTCGGCGAAGGCGACGGCGAGGCGCGACGCGTCGGCGAGCGGCGCCGGC
>Ga0070679_100002557_pt1 | contig 16507 bp, 15 predicted proteins | sample KBSC63BmetaG_FD_65652 | JGI IMG/M metagenome (GOLD analysis project Ga0070679, IMG submission 65652) | Corn rhizosphere microbial communities from Kellogg Biological Station, Michigan, USA - KBS C6-3B metaG | ecosystem: Host-associated > Plants > Roots > Rhizosphere | place: USA: Michigan... | reverse complement strand
GCCCTCGATCCAGACGATGTCGCCGGGCAGGGCGCCGTTCCTGTCGGCTGGCCGGATGTCGAAGCTTTGCCGCTGCTTGCGGTCGGTCGGCGTGACCATGCCCAGGCCGCTGCCGCCGGGCGGCTCTTCGTAGAGGCCGAGGATCTTCTTCGGGCCGCTGCCGAGGTGGCGGATGATCTTGGCCTGGTAGGTGTTTTCACCGCGCCGCCGCAGCGAGGCCAGCACGCGATCGCCGACGGCGGGCGCGGTGTTGCCACGGGATCCGTGGGGATCGATCTCGATGCGGGGAAGGGGGCCGTCTTTTTCTTCGTCGTGTCGTCGCGGCACGGCCAGCAGGTGGCCGTCACCGTCGACGCTGGTGATTTCCAGTACGGTAATGTCAGTCAGAGCTTTGGGGTCCTTGAATGTCTTGGCACGGTCGGCGGCGATCTCGCCGCTGTCGCGCAGGTCGCGAAGCAGCGCCTTCAGTTCGATGCGCTGGTCGCCTTTGATTCCATAGGCGCGCGCGATCTCGCGCTTGCCCACGGGCGTGGTGCTTTCCTTGATGAACGCCAGCAGTTCGTCGCGAGTCGGGACGCGGCCCTTAGCCATCGGTCCCGGTGCGGGGCGGCGTCTCGGGCTCGGTCTTGGCCTTGGCGGCCTTGGCCTTCGGAGCGGCCTTCTTCTTGGCCGCCGTCTTCTTTTTGGCAGCGGGCTTCTTCGCCGGCGTATCGCCGGCGTCGTTGGCGGGGGCGGGCGCGGCCTTCTTGGGTCGAGCCGCCTTTGGCTTCTTTCCGCCGCCCTTGGCGGCGCGCTCGGCCAGCAGCGAGACGGCCTGCTCGACCGTGAGTTCGTCCGGCTTCAAGTCGGTGGGAACGGTGGCGTTGATGCCGCCGTGCTTCACGTACATGCCGTAGCGGCCGTCGTAGAGCTCGATCGGCGCATTGTCCGCCGGATGGTTGCCGACGACGCGCAATGGCTTCACCGCGGCGCGGCCGCGGCCCGGGGTCTTGGCCTCCGCAAGCAGGGCCACGGCACGGTTCATGCCGATTTCGAGCACGCTCTCGTCGGCGGGAATGGATTTGTATTTCGAGCCGTGGCGCACGTAGGGGCCGAAGCGGCCGACGCCGGCCAGCACCGGTTCCTTGTCCTCGGGATGCGGCCCCAGCTCGCGCGGCAGCGACAGGATAGCCTGGGCCTTCTCGAAGGTGAGCTCCTCGGGCGTCATGCCCTTCAGCAGGGACGCACGTTTGGGCTTGTCCTTGCCCTCGAGTACGCCGAGCTGGACGTAGAGCCCGTAGGGGCCGTTGCGCAGGGTGACTTCCTTGCCTGTTGCGGCGTCGACACCCAGCACCTTCGGCCCGTCGAGATTGGCGCCCGAGAGCGCATCCTTCTCCGGATCGACGATGCCCAGCTTGCGCGTGAACTTGCAGGTCGGATAGTTCGAGCAGCCGATGAAGGCTCCGAACTTGCCGAGCTTCAGGCCGAGGCGGCCGTCGGCGCAGGATGGGCAGGTGCGCGGGCTCTTGGCGCCGGCATTGTCATTGGCGGGGAAGAAGTGCGGCCCCAGCTCCTCGTCGAGCTTGTCGAGCACCTCGCGGACGCGCAGCTCCTTGGTCTCGCCGATCGCCGCCGAGAAAGCCTTCCAGAACTCGCGCAGCACCTGGTGCCACTCGGTCTTGCCGCTCGAGATGTCGTCGAGTTCTTCCTCGAGATGGGCGGTAAAACCGTACTCGACGTAGCGCGGGAAATAGGTCTGCAGGAACGACGTCACGATGCGGCCGCGGTCTTCGGGAATGAAGCGCTTGCGGTCGATCTTCACGTAGTTCCGGCGCTGCAGCACTTCGATGATCGAGGCGTAGGTCGAGGGACGGCCGATGCCCAGCTCCTCGAGCTTCTTGACCAAGCTGGCTTCCGAATAACGCGGCGGCGGCTCGGTGAAATGCTGCTCGGGCAGGACCTCGCGGCGGTCGAGCGCCTCGGCTTCCTGGACGTCGGGCAGGATGTTGGCGTTCTCGTCGCCGTCCTCGGCCTTCTCGTCCTGGCCCTCGTCGTAGAGGGTGAGGAAGCCCGGGAACTTCACGACCGAGCCGGTGGTGCGCAACTGGACGGTCTTGTCGCCGCTGGCGATGTCGACGGTCACCTGGTCGAGCACGGCGCTTTCCATCTGGCTGGCGACGGTGCGCTTCCAGATCAGCTCGTAGAGGCCGAGCTGGTCCTTGTCGAGATACTGGGCGACGTCCTGCGGCAGGCGGAAGAGGTCGGTCGGGCGGATCGCCTCGTGCGCTTCCTGCGCGTTCTTGGCCTTCGAGACGTAGACGCGCGGCTTTTCCGGCACGTAGCTCTGGCCGTACTTGGTCTCGATCAGGCGGCGCGTCTGGCCGATTGCCTCGGGCGCGAGCTGTACGCCGTCGGTGCGCATGTAGGTGATGAGGCCGACCGTCTCGCCGCCGATGTCGACGCCCTCGTAGAGTTTCTGGGCGAGGCGCATGGCGGTTGCCGCACCGACGCCCAGCTTGCGCGAGGCTTCCTGCTGCAGGGTCGAAGTGATGAACGGCGGCGGTGGGTTGCGGCGCGCCTGGCGGCGGTCGATGGAAGCCACGGAGAAGGCGCGGCGTTCGATCTCCTTGCGCGCGCTCTCGGCGCGCTCGGCGGTGTCGAGGTCGAACTTCTCGAGCTTGCGGCCGTCGAGGTGGGTGAGGCGGGCCTTCAGCGTCGCCTTCTTGGCGGTGCCGAACACGGCGTCGACCGTCCAGTACTCGCGGGTCTTGAAGATCTCGATCTCCGACTCGCGCTCGCAGATCAGGCGCAGCGCCACCGACTGCACGCGGCCGGCCGAGCGGCTGCCCGGCAGCTTGCGCCACAGCACTGGCGAGAGGTTGAAACCCACGAGATAGTCGAGCGCGCGGCGCGCGAGGTAGGCGTCGATCAGCGGCTGGTCGAGGTCGCGCGGATTGGCGACGGCGTCGAGCACCGACTGCTTGGTGATGGAATTGAAGGTGACGCGCTTCACGTCGACGCCCTGCAGCGCTTTCTTGCGCGACAGAATGTCGAGCACGTGCCACGAGATCGCCTCGCCCTCGCGATCCGGATCGGTGGCGAGATAGAGCTTGCCGCCCTTGGTGACGGCCTTGGCGATGGCGTCGACCCGCTTCTGGGAAGCGCTGTCGATCTCCCAGTCCATGGCGAAGTCCTCGTCCGGCCGGACCGACCCGTCCTTGGGCGGCAGGTCGCGGACGTGACCGTACGAGGCCAGCACGGTGAAACCGGGACCCAGGTATTTGCCGATGGTCTTAGCCTTCGCGGGAGACTCGACGACCAACACGTCCATCGTCGGAACCAGCTCCAGTAAATTATTAAAAACCAGAGCTAGAGCACTGATTTACATCAGAGATACTCGGTTACCCCGGTGCCTCTCCAAGCGGCCTTCCAGCTCTAGGGCGAGCAGGACCTCCGCAACGGTGGCGGCGGACACTTGGCAGCGACGTACCAATTCGTCAACCGCAGTGGGGGTGACCCCCAATGCCTCGATGACTTTTTCAGCCCCTCTGACGTGGGATTTTTCCTTGGGTTTTTCAAGCACTTGGCGGGCGGACTGCGGCAAACCCAACACACTTAAAATATCGTTGGCGTCACGGACCAGAATGGCCCCATCTCGGATAAGGCTATTGGAGCCGGCGTGCCGGGGATCCATGGGCGAGCCGGGGACGACGAAGACCTCGCGGCCCTGCTCCGCGGCGCGCTGGGCGGTGATCAGGGAGCCCGATCGGACGGCCGCTTCGATCACCACCACCCCGGCAGACAGGCCCGAAACGATGCGGTTGCGGCGCGGGAAGGATCGGGCGACTGGCGGCGCGCCCAAGGGCGATTCGGCCAGCAGCAGGCCCCCGGCGGCGATCGCGGCGTGCAGGCTGGCGTTCTGGGGTGGGTAGACCTGGTCGATGCCGCCGGCCACGACGGCAATCGTACCGGTAGTGAGGGCAGCCTCATGGGCGGCGGTGTCGATGCCGCGGGCCAGGCCCGAGACGATGGCGAAGCCGGCAGCCCCCAACGCGCCCGCGAGGTCGCCGGCAAAGCGTCGCCCGGCCAGGGAGGCATCGCGCGCGCCGACGATCGCCAGGGTTTGGCGGGCCAGCAGGCCTGTTTCGCCGATCGCGGCCAGGATCGGCGGTGCGTCCGGCAGCGCCGCCAGCGCTGCGGGGTAATAAGTGTCGCCCCAGACCACGAACCGGCCGCCCAGTCGCGCCAGCCGTTCCTGCTCGCGCTCGGCCTGGGCGGCGGAGATGGTCGCGATCTCCGCGCAGGCGGCGCGCGCCGAGCCGAAGTGCGCCAGGGCCTCGTGGAAGGTGACGGCGCCGACGCGCGGGCTGCGCGCCAGACGCAGGCGGGCGAGGCGTTCGTGCGGATCGGTCTCGGCATGGAGTGGGCCATCGAACATGGCGTCATCATACAACGAGAATTAACTAACCGTAAAACAACCTTAAATTGTATTCCGTCTACGGCACCACATTGCCCCGACCGCGCAGGCGAGGCCGAGCACGAGACCAAGCGGCCCGAAGCCCTCGAAGCCGCCGAGGCTGATCATGGCGGCACCCAGGCCCGCCGCGCCGACCCAGCCGATGCTGGCGGCGGTGCCGGTCAGGCCCATCACCGTGCCGCGCACCTGGTCAGGCACGGCGGCATAGGTGGCCATCAGCGAGGGCCGGCCGCAGGCGTTCAGGAAGACGTAGACGAAGCCGAGGGCGACCGAGATCGCAAGGCCGGGATGCCAAAGGAAGAGCGCGAGCGCGGAGAAGCCCGAGGCCGCCATCGCGATCGCAAAGGTGAGAAGCCTGTCGTAGAGCCGGTCGGCGAGCTGGCCGCCCAGGACGGTGCCGACGACATTGCCGATGGCGAACACCAGCAGTGGGATCGCCAGGCCGATCAGCGAAAGGTCGTAGGTCACCTGGAGGAACGTGGCGTAGTAGACGGCGGCGAGCCCATAGCACACGCGCTCGATCACGCCGCAGCCGAGCAGGCTCCAGAGGCGGGCCGACAGCGCACCCTTCAGCGTGGCACGCTTGGCGCCGGCGGCGCGCGCGGCACTCTTCGGCACCGTGGCCAGAAGCGCCACACTCGAGACGAGCGCGATAGCTGCCACGCACAGGAACCAGCCGCGCCAGCCGACGACCGAACCGACCGCGGCGGCCAGCGGCACGCCCAGCACCAGCGCGAACGACTGGCCGCTCATCACCCAGCCCAGTGCCCGGCCGCGCTGCCGGTCGACGACATGGGCCGACACCTCGGCGAACAGCACGCCCATGAAGGTGCCACACGCGCCGCCGCCGACCACGGCCCACGCCGCCAGCGACACGAAGGTCGCGGCCTGGGCCTGCAGCGCCATGGTGACGGCCAGCACCAGCGGCGCCACGAGCAGCAGCGCGCGCCGGCCGAGCCGATCGGACAGCCAGCCGCCCAGCGCCGAGGTGATACCCCACGAGATCGAGGTCAGGGACACGAGATTGGCGACCACCGGCACCGACACGTCGAGGTCGTGCGAGATCGCCAGCAGGAGCGGGGCGCGGGTGGTGCCGCTGCAACTGGCGGCGAAGGAGGCGAGGCACGCGGCGGCGATCAATGCCCACGGCATTGCGCGCTCGATCTTGATGTCGACGGCGGCGTTCACGCGAGGCGACCCTAACGGCCGGGCACGGCAGGAGCAACGATACGCGGCGGTGTGCTATGGCTCGACAATGAGAAGCTGGATTGCACTGGCCGCATTGGCGGCCCTCTTCCTGCCCGCGGTGTCCTTGCCCGCATCGGCGCAGCAGCGCACGCGCCTGCAGGTTTATTCGACCCTCGAGGTCGAGAACATCAACGACTTCAAGAAATCCTTCGAGGCGGAGAACCGCGACATCGAGATCGTGTGGCTGCGCGATTCGACCGGCGTCCTCACCGCCCGGATCCTGGCCGAGCAGAACGCCCAGCGCGGCGATGCGATCTGGGGACTGGCCGTCACCTCGACGATGCAGCTCAAGGCGCGCGGCCTGCTCGAGCCCTACGCGCCCAAAAATGTCGAGGCATTGCGGCCGGCATTCCGCGATCCTTCCGACCCGCCGTCCTACACCGGCATGGAGGGCTGGGTAGCCGCGGTGTGCTTCAACACCATCGAGGGCTCGAAGCTCGGCCTGCCCAGGCCCGTGTCGTGGTTCGACCTGCTCGACCCGAAGTTCAGGGGCAAGCTCACGATGCCGCATCCGGCGTCGTCGGGCACCGGCTACTTCCACGTCTCGGCGTGGATCCAGATGTGGGGTGAGGACAAGGCCTGGGCCTTCATGGACAAGCTCCATGAGAATATCGCGGTCTACGACCACTCGGGCTCGCAGCCGTGCAAGCAGGCGGCGACCGGAGAATTCCCGGTCGGCATCTCGGCGGAGATCTCGGCCGCCGATGCGCGCACCAAGGGTGCGCCGATCGAGGGCTTGCTGATGAAGGAGGGCGGCGGCTGGGAGATGGACACGGCGGCGATCTTGAAGGGCACGAAGAACCTGCCGGCGGCGCAGCGGCTGATGGACTTCGCGGCGTCCCGCAAAGCCAACGAGCTCTACGCCACCTTCGTCAGTCAAGTCGCCATGCCCGGCGTCGCCAGCAACATTCCCGGCTATCCCGCGGGCGTCGCCCAGTCGATGATCAAGAACGACTTCGCGTGGGCCTCGGACAATCGCGCCCGCATCCTGGCGGAATGGACGCGGCGCTACGAAGGCAAGGCGGCAAAGAAGAACTGACGCGAGCTACGCGTCGGGCTGGGTCTCGAACGTCTGGTCGCCCTCGGGCAGCACGACCCACGGCTGCTTGCTGCGCACCCAGAAGTGCAGCGTCGGCTTGAGCCACGACACGTCGTCCAGCGTGCCGGCGCGGACCCGCCGCCCGTCCGGGCGTGCCGCATTGCACACCCACGAGCCGCACTCGGGGCAGACCAGGCGGATGACGGTGCCGCCGCTGTCGGCGGTGCGATGGATCGGCCGCAGCGCGGCGCCGGAAAGATGGAAGGCGTCGTCGTCGACGAGCACCGCCATCGAGAAGGCGCTGCCCGTGTGATTCTGGCAGGCCGTGCAGTGGCAGGTGTAGACCGCGCGCGGCGCGGCGGTGATCTCGTAGCGGCACTTGCCGCACTGGCAGCCGCCGGCCTGGGGAAGCTTCATGGGCCGCAGTCCAGCACGGCCAGGAAAAACTAGACCGTGCCGAGCGGCGGACCGCCGTTATGGCCTGCGGTGGCGGCGGCTTTCGCGCCGATCTTCGATTCGGTGCCGGCGAGAAGCCGCCCGATGTTCTCGTGATGGCGGATGTAGATCAATGGCACCAATGCCGTCACGACGGCGGCCGCCCGCGGATCCAGCAGCCACCAGGAAGCGCCCGCCGTCAGCGTGATCGAGATCAGTGCGGCAACCGACGAATAGCGGAACAGGAAGGCGAACAGCAGCCACAGCGCGCAGGCGATCGCGCCCAGTTGCCATGCCAGGCCCCACAGCACACCGAGCGTCGTGGCCACGCCCTTGCCGCCCCTGAAGCCGAGCCACGGCGTGAACATATGGCCGAGCACGGCGCCCAGCGCCGCGGCGGCTGGGGCGATCGGCCCGAAGAAGCTCGCGATCACCACCGGGGCGACGCCCTTCAGCGCATCGAGGAGCAGCACCGCCGCCGCGACCTTCTTGTTGCCGGTGCGCAGCACGTTGGTGGCACCGATGTTGCCGGAGCCGATGGAGCGGATGTCGCCCAGGCCTGCCGCCCGCGTCAGCAGCAGGCCGAATGGGATCGAGCCCAGCAGGAAGCCGAAGACCAGAGGGAACCCGACGTGGACGATGTACCACTGCATCGCGGTGCGCCTACGGGCTCAGCACCCGGCAGCTCGTCGAATCGACGAACACCGTGGTCGGCGGCCCGATCAGTTCAGTGGTGATCTGCTCGCCGGCCGCAATGTCGGTCGGACCGAAGTAGGCGTCGCCGACCGGCCGGCCGGCGTTGAGGAACGTGCACTGGATCTGCGTCGTCAGCGTGCGCGCGGTGTTCGAGGTGATGGCGATGCTGACCTGCCAATAGCGCGCCTCGCCGTAGGTGAGGTTGGTGGCCGACAGGGTCACCAGCGACACCGGCGTCGAGAAGTTGGGCACCGGGCGCGGCCCGGTGCGGCGCACCGGCGGCTGCGGCTTGGGCATCGCGCCCTCGGGCGGACGGTAGCTCGAGGTGGCGCCGCGCGAGTCGAAGGCCGCGTCGGGATCGCTGTTGGGCGGGCCGAGATTGCCGGACTGGACCTGCGCGCCGCCGCCCAGCGTGGCCACACCGCCGCCGGGAACCGACAGCGGCGGTGGATTGAGCGGCGTGGGCTGCATTGCGCCGCCCGTTTGACCCGATGGCGGCGGCGGGGGCGGCGGCGGATTGCCGGCGCGCAGCGGCGTCGGCGAGGGCGGCGGTGCCTGCACGTCGCCCACCTTGGTCTGCAGCTTGTCGTAGCAGGCCAGGCGGCTCTGGTTGTCGCCGATCTCGGCGCAGATCTGGATGTGGGTGCTCAATGCGTCGAGCAGGTCCTCGCGCGTCTGCTTGCGCGGCTGGGCCATCGCAGCGGTGGCTGCGACCGTGAGTCCGGCGCCGAGAAGAAGGGAATGTCGAAGCATCTGCGAAAGCCTTGTTATGCGGGGAGGAGAAGCATAGCAGACGAAATGGCGGTTTCGAGGCAGCAAACGCCTAGGCCGCGGCGGCCTCGCCGGCGAAGGCATCGTCGCGATAGATCGTGCGGCCGCCGACAATGGTGGCCATCACGCGGCCCTGCACCGGCCGCTCGTCGAACGGCGAGTTCTTGGTCTTGCTCCAGAAATCGACGCGATCGATCTTCCAGGCGAAGTCGGGATCGAACACCACGAGATCGGCCGGCGCGCCCTTGGCGAGCTTGCCGCCGGGCAGGCCGAACAGCCGCGCCGGCATCGACGACAGCCGCTGGAAAAGCTGCGGCAGGGTGAGTTGCCTGTTGTGCACCAACTCGAGCGACACCGGCAGCAGCGTCTCCAGCCCGATGCCGCCGGGCAGCGCCTGGGCGAAGGGCACGCGCTTGCTGTCCTGGTCCTGCGGGCGATGGTCCGAGACGATGGCGTCGATCGTGCCGTCGGCCAGTCCGGCGACGATGGCCAGCCGGTCCATCTCCGAGCGCAGCGGCGGCATCAGCTTGCCGAAGGTGCGATAGTCGCCGACCGCGAGATCGTTCAGCGCGAAGTAGGGCGCGGCGGTATCGCAGGTGATCTTGAGGCCGCGCGCCTTGGCGGCGGCGATCACCTTCACCGACTCCGCCGTCGAGATCTTGGCGAGGTGCAGCCGGCCGCCCGTCATCTCGACCAGGCGGATGTCGCGCTCGACCATGATGACCTCGGCCAGCGGCGGGCTGCCCGACAGGCCGAGCCGGGTCGCCATCTCGCCGCTGGTCATGCTGCCGCCCGAGAGCATCGGCTCCTGCGGCAGGTGGACGATCAGCGCGTCGAAGGCCTTGGCGTAGTACAGCGCTCGGCGCAGCACCTGGGCGTTGCCCACCGGATGGTCGGCGTCGGTGAAGGCGAGGGCCCCGGCCTCGGCCAGCAGTCCGATCTCGGCCAGTTCCTTGCCCTCGAGCCCCGCCGTCAGCGCACCGTAGGCATACATGTTGGTGAGCTTGATCTGGCGCGCGCGGCGGGCGACGAACTCGATCAGCGAGGCGTCGTCGAACGGCGGGTCGTTGTCGGGCAGCAGCACCATCGAGGTGATGCCGCCGGCGGCGGCGGCGATGCCGGCGCTCTCGAGCGTTTCCTTGTGCTCTTCGCCGGGTTCGCCGGTGTGCACGCGCGTGTCGACCACGCCTGGTGCGAGACACAGGCCGCCGCAGTCGATCGACTGGATGCCGTAGGGCGCACCCGAGGCGAACAGGCTGGGGCCGAAGTCGGCGATCTTGCCGTCGCTGATCAGGATTGCGCCGGTGTATTCCGCGTCCGCCGTCGGATCGACGATGCGCGCGTTGATGTAGGCCGTGGAGCCGGCGTGCGGCGGCGCGGTGCGGATGACGTTGCCGCTCATCGCTGGGCGCTCGCGCCCAGCGGGCGCACGATCTGCATCATTGCGCACCTCACGCCGCCGCTCCGATCGAATTGCGCCGGCCGCCGATCAGGGCGTCGAGGCAGGCCATGCGGACGGCGACGCCCATCTCGACCTGCTCGTGGATGATGCTGCGGTCGAGATCGTCGGCGACCTCCGAGTCGATCTCGACGCCGCGGTTCATCGGGCCGGGATGCATCACCAGCGCGTTGGGCTTGGCGACCTTCAGCTTCTCGTGGTCGAGGCCGAAGAAGCGGAAGTATTCGCTGATCGACGGGACGAAGGATCCCTGCATGCGCTCGGTCTGCAGGCGCAGCATCATCACGATGTCGACGTCCCTGAGGCCGGTCTTCATGCTGTAGTGGACCTCGACGCCCATGCGGTCGATGTCGGTCGGCATCAGCGTGGGCGGACCGACCACGCGCACGCGCGCGCCCATGATCTGCAGCAGGTGGATGTTCGAGCGCGCGACACGGCTGTGCATGATGTCGCCGCAGATCGCGACCAGCAGGCCCTGCAGGCTGCCGCGTCGTCGTCGGATGGTGAGCGCGTCGAGCAGCGCCTGCGTCGGGTGCTCATGCTGGCCGTCGCCGGCGTTGATGACGGTGCAGTTGACCTTCTGAGACAGGAGGTTGACCGCGCCGGACTCGCTGTGGCGCACGACGATCGCGTCGGGCCGCATGGCGTTCAGCGTCATCGCGGTGTCGAGGAGCGTCTCGCCCTTCTTCACCGAAGAGGTGGCGACGTCCATGTTGATGACGTCGGAGCCCAGGCGCTTGGCCGCGACCTCGAAGCTGGTGCGGGTGCGGGTGGAGTTCTCGAAGAACAGGTTGATGACAGTGCGGCCCGCGAGCTTGTCGCGGCGCTTGTCGATGGACCTGTTCTGATCGATGTAGGTTTCGGAAAGGTCGAGCAAGCCCGAAATCGTTTCGGGCGACAGACCTTCGATGCCGAGCAGGTGGGGCAACCTCGGCACGCCCGCGCTTTTCTTTGTCACTAAAGCGCGACGTTAAGCACGCACATGCCGGGCCTGCAAGCAGACGCTCTGGTGGATAAGCCACTAGGCGGTCGGGCGCGGCCCTGTGTAGCGGGCGCGGGGCCGGATCAGCGCGCCGTGGGAGGCCTGCTCGAGGGCGTGGGCGATCCAGCCGACGGTCCTCCCGAGCAGGAACAGGGCGAGCGCGGAATCCTTGGGCAGGCCGAGCGTCCGCTCGACCACCACGGTGCTGAAATCGACGTTGGGACGGCGGTTGGTCAGGCGCTCCGCCGCCGCGGCCACGGTCTCGGCGAAAGCCAACTCGGGCGACTGCGGCACGATCTCGCGGAGCATCTCCAGCAGCGTCGCGGCACGGACGTCGCCGTCGGGATAGAGCTGGTGGCCGAAGCCCGGCAGGGGGCCGCCGTCGCGCATCTGGCGCGCCAGCTCGGCCTCGACGTCGGGCGCCTGCCGTATCTTGTCCAGCAGGGCCGCGACGTGGCGCGTGAGGCCGCCGTGGCGCGGGCCGTTGATGGCGGCGAGGCCGGCCACTGTCGCACCGTAGAGGTTGGCGCCGGTCGAGGCGACGACGCGGGCGGCGAAGGCCGAGGCGTTGAATTCGTGGTCGGCCGACAGCACCAGCGCCGCACGGATCAACGGTGCGCGTTCGGCCGGCACGTTCCAGGCGGCCGCGAGCTGTTCGTGGACGGGAAGGGCGGAGACCGGCTCGGCCGTCACCGCCGCCGTCAGCAACCGCAGGATGCGCACGCCGGTCTCGAGCATGGCGGCGCGATTCTCTACCCAGCTCGGATGATCCCAGCGCGCCGCCGCCGGCAGCAGAATCAGGCAACGGTCGACCGTCGACAGGGTGGGCGTCGCGGCCCAGGCACCGCGCAGCGCCGTCGACATCGGCGGCAGGTTCTTGGGGGCGAACGGGCGATCGTCGCACTCCCACAGCAGGTGCGCCACTTGCTCGAGCGAGGTGCTGCGCGCCAGGCGGGTGGCGTCATGGCCACGATAATAAAGACGGCCGTTCTCGATCAGGGTCAGCGACGATTCGAGCACCGGCGTGCCGAAGTCGAGTGCGTTGGCCGCGATCGACTCGGCCTTGCGACCGACGTCGCGACGGCGTTTCAGGCGCGAGACGTCGTCGGCGCGGTAGCGCCGCTCGCGGCGGCCGGTCGTGGCCTCCGACCGCAGCAGGCCGCGGCTCACGTAAGCGTAGAGCGTGGCGGCGGAGACGCCGAGCCGCCGCGCGGCTTCGGCCGAACTGATCCATTCGAGGCTCATGCACAGATATTGATGAATTCAATCAATATTGACAATACATGTTTGCGGTCCGATTTCTCGGCGTGAACAACGCCAGTGAACATCGAAAGGGATTTCAGATGCTGCAGACACGGGTGAACAGCGGCCTCGACGGGGTGATCGTGGCCGACACCATCATGAGCGAGGTCGACGGCGAGGAGGGCCGGCTGGTGGTGCGCGGCCATGCGTTGCCGGAGCTGGTCGCCACGCGCGGCTTCGAGGGCGTCGCGGCGCTGCTGTGGGCCGACTATGCCGAAGGCGGCGGCGACACCGCGGCGGTGACACGCGGGCTGGCGGCTGCGCGCGTGCGCGCCTTCCGCGACGTGCCGAAGCTGCTGGCGGCGACCGAGGGGTTGACGCCGGTCGAGGCGCTGAGGGTGGGACTGGGCATGCTGCCGGACTCCGATCCGCTGCCGCATCACTATCTGGTGTGCGGCGCGTTGCCGGTGTTCCTGGCGGCGCTGCTGAACAGGTCCAAGGGCACGTCGGCGCTGGCGCCCGATCCGACGCTGACCACGGCGCAGGATTTGCTGCGCATGATCCGCGGCCAGCGCGCCGGCGAGGTGTTCGAGAAGGGCCTCGACGCCTATCTTGCCACCGTAGCCGACCACGGCTTCAACGCCTCGACCTTCACCTCGAGGGTCGTGGCCTCGACGCAGGCGGGGCTGATCTCTTCGGTGCTGGCGGCGCTGTGTGCTCTCAAGGGGCCGTTGCATGGCGGCGCGCCGGGACCGGTGCTCGACATGCTCGACGACATCGGCCATGCGGCCAATGCCGAGGCATGGTTCGACGATGCCTTCGCCAAGGGCACGACCCTGATGGGCTTCGGCCATCGCATCTACAAGGTGCGCGATCCGCGGGCGGACGTGCTGATGAAGACGGTGGCCACCCTGCCGGCGACGGCGGGACGGCTGGCCTTCGCCACCGAAGTCGAGAAGGGCGCGATTGCGGCCTTGCGCAGGCACAAGCCTGGCCGCCGGCTCGACACCAATGTCGAGTACTACACCGCGCTGCTGCTCGAGGCGCTCGACATCCCGCGCGAGGCGTTCACGGCGCTGTTCGCCGTCGGCCGCGCCGCCGGCTGGTGCGCGCATGTCTTCGAGCAGGAGAAGGGCGGGCGCATCATTCGCCCGCAGTCGAACTATGTGGGCCCGCGGCCGTCGTAGGCCGGCTGACGGATCGCCGACCCGCGCCAGGTCCGGGCGCGGGTGCCGGCGGCGTCGAACACCCAGACGATCATGAGGGCGCCGTCCGGCGTGAAGCGCACGTTGAAGTGCCGGCGCCAGAAGCTGCCGTCGGCGTAGGCGAACAGCGCCTCGGTACCGATCGAGTCCGGCCGCACGGCGAGCGTCGCCGAACGCGGCGCGGGCTTGGCGTCCGAATCGACCAGTCCGGCGAGGCCGCCGGCAGGCGGGCCGAAGCGCAGGGTCTCGCCAGCGTCGGTCGTCTGCATCGGACCGGCGGTGATGCGCAGCCAGACCGAGGTGGCGTCGGCCTGCTGGCGGATCGAGAAGGCCGCGCCGAACGGCGTGCGGTCGTCGAGGTCGACATGCGGATGGAGCGGCGGCGGCACGATGTCCTCGAGCGGGATCGAGCCGTAGAAGGCGAGCGCCCCCCAATAGAGGCCCAGCCAGTCGGGTTGGATGCCGAACAGGGGCGCGGCCGGATCGGCGTGCGCGCGCGACAGGGCGAAAGGGGCCGCGGCCAGCAGGAGCGCGCGGCGTGCCAGCATTGTCAGAACCACATGCGGCGCAGGATGCCATCGCGACGCCAGACATCGTGATGCACGACGGCCGCGACATGTAGCGCGATCGTGGCCATCAACGCGAACGCCAGCCAGTGGTGAAGCGTGCGCAGCACGGCGAACAGTTCCTGGTCGCGCGGCACGAGGTCGGGCAGCGGCAGGAGGCCGAACCAGATGACGGCCACGCCGCCGGCGGAACTCATCAGCCAGCCACTGGCCGGCATCGCCAACAATAGGATGAGAAGGGCCCAATGGCCGACGGGTGCCAGACGACGCTCCCAGGCGATGACGGTGCTGGGCAGCGCCGGCGGCGGCGCGCGGCGGCGCCACACCAGGCGCAGCACCGCCAGCAGCAGCACCGTGAGGCCGATCCACTTGTGCCAGGCATAGACCTCGAGTTTCAGGCGGCCGAGCGGCAGGCCGGTCATCCACAGTCCGACGCCGAGCAGGCCCAGCACGAGCAGCGCGCTCAGCCAATGCAGGCCGCGCGCGACCGGCGTGTAGCGCTCAGCGCCAGGCATCGGTGCGGATGTTGATGTCGACGGTGTCGCCGACCACATCGACGTAGCGGGTCATGCCGTACTCGGAGCGCTTCAGGCTGCCCTCGGCGCGGAAAGTGGCGTAGCGGCGGCCGGGGCGCGCGTCGGGCACCCGATTGGTGACCGAGGCCTGCAGGGCCATCGGCCGCGTGATGCCGCGCAACGTGAGCACGCCCTCGACGTGCAGCGTCATCTCGCCGGTGCGGGCGACGGCGGTCGAGCGGTAGATCATCGCCGGAAATCTGCCGACGTCGAAGAAGTCGGCGTCCTTGAGCATCGTCGTCTGCTGCTCGTCGAGCATGTCGAGGCTGTCGGTATGGACGACGACATGGACCGAGCTGTTGGGAATGTCGCCGTCGTCGACGGTCACCTTGCCTTCCCAATCCCTGAACGAGCCGGTGGCGCGGAAGATCTTGGAGTCGCCGATGGCGAAGTCGATGGTGCCGCGGGCGCTGCCGATCGTGAGCTCGGCGGTATCGGCCGCGGCCGGCCAGGACGCCACCCCGGCCGAGGCGGCCGCGGCGAGGAAGAGACGGCGGGATGCCCTATCGGGCAACGCTCCGTTCCTCGTAGGTCTCGAAGGAGCGCCGGCCGGCGCCGCGCTGGTTCTCGTAGATCGAGCCCTGGTGGTCGGCGGGCGGCAGTGGCATGCGCACCGGCGCCGGCACGATGCGCGGCTCGACGCCGGCGCTGCCCAGCACCATGCGGTCGTTGAAGTCGTCGAAGTTGCCCGCACCCATCAGCGGCCAGGCGTCGGCGGCAGCATACTCGTGCAGCAACAGGCGGCGCTGGCGGTTGGAGCGGTTGAGCGCCGAGCCGTGCACCAGCCGTACGTGATGGATGGTCATCGAGCCCGCCGGACCCATCAGCGGCACCGCTTTGGAGAGATCGATGCCGCTGGCCGCCGGATCGAGCGCGCCGCAGAAGCGGCCTTCGGCATGATGGTCGTAGGTCGGCCCGTGGTGCGAGCCCGGGATCACCATCAGCGGGCCGTTGTCCATGTCGCAATCGTCGAGGTAGATGCCGGTCGCCAGCACGTCGTCGTTGGTGTGCGGATAGAACGCCCAGTCCTGGTGCCACTCGACGGGCGAACCGTAGCCCGCCGACTTCATGTTGAGCTTGCCGCCATAGAGGCGGATGTCGGGCCCGAGCAGGCCGGTCAGGATCGCGGTGATCTTGGGATCTCGCGTCAGTGCGCGGAAGAAATCGTAGCGCTTGAAGATCGCGGGCTTCAGCCGGCGCACGCGCGGCAGGACCGCGCTGTGGCTGGGCTCGAGGTCGTAGAGGTCGTCGTTGGCGGAGACGCCGCGCGCCTCCGACACGATGCGATCGGTGAGCGCACGCAGCTCGGCGAGCTGCTCGCCCTGGATCAGGCGCGGAATGACCAGATAGCCGTCCCGCCGGTAGGTCTCGATCTGTTGGGGAGTAAGCATGCGAAAGCATAGCACGAGCCGCCGGCTTCGCCGATAATCCCGACATGGCGATCCGGGCCCTGTTTCCGACCCTTGTCTACAAGCGCTCGCTCGCCGGGCGCGGCTGGCCGCGCTTCAATCGCGATCTTGGCGACGAATGCCAGGCGCTGGCGGCCTCGGACCAGGCCGGCCGGCGCTGGTCGGCCAAGCACTATCTCGGCGGCTACACCTCCTACGGGTCGCTCGACCGGCTCCACCTGGTCTCGCCGCTGTTTGCGGCCCTGTGCCGCCGCCTCGACGGCGACGTACGGGCCTTCGCCCGTCGCCTGCACTATGACCTCGCCGGCCGCAGGCTGGCCATGACCGACTGCTGGGTGAACGTGATGCCGGCCGGCGTCGTGCACTCGCTGCACCTGCATCCGGCGTCGTTCGTCAGCGGCACCTATTATGTCGCCGTGCCGCG
>Ga0070679_100002556_pt1 | contig 16509 bp, 10 predicted proteins | sample KBSC63BmetaG_FD_65652 | JGI IMG/M metagenome (GOLD analysis project Ga0070679, IMG submission 65652) | Corn rhizosphere microbial communities from Kellogg Biological Station, Michigan, USA - KBS C6-3B metaG | ecosystem: Host-associated > Plants > Roots > Rhizosphere | place: USA: Michigan... | reverse complement strand
GCGGTCGAGCTCGCGAAGAAGGGCAAGCCGCAGCTGCGCGAGGATCACCTGACCGCGGTGCGGATCAAGCTCCTCCCCGAGGATGCCGGCCGCGGCCAGCACGAACAGGGCAACGGCGGCGGCAAGGACCCGGCGACGCTGAAGATCACGTTCGTCATGCCGGATGGAAAATCGCTGGTCCTCGACCACGAGAAGCTGCTCGCGCTCCCGCGCGACAACCTGCCCGGCACGACCGACGGCAAGGGCTGGACGCTGCAGACGATCCTCACCGCGGCCGGCGTGAAGAAGTTCGACAAGATCGTGGTGTCGAACGCGAACAACGTCGCGCTCAACCTCGACAAGACCAACTTCACCGCCGATTCGGTCCCGTTCGTGAAGCTGAACCGCAAGGGCGAGCTTCGCCTCCGGATCTACAAGAAGACCGGCAGCGACTGGCAGCCCGCCGGTGGCGACGTCAGCGACCTCGACGGGATCCAGGTCCTCAAGTAATGCGCTGGCTGCTCGTCGCTTGCCTCGCGGCGTGCAGCCACGACTCGATGGCGATCGAGGTCGTGAGCTCGGACTCGAGCATCACCCGGGTCGAGCTCGTGCTCGTCGAGAGTCACTGCGATACGTGCGACGGCGATGCGCCGCCGGGCGCGCAAGCCAAGCCCACCGGCGACGTCTACTACCAGTTCGCCGGCGATCGCTTGATCGCGCCGGTCAGCGCCGGGGTCGCGGGGTTCACGCTCTTGCCCGGCGCGAGCGATCACATCCCGAAGCTCGGCGCGATCGGGTTCGACGCGCAGGGCATGGCGAAGGGCGTCGCGCTGCTCGACCAGGACATCCACATCAAGGACCACCTCGGCGAGGTGATCCAGCTCGAGCTCTCCGGCATGACCGCGCAGACGATCGTGTGGCGCGCGCCGAACGCGCCCGACACGGCGGAGAGCTGCATCGCGATCCTCTCCGATCACAACGCGTTCGTCGTGCCGCGCGACGATCAGGACTGCGACGGCGTCATCGGCGCCGACGAGTGCGATCCGTTCTGGTACCTCTACGCGAAGCCGGCCGATACGACGCCGCAGTACTGCCTCGAGCAACAGAGCGCGACCACCTCGTGCATGGTCGGCACCGAGATGGGTTGCGTCGATGGTCAGACCCAGGCCGGTTGTCGTCCGTCGAGCTATTGCGTGCCGCAGCGAGCTTGTGCCGATTGCAGCGATCCGACCGATCCGGGCTGCGTCGATCACGTCGGCACCGACTCGACGCCTGCCGTGCCGCGGATCCATTGCACGATCCCGCTTGTCGGCACGTCCGGCAACTACACGGCGTGCCTCACCGGCATCGCGCCGGTCAACGTCGACATGCCGTACGCGACCGCCAGCAATGCCGTGTGCAACCCGGGCTTCATCAAGGCGCCGGTGATGTTCCCGATCAACCCGCAGTCGTCGGTCGCGTTCGATACCGGGCAAGGCGGCGTGACGCTGACGATCGCGAACCCGAACATGCCGTGCGAGTTCCAGATCGTGCCGATGGCAAGCGTGTCGAGCATTCCCTCGCACAGCGTCCCGGCGGTCGTCGTGCTGCACGGACCGACGCGCACCATGTTGCTGCCACTCGTCGTCGAATTCACGAACGCGAATCAGACCGTGTGCTCGGGCGCATTGACTGCCGCGAGCTGCACCGTCGACACTGCGTCGTTCGCGGATCCGATGTGGACCTGCGCGCGAACCTAAAAAAAGAGCGGCCGATGGATCGCTCCACCGGCCGCTCGGCTGTGACCCCGCCACGGGTCGGTTAATTGTCCTGCTTGGCAAACGGCAGGAGCTGCTTGATGTCGGCGCCCATGACCAGCTTGATCTCGTCGATCTTCTCGGCGATGTCCTTCATGGTCTCGAGCTCCTTCAGGCGCATCAGCACCGGGTTCTCCGCGATCACCTTGGCGGTCTGAGCCATGTTGCGGGTCGCCGCCGCATCCTCACGGCGGAGGATCACGTTCGCGGCGGCCGCCTTCTCGGCCTCGATCACCTTGTTGAGCAGCGTCTTCATCTCACCCGGCAGGATCACGTCCTTCACACCGACGCGGTGCAGGCGCAGACCGAACATCTCGGCTCGCGGCTGGACCTGCGCCTCGAGGTAGCGCGTGAGCGTGTCACGGCCCTCGAGCAGCTCGTCGAGCGTCACGCCGGCGACGAACTCGCGCGCCGCGAGCTGAACCGCGAGGTACAGCGCCTCCTTGACGTCGGCGACCGCGTGGACGGTCGTCGGCGTGTCGGCCGCGGCGTACTCCGCCGTGAGCGTCAGGCGCAGCGTGACCTTGTCACGGGTCATCAGCTCCTGGCCCTCGATCTTCAGCTGCTGGACGCGCGTGTCGAGCACGTTCACCGTGATGCGCGCGCCCGGGTGGTTCCAGAAGGCGTGACGGCCCGGCTCGAGGATGCCCTCGAACTTACCCTGCACGTACTTCAGGCCCTTCTCGAACTGGCGCACGACCTGCTCGATCAGCTCGCCGGCCGGCACGATCGCACGGAGCTCGTCGGTGAGCTCCGGCGCCGGACCGGTGACGTCGAACACGCGGATCGTGACGTTCGGGTCGATCGTCCACAGACGGTGGAGACCCGGACGCAGGAACAGGCGCGGCTTGTCGTCGCGCAGCACGATCGCGCGCTGCTCGGCATTCAGCTCGACCTGCGTGAACCACGCCGGCGGCAGCATCGCGAGTACCTCCGGCTGCGCCCAGAACGCGAGGTCATCTACCTTCCACGTCGCGAGCTTCAGCTGCGCACCGTAGAACGCGTAGTGACCCGGCGCGAGGACGCGCTCCGGCTTACCGTCGCGCAGCAGGACCGCGCGCTGGTTGAGCTCGAGGTTCGCCTCGATGAAGTCTCCCGCCGGGAGCAGCTTCTTCAGCTCGTCAGTGAGCGGCGGCAGCGGATCGGTCTCGGCGAACACGCGCACGCGCACGTTCGGATCGACCTTCCACAGCCGGTGCACACCAGCGCGCAGGAACGCGGCCGGACGCTCGTCCTTGTCGACGATGCCGTACTGGCCGTGCGCGAGCGTGATCGTCTCGAACCACGTCGCCGGCAGCGCATCGAGCACGGCGGTCGGCGCGGTGAACACGAGCTTGTCGGTATCGAGCTTGACGACCTCGTAGGCCTTCCACAGCGTGTAGCGGCCCGGACCGAGGGCACGCACCGCTCGACCCTCTCGGATCAGGACGGCGCGCTCGTTGAGATGCAGGTGCAGAGTCATCATGGTGGTTGCCTCCCCGTGTGGGGGTTGAAAACAAAAGGCGGTCGCCGTCGGTGTGAGCCACCGCGCCGTGGCACGCGCCTCGAAGGGCATGCGTGCGGTTGCGCGGGGTCTCCGGATCGCGCGGTGGATCGCGATGTCGTTGTCATGTCGTCACGCGCGGGCGCACCACTTCCTGGGTTGCTGACGCGTGCGAGATGACAGGAGGATCGCGATCGCCGCGCGCGATGCGTGGTGGGGTCACCACCGGGCATCACACGTCCGACGACCAGCTCAGGTTTTTTACCGTGTTCGAGACGGTTGGGATGTTGGGATGAGCAAGCCCAGTGCGTTTACCGTTTCGCCACCGCCGCATAGATCGTGCGGCAGGAAGGAGTCGAACCTTCAGATCCCGGTCCCGCCGGTTGTGGTCGTCCCCGGAACATCGGTGGTGCCGAACACGCCCCACGAACAGCTTCGAAGGGCTGCGCGGGCGTGCGTCCCGATGCCGGTTGAAACAGGAAATCGTGGATTCCCAGTCCCCAGCGAGGCGCAGACATCTACGGCAACGGCGCGATCGCGTCAACGTCTATTTCAGAACTGCCGGAACAGCTTCACGAAGTAGACGAGCGCGACCGCGCTACCGATCGTGACGACGCACGCGCGCAGCACCTTCGCGGAGACCCGCGATGCGATCGCACCACCGGCGACGCCGCCGACGAGCGACGCACCGGCCATGATCAGCAGCGTGTCGCGGTCGAGGTCGCCGATCGCGAGGAACACGATCGCCGCGGTGACGTTGACCGCGAGCGAGATCAACTGCTTCAGCGCGTTCAACCGGGTGAGCGAATCGGGCAACACGATCGCGAGTGCCGCGAGGATGATCACGCCGAGCCCCGCGCCGAAGTAGCCGCCGTAGATCGCGGCGAGCCCGCTGATCAGCGCCGCGAGCCCCGCGCTGTTCGCGACCGCGTGGAGGCGCGCGCGGATCCGATCCTGAAAGCCGAGCAGGACCACCGCGACGAGCAAGAGAAACGGTACGACGACGTCGAACGTCCGCGCGTTCGTGTGGAGCAGGAGCAAGGCGCCGGCACCGCCGCCGATCGCGGAGATCGGGACGAGCTTCGCGATCCGGCCGCCCTGCCCCGCGAGCTGTTCGCGCTGCGCCCAGGTCGCGCCGAGATAGCCCGGGCACATCGCGACGGTGTTCGTCGCGCTCGCGATCACCGCGGGGACACCGCACGCGAGCAGCGCGGGAAACGTGAGCAGGCTGCCACCGCCAGCGATCGCGTTGACGGCGCCGCCCGCGGCTGCTGCCGCACCGACGAGCGCCAGGTGCGCGGTGTCCACGCGGGCAGACTATCGCGTCGTCGCGACGACGTCGACGAGCGTCGGCGGCCCGTGCGGCTCGACGGTGATCGCCTGACCGAGGTCGGGTCGCGCCCGGCGCGGCAGCGGATCGATCGGCACCGATCGCCCGAATCGCGCCGCGACCTGCGCGGCCTGGATGATCCGGATGTCGGCGAGGCCTTCCCAGCCGCCCGGCTCGGGCACGATGTCGTCGTAGATGCAACGCACGAAGTACTCGAGCTCCGCGGCGACCTGATCGCGGACCTCGAACGTGCGGTGGCGCGAGCCGTGCGGCCCCTCGACGCACATCACCTGCGGCTTCGCGTAGTCGTACGCGTGCGTGATCGTGAGCAGGCCCTCGGTGCCGATCAGCTCGTAGTGCGACCTCGCGTATGCGCCGAAGCTGCACGCGAGCTGGGCGATCCGGTCGCCCGGGAAGCGCAGCGTGACCGCGCACGCCTCGTCGACCGCCTTGAAGCGCGCGTCGCGCGGTGATGCGTAGCGCAGTGCGGTGACCTCGACCGGCTCGGCTCGGAACAGGTAGCGCGCGGCATTGATGCAGTAGATGCCGACGTCGTAGAGCGGCCCTTCACCGCGCCGCGGTTGCAGGCGGACGTTGCCCTCGCGCACCTGTTGCGTGAACGTCGAGCTGAAGATCCGCGGATCGCCGATCTCGCCGCCGCGCGCGAGCTCGATCGCGACGAGGTTCGCCGACTCGAAGTGCAAGCGATACGCGACCATCAGCTTCACGTGCTTGTGCTCGCACGCGCGGATCATCTGCAGGCACTCCGCGTCGGTCGGCGCCATCGGCTTCTCGCACAGCACGTGGACGCCATGGCGCGCCGCGATCACGGTCAGCTGTGCGTGGAGATCGTTCGGCGTCGCGATGTAGACCGCGTCGACCTTGCCGCTCGCGAGCAACGTATCGAGCTGATCGTAGTGCACGCACGTGCGGACGCCGTAGCGCGCACTCAGCTCGTCGAGCTTGTGCTGCGAGCCCGATACCAGCGCCGTGAGCTCGATATCATCGAGTTGCTCGATCGCGGGCAAGATCGCGGTCTGCGCGAAATACCCCTGACCGATCACGGCCATTCGTAGTTTCGATGCGCGCGTCATGATCAGATCACCAGCAAGGCCCGTGCCTTGCACCATCGGTCGCGCATGAAGACGTGCGAGACCTGCCACAACGAATACGACAAGACGTTCGACATCTCGATCGGTGGCACCACCCACACGTTCGATTCGTTCGCGTGCGCGATCCACGCGCTGGCGCCTCGCTGTGCGCAATGTAAGGTCGCGATCATCGGTCACGGGGTGGAAGCCCGCGGCCAGTACTTCTGCTGCGCGAATTGCGCCCGGATGAGTGGAGTTTCCGAGATCGCCGACCGCGGCGATGACCAGAGCGCCACTGCGCCATAGGGCACGGTCGTGCGCGTCCGCACGTAACCCCTTGCGTCAAAGGGGTCCGCGTGGTCATTTCCATGGGCTCCCATGGATCTTAGCTTGAATAAGCTGCGTCGCCGCATGAGCGGCATGTTCGTCGCTCCCTCGCTCGCGCCCACGATGGAGCGCGACCACGCTGGCCGTCAGCCCACCGGGCTCGACCGTCGTGATGTCTGGATCTCCACGCTCGCGATGATCCTCGCCGTCGCCGCGATGGCGGTGGCCGAGATCCTCGTCCGCGCGATCGCGTTCGTCACCAACCTCGCCTACTTCCAGCGCGCGTCGGTCGATGGCGTGTCGCCCGCGGATCACCACATGGGCGTGGTCGCCGTGATCGTGCCGGTGATCGGCGGCATCATCGTCGGCCTCATGGCGCGCTATGGCTCGCGCGCGATTCGCGGCCACGGCATTCCCGAGGCGATGGAGAACATCCTGCTCAACGAGAGCAAGATCCCGCTGCGGATCACGTTCCTGAAGCCGCTGTCCGCGGCGGTCGCGATCGGCACCGGCGGCCCGTTCGGCGCAGAGGGTCCGATCATCGCGACCGGCGGCGCGCTCGGCTCGGCGATCGGCCAGTTCATCCGGGTCACCGCGCGCGAGCGCAAGGTCCTGCTCGCGGCCGGCGCTGCCGCCGGCATGACCGCGATCTTCGGCACGCCGATCGCCGGCGTCCTCCTCGCGATCGAGCTCCTGCTCGCCGAGTACAGCGCGCGCGCCGTCACCCCCGTCGCGCTCGCGTGCGCTGTCGCCGGTGGCCTGCGCGCGATCATCCACGGCACCGACGCGGTGTTCGCGTCGCCCGCGCTCGGCAACCCCGAGACAGCCTCGGTCGTCGTCGCCACGATCGCCGGCGGCATCGTCGGCGTGATCTCGGTCTACATCACGCGCGCCGTCTACTGGATCGAGGATGGCTTCGAGAAGCTGCACTCCGTCCACTGGATGTGGTGGCCCGCGCTCGGCGGCATCGTCGTCGGTGGCGTCGGCATCGTCGCGCCGCGCACGCTCGGCGTCGGCTACGACAACATCACGATGACCGTCGGCGGTGGCTTCGCCGTCGGCGCGCTCGCGACGCTCGCATTCTTCAAGTTCGTGTCGTGGTCGATCGCGCTCGGCAGCGGCACCTCCGGTGGAACGCTCGCGCCGTTGCTCACGCTCGGCGCCGCGCTCGGCTACTTGATGGCGTACGGCGCGAACGAGCTCGCGCCATCGCTTCACATCGACCCGCGCGTCGCCGCGCTCGTCGGCATGGCGGCGATGTTCGCCGGCGCCTCGCGCGCGCTGCTCGCCTCGATCGTGTTCGCGCTGGAGTCGACCCAGGAGATCCACGTCGTCGTGCCGATCGTCGGCGGCGTGACGCTCGCCTACTTCGCGTCCGCGATGCTGATGCGCACCACGATCATGACCGAGAAGCTCGCGCGCCGCGGCGTCGAGTCGCCCGAAGAGATCGTGGTCGCGGTCGCGACCGCAGAGCTGCAAGAGGGCTAGCTCCGTCGCGGGACGTACTGTGTCCACGGTCCGAGATCGTCGGCCGTGACCAAGCGGCCCGCCTTGCGGAGCTCGCGAAACGCTCCGATGACCAGGTGCTGCATCCCGATCGAAACGCTCTCGCTCTCGGCCAAGACGGCACCGGTCGCCGCCGCATTCCGGATATCGCCGCCGGCCATCGCGGTTCGCGCCGCGAGCGCGGCCAGATCGACATCCGGTGCGAGTCGCTGCGGGTCGAGGTGACGCCGCCAGATCTCTTGGCGCTCGGGAGCACCGGGCATCGGGAACTGCGCGACGATCGGAATCCTTCGCTGAAACGCCGGATCGATGTTCCGCTCGAGGTTTGTCGCGAGGATCACGGTGCCGCGATGGTCTTCGATGCGCTGGAGCAGATACGACGTCTCGAGGTTCGCGTATCGATCATGCGCATCGCGCACCTCGGTTCGCCGGCCGAAGATCGCGTCGGCCTCGTCGAAGAACAAGATCGCGCCATCCGCATCGGCGGCGGTAAACACCCGCTCCAAGTTCTTCTCGGTCTCGCCGATATACTTGTTCACCACCTGAGAGAGATCGATGCGCCATAGGTCGCGCCCGAGCGCGTTCGCGACGACCTGGGCGGCCATCGTCTTGCCCGTCCCCGGGGGGCCGCAAAACAGCGCCACGGCTCCCTCGTGACGTCGCGAACGAGAGCCCGTCCCACTCGAACCGAACACGCGTGCTCCGAACCGGGCCCAGGCGAGCAAGAGTTGGAGCTCGCTGCGCGTCGTCTCGGGCAGCACGAGATCATCAAACGTGTAGCGCGTGACAATGCGCTGGACGAGCGACCCCGAAGGCGGCCCTCGCCGTGACGCATCCTCGAGATCGACGAGAGACAATTGGTTGTCGCGGCGCGCCGCCGCCTTCGCGGCGGCATTCGCGACCGCGATCGCGATCTGGCCGGGTCCGCCTGCAAAGCGCATCGCGAGTGCCTTCGGGTCGATCGCAGGCTCGCGCGCATATGGGGCAAGGGCGTAGGACCAGAGTCGGTTGCGCGCCTCGTAGTCTGGAGCTTCCAGCGCGAGCCCGAGCACCGTGCGATCGATCAGCGTTGTCGCTTCGCGTGCGATCTGGTGATCCGCGATCGCGATCACCGGAACCGGCAGCGAGCTCGCCCCGCGACATAGCGCGGTCACGTCTCCGGACTCCTCGAGCCGCACGATCACAGCCGCGTCGTGCCACACGGTCTCTCGAATCAGGTCGCGTCGACGCTCGGACTCCACGATGGAGCTCGCCGAGGCGCGAATCGCTGGGCGCCCGGTCTGGCCCGCGATCGCTTCCGCGAGCGCCTCGCGACCGCTCCCGGGCGGCCCGCTGATCACGACGACCGCTTCGGAAGGTGACCGCTGTCGGATCGTAGCGACAACGTCCTCGATCCGAGCACGGAGGGGTTCGGACAGTGCGAGCCGCGCGAGCTCCGCACCGGTCGTGCGGACGAGTGTGAATTCACCGCTGATCGGCTGACCGACGAGGCGAGGCCAGAACGCAGGCCGCAACGCGATCTCTCGGCTCGCGTGCGGACCGGTTCCGAAAAAGTCTACGAGGCCGAGATCGAACATCCTCGAGCTCGGGCCGAGCGCGGCCTGCGCGGAGGTCCAGCCGCCGGCGACGAGATCGTCAAAAAGGCGCAGTACGCTTCCGACCGTTGGACGGCGCGAAGCCGAATCTCCGCCGAGGACCGCGAGGATCCGCCCATACCGATCGTCGAGCTCGCAGGCGAGCGCGAGCAGCACGACGTCTCGCTCGAACGAGCTCAGCCCGTAACGCGCGACGGCTCGTTCGAGCGGTGGCAATACGCGCGTGTCGCCGCCGCCGGTCGAGGCGCCATCTTGCACGCCGTGTTCGGCGACCAGCTCGGCGACCTGTGGAGCGATGCTCGCTCGAGGCTGGCGCTCGGCAGCGGCGACGAGCAGGCGGTCGATCCGGCCGAGCGCAGCGAACACCCGGGCGTCGACGCTCCGTGTTCCACCATCGCTCACCGGACGAGAACCTACGCTCGGTCTGTAGGGTCTCCAAGGCCCGCGAGGTAGAATGTGGCGGTGCGAGAGCGTGAGGCGGCGCGGTCGGAGCAGAAGAGCTCGTCGCCACGACTTCCGGTCTCCCGGCGCGACAGTCGCTCCGAAGTCGAAGCGCGCAGCGTCGCTAGTTTGCCGCGCCCCGCGGGGCCCGAGCGTAGCCCTTCGAGCGTGCCCGCCGACCTGGTTCGCCCGTCGAGCGCCGGCTCGCACCTCCCGCCGGCGCGTCAAGCCGCCCTCGAGTCTGCCTTCGACACCGACCTCTCCGCAGTGCGGGTGCACACCGGCCCGAGCGCCGACCGTTCGGCGCGTGCGATCGGAGCCAGCGCCTACACGATCGGCCCTTCGATCGTGTTCGCCGACGGCGCGTATGCTCCGACGACATCCGCCGGCACCGCGCTGCTCACCCACGAGGTCGCGCACACCGTCCAGGATCCCGGCGGAACCGCGGTGCACCGTTACGACAACGTATGCGAGGCGGATGAAGCACGGGCGCCGGTGTGCGAGCCGGATCCTGCGCCCGAGCCTGCGCAACCCGCGGAGCCGGATCCCGATCCAGACGCCGCTGCCTATGCGGCGGTCGAGGGGCTGACGGACGACCAGCTCCTCGCGCAATCCGGCGACAGCTGGGCCGATATCACGCGTGGCGATCAAACCGCGCTCCAGAGCCATGATCTCTATCGCTACGAGCTCGAACGCCGTCACCTCAGCGAGACCGCGCCAACGCCGAGCGAAAGGCAATTCCAGACCGCTGATGGACTCGTCTGGTCGACGAGCTCCGTCCACACGCGCTGGCAAGTGGAACGGGTCTACGCCGGGCAAGCTGGGGTCCGACCGAACGAAGCGCGTGACAACATCCGCGTCGAGGTCCAGCGGATCGCCGTCGCGAACGGATACAACACGGTCGCAGGCGTTCCAGAGCAAGGTGCACTGACACAGGAACAGCAAGATGCAGTCACGGTCGCCGGCCAGATCCGCGACCTTGCCGAGCAGCAGTTCACCGAGGTTCAGTCCGAAGTTGACTCGTTCATGTCGACGTTCGAGCCCAATACTCAGACGCTCGCGTTCGAGATCCTCGATGCCAGCGACCGAAGGATTCGAGAGGAGCTCGTTCACTACGGCATCGTGATGAACGCGCCGATCGATGATGTCGACGACGACCAGGACGCTGATGTCGATGAAGGCGGCGCGAACCTCGGCGGTCCGGGCTACGGGTTCTCGGACACCGCCGCCACGAGTGAAGCGAGGGCCGGGTTACAGCATGCGGCCCAGGAGATCGCAGACGCCGAGACCGCGCGGCGGGCGATCGAGGCTCGCCACAACGAAGTGGTCGGTCGAATCATGTGGATCGAGGATTGCGCGGATCCCGAGGCGCTCCGGCAGGATAACGACTTCGATGCGGACGTCGATGAGGGTCCGCCGTCCGATCCGGTCGCGGGCTATTGCGCCGCGGCTCCGTCGAGCGACGAGATGGACCTGCTCGTCGATGCACGCGATGCACTCCAACGCCAGCTCGCGCAGGCTGCGAGCCAAGTCGCCGAGCTCCGCGCCTCGCGCGAAAACGAGTTTCCCCTCCTCGCGAGCTATACATCCGGCGAGCAGATCGATCTCGACGGCCTGCACAGGCTCGCGAACGACACCAACGCGAACGCGATCGCATCTGACGCGTCGACCAAGCTCGCCAACATCGAGCGCGTTCGCTCGAAGCTGCGCAGCGGCGACCTCACGATCTGGGAGCTCCCCGATCTGCTCGCGATCGCGCAGCAACGCGCGCACGTCGCGTCGGTGTCTCCGTACGCGAATGCCATCCACGAACGCGCGGTCGCCGCCGGCGGCGGTGGGTTCTGGCGATCGATTGGCATCACCGTGCTGTCGATCGGGCTCGGTCTGATCGCCGCGATCCCGACGGGCGGCGCGAGCCTGGCGGTGACGGCGACCGTCCTCGCGGCGGAGATCGCAGGCGCGACGCTGGATCTCTACCTCTTGTCGCAGAGCGTGAGCGAGTACCGGACGCGCGACGCGCTCACGAACACCGACTACGATCGCGCGCGCGCGCTATCCCACGAAGAACCATCGTTGCTCTGGCTCGCGGTCGACATCATTGGCAACGTCGTCGGAATCGGAGGCGCGATCCGGGGAGCGACCCACGCGTTCCGCGACATCGTGCGGGCGCGACGCGCCGCGATCGCTGCGCGCAACCTCGAGGAGCTCGTCGACCAGATCGAGCGCATGCGGCAGGCGGGTGCGGATATCGGGCTCGGCGCGCGCTCCGCGGAGCGGCTCGAGCTTCAGGTTCTGGGCGAGCTGCCCGATCGCCAGCTTGCCGAAGCCGCGGCCGCCGCGACGACTCGGGCCGCGACCGCCGAGGAGATGGTGGCGCGGCTCGGTCGCCGCCTCACCGACCGCGTGACGCCCGACGATCTCGGCGCCTTGTCGCGCGAGCTCGGATTGCCGGTCACGATCGACCCGGCGCTGACGCAAGACGTGAGAGTGATGACCGATCTGATCGATGGCCGCGTAGTTCGTGCGCGCGGGATCATCGTCGGACCCGGTGCGACGCTCGCCGACATCGCGCAGCACCGCGAGACGATCGCGCTCTTGGGTGACCTCGAGCGCGTCACCACCGAGCTCGGCGCACAGACCGATGCACTGCTTGGCACGGTCGTCGGACCGAACGGCGCGATCAATCCGTTCCCGCCCGGATCCCAGTCATTCAACTCGTGGATCGAGCTGCGCAAGTACCCCGCCCTGCTGCAGGCTCGCTACGCGCGCCTCGCCGAGGACGGCATCACCGCAGCCGAGCGCGGCACGCTGCGTGAGGACATCCGGTTCTTCGAGACCGAGCTCGCGTATCACAGCGAGGTCGTCAACGGGAGCGTCCTCGAACGCGGCGAGGACTTCATCGCGCGCTCGTCCGCTAGCAACCGAGCTGCGATCGACGCCGGCTATCCGGCAACATTCGACCTGCCCGCCACCGAAGGTGCTCCCGCACGGACATTCACCATCGGCGAGCCGGGTAGCCCGTACTATTACGCGCGCGCCGGCGACGGCACCGATCGTTACGTCATCAGGCGATATGTCGATGCGGTCGATGCGCCGGCTGTGACCGTCACCCGCGCCGCCGACGGTGCAGTGACGATCGCTGAAGGCGGTCTCACCCGCACCGAAGCGGGTCTGGCGCTCCGGCGTAGCTGGTCACAACCCGTTCAGGATGCGTTCAATGACGCCGAGGCCGCACTGCGCGCACAGCATGGCAGTGCGCTCTACCGCGTGGTGCCCCTCTCCGGCGTGCATGCGCTGCAACGCACGATCGGATCGCTCATGACTCCAGCGCAGCTCGAGAGTCTCGAAGCGATCTTGACGCGCTCGCTCTCGCGAAGTCGATCCGCGGAGGCTGCCCGACGACTCGCCGAGGATGCAATTCGCGACCTGTCGGCACATCCGATCGTCATCGTCCGTGGCACAGATCAGCTTCGCGCGTTCGGATACCGCGCTCACTTCATCAGCGAATCATCGCGGGTCGCCGGAACGGCTGTCAGTGTCGAAGGCGATCTCCATCACCTCATTCCGCTCTATCTCGGCGGCGAACATGGCATCGGGAATCTGCTCGATCTCGACGAGCTCGCGCATCGACAAGTACACGAGCTTCTCGAGGGTGTGGAAATCGGAGAAGACCTCACGTTGGCGCCCAGCAGCATCGGGCGGATGGACGTGAATTTTGAAGCGGGGATCGGCATCCTCTACCGCGACGGATCGATCGAGCTCCAGCCGCTCAGTGCTTACATGACTTCGGAAGCGACGAGCGCCGCCGATGTGGCCGCGCCTGTGTCAACATCCGTCGCGCAATGACGTCGTGCGGCCTCCACGAGCTCGAGTTATCCCAGGTTTGGCGATGATGGCGCTCGGCATGAAACAGCGCTGGCGAGCTCCGCTCGGCGACCGCGTCGTAGCTTTCGCTCCGCATCCTTGCGGCGGTGGCCTCATCACCCGGTCGGGCAGCGCGATGGTCGGTCTCGACCGAGACACCGGCGAGGTGCTGTGGCAGTCCGAGATCCCGGATGGCACGGGGCTCACCGCTTGTTTTCAGGTGATCGACGATGTCGCGATCACCGAGGTCCGCGACTCGCGAACGAAGCGCTCGCATTTCTATGCGTACGAAGCTGATGGACGGATGCGCTGGCGTACGACGCTCGACGCGATGGCTCGCGGCGTCGTTCGTGGCGGCGCGCACGAGGTCGCCGCGATCGTCGATACCTCGCCCAAGCAGCTCGTGACGATCGACGCCCGTGATGGCAAGACGACGGCGTCGACGCTGCCGTTCGCCGCCTCGACCGTCGCGCGAATCTCTTCCGGGCGGTGGATCCTTGCAACGAACGTCCCCGGCCGAGACAAACCGGGTTGTTACGTGCTCGACGGCGACAAGGCAACGCCGGTGGCCACCGAGCAATCCGCATGGGGTGTGTGCGCGACCGCGAATGTCCTGCTCGTCCTCGAACGCGACGGCATGGCGCGTGTCTCGAAGCTCGTGGCCCGCGACGAGGTAACGCTCGCGGTCAAGTGGCAGCGACAGACGGTCGGCGACGCGTTCGCGGTGTGCGGGTCCATGGTGATCGCAATGGTCGGCGCACCGGAAGCCGCGATACCGGCTGCGTTCGATCTCGCGACGGGCGAGACCTGTTGGGAGCGCGACCCGCTGCCGAAGCCCGCCGTCTGGATCGCGGCTTCGCCGCCCCTCGTCATGTTCGTGCTGTCGAGTGGAGCGGGGCCGGGCAGCGTGCTGTACACGATCGATGGCATCCTCCGCGCCGATCACGACGGCCATACGAGCCGAGAGCTCGTCGTCGCCGGCAGCGACGTCTACCTCATCATCGACGGAGACGCCGTGGCGCTGGTGCTGCCAGCCGGCGTCGCGGATGTGGCAGCGTGACGGTGTTCCTTACTCCACTTCGGCCGATGCGCGCGGGCCGGGTCGGCCATGCCGCGGTTCTGCTCGACGACGGTAGGGTGCTCGTAGCCGGAGGCGTCGGTGCGCTCGGACCGAAGGGGGCGCCGATCGCGAGCTGCGAGATCTTCGAGCCAAGCACCGGCCTCTGGCACGTCGCAACGCGTTTGGTCCAGCCACGTCAGGACCTCGCGCTCGCGCGCCTGACCGATGGTCGCGTGCTCGCGCTCGGCGGTCGCCTCGTCGATCGGATGCCGCTCGCCACCGTCGAAGCGTGGGATCCGCGCGTCGATCGATGGGAGCGCCTCGCCGATCTTCCCGAGGCTGTCTATGGCGCAGCAGTCGCGAGGCTCGACGACAGCCGTGCGCTCGTGATCGGCGGATTCTCGAGTGCAGGACCGAGCCGGATCGCGTGGTGGCTCGATCTGCGCACCGCAGCCCTATCACCTGCTCCACCGCCGCACGAGGAGCATGGTTATCATGCGATCGCAGTGACGCCTCGCGATGAGGTCGTCGTGTCCGGACTCGCGACCGAGGTCCTGCGCGGCGACCAGTGGCTTCGGCTGTCGCGCCAACGTGGCGGTGCTGATGCGGTGGCCGCTGAGGTACTCGCCGACGGCTCCTTGATGGTCAGCGGTGGGCGTCACATCGACAACGAGCGCGCTCGCGCGGACACGACGATCTGGCCGCCCGGGTTCGATGAACCGATCGACATCACCTTCGAGCGCGACCCGCGCTGGGGCCATACGCTGGCGCGCTTACACGCTGGTCGAATCGTCGCGGTCGGCGGCCTCACCGACGGCTCGCGCTTCGCCGACACGTGGGAAGTGTTCGAACCGAACGAGCGGCGCTGGCGCGCAGTCCCGACGCTGGTCGAGTCGAGGTGGCACCACGTTCAGGTCGCTCTGAACGACGGCTCTTTCTTGATCGCGGGCGGAGCGAGACTCGTCGGCGCCGGGGACGCCTCGCCGAGCGCGAGCAGACTCGCGGCGTGAACGCCTACGCGGTGTCCGGCGAGAGGACGTGGACGCGCTCCTCGGCTGACGATCCTCCCGATCGGGCTCGGCGGCCGCCGCGTGTACGCGGAGTACGAGCGCGTCGTCGGGTGGTCGGCTAGCGGTGCGTCGCGCGCCACGCCGCGATCTTGTCGCTCAGCTCTTTGCCGCGCGGTACCGCCGCGATCGTGGCCGCGCGGTCGAGCTGCGCGGTCGCGCCGGCTCGATCGCCGGTCGCCCACAGCGCACGTGCGTAATCGAACAGCGTTGCCGCGTTATCGAGCGGATCGCCGGACTTCACGTCGAGCTTCTCCACGATCGGCTTGTAGATCTTGACCGCCTCTGCGGCGTGGCCCGCACCGAGCTGCGCCGCTGCCACGAGACTCGACGATTCGGCGACCTCGGGTGAATCGAGCTTCGCGCCGTTCTTGACGTGGAGGTCGACGCACGTCTGGGCATTCGCCAGCGCTTCGGCCCACTGCTCGCGCTCCTGCGCGATCTGGCTGAGCCCGACGTAGACGTTGCACAGGATCGGCGTCGTCGGACCGAGCGCCTTCACCCGGATCGCCAGCGATTGCTTGTAGAGCTCGGTCGCCTCGTCGAGCCGGTGCTGGTGGCGGACCGCGTTGGCGATGCTGGCGAGCGCGGCGGCGTAACGCGGGTGATCGGCACCGAATCCGGTCTTGTAGACCGCGGCGACGCGTCGATACGCGGCTTCGGCCTTCGCCCACTCACCGCGCAGCAGGTAGGCATTGCCGAGCTCGTGGACAGAGACGGCGACCATCGCCGAGTCCTTGCCGTAGATCTGTTCCTTGATCGCGATCGCGCGCTGCTCGGCATCGATCGCCTCGTCGATCTTGCCTTCGTCCTCGAGCGAGCCGCCGAGGTTCGTGAGGGTCAGGGCGACGCGCGGATGGTCGGGGCCGAGCTGCGCGATCTCGAGCTCGAGCGCGCGCCGGTGGTACTCGCTGCTCTTCGCGGACTCTCCCTTGTAGAGGTAGTCGTTGCCGAGGTTGTCGTACTCGGC
>Ga0070679_100002554_pt1 | contig 16510 bp, 14 predicted proteins | sample KBSC63BmetaG_FD_65652 | JGI IMG/M metagenome (GOLD analysis project Ga0070679, IMG submission 65652) | Corn rhizosphere microbial communities from Kellogg Biological Station, Michigan, USA - KBS C6-3B metaG | ecosystem: Host-associated > Plants > Roots > Rhizosphere | place: USA: Michigan... | reverse complement strand
GGTCCAGATCGGGAATCGACCAAATTGTAATGGATCGGTTGGCATGACGAAGCGAATCGTGTTTGACGCCGGCGGTATTGGATCAACACTCGGCATAAGTATGTATTCGATGTCCCGAACCGGTTACCATTCCGCTCCTCACACCCATGGTGAGGCCAGCAATACATGCGCGATTCGGCAGGCGGGCCTGCGCGGTGCGACGACAGACGATTTATAGGTCGCTTGCGTTGGCTGAACCATACACCTCTGCATCCTCAATGGTTCGTCCGTAGGGTGCAACGCAACCGCTTGCGGCACTTGCACCTTCTTTCTGGCGACGTGCTGGACATCGGTTGTTCGGATCGTGCGCTGGCGAAGTACCTGCCGGAAGGGTGCCACTATGTCGGTCTGGATTACTACGCGACCGTAGCAGCGTTCTATGCTACCCGCCCAGATGTGTTTGGTGATGCGTGCGCCTTGCCGATGCGTGATGCGTGTATGGACGGTGTGATGTTGTTCGAAGTACTCGAGCATGTACCTGATCCGCAAGCGGTGCTTGCGGAAATTGCGCGTGTGCTGCGACCTGGCGGCGTGTTGCTGCTGAGTATCCCGTTCATGTACCCAATCCACAACGCTCCCTTCGACTTTCATCGGTTTACGTTGCATGGTTTGCAACGCGCGTTGACGATCCATGGATTCGATGCCGAGATCATTCAGCCGCGCCTGCGTGCCTTGGAGGTCGGGGGTTTAGTGATGGGCCTCGCGTTGGGTGACGCGTGTCTTGGAATCTGGCGTCGACATCGCTGGGCGTTGCCGATCGTCCCCTTGCTGGCGTTGCTTGTATTGCTCGGCAATCTGCTTGCATGGACATTGGCGCGCCTGCTGCCTGGGTCGGATTTCATGCCAGGTGGCTATCAGGCTGTGGCAGTCAAGCATTTGCGGAACGCGCCGCCGACGGCGGTCGCCTGAGCTCGGATCTGGACTGCCGAACAATAGTGATTGCGAAGCCTGCAAGATTCCTTTGGCTGACGCCGCGGTATGGCGGAAGTACATTACCAGCAGTTTTTCGCAAACATGTTGGATGGTGCGGAGATTCTTTCTTTGCGGTGATCTTCTCAACGGCCGCCGTGTAAGCCACCTTCCACCGCATCGGCCAGAAATTTCAGCGATGGGCGATGGCCCGAAGCCAATCGCCTGAGGTAGAACCGTGCCGGCTGGTAAAGCTCTGCAGCCGAAAAGCGCGGAAACTCGCCGGCAAATTCATTGCGGACGAAAAAGGCGTTGACGCCGGACAGGTTGCAAGTGATCAAGTGGTAACCGAGCGGTTCGAGAACACTGACAAAGCTCGACAATGAGGCGCCTTGATAGTCATCACCTGTCCACCTAGCTGTTGATGCCTTGACCTTGATGTCCAGGGGTGGCGGGAATTTCGCGTTGTATTCGACGCACAGGACTTTCGGCTCGAGGTATTTGAGTGCCTCCGAGAGCACATAGATGTCGTTGCTGTCGATGTCAATTGAAAGCAAATCGGTGCTTGCGGTACCGAGTTCGGTCAGCAGTGATTGTACGGTCTGTACAACGTTCTCCACGGTGATCATTTTGCATCGGTACAATAACTGTTCGTTTCTGGGAATCAAGTCACGAATGACCCGGATGTTTCGTTCATTCCCATCAATCCAAATACCTCGCCACCCCGAAAGAGCTAGGGCATGTGTGTTGTTCTCAAGCCCATTACCGCATCCGATCTCCACGAAAATGCAATTGCTAGGTATTTTTGAAAATATATAGGCAAGAATGCCATCCTCGTCACATTGCGAATATATTTTGTATCCATGGATCGCCGGATTCCCCGGGGTCTTGAGTTCAACCTCGCGCTTGACGCGGTCGTATTCCTGACGGACGGTTGCCTGAATCTGAAGTCGATCGACGACATTGGCACTCCAGCGAGCCAGTTGGGAAATAAAAGTCATGGGGCAGTGGACCTTCTCGTAAATTTGGCAAGTACCAGATTATCAGGCCGCAGACGCTTGTCGGCCGGTCCAAGCCGCCCGCGTTACATCCCGTCGCGTTTTCGGATTACCCGCTCGCGGGTCGTACGCGCCGATGCTGCTGCCATCCCGTCATCTGGTCAGCAGCTCGGAATAGAGCGCCAGGTGGGCTTCGATCGCCCGTTCCTCCGTGAATACGGTGAGGGCTCGGTGGAGCCCCGCTTGCCCCAGCGCGCGCGCCTGTGCAGGGTGCTCACGCAGAGTCCGGCAGCATGCTGCAAGCGCGGCGACATCCTCTACGGGTGCCAGCAGTCCAGTGCCGCCGTTGACGACGACGTCGCGCAGCCCCGACACCTCGAATGCCACAACCGGCTTGCCACAAGCCATGCCTTCCAGTGCGGTATAGCCGAATCCTTCATGTCGGCTTAGCGACACCAGGATGTCGGTATTGCGATAGGCGGCGACGAGTTGATCGGTTGTCAATCCACTGGCGAAGCGCAATCCGGCACCGTTCACAGAAACCGCCGGCCTCTCACTCCGCAGCCCTGTCACCACGGTCACATCGAAATCATTGCCCAACGCATCACAGAACGGCGCGATCAGATCACCGCCCTTGCGGCGACTCATGTTTCCGACGATGAGTACGCATGTGCGATCGGAGTCTGTGCTTATGCGTTTCGGCCCAGGGGAAAAAACGTGCGCATCGATCCACAACGGAATTGTATGTACATCGCGGATGCCGAAATCCTCCCATACTTCATGTCTGGTGGAATCGCTGATCGCGACTACCGCATTGGCTGTCCGGAAAGAGGCGCGTTCGAACCGGCGGACTAGCTGGTTGTGGAAAATCGCTTGCGGCAGGCTTTTCCATTGCGGGTAGCCTCGGCCCGCAACGCAATGGAGCGCCGTTGCGACAAGAGGCACGGAATGATGGCAGAACGCGAATGCGATCTGGCTATTGGCACTGATGACATCGGTACCGGTCGGCGGCGGTCGCGTGTGCAGGAACCACGGCGCATACTGGTACGCGTGCGGTAGCCACTCCACCACCGCCTGCACCCCGCGTTCGCGGAGCCCTTGGGCGAGCCGCTCGGCATAAATGTCTGCTCCGCTGCGCGCGCGGATGGTGGGCAGCCAGATTTTCATACATATCCCTAGCTTTTCCTGTGCCATGCGGACTGGCACAGAGTGTAAGATCAGTATGCTTTGTGTCGCTGGAGCCGCCCGACCTTCGCACGCCATGCGAGATAGATGACGTAGCCGATCATCATGACTAGCTGTGTGAGATACGTGGCCGCGACCGCGCCGCGCCAACTCCACCCGGCAACCAGCGCGGTCGTCACGGTCACATTGAACAATGCGCCCGCTAACTCAATCGCGCCCGCCGAGCGCTCGTGGCCCGACGTAGCGGCCAGGGTGCGCACGATGACCCAGCAAGTCATGGTTAGTGGTACCAATGCGAGAGCGCGCGCGATCGGCACTGTTTCCGTGTAGGCGTGTCCCAGCAACAATGGAAGCGCGAAGCTAGCCGCATAAACGCCAGCGCACAGCAACAGCGCATACAGCAATGTTAGTGCGATCTTGCTCGCCGATAATCGCAGCGAGCGCACGAAGCCTTGCTGACCTTGCCGAAACAGGTCCGGCAACAACCACTCAACACCGGCGGAGATGGGGAGTAGGAAAACTTCAACCAGCCGGTAAGCAGGTGTGTACATGCCCGCCATGGTCGTGGACACCATGCGTGCGAGAATGACCTTGTCGGCATCGCCGTGCACGCGGGCAGACGCGTTCGCGACGGCGAAGCCCAATCCGGAGAGACTTTCTTGGAACAACGGGATAGGTGTGCGCGGGTAAGTGCGCGGACGCGTTGCCCAAGCGCCGAAAAGGATGCAACAGAACACTGCACCGGTCGCAAATGACACGAGTGCCCACGTCGCCAGGTCGAGCGAGTGGCTCAGCAGCAGCGCTATCGCGATTATCACTCGCAGCACCGACGGCGCGGATAGTGCAGTAGCCATGCCGGTGTAATGCTCGCGCGCCTGCATGACGCGCATCACGAGCTCCACGGCAACGTAGTACATCAGCTCGCCGAGTGCGACCAACGCAATTGCAATGGGACTGACATTGTGCGGCACCAGCAACCACGCGCAGCCGAGCGCGACGAGCGCCAGCGGCGGCAGCCACAGAAGCACCCGGCGCACGACCAGTTCGAGACTTTCGGGGTATGTTCGCCGGCCCTGTGTGACGTCGCGCACGTGCAGCGCGCCTGCGCCCATGCCAGTGAAGGTTGCGATGAAGGACGCAAGGCTTACTGCCACGGCATAGCCGCCGAACTCACTGGGGCCCAACGCGCGAGCGAGCAGCACTATTAGTACACTCGATGACAGCGCGCGAACCCCGAAGCCAGCGGTGACCATCAGGTAGTGGCGACTGAGCATCACAGTTGTCGCGTGGCGTCGGCGTTCATTGGATAAGTTTTGAGTCGGCGCCTTTCGGACGGACAAGGCGTTCGAACTCTGCAAAATAGTCGCCCGCCACCCGATCCCATGTGAACTGCTCGGCGATGGTTTGGCGCGCGGTCCACGCGAACTGTTCGCGGCGGGCCGGATCCCACGCGGCGATTTCGTTGATGCGCGCGGCGAAACCGTCGGCGTCCATGGGCTTGACCAGAAAGCCTGTTACGCCCTCGACAACGGCTTCCGCCAGGCCGCCGAGCTTGGCGGCCACCACCGGCGTGCCGGCGGCTGCCGATTCAAGTGCAGACAAGCCGAAGCCTTCGTTCTGGCTGGTTAACTGCACCGGAAGATTAGGCATGACGCACGCGACGACTTGGGAACGAAGCCGGGACAGCGCCTCGTGAGACAAACTACCGAGGTAATTTGCGCGCGTGCAGCTTTCCACGGCAAGCATCTCTTTAGAATCCCAGGCGGGGCCGGCTACCAGCAGTTGGATGTGTGCGGTGATCTTGGGTAGTACCGCGGTGATGAACCAGGCCAGGCCTTTGTAGTGGATCAGTCTGCCGGCGAAGAGAATAGTGTCTCCGCGGGACGGGGGGATTTCAGGATTCGGGCTTAGTCGTGTGGCGAGCGGTATTCGGGAGGTGCGCCTGAAACCCAGCGCAGCCGCGGCTTTCCGTGTATCCGAACTGTTCGCGATGAGGAGATCGGCATAGCTGGAAAAGGCCCGCAGCATTATCCGGTAGATGATCGATCCGAGCTTGCGGCGAGTGGCGTAATACACGTCGTTGCCGTGCGCAGTGACGACCGTTGCGACGCATCCGCGCGTGCGCACCTTGGCGAGCCACGCCAATGGTGTCAGTACCGAGTCGCCGAACAGCACAATGTCCACCTTTCCAGCTTCATACAGGATGCGGAGCGAGGCCTTGACCATGAACCGAATGAGAACGAATGGCCCCGGCCTTCCAATGATCGGTGGGTCCGGCTTGAATAGCCGGAAGCCCGGGCACTTTTGTTGCAATGCCTGCGCAAGCTCCCCCGCGAACACCTCCATTCCTCCAACGGATGGCGGGAACTTGCGAGTAACGAACAGGACGCGCATCGAGAACGACTTAAACCGCCGCTTCCAATTCCGGCACGATCTTGAACAGGTCGCCGACCAGGCCGATGTCGGCGACTTCGAAAATCGGGGCGTCCGCATCCTTGTTGATCGCGACGATGATGCCGGCGTCCTTGATGCCGGTGAGGTGCTGGATGGCGCCGGAAATGCCGATGGCCATGTAGAGTTCGGGCGCGATGATCTTGCCAGTCTGGCCGACCTGCATGTCGTTCGGGCAGTAGCCCGCGTCGACCGCGGCGCGTGACGCGCCAGCGGCGGCATGCAGTTTGTCGGCGAGCTTGTAGATGACGTCGAAGTTCTCTTTGGAACCGAGCCCGCGGCCGCCCGACACGACTTTTGATGCGCTTTGCAGGTCGGGGCGCTCGCTCGACGCTTGCTTCAGTTCCACGAAACGGGTGTGCGCGAGAACCGTTGCTTCGACCGGCAACATTTCGACAGGCGCGGTATTGGCGGCTTCGCCGACCGCCGGCCAGGATGCGGTGCGCACGGTGCCAACCACGATCGACTCACTCAGTGCTTCGACGGTGACGATGGCGTTGCCGGCGTAGATCGGGCGGGTGAAGGTGTGCGCACCGGTCACCGACATGATGTCGCTGACCTGGCCGACGCCCAGCAACGCCGCGACGCGCGGCGCGACGTCCTTGCCGAAGGTGGTGGAGGGGAACAGCAGGTGCGAGTAGCCCTTTTTTGCGGCGGCCGCGATCTGTGGTGCAAGCATCGCGGCCAGTGTGTGGGCGTTCTCGGCACGCACGACGGTCAGCACTTTTGATACACCATCCAGCTTTGCAGCTTGGGCGGCGACGGCGTCGGGCGTGTCGGCCAGAACCAATACATCGATTGCATCCGGCTTGATTTCGCGCGCGCAAGTCACGCAACGCGCGGTCGAAACATTGAGTTGGCCGTTGAGGTGCTCAGCGACGATCAGGATTTTAGTCATGGGTTGCATCCGCTCGGTTTTGAAATTTCCTTCTCCCTCCGGGAGAAGGTGCCCCGAAGGGGCGGATGAGGGTACGAACCTGGCGAAACGCCGTGCGAAGAACCGGACCCTCACCCGGCCTGCGGCCAGCCTCTCCCGAAGGGAGAGGGAACGGCGATCACACCAGCCCTTTCTGCTTCAGCAGGCCCACCAATTCGGCCACGTCCTTCACCATCACGCCGCGCGAACGCTTGGGCGGTGGCGCGTAGTGCGTGGTCTTGATTTCGCCGCCGTGCTCGATGCCGAGCGTGGACAGCTCGATGGTCTCGATCGGCTTGGATTTGGCCTTCATGATGTCGGGCAGCTTGATGAAGCGCGGTTCGTTCAAGCGCAGGTCGGTGGTGACGACGGCGGGCAGGTCGACTTCGATGGTTTCGAGGCCGGCATCGACTTCGCGCGTCACGGTGGCCTTGTCGCCCGACACTTCCAGTTTTGACGCGAAAGTCGCTTGCGGCCGATCCCACAACGCCGCCAGCATCTGGCCAGTCTGGTTGCAGTCGTCGTCGATGGCCTGCTTGCCGAGGATCACGAGTCCGGGTTGCACTGACTCGATCAGCTTCAGGAACACACGTGCTGCGGCAAGCGGTTGCACCGGATCGGGCGTGACGACGTGAATCGCGCGATTGGCGCCCATCGCAAGCCCGTTGCGCAGATGCGCCTGCGCGTCGGCGGGCGCGATCGTCGCTATCACGACTTCATCGGCGATGCCTTTTTCGCGCAGCCGCAGCGCTTCTTCCAGCGCGATGTCGTCGAACGGATTGGGGGAAAGCTTGACGCCATCGGTGACGACGCCCGAGCCGTCGGGCTTCACCTGGATGCGCACGTTGTAATCGACCACGCGCTTATAACCGACCAGAATCTTCATCGGAATTCCTTGTTGCCTGCAGCGTCAAACGGCATCCGGTCATTGTAACCGACTACGCTTCGCGGACCCGCGCGGCTTCGTGCGAACCGAAGAAGCGCGCGTACAACACGAGATAGCCGACTTGCAGTGCGGCGCCGAGCAGGAATGGCAGCACCAGATAGCCGGCATGGAACAACGCGCCACCCATCACCGGGCCGATCGCGCGCGGTAATTGGATGGAAATGTTCTGGAGGCTGCTGGCGAGGCCGCGTCGTTCGACCCGCGTCAACCCCTCGGCCAGCGCCTGACGCACGCCGCCGGTGCCGCGAGTGGAAGCGCCACGCACGATATACAACCCCATCGCCGCCCAGAAGCCCGGCACCAGCGGCATTGCCACCAGCAACGCGATGCCGACGCCACGCATCCACAGCACGGTTTTCATGATGCCGTGTCGCTGCGCGATCGCGCCTGCGAGGAATGACCCTGCCGCGCCGACGATGAACGCCAGTGCCAGCCCCGGCCCGATGTCGACCAGCCCACGCTGGAACTTGATGGCGAACCAGTACGCGATCAGCGGTCCGATCAGGCCGATGCCGAGGCCGTTCAGGAAATTGGCTACCACCAATTTCGCGAGCAGTCGATTCTCGGCGCGGCGGAGGTTGCGTGCGGCGACGTCGGGCAATTCGCGCCGCGCGAATACGGCGGGTTCGCGCGCCAGCCACATCAATGCAAAACTCGCAAGCGATCCCACCAACGGCAGTACGAACAGCGCCCGGTAATCTTCGACGCTCATCGCATGGCCCGTCCACCATGCCGGCAACGCTGCCAGCAAAGCGCCGATGCCCATCCCGATGAAACCGACCGCGCTGTTGGCGCTGAACACGCGGCCGCGGCGCTGCATCGGCAATTCGATCGCGAGCCACGCCTGTTCCACGGGCGAGAATGGCCCGGCCGAACCGTTGGCGCCGCGCCCGAAGCCGCCAATCACTGCCGCCGTGACCAGCAACCAAGGCGTCGTGGTGAGCATCGCGACGAGCGCGACCAGCGCCTGCAGCGCGTCATAGCCGAGCAGGAATGCGCGCCGGCCGCCATGGTCGCTCATTGGCCCGACGATGATGGTGAGCAGCGTGCCGAACAGCAGCGCGCCCATCAACACCATGCCGATCGCGGTAGCGGTCCAGCCGAGCGCGTGCAGGTACAACGTGAACGCTGCGACCATGGCGCCCTGGCCGATGCTGCGGGCCGCGCGCATGCCGATCAGCAGGCGCACGTTGCGGGGCAGGGGTGGTTTCGCCGTGGCGCTCACGTCCCCATGATGCCGCGGCGCTGCTCGCGAGCGAAGCTGCTTGTCCTTTTCTCTTCGGGAGAAGGGGCGTGAAACGCCGCTCTTTCTTCTGCGCGCAGCGCCGGATGAAGGTACGGAATCGGGCACGATGCCGCAGTGCGCCAACGCCGGCCCCTCACCCAGCGCTACGCGCTTGGGCTACGTTCGCCCTCGGAGAGGGGCTTCCAAGCGCCGCAAAATTGCTTGAGCAAAGCGCTCTGCCACGCCGTCCGCATGTTCGGCGAATACCGAAGGTTCGACCAGTTCCAGCTCGAGTAAGCGCGGGGAGCCATCATCGTCGCGAATCAGGTCCACGCGCGCGTACAGCAGCGGTTGTTCGAATGGAATCGCTGCGAGCGCGCGTTGCGCGACGGCCAGTTCATCCGACGATGGCGTGCGCGGCTCGATGGTTTCCTTCGCATATAGTCCGGTGGTCGCGCCGGCTCCGCGTTTCAGAAGCGGACCCTTGCGGATGGCGTGCGAGAACACGCCATCGAAGAACAGCAGCGCAGTTTCGCCGTGTTCGTCCACGCGGTCGAGGTAAGGCTGCAGCAGCACACTGCGACGCGCGTCCAGCAGGCGTCGTGCGTGCGCGACGATGCCGCTGCGATCATCGCGTGCACGGCGTTGCGCGTCGCGGGAGCCTGCGCCGACCGCGGGCTTGACGACGAAATCGGGCGCGTCCGGGTGGGTGTTCAAGACGACTTCGAGGATCGCCGCGACATCGTCGTCCGGTTCGAGGAAGGTGCTCGGCACCACCGACACGCCGGCGCGTGCGAGTTCCGCGAGATAGTGCTTGTCGGTGTTCCAGCGCACCACCGGAAGCGGGTTTGCGAGCCGGGTGCGTTCCGCGACACGCGCGGCCCAGTCCAGGAATTCGGGCAGCCGCTCGAAGTAATCCCAGGTCGAGCGCAGCAACGCGAGATCGAAGCGCGACCAGTCGATCGCGTCATCGTCCCAATCGACTTCCTGCGCGTCCGCGCCGGCTTGGCGCAGGGCGGCCAGCAGCAGCGGCATGTCGCAATCGGTGCCGCGCGCCGCGCGCGCGGTGACGAGGGCTATGCGGGGCATGGCTAAAGATTCTGGTAATTGGGTCCCGAGCCGCCTTCCGGCGTCACCCAGGTGATGATCTCGTACGGATCCTTGATGTCGCAGGTCTTGCAGTGCACGCAGTTCGCGGCATTGATCTGCAGGCGCAGCGACGGGCTTCCATCGGCTCCGGCTTCCTCGACGATCTCGTACACGTTCGCGGGACAGAATCGCGTGCAGGGATTGCCATATTCAATGGTGCAACGATCGACGCAGATGTTGGTGTCCAGCACGTGCAGGTGTACCGGCTGGTCCTCATCGTGTTCGGTGGCGGCGAAGTACACGCCGGCAAGACGATCGCGCGGCGGCAGCGTGCGTTCGATCCAGCGGGGTTCGCGGGGCGAGGTGGAGTTGGGGCCGGGACGGTTGGCTTTTGTCGCGGGCGGATCGAGCTTCTCCAATGATGACCAGTCGGGATGGTTCTTTAATGTCCAAGGCGAGAGGCCTGCGGTGGCGGTTTCCCACGCGGCGTTGAACAAGCCGCGCCACAGCCCGCCGCCGAAACCCGGGCGGATATTGCGCACCTTGTGCAGCTCTTTCGCGATGGGCGAGGCGCGCAGGCGCGCATCGAAGCCAGCACCCGCTTGTTTTGTCGCGAAGTGCTCGGCGGCCAGCATGCCGGAACGGATCGCCTGGTGAGTGCCCTTGATCTTCGGCACGTTCATCAAACCCGCTGCGTCGCCGACCAGGATCGCGCCCGGCATTTCCGTGTTTGGCAGCGACTGCAGGCCGCCCTCGATCAGTGCACGCGCGCCGCCCGAGACGATCTGGCCGCCTTCCAGCAGCGGCTTGATGCGGGCGTGATTCTTCAGTTGCTGGAACGCTTCCCACGGCCGGAACAGCGGGTCGGAATAATCGAGTCCTGCGACGAAACCGATCGCGATGCGATCCTTGTCGAGCTGATAAATGAAGCTGCCGCCGTAGGTCCTGTTGTCCAGCGGCCAACCGATGGTGTGGGTGACGTGGCCGGGCTGCACCCGGCCCGGCGGCAATTGCCATAGCTCCTTCAATCCGATGCCGTAGGTTTGCGGATCAGAGTCCTTGTCGAGGCCGTACTTCGCGATCAAGGTTTTGGTGACGCTGCCGCGACAGCCTTCCGCCAGCACCGTGAGTTTCGCGAGGATGTCGATCCCTTGGGTGTAACCCGGCTTGTGTGAGCCGTCTTTCGCAACGCCCATGTCGCCGATCCGTACGCCGGCGACCGCGCCCCGGTCATCGAATACCGCATCGGCGGCGGCGAAGCCGGGGAACACGTCCACGCCCAGGGCCTCGGCTTGGGGCGCCAGCCATGCGCACAGCGCCCCCAGCGAGACGATGAAATTGCCGTGGTTGTGCATCTGCGGCGGCGTCGGCAGTTTCACGGCGCGCTCCGCGTCGCGCAGCCACAGGAATTCATCGTGGGTGGCCGGCACGCAGATCGGGGGAGGATTGTCACGCCAGCCCGGAAGCAGCGCATCCAGCGGGGCGGGTTCGATCACGGCGCCTGAAAGAATGTGTGCGCCGATCGTGGATGCCTTTTCGATCACGCACACGCGGATATCCGGCTTCAGTTGCTTCATGCGAATCGCGAATGCGAGCCCGGACGGGCCTGCACCCACCACGACCAAGTCGTACTCCATCGTTTCGCGTTCGCTCATGGCGGCTCCCGTCACTGGTTCGTATCCATTCGTCATTGTCTTGGGTTCCCGTGCACCCGGCAAACCCGCATAATCGGGCTATCAGGAGGATCGATGAGCGCGAACAACGACGAGGAAATGCTGGGTCCGGAAGCGCTGCGGCGCGGCGGCGTGTGGCAGTGCCTGCACTGGCTGGCTGCGGGCCGAACCACTTCCGAGGCGTTGGCTGAGGCCTGCCTGGCCGCGATCGAACGCCGCGATCCCGGGGTGCACGCATTCGTGGACGTGCGTCCCGATCTGGTGCGTGACCAGGCCGCGAGCGCGCAGCGGCGCCGGCGCGAAGGGCCGATCGGGCGGTTGGACGGCATTCCGGTCGCGATCAAGGACAACTTCGACGTGGCGGGTTATCCGACGCGCGCGGGCCTGCCGACGCGGGAAGAACACGGCGCCCGCATCGACGCGCACGCGGTCGCCCGGCTGCGTGCCGCTGGCGCGGTGCTGCTCGGCAAGACCAATCTCGATGAAGGCGCGCTGGGCGCGGCCACCCGCAATCCGCATTTCGGCACCACGCGCAATCCGTTCGACTCGAATCGCGTGGCGGGCGGTTCGTCCGGCGGCTCCGCCGCGGCGGTGGCGGCGGGCATGGCGCCGGTCGCGATCGGCTCCGACACGCTGGGTTCGGTGCGCATTCCTGCGAGTTACTGCGGTGTATTCGCACTCAAGCCGACCCACGGCGAAATTTCCGCACGTGGCCTGGTGCCGGCGGCGCGCAGGCTGGATGCGGTCGGCATCCTGGGCCGCAGCGTCGGCGACCTCGTGGTGATGCTGCAAGTGCTGGCGGGCTACGACGCCGACGATCCACGCTCGCGCCGGCGCCGCGTCGCATTGCAACCGCCGGACTGGAATCCCAACCATCTGCGTTGCGGCGTTCTTCCCGATCTCGCCGACATCGGCGTGGAACCGGCCGTGGTCGAGGTGTTCGAGGCGGCGCTGGCGCGGCTGGAACGCGAGCTCGGCGAGCGTCAGACGCTGGATTTTTCCGACTGGCCATTCCAGAAAATGCGGCGCGCCGGCCTGCTGTTGATGGAAGCCGAAATGCGAAACACTTTCGCCGACGATCTTGCGGACGTGGTGCATCCGGTCTCCGACAATTTCCGCGCGATGCTCGATTACGCTGCACGCAAATCCGCCGCCGATTACGCCCTGGCCGACCGCATCCTCGATTTCGCGGTGCTGAAGGCGCGCCGGGTGTTCTCGAGGGTGGACGTGCTGGTGCTGCCGACCACCCCGCAGGGCGCGTTCCCGATCGACGCGCCGATACCTGCGTCGCAGGCTGACCTCACTGCGTTCGCAAGTCTTTCCGCCTGTCCGGCCGTGAGCATTCCGATGGGCACCTTGCCCGACGGCATGCCGATCGGCTTGCAGTTCGTCGGCGCGCCCGGTTCGGACTTGCGCCTGCTGGAACTGGCGGAAGTCTGCGCGTCGGCGCTGGATGCCGCGCCGGCCTATCCCGTCGAGGCGTGAGCGATCGCGCGATGATCGCAGGGCCTGCTCTGGTGGGGCGGGTGGCAACCCGCCTTTCATGGGCACATCACCCGGCAGGATTGCTCGCATCATCCATGATGCTCACCCCCTCGCTCGCGCTCGGGCCGGCCTGCAGCCGTCCAAATTCGTTCCGGACGAATTTGTCGCTGCGCTACTCCCGCCCAATGCTTCCCGACGCGCTACAAATACGCTTTGTGAAACAAAAGTGGGAGACTGTTCCCCAGGTCAGCGGCGCCGCGACGGCTCGTCGTCAGCGCCAGCCGCGCGCGTTGCGCGATCGTGGATCGCGACGTCGAGCGTCCACGCGACCACTTGTTGCGCCAGTGCATCATCGGCCGCACCGAACGTGGCCACGATCTGTGATACGTCCACACCCGACGGATTCTGCGTCACCACGAAACTGCGGGTCGCGAGCAGGTTGCGTGCGCCGCCGCGACGAAGCTGCGCGTCGAAACGCACGACCACCACCGGCGAGCCGTTCCGGTATTCGGACTGGAACGCGCGCAAGTCGCCACTCAGGGTGTAGTCGGAAGCGAAGTGGTCGTCGTCGGTGGTGACGGCGGGCAGCTTCGCGGCCATGAACGCGTCCACGAGTCGATGGCGGACCAACAACGCTGGCGACTCGCTCCAGCGTGCACCCTTGTAGGTGCTGACCTGTCCGGGTTCGGGCATCACCAAGATGCCGCTCTGGTCGAGCGCGCCGCTGGTATTGGGCGTATCGACGCGCAGGCTGAAGTCCGCGGTTGCCGTGTTGGCGGCAGGTGCGGCGGATTCCTGTGGTTGCCAGACCTGAACCGGTGAACTTTTGGGCAACACCGAGCAGCCGGCGAGCAGCGCGGTGGAGGCGCACAATGCGAGCAGCGTGCGCGTGGCGGAGAACGATCTGGGCGCGGTCATGGGTGCGTCCTTCGGGGAAGGTCTGATTGGACTTGTCAAGGTTTGGCTCCTGCTCGGATTGTCATACTTCCACAACCCCTGAAACCACCGCATGGTTTTTGCCGCTTTCGCTCAAAGGGGGCGAAAGCCCGGGACGATTGCTGCAACTGGGTTGCAAGAATCCTAGTGCTTGGGCGTGAATTCGGTGGCGTGGTCGCGACCCAAGAGGTAGCCGGCAGGGTTGGCCTGCAACTGGCTGGTGATCTGGTGGATGTCGCGCACTGTCGAGCGCAATTCGCGCAGGGTCGGTCCGATCTGGTCGACGCCGCGCAAACCGGACTGCAGCGAACCCTGGTTTTCGGTGAGCAATTCATTCAAGGTTTGCGTGGTCTTCTGCAACGATGCCATCGCGGCGGCCGCGCGATCCAGCGTCTGGCGCCCGGGGCCGTTGACGAGTTGGTTGGCGCCGGCCAGCGTCTGGTTGAGTTCCTTGGCGGCGGCCGCGCCCTGCTGGATAAGCGCGCGCAGGTCTTCGCGTTCGGCCGCGAGTGCGGCTGTGGTCTTGTCGATGTTGTCGAGCGTGTGGGAAATGCGATCGACGTTCTGCTGCGAAATGATATGGCCGAGCCGATCGAGGATGAGGTTGAGGGAGGTGACCACGTCACTGCCCGACGCCAGCAACTTGGTCAGCGCCGAGCTTTCCGACTTGATTTCCGGCACCGGATTGCTGGGCGTCGGCATCAACGGCTGGCTGGATGGCGCGCCGCCGGTCAACTGCACGAACGCAACACCGGTGAGTCCAAGCAAGCCCAGCTTGGCGCGGGTGTCCACCTTGATCGGCGTGTCGGCGGCGACCTGGATTTGCGCCAGCACCTTGCGCGGGTCCTTCGGGTCCAGCTTCAACTGGCTGACCTCGCCGATCTGGATGCCGTTGTACTGAACCGGGCTGCCCTTCGACAGCCCGGTCACGGATTCCGTGAACACGATGTCGTAATAATGGTATTGGCGATTGAGGCTGGTCTTGCCCAGCCACAGTGCGAACAGCACCACCAGCGCCACCACCACGACAGTGAAGGCGCCTATCAATACGTGATGAGCTCGGGTTTCCATGTCGTTGTTCTCATGCAAGGGCGCGAACGGATTGTGCCGCCCGGCCGCGTGGTCCCTGGAAATATTCGCGAATCCAAGGGTCGTCGAAGCGCTCCACCTTGTCCAGCGAATCGGCCACGATCACGCGCTTGTGCGCGAGCACCGCGACGCGGTCGCAGATCGCGTGCAGCGAATCGAGATCGTGGGTGATCATGAAGACGGTCAACCCCAGCGCATCGCGCAAGGTGCGGATCAACTGGTCGAACGACGCCGCGGCGATCGGATCGAGCCCGGACGTCGGTTCGTCCAGGAACACGATGTCGGGATCCAGCGCCAGCGCGCGCGCCAATCCGGCGCGCTTGACCATGCCGCCGGAAAGTTCGGCGGGAAATTTGTGGCGCGCTTCGGGGCCGAGGTCTGCCAACGCGATCTTCAATGCCGCCACCCGCAGCGCGTCGTGCAGCGACAGTTTGGTGTGTTCCATCAGCGGCACGCGCACGTTCTCGCTGACGGTGAGCGATGAAAACAGCGCGCCATTCTGGAACAGCACGCCGCAGCGGCTTTCGATGGCAACCCTTTTGCCTTCCGACAGGTCGTGCAGGTTCTCGCCGAACAGGCGCACGCTGCCGGCATCGGGTCGCCGCAGGCCCAGGATCGTGCGCAGCAGCACCGACTTGCCGGTGCCCGAGCCGCCTACCACGCCGAGGATCTCACCGCGGTAGACCTCGAGATCGAGGTTGTCGTGCACGACCTGTTCGCCGAACTGGCTGCGCAGGCCGCGCACCTCGACCAGCGTGTCGCGCGGTGTGGCGGTCACGGCGACGGTCACCAGTTCATCTCCATGAAGAACAACGCAGCGATCGCGTCCACCACGATCACCAGGAAAATCGATTGCACCACGCTGGACGTGGTGCGTTCGCCCACCGATTGTGCGCTGCCTTGCACCTTGAAGCCTTCCAGGCACCCGATCACCGCGATCAGGAACGCGAAGATCGGCGCCTTGGCCAGCCCCAGCCACAGATAACGCAACGGGGTGTCGGTCTGGAACACCGAGATGAACATGGATGGCGTGATGTTGAGCGCGAACCAGCACACCAGCGCACCGCCGATCACGCCAGCCAGGATCGCGAGGAATGTCAGCATCGGGGTCACGATCATCAGCGCCAGCACCCGCGGCAGCACCAGCAGCTCCATCGGGTCGAGCCCCATGGTGCGCATCGCGTCGACCTCCTCGCCGACCTTCATCGAACCGATCTGCGCGGTGAATGCGCTGGCGGTGCGGCCGGCTAGGATGATGGCGGTGAGCAGCACGCCGAGTTCACGCAGGAATGCGTATGACACCAGGTCCACGGTGAATACGGTCGCGCCGTAGCGCTGCAGCGCGGTGGCGCCGAGGAAAGCGATGACCGCGCCGATCAAGAATGAAAGCAGGACCACGATCGGCACCGCGTGGAAGCCGGTTTGCTCCATGTGCGCGATCAAGGACGTGACGCGCCAGCGCTTGGGGCGCCAGACAATCCGGGCGAACGTCTCCAGCGTCATGCCGATGAAGGCGAGCAGCTTGGCGCCGAGGTTGCCGACGTGGATGACGTTGCCGCCGATGTCGGC
>Ga0070679_100002553_pt1 | contig 16513 bp, 18 predicted proteins | sample KBSC63BmetaG_FD_65652 | JGI IMG/M metagenome (GOLD analysis project Ga0070679, IMG submission 65652) | Corn rhizosphere microbial communities from Kellogg Biological Station, Michigan, USA - KBS C6-3B metaG | ecosystem: Host-associated > Plants > Roots > Rhizosphere | place: USA: Michigan... | reverse complement strand
CAGGAGGGCCCGCTCGAGGTCGGGGTCGTCCTCCCCGCGGCGGTAGCGCCCGAGCAGCTCGAGCTGCAGATGGTGCAGGGGCAGGAGGTAGTTGTCTCGGATCTCCAAGGTGGTGCGCAGCGTGGGCTCCCGGTCGAGCAACGCGGTGTCGCCGGTCACCGCCAGCAGCCGGTCGACGGTCAGCTCGAACTCCTTCCGGATCTGGTCGAGCAGCGCTCGCAGCTTCTCCGGCGCGAGGGCGGCGTACCGATGGGCGATGTCGAGGTCGGTCTTGACCAGGGTCATCGAGACGTTGCCGAGGAAGGTCCGGAAGAACGGCCACGCGGCGTACATCTCGCGCAGCGCCTCGAGGTCTCCGAGCTGCTGGGCGGCGGCGAGCCCGGAGCCGACGCCGAACCATCCGGGCACGATCTGCCGCGACTGCGTCCAGCCGAAGACCCACGGGATGGCGCGCAGGTCGTCGATGCCCGCGTCGGCCCCGGGGCGCCGAGCCGGACGCGAGCCGATGTGCAGGGCGCCGAGGAGGTCGACCGGGGTCGCGGTGAGGAAGTACGCCGGCAGGCCGGCCTCCTCGACCAGCATGCGGTAGCGCGCGTGGGCCGCCTCGGAGATCCGGTCCATCGTCGCGTCCCACCGCTCGGCCTGCTCCGGCGTACGCCGGTCGGTGCGGTGGAGGACGCTCGCCTCGAGAGTGGCGGCCAGAGCCAGCTCGAGGTTCTCCCGGGCGAGGGTCGGCAGCGCGTACTTGTCGCTGATCACCTCGCCCTGCTCGGTGATCTTCACCTCGCCGTCGACCGTGCCGGAGGGCAGCGCCAGGATCGCGTCGTACGTCGGGCCACCACCGCGTCCGACCGAGCCGCCGCGACCGTGGAAGAAGCGCAGGCGGACGCCGTGGCGGCGGGCGACGTCGCGGGCGCGGCGCTGTGCCAGCTGGATCTGCCACTGCGACGTGGTGATGCCGCCGGCCTTGTTGGAGTCTGAGTAGCCGAGCATGATCTCCTGCACGTCGCCGCGCAGGCGCACCAGCTCGCGGTACGACGGGTCTCCCAGCAGCGATGCGAGGATCGGCCCGGCCTGCTCCAGCTCGTCGACGGTCTCGAGCAGCGGCACGAACCCGATCCGGGCGACCCCGCCCGGCAGGTCGACGAGACCGGCCTCGCGGGCCAGCACCACGGCCGCGAAGACGTCGTCGGCGTCATGGGTCATCGAGACGATGTAGCTCTCGACCGACCGCGGCCCGAGCTCGTCGAGTGCCCAGCGGATCGTCCGGAAGGTGCCGGCGGTGACCGCCGCCTGCTCGTCGAGCGGGAGCGGGAGGTGGGCCAGGGGACGCCGGCTCGCGAGCTCCGCGCTCAGCACCTTCAGCCGGGCGGGCCGGTCGAGGGCGGCGTACGTCGTGTCCAGCTCGCCGAGGCGGTCGAGCAGCTGACCCACGGCGTCATGGTGCTTCGCCGCGTGCTCCCGGACGTCGAGCGTGGCCAGGGTGAGTCCGGTGGCGGCGACGGTGCGCACCAGGCGCTCCACCTCGCCCCGCGCCACGACGGGCCCCTGGTGGTCGAGCACCGAGCGGTGCAGGAGCACGAGGTCGTCCAGCAGCTCGGTGTCGTCGGCGTAGTCCCGGCCCGGGACGTGACGCGTCCCTGAGGTGATCCGCTGCTCGGTCAGACCGAGGCGCAGGTGCACACAGGTCAGGAAGAGCCGGTAGGGCTCCTCGGCGTTGAGGCGGCGGTAGCGGCGCTCGACCTCGGGCACGTCCGGGAGCTGCTCGTCGAGGCGCGCGCGCAGCTCGTCCGACACGGCACCGACGCGGTCGCTCACCGAGAGGTCGCGGCGCAGGGCGTCGACGAGTCGGCGCAACAGACGGATGCCGTGCACCGCCTGGAGGACGAGGACCTCGCGGGTCGTCTCCGGGGTGACGTGTGGGTTGCCGTCGCGGTCGCCGCCGACCCAGCTGCCGAAGCACAGCGGGCGCACCTCGGGCGGCAGCTCGACGCCGATCGTCGCGAGTCCGTCGCGCAGCTCCTCCAGGACGTCCGCGAGGGCGCCGCCGGAGAGTCCCTCGAGGTAGTACACGACGTTGCGCGCCTCGTCGGTCGGCTCGGGCGCCTCGACGCGGATCTCGTCGGTCAGCCAGAGCAGCTCCACGGCCTCCTCGAGCCGTCGCGTGCGCCGGGGGCTGTCCGGCTCCCCCAGGAGGGCGGCCACCCGGCGGAGCTTGTCGATCGTCGAGCGCCGGGCCACCTCGGTCGGGTGGGCGGTGAACACCGGCCGCAGCCCCACGTGCCGGACGACCTCGGCGACCTCCTCCGGGGGGACACCCGCGTCGGCGATGCGCCCCACCGCCTGCGCGACCCAGCTGCCCTCGTCGGCCCTGGTCCGGAGCAGCGCTCGGCCGCGGTGCACCTGCTCGGTGATGTTGGCGAGGTGGAAGTACGCCGTGAACGCGCGCACCAGGCGAGTCACCGTCCCCAGGTCGAAGTCGGGCAGCTCGTCGAGACGGCCCTGCTTGGCGTGAGCGCGCACGCGCTCGACCAGGTCGAGCAGCTCCTGCCCCTCGGTGCGGACCAGCGTCTCTCCGAGGATCGAGGTCACTCGACGGATGTCGCGACGCAGCTCCCGGTCCGGGGCCGCGTCCTCCCTGAGCATCTCCTCGGCCATGCCCCCATCGTCACAGCAATCCCAGTCCTCCCCGCTCGGCGTTCAGGGGTCGGGCTGCCGTCGGATTACCCGCCTAGGCGGGTAATCCGAGGGTTCGTGGCGGTTGCATCCCCCTCGAAGCCGACGAAACGCCCGCGAAGCAGGGAAGGCGAGGCGGTCGCACGCGCGCGATACCCCTCTAGGGTATGGTAGGACCATGAGCCACCCCGGATACCTCAACGACAAGGACGACGTCCTCAAGCGGCTGCGCCGCATCGAGGGACAAGCCCGCGGGCTGCAGCGGATGGTCGAGGAGGAGCAGTACTGCATCGACATCCTGACCCAGGTGTCGGCCATGACCAAGGCGCTGCAGGCGGTCGCGCTCAACCTGCTCGACGACCACCTCGCGCACTGCGTCAGGGACGCGGTCGCGACCGGGGACGGCGCCGACGAGAAGCTCGACGAGGCCTCGGCGGCGATCGCGAGGCTGGTGCGGTCATGACCACCCGGACGTGGACCGTGACCGGCATGACCTGCGAGCACTGCGTCGCGTCGGTGACCGAAGAGGTCGCCGAGCTGCCCGGCGTACGCCGCGTCGACGTCGACCTGGCCTCGGGCCGGCTGGACGTCGAGGCCGACGGGTCGCTGAGCGACGACGACGTGCGCGGCGCGGTCGAGGAAGCCGGCTACGGGCTGGCCTGACATGCCCACCACGGCCACGCCCCCACCCGACCTCCGCGACGTCGACCTCGACATCGCGGGGATGACCTGCGCGTCGTGCGCCAACCGCATCCAGCGCAAGCTCAACAAGCTCGACGGGGTCACCGCCTCGGTCAGCTATGCCACCGAGCGGGCCCACGTGTCGGCCCCGCCGGACGTGGCGACCGACGAGCTGATCGCGGTCGTGCGGAAGGCGGGTTACGACGCCGCGCTGCCGTCGCCGGAGTCCGAGACCCTGAGCCCGCGCCCGACCCGGCTGCTCGTGGCCGGGATCCTGACGGTGCCCGTGGTGGTCTGGACGATGTTCGGGGTGCTCCGCTTCGACGGCTGGGAGTGGGTGGCGACCGGGATCGCGGGCCTCGTCGTGTGGGGCGCCGGCTGGCCGTTCCACCGCGCCGCCGCCCTGAACGCCCGCCACCTCACCAGCACCATGGACACCCTGGTCTCGCTCGGCACGACGGCCGCGTGGCTCTGGTCCGTGGTCTCGCTGGTGCGCGGCGAGGGCCACATGTACGTCGAGGTCGCGGCCGTGGTCACCACGTTCCTGCTGCTGGGTCGCTACGCGGAGTCGCGCAGCAAGCGGCGCGCGGGCGAGGCCCTCCGGGCCCTGCTCGAGCTCGGAGCCAAGCAGGTGTCCGTGCTCCGGGACGGCGTCGAGGAGCTGCTCCCGGTCGAGGAGCTGGCGGTGGGCGACCGGTTCGTCGTACGCCCCGGCGAGAAGGTCGCGACCGACGGGGTCGTCGAGGAGGGCGCCTCGGCCGTCGACCTGTCGCTCCTGACCGGCGAGCCGGTTCCCGTCGACGTCACCGACGGCGACGAGGTCGTCGGGTCCGCCCTGAACACCTCGGGGCGCCTGGTGGTGCGCGCCACGCGGGTGGGCGCGGACACCCAGCTCGCCCAGATCGCGCGCCTGGTCGACCAGGCCCAGCGCGGTCAGGCGCCCGTCGAGCGGCTGGCCGACCGGGTCTCGGCGGTGTTCGTGCCGGTCGTGCTGGTGGTCGCCGTCCTGACCCTCGTGGGGTGGCTGGCGCTCGGCGGCGGCGCGACCGCGGCGTTCACGGCCGCCGTCTCGGTGCTGGTGATCGCCTGCCCCTGCGCGCTCGGCCTCGCGACGCCGACCGCTCTCATGGTGGGCACGGGGCGCGGGGCCCAGCTGGGCATCGTCATCCGCGGGCCGCAGGTGCTCGAGTCGACCCGTCGCGTCGACACCATCGTCCTGGACAAGACGGGAACGGTGACCGAGGGCCGGATGTCGGTGACGGGTGTCGTCCCCGACGATCCGGAGGTGCTCCGGTACGCCGCCGCCGTCGAGGCCGCCTCCGAGCACCCGATCGCCCGCGCGGTCGTCGCGGCCGCGGGCCCGACGTCACCGGTCACGTCGTTCCAGAGCCTGCCCGGCCTCGGCGCGCAGGGCGTGGTCGACGGGCACGAGGTGGTCGTCGGCCGGCCGGTGCTCTTCGACCACCTCCCCGAGACCGTCGGTCGGGCCGTCGAGGACTGTGTGTCCGGTACTCCCGTGGTGGTGGGCTGGGACGGCGAGGCACGGGGCGTGGTCGTCGTGTCCGACACCGTGAAACCGACCTCTCCGGCCGCCGTCGCCGGGCTCCGGGACCTGGGCCTGCGCACGGTGCTGCTCACCGGCGACCACGAGGCCGCCGCTCGCCGCGTCGCCGACGAAGTCGGGATCGACACCGTGGTGGCCGGCGTGCTGCCCGAGCAGAAGGTCGCCGAGGTCACCCGGCTCCAGGGCGAGGGGCACGTGGTCGCGATGGCCGGTGACGGCGTCAACGACGCGGCTGCCCTCGCTCAGGCCGACCTGGGGCTGGCCATGGGCACGGGCACCGACGTCGCCATCTCTGCCAGCGACCTGACCCTCGTGGGCGGGGACCTCCGCGGTGCCGTCACCGCGATCCGCCTGGCGCGCCGTACCCTCGCCACGATCCGGGGCAACCTGTTCTGGGCGTTCGCCTACAACGTGGCGGCGATCCCGCTGGCGGCGGCCGGCCTCCTCAGCCCGATCGTCGCGGGCGCCGCGATGGCCGGCTCCTCGTTGTTCGTGGTCGGCAACAGCCTGCGGCTGCGCAGGTTCGTCTGAACCGTCAGCCGGCGAGCCGGAGTCTCAGCCCGCCTCGACGTACTCCTTGAGGCCGTCGAGCATCAGCTGCCAGGTGCCCGAGAACTGCTCGGCCTGGTCGGCCGAGTCGTTGCCGCCCTGGTCGAGGGTCAGCGTCGTGCGGTCGCCCTCGCCGCGCAGCCGGTAGTCCAGCGTGTGGTAGTTCTCCGGCACGTCCTCCCCGCCGCTCAGCGGGCTGTAGTGCGTGAGGCGCAGTCGCCGGCTCGGGGCGACCTCGAGGATCTCGCCCTTGTCCCGGTACGGCGTCCCGTCGTACTCGCCGCTCCAGGTGATCGGGCTGCCCTCCTCCCAGTCGGTCTCGACCTTCGCGCCCATCATCCACGTGGAGATCGCGTCGGGATCGGTGAGCGCGTCCCAGACCTGCTGGGGAGAGGCGGAGATCTCCGCCTCGGCGTGCGCGACGTGGTCGGTCATGGCTGTCACCTGCCCAGGCCGCCGAGCACTCAAACGCCTCATCCGCCCAGGTGACGCACCAGGTTGGTCGAGAAGCGGTACCCCATGCCCGCGACGACGCCCTTCATCGCGGCCCGAACCGCGGGCCCGGCCACGTGCGGGAAGGGCAGCTCGACGGTGATCGCGAGGTCGATGGCGAGGTGGGTGCCGTCGTGCTCGGCCGCCAGCCGGTACTCCCCCTCGACGCCGGCCCGCTCCCCGCGTTGCTCGGGATCGTGGTCGAAGCGGATGAGCGACGGCTCGTCGAAGAACATCCGCTCGGTGAACGTCGGGGCGACGACCGCGCCCAGCACCGGGATCCGCACCAGGTGCCAGGTCCATCGGTCGCCGTGCGCGTCGACGCGCTGGAGGTACGGCGTGAGCCGGGGCAGCAGGTCGGGGTCGGTGAGTGCCCGCCACACCTCGGCCCGGTCGGCCGCGACCGCGGCGGAGCTCTGGTTGCGGACGGTGAACTCGGTCATCTCCTCGAGTCTGGCACCGGCGCCTGTCGCCGTGGCGGGGTGGGGCCGGGGATCCCGCCCGGTTGGGTGAGGACGCGTCGACGGGCAGGATGGAACCCTCCAGACACCGCAGGAGGTGCCGTCATGACCGAACAGCCGCACGACGACCCGAGCGGATCGCCGCGTGCCCAAGCCGTGGGCGACCGGATCCGCGCCAAGCTCGACGAGTACGAGGTGGAGCGCCACCTGCAGGAGCTCGCGACCACCGTCGAGGGTGTCGTGCGCGAGGGGATGACCCGGGCCGGTGAGCTCGTCCACGAGCACAAGGACGACATCGGCGGCTGGATCGACAAGGCCGCCGGCGTCGTGGACCGACGGACCGAGGGCAGGCACGCCGACAAGATCAGCCAGGTCCGCGGGTCTCTGGAGCGCGGGGTGGACAAGCTCGCCGACCAGCGCCACGCAGGTACCTCGGAGACGCCGCCCGGCGACGTGCCTCCGGGCGACGTGCCTCCCAGCAACGGGTGAGCCGCGCGTGGCGTTGAGACGAGCCGACGGCGACCGGTTGCCCGAGGTGGCGGACAGGGGCGACGAGGGCGTCGTCGGTCGCGTGGTCCAGGTGCTCCTCGACGCGGGCATCGACGGCCTCGGTCCGCTGAAGTCCGCCCGCGAGCTGGCCGACCAGGCGCGTCGCGAGACGCGCACGCCCGCGGGTGCGGAGAAGAAGGTCATTCGTTCCCACGTCGTCAAGGGCGGGGTCGGCGGCTTCGTCACCAGCCTCGGCGGCTTCGTGACGATGCCGGTCGCCCTGCCGGTCAACGTCGTGGAGTTCTACGTCGGAGCCACCCGGATGGTGGCCACGATCGCGACCCTGCGCGGCTACGACCTGGACGACCCGCAGGTGCGCACCGCCGTCCTGCTCACCCTGGTCGGGTCGGAGGCCGACGAGGTGCTGGCCAGGGCCGGGCTCACCGGCGGCACCGGGAAGGTGGTCGGTCTGGTGGGGCAGAGCCTGCCCCCCGCGGCGTTGCTGATGGTCAACAAGGCGATCGGCTTCCGCCTCCTGCGGGGCTTCGGGGAGAAGGCGTTCGCCAGGCTCGGCCGCGGTGTCCCCGTCGCCGGCGGATTCGTGGGCGGCGGCATCGACGTGTGGATGATGAAGCGCATCGCCGACCACGCGCTCGGGGAGTTCCCCCCTCGCGGTTGAGACTTCGGGTGCCGTCACCCGCCGCTACCCCAGCAGCGGTGAGCCAGGACCGCTTCGGCAGCCAGCGACCGGTCCCCTCCCACCGCCGATCCGCGCGACCGCCTGATTCATGTGTCTGCCCTGGAGCGCTCAGCCGAGGTCGCGCACCGCCTGCGCCACGGCGTCGGCGCCGCGTCGGCTGAGCACGATCGTGTAGTGGTTGACGTCGGGGACGAGGCGTACGTCGAGCTCGGGCCAGCGGGCGGCGTACGCATCGACGACCGGCTGCGGGTAGAGCCCCGGCGGGTCGTCGGCGAAGCCACGGGAGGCGTGCAGGAAGACCCGCGGGGGCTGGGGCCTCTCGAGCGCCTCGGCGAAGGTCGCGCCCTGCACCATGTCGATCTGGTCGGCCGCGACCGCCTCTGGATCGGCCGCGGGCCGGCCGGGTGACTCGGGCAGGTCGTAGTCGGCGTACTCCTCGGCCTCGGGCGTCCAGTCGCGGGCGAACGCCGGGTGACCACGGAACCAGGCGCGGTACTCCTCACGGGTGTACGACGCCTGGAGCCGTTGCGTGATCGGCTGCAGTCCCGCGAGCACCGCCTCCTCGTCGACCTGTGGGAAGGGCAGCCCGCCGTCGACCAGCACCAGACCGGCGACGAGCTCCGGGCGGCGGGCGGCCAGCACCTCGGCGACGAAGCCGCCCATCGAGTGGCCGACCACCACGACCGGTGTTCCGCCCGCGGCCTCGATGACCGCCGCGCAGTCCTCGGCGTGCTGCCCCATGCCGACCGGCGGCGGCAGCGCACTGCTGCGGCCTCGTCCGCGCAGGTCAGGAGCGAACACGGGGTGGTCGAGCGCCTCGGCCAGGAACGGCCAGGACCGGGACGAGGAGGTGATGCCGTGGATCGCGAGCACCGGAGCGCCGGTGCCGGTCCACACGGCCACGCGGAGCAGGCCGCCCGCGACGGGGACGTCGAGTGCGTCGGGCATGGCTCTGGTCTACCACCGACCGGTCGGTCGGCACCTGGGCGCCGCCTCAGCGCGAGTTCGCCCACACGATCACGATCAGCACGAGGAAGACGACCGCGACGCCGCCCAGGGCCCACCGGTACAACCCGAACCCGTGCCGGCGCAGGTGCGCCTCGCGCGCGGTGTCACCCGCCCGGCGGGCCTTGCGGATCTCCCACCACAGACTGGCCCGGTAGACGACGAAGCCGAGGCCCACGGCCAGGACGAGCAGCCGGTACGCCATGGCCGGAGCATCCCACGTCCCGCAGCCTGGATCGGGCTGAACCCGACCTCACGGGATCAGCGCGAGCTTGCCCCCGGGGTGTCCGCCCTGCAGCACGTCGGCCGCGGCCAGCGCCTGGTCCAGCGGGTAGGTCGCCGCCACGGGCACCTCGAGCCGCCCGGAGGCAGCGAGCCGGAGCAGGTCGGCGCGGACTCCGTCGCGGTACGCCGCGCTGTCGGGCATCGCGCCCGCGATCCGGCGTACGCCGGCGGCCCGGGCAGCCGCGTCCGAGGCCGCGATCGTGACGATCCGGCCGCGGTCGGCCACGAGGGCCAGCGACACCGCCACGGCCTCGTCGGTGCCGATGCAGTCCAGCGCCGCGTCGATCCCGGCCGTGGCCAGGTCGCGGACCCGCTGCTCGAGCCCGTCGCCGTAGGCCACCGGCTCCCCGCCGTACCGGTGGACGACGTCGAAGCTGCGCTCGCTCGCGGTCCCGATCACACGGGCACCGAGGACGGCCGCCTGCTGGAGCAGGCTCACGCCGACTGCGCCCGAGGCGCCGTGCACGAGCACGGTGTCGCCCGCGACGACGGCGGTGCGGTGGAGCAGCTCGGATGCCGTCGACCCGGCGAGCAGCAGGTTGGCGGCGGCTGCGTCGGACAGGTTCGCCGGCTGGGCGAGCACGTCCCGGGCCGGGACGGTCACCTCGTCGGCCCACCCTCCGCGGATGCGGAACGCGACGACCGCGTCGCCCACGGCGCCCCCGCCCGTCGCGATCTCGGTGTCGGGACCCACGGCGCTCAGCTCGCCCGCGACCTCGTAGCCCACGAGCTTGGGGAAGTCCTCGGCCGAGCCCGCCCTGACGTGCTTGAGGTCGGCTGGGTTCATCCCTGCCGCCCGCACCCGGATGGTCACCTCGCCCGGTCCGGGCGGACGTACCGCGCGATCCACCAGCTCGAAGACCTCGAGGCCTCCAGGACGACGCGCGATCCACTGACGAGACATGTCAGGGCAACCGGTCCCCCGCGACTCGGCATTCCCGGCAGGGCCGGTCAGAGCCGCGGGCGGCCGCCGACGGGGGCCAGACGCAGCACGTACGCCGGTGGGCCGTCGCCGCGGGCCACGAAGCCGAGGCCGCGCACGAGAGCGTGGGATGCGTCCTGGCCGTCGACGACCTCGCGGACCCGCAGCTCGGTCCAGCCCAGGACCCGGGCCCGGTCGGCGAGCCGGAGCACCACCCGACGCGCGACCGCCTGCCGCCGGTGGGGTTCGTCGACCGTCACGTCGAGGTCGTCCGGGCCGAGCACGGCCGTGCCCACGGGATGCCAGGTCGTGTCGTGGAGACGCTCGATCACGTACCGCTCGGCAGTCTCCGAGTCGTCCCCAGGATCCTCCGGCGCGGCGCGCAGCCGGAGCTCGTCGTCGACCTGGAGGGTGGTCACATCGGATGAGACGGTCCGGGAGCCGGTTCCTCACGCGGGACGGGGAGAATCAGCACGTGGACCGGACCACGGTGCTGACGACCGACCGCGCGCGGCTGACGACGTGGCGGCCGTCCGACCTCACCGACCTCCACGTGCTGCACTCCGACCCGGAGACGATGCGCCGGATCCGGCCGGGGCGGCCCGAGACGCTCGACGAGACGCGGGCCCGCCTCACGGCCTACCTCGATGGTGCGGGCGGCGAGGGCACCAAGTGGCGCGTCGAGTCCCACGCCGGGAGCTTTCTCGGACGGGCCGGCTTCGGTGGCGACGCCGGCTGTCGAGAGCTCGGCTACACGCTCCTGCCGCAGGCGTGGGGTCGGGGCCTCGCGACCGAGATCGCGGTGGCGCTCGTGGCCTGGCACCGCGACCACCCCCTGCCCGAGCCGCCGGGCGAGCTCACGGCGTACGCCGCGCTCGACAATCCCGCCAGCTGCCGCGTGCTGGCCAAGGCCGGGCTCACACCCGTCGGCGAGGTGGAGCACAACGGCTGGCGGTCGGCGTACTTCCGGCTCTGATGCGCCCGAGGCTCAGCTCGCCAGGAGCTCGTCGAGCATCCGGCCCAGCGCGCCGACGACGATCGAGAGGTGGCCTTCGCCGTTCTCGAGGTGGACCACGGCGTGGGGCAGGCGTGCGGCCAGCCACTCACCATGGGTGAAGGGCACCATCAGGTCCTCACTGCCCTGCCAGAGGTACGTCGGCACCGTGATCGCGTCGAGCTCGAAGCCCCAGGGCCGGGTGAACGCGAGGTCGTCGTCGAGCCACCCGTCCACGCTCACCGCCACGGACTGCCGATACTCCTGGGCCAGGAAGTCGCTGAAGGCGCCGGTCAGGGCGTTGCGGTCGACCGTCGGCAGCAGGGTCTCCATCTGGCCGACGATCTGGTCGCCGGTGATCTGGAGGAGCTCGGGCCGAAAGGCCTCCAGGTAGGCGCGCAGCGCGGCCTCGCCCTCGAGGGCGGCGCCGAACTCGTCGTGGTTCTCCTCGCCCATCCCGTCGAGGAAGTCGAGGTCGGCGAGTCCGAACGGCGCCACTGCGGCGATGCTCAGCACCCCTCGGACGCGGTCCGGAGCCAGCGCGCCGCAGGCCAGCGCGTGCGGCCCGCCACCCGACCAGCCGGCCACGACGCAGGTGTCGGCTCCGACATGGTCGAGCACCGCCATCGCGTCGTCCACCTCGTCCGCGACGGTGCGGCCGACGCGGCGGGTGGAGGCGCCGTACCCGGCGCGCGACCACGTGACCAGGCGGTGTCCTCGGCGGTGGACCTCGTCGGCCGTGCCGCCGAACTGCGTGGACCCGCCCGGCGTCCCGTGGTGGAACAGCAGGACGGGACCGGTGTCGGGGCCGCTCACCTCGACCTCGAGCTCGCGTCCGTCGGCCAGGATGATCGTGGGCATGGTGTCCTCTCCTCGGATCTCGCTCAGCGGGCAGGTCCGTCGACGTTCACCGTCGGTGCGCCGCTGCCGCAGCGGACGATCACCGCTCGGCCGGGGTCGTCGGATGGATTCGACTCGCGGTGGACCGCACCCGCGGGCACGCGCAGGAAGTCACCGGGACCGGCTTCGACGACGTGCTCACCGCCGGGTCCCGACTCCATCCGCATCCGGCCGCTCACGATGTAGAGCGTCGTCTCGTAGTCACCGTGGTGGTGCCAGCCGGACGTCGCATGCGGCTCGGTGTCGACCGTCCCGGTCCACATCCCGTCGGCGTGCATCGCCATGTGTCGCGACATCCCGGGGGTCGGGTCGGCCGGCACCATCGCGTCGGCTGACACGTGCGAGCACGGCTGGGCGGGGTCCGGTTCCACGCCGTCAGGCTAGTGCTCCTCGGTCCCCGTCACGAGGGTGCTCATGCCGGTCGTCACGCCGGTCGTCACGCCGGTCCTGACCGGCGCCGACCTAGGCTGACGGGATGGACACCGACGCCGACCAGGTCCTCGCCGCGCGCGAGGCCGAGCTGGAGGCGCAGCTCGCGGAGCTGACCAAGCCCCCGGGGGAGCTCGGCACGATCTCGTTCGGCAAGCGGGTCGGCGAAGGCACCTCGATGGCGGTCGACCGGCTGGCCGCCGTGTCCACCCAGGAGCACCTGCTGGCGATGCTCGACGAGGTACGCCGGGCCAGGGCACGGGTCGTCGCGGGCACGTACGGCCGGTGCGAGGTCTGCGGCGAACCTATCCCCGAGGGCCGGCTCGAGGCGCGTCCGTGGGCCACCCGCTGCATCGACCACAGCTGAGGCCGACTCGCACTCGTCAGCCGGCGGGTGCGGCGCCGCGGGGCAGGTGGCGGACCGACGGGATCGCGACCACCACCAGCGCCGTACCGATGCTGACCACGGTCATCACGGCCAGCGCCTCGTAGATCCCCAGCACCGCCGCCAGGCCTCCGACCACGAGGTTGCCGAGCGGGATGAGCCCGGTGCTCGACAGGTAGTCGTAGCTCGAGACGCGTGACAGCGAGCCCGGCGGGATGTGCTCGCCGAGCGAGGTCTCCCACAGCGTGAACATCCCGGTCACGCACACGCCGGTCAGCAGCTCGAGGGCACCGATCCACCACACCGGGAGATGGCTTCCGATGATCGCCGCCTGGCACGACGCACCGACCAGGAACAGGGCGCCGGCCCGCAGGGCGTACGCCGGTCGCCAGGCGAGCAGGAGCAGGTCGCCGAGGATGTTCCCGATCCCGAACAGGGCCGTCACGATCGCCCACGACCGGGCGCCGTCGTAGTGGTCGGCCATCAACACCGGACCCACGACGAAGATCGCCGGGAGCACCATCACGTGGTAGGTCGAGAAGCCGCCGAGGTAGGCCAGGACCCAGCTCCGGGAGCGGACCTCGCGCCAGCCCTCGCGCAGCGCTGAGCCGAACGCCGCGGGCGCGGCCTCCTCATCGACCGCGGCCTCCTCCACGATGCGCGGCCGCAGCGGTGCCAGGAGCAGCACCGATACCAGGAAGGTCGCGGCGTCGAAGACCAGCGCGGTGCCCGGACCACCCGCGAACCCGATCAACAGGCCCGCGAGCACCGGCCCGGCGACGTTCGCCAGCGAGAAGCTCAGGCCGCGCAGCGCGTTGGCCGGCTGCAGGCTGCCCGGCTCGACCGTGGTCGGGAGCAGCCCGCTGAACGCAGGGGCGAAGAACGCGTCGGCGGCGCCGAACAGCCCGGCAAGGACAGCCAGGTGCCAGATCTCCGCGTGCCCGCTGAGCAACAGCGCGGCCGCCAGCGACTGGGTGGCCAGGCGCACGACGTCCGAGCCGATCAGGATCCGCTTGCGCTCCCAGCGATCGGCCCAGACGCCGGCCGGGATCGCGAGGACCACGAACGGCAGGAACTGCGCGGTCGACGTGAGCGCGACGTCGCGCACCCCACCGCCCAGCGACAGGACCGCGAACGGCAGGGCCACGCTGGTGACCCGGTCGCCGAGCACACTGAGCACCTGGCTGCCGAACAGCAGGCGGAACTGCGGCTCCTGGCGGAGCACCGCGGGGACCAGGCGACGCGACACGAGGCCTCAGCCTTCCGGACCGGGGGCCCGGTGTCGCGCGGTTTGCGGGGTCGGGCGGAGCGCTCGACCTTGCGCCTGAGGTCGAGCGCGAGCGGGGGTACCGGTCCTCGGGCAGGCTCGCGCTGACGGCCTGCTTCTCGGCCTGCAGCCGTTCGCCCTCGCGGCTGACGCGTCGTACGCCGAGGGACGTCGGGCCCGCCCCCCCGTGAGGAGGGCGGGCCCGACGCGCTCGGATCGGCCGAATTCCCGGGCTCGACCGCCGCCATCGTGCGCCGGGCCGGCCCCGTCACGCCGGGTTTTGCGAATTCTTTGCCGGGCGCCGCTACGGCGTGGCCAGGTCGTCGCGGACCTGGGTCACCAGAGCCCCGGCCCGGGCTACGGCCTGGCGCGCGGCCGTGACCGTCGCATGCCGCGTCGTGGCCCGGAAGTCGCTCGCCTCGACACCCGCCAACAGCTGGCCGGCGGCCGCCAGGGCAGCCTCGTCTTCGCTGCCGAGCGCCACCTGGGGCTGCAGCTCCACGATCGCCGCCTGGACCTCGGCGGCCCTGCGCAGGATGTTGGTGGCCACGACGTACCGGGAGTGGTGGAAGGTCTTGAGCACCGTCCGCGCATCGCCGAAGCTCCGGCGGCTCGGTCGGTAGGCGTACTCCGTCGCCGCCTCCTCCACCGCCGCCTCGTCCGCGGCCACGTTGGTCCGGAGCGCCGCGCGGTCGGTGTCGGTCAGCGAGGCGAGCCGGTGCGGGCGGGTGGCCCGGTCGAGCCGACGGTCCAGGCGGCCGAGGGCCAGGAGCACGCGGGAGTTGCCGTCGTGCTCGATGCGCGTGTGATGGCGACCGTGTGCGTGGTGAGCCTGCGCGTCGGTGCCGACGCCGGTGAGGACCAGCGTGGCGGCGACGCACACGGCGAGCTGCGCGGTGCGCTTCATCAGGTGCTCCGGGGGTGAGCGGTAGGCCGGGGGGCTGCGGAACCCATGCTCGGGGCCGTCCCGGGCGCCCCGCAGGCGAATCGGCAGGTCTTTACCCAGGCCGCCTCCGCGTGCCGGGTCGGTCCGGGGGGCGGCTGCGAGCGAGAAAGTCCGCCGCAGGTGTCGAATCCGCCGTCGCGCGTTCGACCTAGGGGTGAACCGACACTCACCCAGGAGCCACCATGACCACCACGCCCTCTCGGGCTCGCACCCTGTTGGCGCTCGCCGCGCTGGCCTTTCCCACCCTGCTCGTGGCGGTCGACATCGCGGTCCTCAACGTCGCGCTGCCGACCATGGCCCGCGACCTCCACGCCAGCGCCACCGAGCTGCTGTGGATGACCGACAGCTACAACTTCATGGTCGCGGGCGCGATGCTCACCACGGGCGCGATCGCCGACCGGATCGGCCGTCGCCGGATGATCCTGGTGTGCGCCGCGACCTTCGCCGTCGCGTCCGCGGTCGGCGCCTTCGCCACGACTCCGGAGCTCGTCATCGTCGCGCGCGGCGTGATGGGCCTGGCCGGCTCGGCGATCATGCCGGCGTCGATGGCGCTCCTGGGCGGGCTCTTCACCGAGCAGAAGTCCCGCATCCAGGCGATGGGCGCGATGATGACGGTCTTCCTCGGCGGCATGGCGATCGCGCCGTTCGTCGGTGGGGTCCTGCTGGCCCACTTCTGGTGGGGCTCGGTGTTCCTCATGGGTGTGCCGGTGATGGCGCTGACGGTCGTCGCCGTCCCGCGCCTGATCCCCGAGTCGAAGGCCGACGTCCCCGCCCCGCTCGACCTCGCCAGTGCGGGCCTCTCGATCGTCTCGGTCCTTAGCCTGGTCTTCGCCCTGAAGCGGGCCGTCGGCACCGGGTTCGACGGTCCGGTCCTCGTCGCGGCCGTGGTGGGACTCGTGGTCGGCGCGGTGTTCCTCCGCCGCCAGACCACCCTGGTCGAGCCCCTGCTCGACCTCGCCCTTCTCGCTCGGCCGCGGGTGCGTCGTACCCTCTCGGCGCTCTTCCTCACCGCGATGCTCATGGGCGGCACGTCGCTGCTGTTCAACCTCTACCTGCAGGAGGTCCAGGGGCTGAGCCCGTTGCAGTCGGCGTGGTGGATGCTGCCGATGATGGTCTCGATGATCGGGGCCGCCAACCTCGGTCCCCTGCTGAACCGGCGGCTGGCGCAGCGCACGGTCGTCGTGTCGATGATGTCGCTGATGACCGTCGGATTCGCGTTGTACATCGCCGCCCCGGCCTCCGCGGCCGGCCGTCCTGTAGTGGCCCTCGGCGCCAGTCTGGCGACCTTCGGGATCGGTGCGGCGTTCCCGATGCTGATGGACGGCGTGATGAGCGCGGCGCCGCCGGAGCGCGCGGCCTCGAGCGCGTCGCTGGCGCAGCTGGCCAACGAGCTCGGCATCGCCCTGGGCCTGACCGTCCTCGGCTCCGTGGGCACCGTCGTCTACCGCCTCCAGCTGGGACTGCCCGGCTCGGTCGCCGAGCGCAGCGTGATCGACGGCGTCCGCGAGGGACGCACCGACCCGGCCCTCCTCACCCGGGTGCAGGACTCCTTCACCGACGCGTTCCACGTCGCCGGGCTGATCGGCGTGGTGACCATGGCCGCCGTCCTGGTTCTGGTCGCGCGCGCCACCCGCGAGACCCCCACCCCTCCGCTCCCCTCCCCCACCCTCGAGGAGCTCGCCGCCTGAGCCGCTCGTTGAACGGCGCCATTTGACGGACGAACGGCGCCTTCTGACCGATCTCGATTGTCAGGCGGCGCCGTTCAACG
>Ga0070679_100002552_pt1 | contig 16514 bp, 13 predicted proteins | sample KBSC63BmetaG_FD_65652 | JGI IMG/M metagenome (GOLD analysis project Ga0070679, IMG submission 65652) | Corn rhizosphere microbial communities from Kellogg Biological Station, Michigan, USA - KBS C6-3B metaG | ecosystem: Host-associated > Plants > Roots > Rhizosphere | place: USA: Michigan... | reverse complement strand
CGCTGTCGACTTCAGGGCCCCTATGGGGGGCCCAAAGTCGACAACGCGCCCGTGACTGTTGGACAACACGGGAGGAAGCGTGGAGTTCTCGACGTCTCCGTGACGGGGTCCGACTCCCGTCACGGATCCGTGTCACCCCCGACGCACTCCCGTGACGCCCTCGTGCACGATCCTCCGCTCCCCGTACCCCGCCCCTCTCGCCACGGCCATAGCCTGCCCGGGCCGTGGCGAGAGGGGCGCGTCCCTACCCCGGCGCAAACTCGGGGCGTGCCGTCCCGTTGTTTCCCCAGAGCGTCTTAAGGGAAGTCTCAGACGGCCTTGGCTGGGCGTTTACGTCCAGGGTGAAGGCTGGGGGCGTCCTCTGACGAATAGGAGACCGAGATGCAGGAGACCGAGAACAAGCGCAACGTGTTGGTGATCGTGGGCCGGGAGGCGGAGCCGCCGATCATGGTCGACGCTCTGCGGCCGCGCGCCGAGGGCACCGGCTTCACCCTGCTGGTCCCCGCGACGCCCCTGCACGGGCCCGACTCGCCGATCGACTGGGCGGACGCCCTCGAGCGGGCCGAGCGGAGCGCCGGCGCCCTGCGCGAAGCCGGGCTCGAGGTGATCGAGACGATCGTCGGCGACGCCGATTTTGCCGCCGCCGCAGGCGACGTGATGCACTCGCGGGAGATCGACGACGTCGTCGTGCTCGTCGACCCGCAGGCGGCGCTCGGCGCCCGTCCCGACCTCATCGCGGTCTAGGCCCAGAGCCAAACGCCCTTTTCTGGGCGCAAAATTTCGCGGCCGAGACTCCGCAGGAGTCATCTTGTTCTCGCAGAAGGCACCTCACACCGATGGCGAGACTCCGACGCAACAAGAAACGCGCCCCCGAGCCTATGCGCTCGCGCGGCCGGCGCGCCCCGATCATCGAGCTCAGCGATGTGACGAAGGTCTACCCGGGCGGCCACATGGCGCTCGACCGCGTCTCGCTGTCGATCGGCCGGGGGGAGTTCGTCTTCCTGGTCGGCCCGACCGGCTGCGGCAAGTCGACGCTGATCAAGACCCTGATCCGCGAGCTCGACGTCACCGATGGCAGCGTCCGCATCGCCGGCCGCGACATCGCCCAGATGCCCGACAAGAAGATCCCGCAGCTGCGCCGCAACATCGGCACCGTCTTCCAGGACTTCAAGCTGCTCCCCAACCGGACCGTCTACGACAACGTCGCCTACGCGCTCCAGGTGATCGGCGCCGGCCGCGCCGAAATCCGCGAGCAGGTGCCGGCGACGCTGCGCCTGGTCGGCCTCTCGACCAAGCTCCACAACTTCCCCGACCAGCTCTCCGGCGGTGAGCAGCAGCGCGTCGCGGTCGCCCGCGCCTTCGTCAACCACCCGCCGCTCATGCTGGCCGACGAGCCCTCGGGGAACCTCGACCCGGTCACCTCGATCGGGATCATGCAGCTGCTCTACCGGATCAACAAGACCGGCACGACCGTCGTCGTCGTCACCCACGACCGCGAGATGGTCGACAACATGCGCCGTCGCGTCGTCGAGCTCTACGAGGGCCGCGTCGTCCGCGACGAGGTCTCCGGCGGCTACACCGAGGAGTCGACGACCGAGTTCGGCATGCGGATGCAGGCCGAGATGGGCGTCGGCGCCGACGGCGAGCGCAAGACCAACGGCCACGGACACTCGCTCGCCCGCTGATGTCGCGCATCCTCTTCTTCTTCTCGGAGGCGTTCCGGGCCCTGCGCCGCAACGGGGCGCCCACCCTTGCCGCGGTGACCACCACGGTCGTCACGGTGGTGCTGCTCGGAGTGCTGATCCCGGTCTTCCAGACCGCGCAGGCGAAGTCCGACGAAGTCGCCGGCGAGCTGAACGTCCATTTCGCCCTCTACGACGACGCGACCAACGTCGAAATCGCCGCGGCGAAGGACAAGATCGAAGCGATCCCCGGGGTGTCCGACGTCACCTTCGTCTCCAAGCAGGAAGCGCTGCAGACGCTGAAAAGCGAACTGAGCGACAAGACGATCGTCGACGAGCTTCACACCAATCCGCTGCCCGCGAGCTTCGAAGTGAAGGCGACGAACGCCTCCGACCTGCCGCAGATCGAACGCGAAGTGATGGGGACGGCCGCGGGCGGCAAGAGAGAACCGATCAGCCCGGCGATCTCCAACCCCTTCAGCCGTCAGCAGTCGACCCAGCAGATCGCCAAGGTGACGAGCGCGCTGAAGATCGTCCTCACCGTGATCATGGCCCTGCTCATCGTCGCCTCGCTGATGCTGATCGGCAACACGATCCGGCTCTCGATCTTCACCCGGCGCCGCGAGGTCGAGGTGATGCGCCTGGTCGGCGCCACCCGCTGGTTCATCCGCTGGCCGTTCCTCATCGAGGGGGTCGTGGTGGGCTTCATGGGAGGCCTGGTCGCCATACTCATCCTGTGGCTCGGCAAGATCACGATCGTCGACCCGCTGAGCGATCACGGCGACTCCTTCGCCCTGGCCCAGCACAACAGCACCATCGCCTTCCCGGTGCTGATCGCGATCCTCTTCGGGGCCGCGATCCTCGTCTCGACGATCGGGTCGGGCGTCACGCTGCGCCGCTTCCTGCGGGTCTGAGGGGCGCGTGAGGCTGCGCGGAGCGATCGCCTTCGGCGTCGCCCTGGTCGCCTTCCTCGTCGTCGGGATCTGGCTCGGCGGCCACCCGTCGAAGCTGCCCGGCTTCGCCCGCGAAGCGTTCACCGAAGAACCGACGAGCCTGGTCGCGGAAGCGTCGGAAATCGTCCAGGACAACTATTTCCGCAAGGTCGGCGACACCGAGCTCGGCAACGCCTCGCTGCAGGGGATGGTCCGCGAGCTGCGCAAACGCCACGACGACCGCTTCAGCGACTACTTCTCGCCGGAAAGCCTGGAAGGGTTCAACCAGCAGATCGAAGGGCACTTCTCCGGGGTGGGGCTGAGCGTCATCGAAGTGAAGAAGGGCCTGCGGGTGATCAAGGTCTTCAAGGGCTCGCCGGCCGAAGCAGGCGGGGTCGAGGCCGGGGACACGATCGTCTCGGTGGAGGGCGAATCGATCGCCGGGCTCGACTCGACCGAATCGACGCAGAAGATCAAGGGGCCGGAAGGCACGCAGGTGACGGTCGGGATCGAAACGAAAAACGGCAAGGAGAGCGAAAAGACCCTGACTCGGGCAAACGTCGTGCTGCCGAACGTCTCCAGCCGGGTCTTCACGACCGACGGGAAGAGGATCGGTTATGTGCGGCTGCTCTCGTTCAGCTCCGAAGCGAGCAGGCAGCTCGCGCACGGGATCGAAAAAGCGAAGGGGGAAGGGGCCGAAGGCCTGGTCCTCGACCTGCGCGAGAACCCCGGCGGGCTGCTCGACGAGGCGGTCTCGAGCGCCTCGCTCTTCCTGCCCGAAGGCGAAGTCGTGGTCTCGACCAAATCGCGCACCAAGGGCGACACGGAGCGCAAGAGCGGCTCCGGGAAGATCGTCGACGTGCCCTTCGACGTGCTGATCGACCGGGGGACTGCAAGCGCCGCCGAGATCATGACCGCGGCGCTGCAGGACGACGCGGGCGCGACCGTGGTCGGCACCCGGTCCTACGGCAAGGGCGTCTTCCAGGAAGAGCACGACCTCGCCAACGACGGCGCGCTGAAGCTGACGGTCGGCGAATACTTCACCCCGAACGGCAAGAACCTGCACCGCACCGGCGGCATCCACCCCGAAGTGAAGGTTGTCGACAACCCGCACACGGCGGTCGACGAGGCGCGGCAGAAGGCGCTCGAAACGGTCGCCGCCCGGGTCGAAGGTTGAGCGCTCGCCGGGAGCGCGGAGGTGGGCGTCGGCGTGGGGCGGTCCCTCGTCGGAACCGAGTCGAGCGCGGCAGAGGTTCCCGCCCGGGCACTCTGTCCCGAAAAGACAAGCCCACCAGCGCCCGTGACGCGGTCGCCGACCTGCTCGAGGAGCGGCTCGGGCTGCGAGGCTTCAGCGGCGTCGTCGAGGAGGAAGCCGCGGGCGCGGCCGCGGACGCCGATGCGCACTCCGTCCCCCGCCGTGATCTGACCGCCCTCGCCACCTTCACCGTCGACCCGGCCACCGCACGCGACTTCGACGACGCCGTCTCCGCCCAGCGCGAGGGCGAGGGATGGCGCGTCTGGATCCACATCGCCGACGTCGCCGCCCACGTGCGGCCGGGCTCGCCGCTCGACCTGGAGGCGCTGCGGCGCGCAAACTCGACCTACGTGCCGGGGACCGTGGAGCCGATGCTGCCGCACGCGCTCTCGAGTGGGGCCTGCTCGCTCTCGCCCGGGATGGAGCGGCTTGCCGTCACCGCCGAGATCGAGATCGACGCCGACGCGCGGCCGACCCGCACCCGCTTCTACCGCAGCCGCATCCGCTCCGACGCGCGGCTCGATTACGACCAGCTCGACCGCGTCTTCGACGGCCGCGAAGAGCCGCCCGCGGCGGTCGCCGAACCGCTCGCCGCCGCGCGCGACGTCGCCGCCGGGCTCGGCGAGCACCGGGGCGCCACCTCGCTCGACGTCGATTCGGCCGAGCCGGAGTTCGAGTTCGACGCCGAGGGCAACGTCGTCGCCGCCCACCGGGTGCCGCAGACCGAGGCCCACCGGCTGATCGAGCGGCTGATGATCCTCACCAACGAGCGAGTCGCGGAGTTCCTCGTCGACCGCCGCGTCCCCGCCGTCTACCGCGTCCACGCGCAGCCCGACCCGCCGCGGATCGAACGGCTGCTGGAGCAGCTGGCGGCGCTGGACGTGCCGACGCCGCCGCTCGGCCGGGGGCTCTCGCCCCGCTCGGCCGGGCAGACAGCGGCGGACGCGAGCCGGTTGGCGCGCCAGGAGGCCGCGCGGCGCGGGCACGGGCGCGACGCGTATACCTCCCTTGTGCTGCGCTCCCTCAAGCAGGCCGCCTACAGCGAGACGAACTGCGGCCACGCCGGGCTCGCCAGCGATGCCTACACGCACTTCACCTCGCCGATCCGCCGTTATCCCGACCTGCTCGTGCACCGGGCGCTGCTGGCGGCGCTGGGGGAGGGGGAGGAGGCGCCGACGCTGAGCGAGGCGCGCGAGGTCGCCGCCCAAAGCTCCGCCCGGGAGCGCGAGTCGGCGAAGATCGAGCGCGATGCCGACGATGTCTGCGCCGCCTACCTGCTGGAACGGGAGCTCGGCGAGCGCGGGCTCGACGCCGAATTCGACGGTGAGGTGTCGGGGGTGATCCGGGCGGGGGCGTTCGTCGCCTTCGGCGGCGAGCTCGGCGACGTCTACGAGGGGATGCTGCCGGCGCGGACGCTGCCCGGCGGGCGCTATGAGCTCGACCACGCCGAGGTGTCCCTGATCGGCAGCGGTGAGGGGGCGACGGCGCTGCGGCTCGGCGACCCGGTGCGGGTGCGGGTGACCGGGGTCGACTCCGAGCGCGGGCGGGTCGACCTCGAGCTCACCGGGGGCGGCGGCAAGGCGCCCGCCGGGAAAGGCTCTCGGAGGGGCCGCTGATGGCGAAGAAGGGGAAGAAACGCGGCCCCGCCTCCGGCGACGTCGTCACCAACCGGCGGGCGCGCCACAAATTCGAGTTCGTCGAAACGATGGAGGCGGGGATCGTCCTCACCGGCTCCGAGGTGAAGGCGCTGCGCGGCGGGCAGGCGCAGATGACCGATTCCTACGCGGTCGTCGACGACGGCGAGGTCTGGCTGCGCAAGCTCCACATCCCGCCCTACGAGTTTGCGGCCGTCGACGCCCACACCCCCGACCGGCCGCGCAAACTGCTGCTCCACCGGGATGAGATCGAGCGCCTGGTGGGCAAAACCGCCGAGAAAGGCCTGACCCTGGTGCCGGTGCGGATCTACTTCAAAGGCCCCCGGGCGAAGGTGGAGCTGGCGCTGGCCCGAGGCAAGGAGGGACGCGACCGCCGGCGCGAGATCGCCGACCGCGATGTGCGGCGCGAAGTCGAGCGCGAGTTCAAGGGGCGGATGCGTTGATCTTGAACGCGGAAGACCAGGGAGGTGGCCGAACGGTTGACGTCGCTGGATCCTTTGTAAGGATGGGACTATGCCCGCGGCCAACGTCAGCGATTACATCTCCGATCACACGGGCTACTTCATCGCCGCCCTGGCCGCCGCGATCCTGCTGCTCCTGCTGGTGGTCATGGTGACCAACCGCCGCAGTAAGGAGGAGGAAGAGAAAGCGAAAGCCGCCGGGGGGTCGGGCGGGATGCCTGATTCGCCTGGTGCCCCGCCGAATGCCGCCGCCGCGGGCGGGACCGGAGCGCCGCCGGGAGCTGCCGGTCCGCCACCCGCCGCCGCGGGGGCGCCGGTGACGCCGGCCGCCAACGAGTCGCGCAAGGAACGACGTGACCGGCAGCGCAAAGAGCAGCGCGAAGCCCGCGAGCAGATGCGCCGGCAACGCCGCGAAGAGGTCGAGAAACGCAAAGCCGAACGCGCTGCCAAGCGCGGAGGCCAAGCGCCGCCCACTGTCGCGTCCCAGGCGTCGCCGCCGCCCGGTCCGGGCGCTCCGCCGAACGCCCCTGGGCCGCCGGCCACTCCGCCTCCAGCCCCGAGCGCGCCGGGCGGACCATCGACCGGGGAGACTGCCGTGATCGCCGGCGGGGTCGCCGCCGCCGGGACAGCCGCGGGCACCGCCGCGACCGCCGGCAAGGACCCCGAGAAGAAAGGCTTCTTCGAGATGTCGCTCTTCGGGATCCAGATCGGCGGCAAGAAGAAGAGGGAGCGGGCGGAAGCCGAGCAGCGCCTGGCCGCCGCTCGCGCCGCCAACGAACGCGCCGTGCAGGAGGCTCAGGGGAACGTGGCGGAAAGCACCCCGCCGCCGGGCGCCGACCAGGCCTCGACCGTGGGAACGCCGCCGTCGCCGATCGGCGCGCCGCCGTCGCACCCCGGCGAGGCCGCGCCGCCGCCGCCGGCTTCGGGAGTGCCGGCCGCTGCCGAGGGCGCCCCGCAGCCGAACGATCCGCTGCGGGAGCAGCCGGGACCACCGCCCGCGCCCGCGCCGACCGACGCCGACGCGGCCGCCGCCGCCCAGCGTGTCCGCGACAAAGTTGCCGAAGTTCGTTATGAGGAGCAGCGGATAAGGGCAGAGGCCGACCGCCGGATGGAGGAGGCCGAGCGCCTTCAGAGGGAAGCCGAGGCGCCGATGAATGCCCTCGGCACGCCGCCCGCTCCCGAGCCCGGCCCGCCGCCGCCCGCCGTCCCGGCCGCCGACCTCAGCTTCGCCGAGCAGCGGCTGCAGGAGGGCCGCGCCGCCCGCGAGCGCTCGATGGCCGAAGCCGAGCAGCGCCTCCGCGAGATCGACGAGCGCACCAAGGCCGCCGAGGAGCGCGCCGCCGCGGCGCAACGTCTTGAGAGCTACCGCGCCGAAGAAGAAGCCCAGCAGCGCCGCCTCGAGGAGATGCAGCGCAGCGTCGCCGAGGCCGAGCGCCGTGCCGAAGAGGCCGAGCGCCGCGCCCGCGAAGCCGAGGAAGAGGTCATCCGCGCGTTGGGCGCCCCGGTCACCCCCCCGGCGGCCCCGCCCGCACCGAGCTTCGGTTCGACCCCGGAGGCTGCCACGCCGCCACCCGCGCCGGGCTTCGGTTCGACGCCGCAAGCGTCCACGCCGCCTCCTGCGCCGGTGGCGCCGCGGACGCCATACCCCGCCGAGCCCGCTGCGCCCGCCTTCGGAGCACCGCCCGAGCCGCCTTCGCCGCCGTCCGCGGCCGCTCCCACTCAGCGTGCGTCCGAAGCGCCGCCGACTCCGACCCCTTTCGGATCGCCGCCACAGCCTGACCCGCCGAGCGCCTCGTTCTCCGCCGCGCCGAGCCCGGTCGAACCGCCAACGCCCGCGCCGCCCAGCCCGCCGCCACCGCCGGAGTCACCGACCCCGCCCCCTGCTCCCGCCGACACCGGGTCCTTCCAGGCGCCGTCCGCGCCTCCGGCTCCGGAGTCACCCGCCGCGCCCGCTCCCGATCCCACGCCCGCTTCGGGCGGGTCGATCAACCTCAACTCGGTGACCTTCGAGCAGCTGCGCGCCGAGAACCTCTCCGTCACCCAGGCGACCCGACTGCTCGCCCATCGCGAGCGGCTCGGCGGCTTCAGCTCGGTCGACGACCTCGACCAGGTCGCGGGCTTCCCGCAAGACGTCCTCGCCGACCTCAAATCCCGCGCGACGATCTAGTCCCCGCCGGTCGCTCGCCCAGCCCCCGGGTAGCGACGATCCCGTGACCACGCGTTCGCACTTTGCCGTCCCATGTACGGGAAAGTGCGAACGCACCGGCGGGGCCGGCCCTTGCACCGGCGGGGCTGGCCCAAGGCGCACGGAACCCTCACGCCCTCCGCACGTCTCCGCCCAAAAGCGCACGGCTTCGTCCCGTAACCCCCGTCCTCTCCGAAAAACTCCCCGGCCCGGCCTGATGGGCGGCATAGCCCGCCGGGGCCGCCCATCAGCCGCCGGGGGGCGACAGCAATCCCTGCGCACAGTCCCGAGGCGTCAGCCCGCGTCCCTCGCACCGCCGCCCACCGCCGCCCGGCCACCCCGCAGCCCTGGGCCCCCGGGATCACGCCCTACGCGCCCGCTTCCCACCTCTCGAGCAGCTTCAGCCAGACCTCGCTGCGCGTGGGGTAGGGGGCGATCGCGTGACGCAGGCGCGCCAGCGGCACCTCGGCGACGATCGCCAGCGTCGCCGCCTGCAGGAAGTCGGCGGTCTCGAAGCCGGTGAAGGTGGCGCCGACGATCGTGTCGGTGGCCTGGTCGACGACCAGGCGCGAAGTGCCGCCGGTACCCTTGCCCTGGAAGCTGGCGCCGGGAGAGCCGTCGGTGGGGACCTCGACCGCGCGGGCGTCGATGCCCGCCGCTTCGGCCTCGGCAAGCGTCTTGCCGACCGCCGCCACCTGCGGGTCGGTGAAGGTGACGCGCGGCGAGCCGAGCCCTTCGGCGACCGCGGCGACCTGGCGGCCGAGCAGGTTCTCGGCGACGATCCAGGCTTGGTACTTGCCCATGTGCGTGAAGAGGGCGCGGCCGTTGACGTCGCCGATCGCGAAGAGGTCGTCGCGGCCGCCGACCCGCATCCGGTCGTCGACCTCGAGGAAGCCGCCGTCGTCGGGCTCGACCCCGATCGCGCCGAGGCCGATGTCGTCGGTGTGGGGCTTGCGGCCCACCGCGGCGAGGAGCTCTTCGCCGTCGACCGCGCCGCCGTCCTGCAGCTCGACGATCACCCCGGCGCCGCCCGGCCGCACCGACGCGACCTCCGCCCCGACCCGCACGTCGACGCCGAAGCGCCCGCGCAGCGCCGCCGCGACTTCTTCGCTCGCGAAGGGCTCCTCGCGCCCTAGCAGGCGCTCGGCGGCGTCGACCAGCGTCACCTTCGTCCCCAGCGAGGCCCAGGCCTGGGAGAGCTCCGACCCGACCGGTCCGCCGCCGAGCACGACCATGCTCGCGGGCACCTTCTCGGCGGTCGTCGCGTCGCGATTGTTCCAGGTGCGGACCGAGTCGAGGCCGTCGATCGGCGGCATCGCCGCGCCCGAGCCGGTGGCGACGATCACCGCCCGCGAGGCGACCAGGGTCGCGTCGCCGACCTCGATCCGGCCCTCGCCGACGAAGCGCCCGGTGCCGCGGTGGAGGTCGATCTCGCGTTCTTCGAGCCACGGGAGCTGCCCCGAATCTTCCTTTTTGTGGATCACCGCGTCGCGGCGGGCGAGGACCGGCGCCGGGTCGAGCTCAGCGTCGTCGCCGACCGGCACGCCGGGGATCCGCTTGGCCTCGGCCAGCACGTCGGCGGGACGGAGCAGCGCCTTCGAGGGCATGCAGGCGTAGTAGGAGCATTCGCCGCCGACCAGGTCTTGCTCGACGATCGCCACCTTCCAGCCGCCTTCGGCGAGTCGCCCTGCGACGACCTCGCCGGCGGGGCCGGCGCCGAGGACCACCGCGTCGTAGGTCTTGTCGGTCATCGCTTTGCGCCCGTACCCGGTCGCTTGTCCCGACAATACGCGGCGCGTACACTCCGATATGCATCCCGCACGGGGGCGACAGGCTTCGACGTGGTCGATTCGTGCGAAAGGTTGCAGGTCGAGGTTGCCGGAGGCCTCGTTAAACCCCGGCACAAACCAATACGTGCGGACCATGAGTTCGCCCTCGCCGCTTAGCTAGAAACTAAGCGCTGTGAGAGTCGGTCCTCCCTCGCCCGTGGGGAGGGGCACCGGCTTCAGAAACGGGCTCACCTGGACGACCTGCCCTGTCCGGCCAGGAAAATTCAAGGGGCTTTGTCTTCCGTAGTGCCCGTCGGCGCGGACCCCGGGAGACGAGAATCAAGCGCCGGCTAAACCTGTAGAGACCCTCGCCCAGCGTCCGCGGATCCGAGTTCGAATCTCGGCGCCTCCATAGTCGTCTCGTCCGGCCCCGGTGGCCGGACGAGCCGTGCCCTAGCGCGGTTCGGGGGCGGGCGGCCGTCCGAGGTGGGTGGCGAGTGTCCCGGGCGCCTCATGGGGGTCCTGGCAGGCTGTGACCCCCATGAGGCGCCCGGGACGCGAGGCTTCCGTGGGAGAGGCGTCACAGGGATGATGCGAAGTCGGATTTCCGTGATGGAGGCGTCCCAGGGACGGGAGGAGGTCGGACTTCCGTGACGATCGTGTCCGGGAGTTTCCACACCTCGGCCCTTTCGGCGACGAAGATGCCGGGAACGTCACACTTTCCGGCCCTCTGAGGCCCTTTTCGGGCCGTGTTCGAGGGGCCGGAAACGCGCTGCGTGTTTTAGGGCCCCCATAGGGGGGTCAAAACACGCAGCGCGTCGGTCACCGTTGGACAACACGGGAGGAAGCGTGGAGTTCCCACGGTCTTTGTGACGGGGTCGGACATCGGTGATGCATCCGTGACCCTCCCGTGACGGGTCCGTGGCTCCCGTGTGACAAACGGTCCACGATCCTCCCCGCTCCCCGCGACCCGGCCCTCTCGCCACGGCCACAGCCTGCCAAGGGCCGTGGCGAGAGGGCCGCGTCCCTTCCCCAGGGCGCCAGCTTCGGGGGGCCGCGTCCCTTCCGGGCGCCAGCTTCAAAGCCCACATCCCTTCGCGGTGCCCCGGCCGACCACCCAGAGCGCCATGGCGGCGAGCTCACGCCACGGCCCGATGTCCCAAAAGCCGCGGGCGGTGCCGGAGGTCGAGGGAGGACCCAGCCGGTCGCGCCCGGCGGGAGCGGCAGCGGCCCCGCCACCGCCGTTCAGGCTACGGTCCTGCCATGGAACGCTACGTCGCCTTCCTGCGTGGGATGAACCTCGGTAAGCGGCGGATCAAGAGCCCGGAGCTGGTCGCGCACTTCGAGGCGATGGGGCTGGAGGACGTGGCGACGTTTCGGGCGAGCGGCAACGTCGTCTTCCTCGACCCGGCGGACGAAGCGGAGTCGAAGCTGCAGAAGCGGCTCGAAGCGGAGCTCGGGCGTAGGCTCGGGTATGACGTCGCGGTGTTCCTGCGCTCCGCGAAAGAGGTAGCGGAGATCGCCGCGCGTGAGCCCTTCGACGCGAGGGCGATCACGGCGTCGAAGGGCAAACCGCAGGTGGTGCTGCTCGGCCGCAAGCCGACGGCGAAGGCGAGGAAGGCGGTCGCGGCGCTGTGCCCCGAGGGCGACCTGATGGTGATCGAAGGCCGCGAGCTCCACTGGCTGCCGGCCGTCGGCCTCTCCGAAACCGAGGTCGACACCAAGGCGCTGGACGAGGCGCTCGGCAAGGGCACCACCCGCACCGCCGGCACGATCGAGCAGATCGCCGCCAAGTACTGCGGCTGAGCGGTCTTAGTACCGTCAACGCATGGCGATCGCGACCGCGACCTCACTGGACGTCTACGTCGGCGGCAAGCTGCTGTTCGGCGACGTCTCCTTCAAGCTCGAGCCGGGCGACCGGATGACGCTGTCCGGGCGCAACGGCGCCGGGAAGTCGACGCTGCTCCGTGTGCTCTCCCGCGAGCTGACGCCGGAGGAGGGCTCGATCTCGATCCAGCGCGGCGCCCGCGTCGCCCTCCACGACCAGCGCCCGCCGCGCGACTCCGCCGCCAAGCTCGGCGATTACGTCTTCTCCGGTCGGGGCGACATGCTCGAAACCGAGGCCGAGCTGGCGCGGCTGGAGGGAGAAATGGCGGGCGGTGCCTCGGAGGAGACGATGAACGCCTACGCCGCCGCCCAGGCGCGGCTCGAAGCCGGCGGCGGCTATCGCTGGCGCGACGAGGTGCTGGAAGTGCTGCGCGGGCTCGGCTTCGGCCCCGAGCACGCCGACCGCGAGCTGAAGACCTTCTCCGGCGGCGAGCTGACCCGCGCCTCGCTGGCCCGCGCGCTCGCCGCCCGCCCCGACCTGCTGCTCCTCGACGAGCCCACGAACCACCTCGACATCCCCTCGCTCGAGTGGCTCGAGCGTTACCTCGTCGACCTCGACGCCGCGGTCGTCCTGGTCGCCCACGACCGCTGGTTCCTGGAGGCGGTCGGCACCTCGGTGCTGGAGCTGGAGGCCGGGCGCGCCCGCTTCTTCGCCGGCCCCTGGCACGCCTGGCGCCGGGAGCAGGCCGCGCGCCAGATCGCGCTCGGCAAAGCGATCGACCGCCAGGAAGCGGAGATCGCGCGGATGGAGCGCTTCGTCGAGCGCTTCCGCTACAAGGCGACCAAGGCGCGCCAGGCCCAGTCGCGGATCAAACAGATCGACAAGAAGAAGAAGGGCGGCCCGATGGCCGAAAAGCGCGACCACCGCCACCTGCGCTTCTCCTTCAAGCCGCCCGAGCGCCCCGGCCGCGTCGTCCTCAAGATGGTCGACGCGAAGATCGAGGTGCCGGGGCGGGTGCTGCTCGAGAACGCCGAGCTGGAGGTCGAGCGCGGCGAGCACGTGGTTCTCGTCGGCGCCAACGGCAGCGGCAAGACGACGATGATCGAGACGCTGGCGGGGCAGCGCCCGGCCGCCGAGGGGATCGTCCGCACCGGCCACAACGTGAACCTCGCCTACCTCTCCCAGCACGCCGACACCGCCTCCGGGGCGGGGACGGTCCTCGACGCGGCGCAGCGCGAGACCGGCCTCACCGGCCCGAAGGCGCGCGCCCTGCTCGGCGGCTTCCTGTTCTCCGGCTCAGACGTCGAAAAGCAGCTCTCCGACATCTCCGGCGGCGAGCAGCGGCGGCTGTCGCTGGCGATCCTCGTCTCCTCGGGCGCCAACGTCCTGGTCCTCGACGAGCCGACCAACCACCTTGACATCGAGAGCCGCGAGGCGCTGGAGGACGCGCTGACCGAGTTCGAGGGCTCGGTGGTGCTGATCTCCCACGACCGGGCGCTGCTGGAGGCGGTCGGCAGCCGCACGATCGTGCTCGAGGACGGCAAGCTGACCAGCCACCCGAGCGGCTGGGCCGAGTACCAGCGGCGGCGCGACGAACGCGAGGCCGAGACGGGCGCGGCGGCGAAGGGCGCGGCGAAGAAGGAGAAGGCCTCGAACGGGAACGGCGCCGCGGCGAAGCGGCGCGACGGCAAGGCGGCCGAACGGGCCACGCGCAAGGCGGCGCGGCTGGAGGAGCGGATCGCGAAGGCGGAAGCCGACCTCAAGGCGGTCGAGGAGGAGCTCGCCGATCCCGCCGCCTGGTCGAGCCCGACCCGCACCGAGCGGGCGACCGCCAGGCACGAGGCGGCGAAGGCGGCGGTCGAGGGGCTGCTGTCGGAGTGGGAGGCGGCGCAGGGCGCGGCGGAGGCGGCGGCGACGTAAGTCGGGCCGGGCCGCGCAGCCGCGCGTTCCATCCAGGTTCCGCCTCTTTCAGAAGACGACGGTGCGGCCACCGTCGAGCAGCACGCGGTCCTCAAGGTGCGCGGTCACCGCGCGGGCCAGCACCAGCCGCTCGACGTCGCGGCCGATCCGGATCAGGTCCGCCACCTCGTCGGCGTGGCCGACCCGGACCACGCCCTGGTCGATGATCGGCCCGGCGTCCAGCTCCGGGGTCACGTAGTGGGCGGTCGCGCCGATCAGCTTGACGCCGCGCTCGTGGGCGCGGGCATAGGGTTCGGCGCCGACGAAGGCGGGCAGGAAGCTGTGGTGGATGTTGATCGCCGGCGCGCCCAGCGCTTCGAGGAAGGCGGGGGAGAGGATTTGCATGTAGCGGGCGAGGACGAGCAGGTCCACGTCGTCACCGATCAGCTCAAGCGCGCGGCGCTCGGCCTCGTCCTTGGTCTCGCGGGTGACCGGCACGTGGTGGAAGGGGAGCCCGACGGCCTCGACTTCGGCCCGCAGGTCCTCGTGGTTGGAGATGACGGCGACGATGTCACCGCCGAGGTGCTGGTTACGCCGCCGCCAGAGCAGGTCGGAGAGGCAGTGGTCCTCGCGCGAGACCATCACCACGACCCGCTTGCGGCTCGCCGACTCGTTGAAGCTGTGGTCCATCTCGAAGGGCGCGGCGACCTCGCGCGCGAAGCGCTCCTCGAGCGCGGCGCGCTCCGCGGCGCCGGGCGAATCGAAGACCATGCGCATGAAGAAGCGGCCCGCCGCGGTCGAGTGCTGGTCGACGTCGACGATGTTCAGCCCGGCTCCGGCGAGGAAGCCGGAGACGGTCGCGATCAGCCCCGGCTGATCCGGACAGGCGAGCAGTAGGCGCGTGGTGTCGTCATCTGGAGTGATCAAGGGATCATGCCTATTCGGCGCCGAATCCGCTCTGTGGAGCCGATCGCCGGAAAACGCGGAATCGCATGGTGATGACCGTCACACACAGCAGCGCAGTTCCTCGCAAGCGTTCACCGCTTGCTCACGGAACGCAAACATATCGCCGTGCTTGGAGTCGCCTTGGTCGCGCTGGCCTCGCCCAGCGTCGCCTCGGCCGCCCAGCACGAAGACGAAAAGCTCCCGCCCAGGGTCCGGCTCCGCGCCGACGCGCCTCTCCCGACCGCCGATGCCATCGGCAACGCGGTGGCCGTCGACGGGCCGCTGCTCGACCCGGTCGACCGCTACAGCCGATTGATCGCGGCGACCACGCAGCGCACCGAACAGCGTCAGAAGGCTCACGCCCGCCAGAAGCGCGAAGCGCGCCGTGAAGCTGAGAAGGTGCGCGAAGAAGAAGAACGGTTCGCGCACCTTCCGGGCGGCGTCTCGATCGAAACGCTTGCGGCGATCGCCGCCTGTGAGTCCGGGGGCGACCCGGAAGCGGTCTCCGCCGACGGCACCTACCGCGGCAAATACCAATTCGACCAGGGGACCTGGGAATCGGTCGGCGGCAGCGGCGACCCCGCCGCGGCGCCGGAAGCCGAACAGGACTACCGCGCCGCGCTCCTCTACTCCGAGGCCGGCTCCAGCCCCTGGCCGATCTGCGGCTGACCCGCCCGCTCCGACCCCTCAACGCGCCGGCCGCCCGAGCGCGGTCGACTTTTCGTCCGGTCGACCCGAGCGCGGTCGTCCTTCGGCCCGGTAGACGGACCTTAGGTCGACCGCACTGTTGGGACCGGACCAAAGGTCGACCGCGCCGGCGGGGGGCGCGACTACGATCCGGATATGACGCCGGACGAGGTGAAAGAGATGGCCGAGGACGGCGTTCCCGCGCCGGACCCGAGCGGGCCGACGCGCAAGCCGCCGCGGGAGGCGATCGCCGAGGCCCACGTGCGGGCGCCGACGCGGGGCAACCGCCGGCTGGAGAGCTTCATCGACGCGGTCAACGGCGACGACCAGGTGCGCGGCTGGTGGTACATGGCGCAGGTCAACGCCGAGCGACTCGGCATGTCGGATCACAGCTGGGTCCACATGCAGATCGTCCTCAACATCTCGCTGCGGCTGCTGCGGCTGCTGGTCAGGGCCGGGGTGGAGCCGGCGATGGCCGCCGACCACGGGATGCGCGACCGCGATGCCGAGGTGGTGGTCGCGGGCGGGGCCCTGCTGCACGACGTCGGCATGTCGATCCACCGCGCCGACCACGAGGAGTACTCGCTCTTCCTCGCCCAGAGCGCTCTCGACCGCCTGCTCGCCGGGGCCTACAAACAGCCGGAGCGCACGGTGGTCGAAACCGAGATCCTCCACTCGATCATCGGCCACCGCCGCCGCGGCGAGCCCTACACGGTCGAGGCGGGCGTCGTGCGCGTCGCCGACGCGCTCGACATGGCCCAGGGCCGCACCCGGATCCCGATCGAGAGCGGCCAGGAGGGCATCCACTCGATCTCTGCCGCGGCGATCGACGAGGTGCGGATCAGTGCCGGCGAGGACCACCCGGTGCGGATCGAGATCCAGCTCAACAACTCGGCGGGCATCTTCCAGGTCGACGACCTGCTGGCGACGAAGATCCGCGGCACCCCGCTGGAGGGAAAGGTCGAAGTGATCGCCGAGATCGAGGGCGAGACCGAGAAGCGGTTGCTGAGCGGGTTCCGGCTGGCGTAGCGGCCTTGGGGGCGGTTGGCGGCTGGCGCCGGGGAAGGGATCAGGCCCCGCAAGCTGGCGCCCGATTAAGGGACGGGCCGTCTCGTCCACGGCCCTGGCAGGCTGTGGCCGTGGCCGAGACGGCCGGGTCGCGGGGAGCGGTGGGACCCGTGGACCATCTGTCACGAGGGAGCCACGGACCCCTCAC
>Ga0070679_100002550_pt1 | contig 16518 bp, 6 predicted proteins | sample KBSC63BmetaG_FD_65652 | JGI IMG/M metagenome (GOLD analysis project Ga0070679, IMG submission 65652) | Corn rhizosphere microbial communities from Kellogg Biological Station, Michigan, USA - KBS C6-3B metaG | ecosystem: Host-associated > Plants > Roots > Rhizosphere | place: USA: Michigan... | reverse complement strand
GAGCCGAAGTTGCCCTGGCCGTCGATCAGGGGGTAGCGGAGCGAGAATGGCTGCGCGAGGCGGACCATGGTGTCGTAAATGGCGGAGTCGCCATGGGGGTGATAGTTGCCCATGACGTGGCCGACGACCTTGGCCGACTTGGTGTACTTCTTGTTGAACTGGAGGCCCATCTCCTGCATACCAAACAGGATGCGGCGATGCACGGGTTTGAGGCCGTCGCGGACGTCGGGCAGGGCGCGGCCGATGATGACCGACATCGAGTAGTCGAGATACGAGCGCCGCATCTCCTCTTCGATATTGATGGGCAGCATGAGGAGCGCGCCGGGGCCGGTGGGCGCTGTGGGGCCGTCTCCGCCTGCACCGCCGGGGGGCGGATTGTTGGAATTTGCGTCCTGTGCGGAGGGGGGATTGTTGTCGTCTGCGCCTAGCGGGAGAGAGTTCTGATCGTCTGCCATTGTCACCTTCCATTATAGCTGCTGAAAGGGTTGAAATCAGCGGTTGGAGCGGTGTTTGCGGACGCTTTCGGTCGCGATGTACAAGGCTTTGCAACAGGACGAATGTTTGCCCCAGGTGGACGTTACGGGGCAACGTCGAAGGCTCGTTCCGTTGTCCAATGCAGTGAAGCTTGAAAGAGACTTCGAGGAGGTACGACATGCAGGCAGTTCATGACGGACAGTGCGGGTTGTGTGGGCATTTCGGCGAGCATCAGGCGAAGACGGACGCCTTGGTGTCGATACTTTCAAGCAAGAAGGCTGAGGAGACCCTGCTGGACGAATGTGGGCATCCGAAGCACGCGGCCCTGCATTTGAAGGTGACGCCGATCAGCGGGTGCGATGGATTTACGCCCGCGGCGATGAATTAGGGCTCGCGGACGACCCAGAAGTTTGGATTGGCAACGCCCCACTATGCTCCTGCGTGGTGGGGCGTTGTTGCGTCTGGGGAATGTCGAATCAAGTCGCAGAACCTGTCTAAGAACCGTGCGAGAGAAGCAGTTGCTCTTGCCCTTCTTGTTGTCATCCCGCAGGGATCTGCTTCTCGCTGTTGCGGTTGCTCTTGTTGTCGTTACGGTTGTTCCTGAGATAGGTCCACCCTTTTAGCCTGGACATCAACCCGACCAACGGCAACGGCGCCAGCAGATTCCGTGCGCGCACGACAACAAGAAAAACGAGGGGCAACTGCGTCCTCTGGGCTGGCAACCTTAGGGCCGGAGAGAAACATCTGATTCATTCTTGCCATTTTGCAACTTTTGTTTCACACTTCGTCAGTTGGATCGGGGTGTCTTTCCGTTCCTGAAGAACAGCGGTGTATGAGCAGTCGATCCTGGAGCGAGCGATGCGAACGTTTCGTCGGATGGTGCGGGTTTCTCTTTTAGTTTCCCTTTCCTTGCTGTCTATCGCCGGTCAGGGTGTGCGGGCTCAGGCGGCTTCGGGTGACGAGGCAGGTGTCCAGGCGATGAAGCTGGTTGGCGGACGGTCGGGTTGGGTGCTGGTGAATGACCGGGTGTTCTGGACGAACTCCCTGGGGACAACCTGGACGGATGTCACGCCGCCGAGCGTTTCGGGTGCTCAGCCGCGAGGCGTTTTCTTCAGCGCCGCGGGGAGTGGATGGGTTGTGCAGGCCGGTACGGTCCCGAGTGATGGGCAGGCCTTCTCTGTGGCGCATAGCGCCGACCAGGGAGCGCACTGGAGCTCCACTACGATTGCGTCACCGTTCACGGATGGATTGATTTTTGGAGGGTCAGCAGTTCCCTATTTTGTAGACGAGAGCCATGGCTGGGTGATGTTGTCCGTGCAGTCGAGCTCCAACTTCAGCCGCGGCATTATGTTTCAGACTGTCGATGGCGGAGCCCACTGGGTGCGGCTTCCCGACCCTCCCGTGGGTGGCGATGTTGTGTTCTCCGATGCCCAACACGGCTTCCTGGGACCGGGTGCGCGCGGCGATGATTTGTTCTCGACAGCCGATGGTGGACAGACGTGGCAGGCGGTGGCGCTAACTCCTCCGTCGGCCGATCTCGCGCAGACCAGCAGCAGGATTTCGTTGCCGGCTTTTTCTGATCGCGAGCATGGTTTTCTGGTTCGGACCTACAGTAAAGATCAGGGAACGACGAGTGTTCGCTATGCAACGGCGGATGGCGGCGCGACCTGGACGGCGGCCGTGCCAGTGCAGAATGCGAAGGCCGCGATCGTTGCGGTTACTGCCGATGGCGGCGTGACGGCCCAGATTGTTGCGCCGGCTAAAGTATCCGCCCTGCTAGCGGGAGCCGGATCGGCGAACGTGTCGCCGGTGCGCGCCACGTTTGCCGATGCCATGCAGGGATGGGTACTGTTTGCAGGCGGAAGTTGCCAGGCTGGCACCTGCACGCAGAGTTCCTCGCTGCAAGGAACCTCGGATGGAGGGAAAACCTTCTTTGCGCTGGGAAGTATTCCGGGAGTGCCGTTGGAATCGACACGATCGGTTGCGCTGCCTTCGGGCGGAGCGAAGGTAACACCGAATGTAGTAGTTCCGCATGTGGTGGTGCCGCCGGCGGCTACTCCGCTGATCAATCAGATGGGGTTTGATAAGTGCGAAATACTGACGACGGCGCAGATGCAGGACTGGATCACGAATAGTCCTTACCGCGCCGTAGGAGCGTATATCGGCGGGATTTCCGCGGCTTGCACCAACCTTGGATTTACGCCGGCCTGGGCGGCTACCGTGTTGGCGCAAGGGTGGGGAATCATTCCGATCTGGGTTGGCCCACAGGCCCCGAACAGCACGCTGGCGCACAAGCTGACCGGCGTGCCGGCAACGGACCAGGCCACCGGCGTAACGGAAGCGGATGCTGCTGCCGCGCGCATGACGGCGCTGGGCTTTGGCCCCGGGTCGGTGGTGTATTACGACATGGAGGCTTACACCCGCACGGCTGCTTCGGAGGCGTCGACGCAGGCGTTTGTGGAGGGTTGGGTCTCGGAGCTGCATGCGAAGGGGTTTCAGGCAGCGATTTACAGCAGCCATCCCGAGATTCAGGATTGGGAGCCGGGCAAAGTGGCTGACGCTCCCGATGCGATCTGGTTTGCTTACTTCTTTTCGACCGGCGTTGCGTGTGGAACGAAATGCCAGAATACGTCGAGCAGCGACATCCCCGACACGTTCTGGAACAATCACCAGCGGCTGCGGCAGACGTCCAGCAGCTTTACCTCGACGTACGGCAGCACAGCGGCTTCGATCGATGAAGACTGGACGGATGGCCCGGTCGTCGCCATCAGCAACGGCAATCGTCTGACGGTGACGACTACGGGAACAGGCACAGGCCTGGTGACAAGCGCCGATACCTTCATCTCGTGCGGAACGGGTGGGTCGGTGTGCTCCGCCGTCTACGCTGCAGGCTCCATGGTTACTCTGACGGCGGCGCCAACGGCGTTGTCGTCGTTTATCAGCTGGACGGGATGCACGACAACTTCGGGAACGACCTGCAACGTCACGGTGTCGAGTGCCAGCACTGTGACGGCGACGTTCAACGTTACGCCGCCGGTGTTCACGATTGCTTCGAGCGTGCCCAGCCTGACGTGGAATGTCGGCTCGAGCGCAGGCACCAACATCACTGTTTCGCCAAAGGCTCCTTACCAGGGGACGTTTACCTTTGCGTGTAGTGGTCTGCCGGTCTATCTGCACTGCGCATTCAGTCCTGCGACGGTGACGGCGGACGGTTCGGGCGCGACGCTGACCACTGCAATGACCCTGACAGCCACTTCGGCGATCGGCCAGAACATTGCGCCGGGCAGTAGCGGCGCGCCGATCCAACTGGCATTGCTATTTGGGTCGCTGTTGTTTGCCCCGCTGGTCTTTCGCAGGAGCGTTGCGGTGAACCGGTTGCGCGCCGGCAGGTTACTGCTGCTCATTGCAGCCGCCGGCGGACTGGCTATAACGCAGTTCGCGACAGGCTGCAGCGATGGTGGAACGCCGCCGAAACCTCCGCTGTTCAGCGGCACGGCGCAGCTTGTTGTCACCAGCGCGGGGACCAGTCAAACGCTGTCGATACCGGTGACGGTGAATGCACAGTAGAGAAATGACTTGTCCTCGCGCGACGTGCTGCGCGGAGCAGTGTGATCGCGCCCCGGCCGATTGCTCCAGGAGCGGTTTTGATTCACCTGCGAACATGTCAAATTCTGCGAGTGCCGTTCTTCTTGGGTAAAAACGACGTTGGGACCATAGGCCCTGTAAACACCCGGATCAAAACCGCTCTATCGCGTAACGATGAGCGTGAGGTCCACTGTTTGGGTGGGCGATACGCCTCTGGGTACGGGAGGGCCTGTTGCCGTGACGTGGACGGTGTAGGTGCCCGGCGTGGTGCTGTAGGGGTATTGGTTGGCTCCGCAGGCGGTGAGGGTAGACGCAAGAGCAGCGATCAGGAGGATCGGCAAGAGCGCACGGAGGTTGCGGCGGCGGAAGCCAAGCAGGGTAAGAGGAAAGAGCATGAAGGCAGTTGTGGTGGCCCACTCCTTCTGCATGAGGCGCGCCATGGATGGGGCGCTCGCACCCGGATTTTGGGTCCCGTCGGTGTTGGACGCGACGAAACCGAGCAGTTGGTCCGTGTCGATAGTAAGGCTGGTGGAGACGGTGCCGTTGGCGGGCAGCGTGACCGAATCCTGACCCAAGGTACAGGAGGCGTACTGCGGGAGCGCGCCGCAGGAGAGGCTGAAGGTGCCGGTAAGGCCGCCGATCGAGGTGAGGGTAGCGGTCTCGGTGTGGTGATGGCCGGTTGGGAGAGAGAGGTTCGGCTCCGAGAGAGTCAGGGTGAAGCTTTGCGGCTGGATGATGAGAGTGAGTTGCGCGGATTCGCTGGGCGTGAAGCCTGTCGCCGGTGTGAAGGCGGAGTACAGAATGTGGGTCCCCGGCGCGAGAGTGCTGGTGGTAAACGTCGCCGTCGTGGATCCTGCGGTAGAAGGCACGGTGAGGGTCGCGATGGGGGTGAAGGTTGGGTTGGGAGAAAGGCTGTCGTAGATGGTGACGGTTCCCGCGGGGGACGCGGCTCCGGCGAGAGCGGTGACCGTGGAATTGAACATGACCGGGTTGTTCTGGATGCCTGGGTTGGGAGAGGCGGTCAGGGTTGTTGTGGTGGGGTTGGCGGTGATGGTCTCGATGAATGAGGTGGCGGTGGATGGTTGCAGATCGGTGGTGCCGGCGAAGGTCGCGGTGACCAGGTATTGCCCTGGGAGCAGGCCGGCGCTGGTGGTTGTGGCTGTGCCGGAGGCGTTGGTGGCGGCCTGTGCTGAGGTGGTCGGCGCGATGGTGAAGGTGATAGGGTAACCGGCGCCGGGTTGAGTGCCGCCGGGGACCCCGAGTTGTGCGGTGAGGGTGAAGGGAGTCAGGGCGGGCGCGGGGTTGAGACTGCTGGTGAGCGAGAGGGTTGAGGGCGCTGCGGTGATCGTGACGGCGACAGTGTTGGAGTTGCTGGAGTCGTAGCTTTGGTTTGGATCGCCAACGTAGAGTGCGTAAATCTGATCGACACCGGCGGGAAGCGTACCGGTGTAGGTGGCAACTCCATTCACCAGGGTGGCAAGATTGAACTGTGCTCCGTTGAGGTAGAAGAGAACCTGGCCGGTGGGCGTGGGGGTCCCGGACGTCGCTGGCGCAACCGTGGCCGTGAGGGTGATGGGAGTGATATGAGCGACTCCGGTGAGCGGAGTCGCGCTGAGAAGCGTGGTGGTGGGTAAACCGTTGACCTGCTGAATGAGTGTTCCGGCAGAACTATGAGTAGTGCCCGTGGGTGTGAAGGCGCCGCTGATCAAGTGTCCGCCGACCGAGAGTGTGGAAAGGGTGATCGCGGCGTTGCCGGAGGCATCGACCGTTTGCGTGCCAAAAAACTGGCTCCCGTCGGAAAACCTGACACTGCCTGCGGCCACCACGCCATTGCTGGGAACGATATGTGCCGTGATGGTGACCGGTTGACCGTATGTGGAGGGATTGAGCGAGGAAGTCAGGTTGACCGTATTGGTAATGTCGTTGACAGTCTGCGTGATGCTCGTCGAGGTACCGGCGAAAGAGCCGGTCGGGATGTAATACGCATAAATGGTATGAAGGCCGACGGAAAGAGTGCTGATGGAAAACGTTGCAACTCCCGAGGCGCTCAGCGGCTGGGTACCGAGGACATTCAGGGCGTCGGTGAACTGGACGCTGCCGGTAGGGGTTCCGTTTGTGGAGGTCACGGTAGCGATAAATGTAACGTTCTGGCCGGAGATGGAGGGGTTGGGAGAACCGGTGAGGGTAATGGAGGTGGGGTAGCCCGTGACGACTTGCTGGGTTACGGTGGCGGTCGCCGAACTGTGCATCGTGTCGCCAGCGTAGGAAGCCGTGATGGTATGGAACCCGAGTGTCAGGCTGTTGGTTGAAAACGTTGCCGCGCCCGTTGCGTCGGGCGTAAGTGTGACGAGAACGTTGTTACCGTCCGCGAGCGTAATCGGGCCGATTTGATCATTGTCCGGGCTGGAAATCTTCAAGTTGAACGTAACCAGTTGTCCCAGGATGGACGGGTTTGGTACAGAAGAGAGAGTCAGCCTCGGCACGTACACGGTAACCCGGATGTAGAGGACGGTACTCACGGCGGGAGAGTATCCCGCTGAACCGGTGTAGGTGGCCTTGAAGCGATAGAGGCCAGGGGTCAGAAGGGTCACCGCCTGGGTTACGGCGCCGCCGGCAGCAACCGTTGCCGACCCGATCAGCTTGTCATCTTGAAAGAAATTGATGACGCCGTTCGGTGCGCCTCCCGCGGCGGCCGGAGTAGCTGTCAGTGTAATCGAACTATTTGGAGTCACGTAGTAAGAAGACGAAACCAACGAAAGCAGGGATGGAGTGGCATCCGGCAATCCAGCGGATTCGTATACTCCCATATCGACTACCGGATAGCCGAGGCCCGTGCTATCGGCAATACGAGTTCCGCCCGATAGATCCGTCGCCGGAAGATTGATCGCGCTGTTATTTCCCGCATCGATCGATGGGGAACCTGGGAGCAGATGAAAATCTGTGTTGGAAACAAAGAGCGGGTTAGCCGAGATATTACCGTCAAGTCCTATCTCGGTAGGCTGGATGTCTGAACATTGACCAAGTACCAGTGGATACGGCGAGGTATTAGTGTTGAATATATTGTTGTGATCGATAATCACAGGAGTGTCGTTTGAATCAAAGCTGCCTGTGCCTCCGTCACTGAGACATGCCAAAGTCGGCGAAGTAGAAGAAGTGCCTATGATGAGATTGTTCGATAACACCATCTTGGCGTAAAGGTAATCCAGCACGACCTCGCCGGAGTGTTGTTGCCCATAGATATTCTGAGTGGACAGATTTGTAAGATTATTAAAAAAACTATTGTTCACGATGAAAACTTCGGGAGGGTCCGTTCTTGGGAAGACGCCGAGCTCATATTGAGCATATAAACCGCCCTGTTCGTTTCCGTAAATCAAGTTATTTCGCACAGTTGCATGAACTGCATACATCGATATGCCATAGGAATTATTGCGAATCGTGTTGTTTTCAATAACCGCCGAGTCGATCGCGAGAGCGTAAACGCCATCGCCCGAACAGCGAGAGCCATCTCCCTCTATCAGGTTCCCGCTGATGTGATGGGGAATGTCGGTTGACGTGAATCCATGAAGATTGCCGAACAAGTATATGGCGGTCTGAGCCGAGCAGTATGGCTGTCCCGCGTCGGGCGCCGTCGTGATGAAGTGATTGGAGAAGACATTCACCGAACCATCGCCAGCATCGATTCCCCAACCGTAGTTTCCAGCGATTGTGTTGTTTTGGATGGTTGCTCCACCGACGCTCACGTAAATTCCGCCGTCGGAAGGTGTATAGTTCGTCGCTCCGTTGCGGATGGTGAAGCCATCGATCGTCGTAGCAAGACTCGGTGTGTTGGTGATCGTTATCACGATACCGGCCTTGGAACCATCGAGGATGGTCGTTGCCGCGCCGTCACTGCTGCGAAGGATGATCTCCTTGGTGTCGATCTTCAGATTCTCGTGATACGTACCCGGGGCAACGAGCACGGTGTCGCCGGTGCTGGCGGCGTTGATGCCGGCCTGGATAGTGGGCTGGTCCGCGGGAACGTGGATGGTCTTTTGCGCGAACGCGGCCGTGCAGGTGACGAGGAAAAGTGCGGCGAGGCGAGTGGCGAAGCGATGCAACAAACGGGCGGGCATGGCGGGGCCTTGGGGTGCTCTGGATTGGTCCCCTAGATGGTACGGAATGCGGCGAGGCCAGCGCAATGGCTAAGTTGTAGTGTGCGGTTTGTCTACCATGCAGAGCAATTCCTGTTGTTGCGAACCCGGTAATGACGTCCGGTACCGTTTTTGAAAACGGACATCGCTGTTGGGGTTTTTCCGCGGCCGCCTGGCGAAGGATTCGCGCTGGTCTTCGGGGTCGGAGGATGTTTCGTCCAGGCAAGATGTAAAGAAAACGGGACAGGCCGAAGCCTGTCCCGTTGATGGTTGTGGTGGATTTAGAAGCTGATTTTCCCAGTCAACTGCATGGTGCGGGCGTTGTTCAGGAAAATCTTTTCGGGGTGGTTGAAGGCGCCGCTGGTTACGGTCTGGAAGGAGTAGCTGGACGTGTAGCTGGGGCCGTTGACGTTGTCCACGCTGCCGGGTTGGTATTGCGGGTGGTTGAGCACGTTGAAAGCCTGGGCGCCGAACTCGATGGAGTAGTGTTCGTGGACAGTGAAGCGCTTGTAAGCTGCCAGATCGAGGTTGTCGATCGGCCGGATGGGGAGAGTGTTGCGGCCGGCGGTGGGTAGAGTACCCGGGCCCGCCTGAACGTAGTAGGCGTTGGAGGTGGCGAAGGTGTTCAGGGAGGGAGGGGGGTTGAGGCCGGGGCCGGAGACGATGGAACCGGCGGAGTAACCGATGGTGTCGGCTGCGCAGGCGGTGTACAGCGTGCCGCCTGCTCCGTTGGCTGCGTTGTATTGAGGAACAAAGACGCCGGAGCTGTTGACGCAGCTTGCTTGTAGTGCCGGGTTGACGACCGGGACGACGCCTGTGGCGGTCCCCTTGATGCCGTTGGGGTTGATGTTGGGGCGGTCGATAGCGGCGCCGCTGTCGCCGTTGAGGTTGGAGTTTACGCCAGAGAGAGCGGTGGCGTACTCAGGCGATTCGTAGGTGTAGATGGGCGAGATGGCCCAGTTGCCGATGAGGTTCTTCTTCACGAAGCTGGCGGAGTGTTTGTAGAACGGCAGGTCGTAATAGAGTTCAAGGCTGATGCGGTGGGTGCGGTCCAGCGCCGATCGGCTCCAGTCACAGGCGATGCATTGCGAGTCCTGCTGGCGGCGCGGGGTGAGGACCGTCGCGAAGACCTCGTCGGTCGCGTCGTCCATGGTCTTCGACCAGGTGTAGGAGAGGTTCATCTGCAAGCCGTTCTGAAGGCGGCGGGTGAGATTGGTGACGAGGCCGTTGTAGTTCGAGCTGGAGTACGGCTGGTAGGAAGTGATCTTGCCCGTGAAACCAGCAGCGGCGTACGCGGGCACTATGTTGGAGAGTGCCTGAATGTCGGCGAGGGTTGTGGCGGCCCTTCCGGCTGGAACGATAGTGGTGGAACCCACGGTTGTGAAGAGCTGATTTGCCGCGGTGACCCTGGGTCGCACGTTGATCTGGTCCTGGGTCGCGAGGTGGATGCCGCGCGTGCCGACGTACCCGACCTCAGCCGTGTAGTTGCTGCCGAAGGTGCGCTGGATGGTGAGGGTGTAGGTTTCGGCGTAGGGGAGCACCTGGTCAGGCAGATACGCGGATGTAGCTGCCCTTTGTGATGGAATATCGAGTTTGCAGGGTACGCCGGTTGTTCCTCCGGTGCCTGTCTGGCAGAACTCTGCCACGCCCGAACCAGTCCCGGGGGGGAGGCCGCCGTTTTTCAGGTAATTTGGCGAACTATAGTTGGGAACACACTTATTCGCCGTTGGTGTCTGTCCAGCGGTGCAAACGGTTCCCTGACCGACGTCCTGGGTAGAAGAGTACTGCGGTGGGAACGAAAGGGTGCCGAGGTTGTCGAAGAGAACATCATAGGCAACACCGAAGCCTGCGCGGACAGAAGTCTTGGCGTCGGGGGACCAGTTGATGCCGAAGCGGGGGGCGAAGCTGGTGTAGGTGGGCTGCGGTGCGTTGAAGGTGATCAGCCCCGGGACCGACGCTGCGATGTTCAACGCCTGAGAGCGCTCGCCCGTGGGGACGGAGGTGAACTCATAGCGCAGACCGGCGTTGATGGCGAGGCTCGGTGTTATACGCCAGGTGTCGTTTCCATAGACGTACAGGGCCACCTGGTCGCCGTAGTAGTTGTGGTTTCCGCTCGAACGCTCGGCGAAGCCATCGGAATCCGGAGCGAGGTCGTGCAGGAACTGGTCCAGCTTGGTGTACTCATAGTCGCCGCGAGCGCGTTGCGTGAAGCCCTGCGGTGAGATGTACTTGCGGCCGTCGAAGCCGAACTTCAGACTGTGCCGTCCCCTGGTGTAGCTGATGTTGTCGGTGAGCTGGTAGAGGTTCTGGATGGTGAAGGAGGGAGCGTTGGTGTCGGGGCCGACGGAGATCGTGCCCTGATCGTAGAACTGGAATGTGGGGAACGCATCGAGGCCGGGATAGGTGAAGTTTCCGGCGGTCAATTCGTTCTCGTACCGGTTGAAGCCGATGCGAAATTCATTGGTCACGTTGGGCGTAAAGGTGTGGTATTCCGAGAATGTGAAGAGGTGGAACTTGAAGGGCTCGTTGGTGTAGAAGGCCGGGAGACTGATGCCGGCGTTGGTGTCGGTCAGGGTCTCGGTGTTGTAGATGTAGCGAAGACGAATGGAGTCTCGGCCGCTGAGGTTGTAGTCGGCGCTGGTGGTGAGGGCGTCGAAGAGCGTGGGGGCGGCGCCGTTGATGAGGTAGTTGCCGAGATTGACCTGGTGCGTGTTACCCGCGCTGTCGGTGACTTTGAGGAACTGGGGACCGGAAGCCTGGTTGAAGCAGGCGTTGTCGTTGGCGTCCGTGACCTGAGCGCCGCCCTGGAAGTTGGCGGCGGGCGTGTACTTCAGATACTGCTGCAAATTCGTAGCGCTGAAGCCCGAAGCCAGACTGTTAATCGTCGCGATCCCGTCGGCGGTCGGGACGCAAACGTAGGAGCTTTGGTTTTGCCCGATTGTGTTGCGCTCGAAGTTAGCGAAGAAGAAGAGCTTGTCGCGCAATATCGGACCGCCGATCTGGCCACCGTAGCGGTTGTTATCGTACTTCGGGTTGGGGACTTTGCCGCCGGCGATCCCGCTTTCTGCATTCAGGTTACGGTTCTGGAAGTATTCATAGAGACGGCCGTGGAATTTATTGGTGCCCGATAGAACGGTGGTGCTGAACTGGCCACCGGAGGAGTGTCCGAACTCGGGTGCGAACTGGTTCGTGATGAGTGTGAAGTTGCCGACGGCGTCGTTGGGCAGATAGACGAGAGGACCCGTGACGGACTTGTTATTGTTGTCGACGCCTTCGATTTCGAAATTGTTATTGCGGGGGCGCTGGCCGCCGATCGATGGCCCTATGCCGATGCCGAGACCGCCGGAAGATGTAACTCCGGGACTAAGCAGCGAGACGTTGAGCACGCCGCTGTTGCCGCCGCCGGTAGAACTTGCTCCGCCAAGGGTGGCGGAGGGCATGGAGGAAAGCTCGTCGTTGGAAAATGATGTGCTGAGGTTTTGCGTTGTTGTGTCGAGCAGAGCGCCGGCCTCCGCACTGACCTCAACGGATTGCGTCTGTGTCCCGACCGACAGTGTAATGTTTGCGGTGGCTGTAGTACTCAGCGTGACGTGAATGCCCTTTATGACCGAAGGGTTAAATCCTGCGGCCGTCGCCTTAATGTCGTAGTTAGCGGCCGGCAGATTTTGGATGAGGAATTCGCCTGCTCCATTGGATGTCGCTATGGAGGTTGCACCGGTAGATTCATTGGTTACTGTAATTGACGCCTGTGGAAGGGCCGCACCGGTGGAATCCTTGACGGCGCCAGCGAGGTTTCCGCTGGTAGCCTGTCCAAATGCCAGAGTTGCTGAAAAAACTATAGTAGTCACTGCGCCGAAAAAATTGTGTCGCTTCATTTTTGCTCCTTTTATGCACGCGATGCGTGGAGGGGTTATCCCTCGGTGGCGGAACTTAAAATGGAAACCAGCTCCGACACCTCGAAGGAAGGCGCAGAAACTGGAGGAGTAACGATGCCGATGTTAGGCCAAGGACGCAGGTTTGGAACCGGAGTCTGGGGGAATTGTGACGACTCTGTAAATTCCGATGATGGGGCGTATTAAAAGAGGGATGAATTAAATGTAAGTGCCCTACCGAAGGCCACTGATATCTAATATTTTGTTTAATTTCTAGGGCTTTCGCACTCTTGCCAACTGTCTATCGTGAAGCGCCTTTGACGCTTGCTCGCCCTCACTCGGTCACAGACGGGATCTGCGCTGAGTCGAAGGCCGACTCACGAGAGGGTTCTTCATGGTGTTGGCGATAACAATCAGCGTGTGACGATGAGCGTGAGATCTACGGTTTGGGTCGGGGATACGCCACCAGGAGCGGGAGGGCCTGCTGCCGTGATGTGGACAGTGTAGGTCCCAGGGGTAGTGCTGTAAGGGTATTGGTTGGCTCCGCAAGCGGTGAGAGTAGACGCAAAAGCAGCGAGCACGAGGATCGGCAAGAGTGAGCGGAGGCTGCGGCGTCGCCGGAAGCCGAGCAGCGTGAGTGGGAAGAGTGCGAAGGCGGATGTAAGGGCCCACTCCTGTCGTATGAAACGCGCCATGGATGGAGTGCCCGGATTTGGGTCGGGGCGAGCGTTGGAAGCGAGGAAGCCGATGAGCTGGTCGGTGTCGATGGTGAGGTTGGTGGAGACGGCACCGTTGGCGGGCAGCGCGACCGAGCGCTGGCCCCAGGCGCAAGAGGCGTATTGCGGAAGCGTGCCGCAGGAGAGGGTGAATGTGCCGGTGAGGCCGCCGATTGACGTGAGGGTGGCGGTTTCGGTGCGGTGGTGGCCGGTCTGCACGGTAAGGGTGGGGTCGGAGAGGGTGAGCGTGAAGCTCTGCGGCTGGATGACGAGCGTGAATTGAGCGGATTGGCTGGGGGTGAATCCTGCCGCCGGGGTGAAGGCCGAGTACAGGATGTGGGTTCCTGGCGCGAGTGCGCTGGTGGTGAAGGTTGCTGTGGCGGTTCCTGCGGCTGAGGGTATGGTGAGCGTTGCGATGGGGGTGAAGGCGGTGCTCGGCGAGAGGCTGTCATAGATGGTGATGGTGCCTGCGGGAGAAGCGGCTCCTGCGAGCGCGGTGACCGTGGAGGTGAAGATGACGGGGTTGTTCTGGATGCCGGGGTTGGGAGAGGCGGTCAGGGTGGTAGCGGTGGTGTTGGCGGTAATGGTTTCGATGAATGAGGTCGCCGTGGCCGGTTGCAGATCGCTGGTGCCTGCGAAAGTGGCAGTGACGAGGTATTGCCCGGGGAGCAGACCGGCGCTGGTGGTTGTGGCTGTGCCGGAGGCGTTGGTGATGGCCTGCGTCGCAGTGGTGATGGGTGCGATGGTGAAGGTGACAGGATAACCGGCTCCGGCTGCGCTTCCGTTAGCTAACGTGAGTTGTGCGGAGAGGTTGAAAGGTGTGAGCGCAGGTGCGGGATTGAGGCTGCTGGTGAGTGAAAGGGCCGAGGGTGCCGCGGTGATCGTGACTGAGACGGTGTTGGAGTTGCTGCCATCGTAGATGCCGCCGCTCTCACCGAGATAGAGCGCGTAGATCTGGTTGGTACCGGCGGGAAGGGTGCTGGTGTAGGTGGCGACGCCGTTGACCAGGGTAGACAAGTGAAATTGCTGCCCGTTGAGATAGAAGAGGACCTGGCCCGTAGGTGTAGCACCCCCGGAAGAAGCCGATGCGACTGTGGCGGTAAGAGTGACCTGTGTGATGTGGGCGACGCCGCTGAGGGGGGCAACGCCGAGGATCGTAGCGGTGGGCAAGCCATTCACAAGCTGGGTGAACGAGCCGGAAGAAGCAAATGTGCCGTTCGTAGGGGTGAAGGTGGCGGTGATGATGTGTCCGCGGACGGCCAGATCAGAAAGAGTAATCGCGGCGTTTCCCGATGCGTCGACTGGTTGCACGGCCAAGAATTGGCCCCCATCGACAAAAGTGACGCTACCAGTGGCGACCATGCCGTTGCTCGGAACGATATAAGCCGTGATTGTCACCGGCTGTCCGTAGGTGGAAGGATTGAGCGAGGAGGTCAGGTTGACCGCATTCGTGATGGCGTTGACGGTTTGCGTGATGCTGGTCGAGGTCCCGGCGAAAGAGCCGGTCGGAAGGTAATACGCGTAAATGGTGTGATCGGCAACAGAGAGCGTGCTGGTGGAGAAGGTGGCAATCCCCGAGGCGCTCAGTGGTTGGGTGCCAAGGACAGTTAAGCCGTCGGTGAATTGGACGCTGCCGGTTGGGGTGCCGTTTGTGGAAGTCACGGTGGAAGTGAAGGTGACGTTCTGGCCTGTGATGGAGGGGTTTGGAGAACCGGTGAGGGTGATGGAGGTGGGGTAGCCGTCGATGACGGATTGGGACAGTGTGGCACTTGCTGAACCGTGGGTTGGATCGCCGGCGTAGATCGCGTTAATGGTGTGGAACCCAAGCGTCAGAGCACTGGTCGAAAAAGTGGCCAAGCCAGTGGCATCGGGCGTAAGTGTAGCGAGAATGTTGTTGCCGTCGGAGAGAGTGATCGGTCCGAGTTGATCCGTGTCCGGGCTGGAAATATTGACAGTAAATGTAACGACCTGTCCCACGATGGATGGGTTTGGTGCGGAAGAAAGCTTAAGTTTTGGCACATACACGGTAACGCGAATGTATAGGACCGTGCTTAAGGCTGGGCCATTTCCTGCTGAATTGGTGTATGTAGCCTTGAAGCGATACAACCCTGGCGTCAGAAGCGTTACTGCCTGGGACGCTGCCGCACCACCGGCAACCGTCGTCGACCCGATACGTTTGTCATCTTGAAAAAATCTACGATGCCGCTTGGAGCGCCACCCACGGCTGTCGCAGTCGCTGTAAGCGTAATCGAAGTATTCGGAGTTACATAGTAAGAAGATGAAACCAAAGAGAGCAAGGAGGGGCGAGCATCAGTCAATCCGGACGATTCGTATACTCCCATATCGACTACCGGATAGCCCAGACCCGTGTTATCGGCAATACGAGTCCCGCCTGACAGGTCCTTTGCCGGAAGATTGATTGCGCTGTTATTTCCCGAATCGATTGACGGGGAGCCTGGCAGTAGATGGAAATCTGTTGTGGAGGCAAAGAGTGGGTTAGCAGAGATATTGCCATCGAGTCCGATCTCAGTAGGCTGCGTGTCCGAGCATTGACCGAGGACCAGCGGATACGGCGAGGCGTTGATATTGAAGATGTTGTTGTGATCGATGATTGCAGGGGTGTCATTTGGATCAAAGAGGCCCACGTCCCCTTGGGTAAGACACGCTAAAGTTGGCGAAGTAGAAGAGTTTCCTATGATTAGATTGTTCGACAAAACGATCTTGGCATAGAGAAAATCCAGCATCACCTCGCCGGTGTGTTGTGGATCGTAGGTATTGGTGACGTTGTTGAAAAACGCATTATTAACGACGAAAACTTCGGGAGGGTCCGTTCTCGGGAAGACGCCGACTGCGTATTCAGCATATAGGCCGCCCTCCTCGTTCCCGTAGATCAGATTCTGTCGCACGATGGCGTCGACCGCATATATCCCCACGCCTAAGAGGTTATTGCGAATCGTATTATTTTCTATCACTGCTGAGTCGATGCTGAGCGCATAAATACCCTCACCCGAACAGATAGAGCCATCACCCTCAATTAAGTTCCCGCTGATGTGATCGGGAATGTCGGTGGGAGTGTAGCCATGAAGATTGCCGAACAGATATACACCGGTTTGGGCTGAACAGTGTAGCTGCCCCGTATCGGGTGCTGTCGTGACGATGTGATTTGAAAACACATTGACCGAAGCTCCCTGGGCATCGATTCCCCATCCATAATTGCCGGCGATCGTATTGTTCTGGATGGTTGCCCCACCGAGCCGCACAAAAATGCCACCGTCGGAAGGGGTGTAGTTCGTCGCTCCGTTACGGATGGTAAAGCCATCGATCGTCGTAGCAAGACTCGGTGTATTGGTGATGGTTATCACGATGCCGGCTTTGGAACCATCAAGGATGGTCGTTGCCGCGCCGTCGCTGCTGCGAAGGATGATTTCCTTGGTATCGATCTTCAGATTTTCGTGATACGTGCCCGGTGCAACGAGCACCGTGTCGCCAGTATTCGCAGCGTTGATGCCGGCCTGGATCGTGAGCTGATCCGCGGGGACATGGATGGTCTTCTGCGCGAACGCGGTAGTGCAGGTGAGAACGAAAAGTGCAACCGGGGCGGCGGCGAAGCGGCGGAACAGGAGGCGGAGCATAAAGGGGCCTTTGGTTGCTCTGGATTGGTCTTATAGATGGTACGGATTGAGAGCTATCGGTGCAATGGCGAAGTTGGTTGCGCAGTCTGCTCACCGGGAAGGGTTCGAG